>Ga0209488_10003589_pt1 | contig 12396 bp, 11 predicted proteins | sample Rivendell_Oct201_8_FD_188349 | JGI IMG/M metagenome (GOLD analysis project Ga0209488, IMG submission 188349) | Vadose zone soil microbial communities from the Eel River Critical Zone Observatory, Northern California, USA -... | ecosystem: Environmental > Terrestrial > Soil > Vadose zone >...
AATCGATTGGACTTCAGCGAGAAATCAAACTAGTGTTGATTATGCGAAACCCCACCTACAGCTTCTTTGCATTTCTGGTGTTCAAATTTAGCTGGATGCGTTTTCAGGCAGCAATCCGGAAATTTGACCATCAATTAACATCGAATAGCCTCTAAGCACATCTAATATCCATACATGACTATCGATAATAAGAATAATAAGGTGAAAAAAGAATACCTATTTGCGAGCGATTTTGACCAGACGCTGAGCTTCAATGACTCCGGCTTCGTCCTCAGCGAGATGCTGGGCATTCCGGCGGATGAGTTTGAGCGCAAGTCGCAGGGTATGGCGAAGCTGAATCTGGTGCAGCAGGGCGCGGAACTGACCTACCTTCTGTTGCACGATCCGCAGTTCCGCCATGTCCGCCGTGAGCACCTGATTGAAGCAGGCAAGCGCATCCCTCTGAAAGAACAGATCCATCTTCTTTACAGGATTCTGGATAAGGGCGTACCCGGCTATCATTTCAATTTTTACGTTCTCTCCGCGGCGCCCGCTGAGATAGTGCAATCCGCGCTGGAGGGCATTGTGCCCCCTGACCACATCTTTGGTTCGGAGTTTAAGTACAGCACGACCGGCGAAATCGAAACCATTGTTCGCGTCACTGCCGGCTACGGGAAAGTCGCGCGCATTGTCCAGTTGCAGGAAGAATTGCAGATCGGTCCCGATCGTGTGGTCTACGCCGGTGACGGCAGTTCTGACGTGCATGCCATGCTTCACGTGAACCGCGACGCAGGCCTGACCATTGCCGTCTCAGAAACGCGCGATGTTACGCAGATCGCCAAGCGCACCGTCCTGAGCGCCAACGCTCTTGCCATGCTAGTCCCCATTTTGGAAGAAGTAGCTGGATGGCAGCCGCCTGAGATCCAGGAGTTCTTTGAAGGCAACGGCTTTCTGGTACGGGAATGGGCACGCGCCCGCACAGACTGGCTCACCCTGCGCTCGGCCAAGAGCGAGCGCGCTGATGCCGCAACAATCTGAGGTGCCGTCTATATGTTGCTTAATGTACTTGGCTGGACGGCAACCGCGTTTTTTGCGAGTTCATACTTCTTCAAAAAGGCGGGCGCGCTCCGCGGCATACAGGCCGCGGCGGCGGTGCTGTGGATCGTTTACGGAATTGAAATCCATTCCGCTCCGGTTGTCGTCTCAAACCTGATGGTCGGCGTGGCAGCTGTTTACACGTCATTGCGCCTGGCGCGTAGCAAGAAATCGGCGACCGTGGGTGACCTTGCCTGAAGTGTCAGTAGAGCGTGCGATTGCACATGAGCATCCGCTTGGCCGCGGGCATTTTCGTCCGCGCCGCCAGTGGGATCAATGCTCACTTCACGGATTGGACTGCCAATTCCTTCCGCGCGACTTCCACAAACGCTGAGGCAATCAGGGGCAGGCTGCGGTCTTTGCGATAGACCAGGGCCAGCTCGCGCCACAGTTCCAGGCCCTCGACCTGCAGCAGTTTGACTTCGCCTCGTTGCACATTCTCTGCCGCAAAGCTGCGGCAAATCAGCGAGACGCCAAAGCCCGCGCGGACGAACCGCTTAATCATCACCACGCTGGTCAGTTCCATGGTGACGTTGAGATTGTCGCGGTACGGCCGCAGGTTTTTTTCCGTCAGCTTTCTGATTGAGCCGGTCTTGGGCAGAATCACAGGCTGGGCCGCAAACTCTTCCAGCGTCGCAGTTTTCTTTCCGAACAGCGGACTCGCCGGACCCACCATCAACAGGATACGGTCACGAAAGACGGGGATCACCTCAAGGCTGGGTGATTTTACCGGCATGGTTAAAACCCCAAGGTCTACTACACCTTCCTCAACTTTCGTTGAGACCTTGTGAGTGAAACTGCGGTAGACGCTGATCTTAACTTTAGGGAATTGCTTGTGATACTTTGCCAGGACTCTGGGCAAAACATAGAGGAACGTGCCTTCATTCGCTCCGATCGACAAGGTTCCGCTGCGAACGCCATCCTGCTCGGCGACCGCCTGTTGGGCCCTGCTTTGCAAAGTCAGGAGCTGCTGCGCATAGTCAAACACAACCTCGCCGGCGGGCGTCAGCCGGACTGACTTGGCACTGCGATCAAACAAGCGCTTGCCGTATTCCTGCTCCAATTGCCTGATCTGCGCGCTTACGGCGGGCTGGGAGCGGAGAACTTTTTCCGCGGCGCGAGAGAAGCTTCCCAGTCTTGCAACTTCAAGAAAGGTCTTGAGATTGTCTAAGTCCATGTTCAATATGAGCAGAACTGCGGCAGCATTGCAATAGCGTTCTCATATTGCGGCTCCATCCCGTCGATGCTCGCAGTCAGGCGTATTGAAACGATCAAAGTGAATCCATAACCTCTTCTTGACATCTATATGCGTACGGTGTAAACATATCTCTTGGAGCTGGGAATTTGCCTATTGCAACCCAACGCGTGGCCGGTGTTCGACGGATAAAAGCCCGCCGCTCACAGGCGCCTTTGCGTGACCAGATCCGCGATGTCGCCCGTGATCTCTTTGCGCGCGAAGGCTATGAAAGCGTTTCCATGCGGCGCATCGGTTCGAAAATTGGCTGTTCGCCGATGGCAATCTATCGCCACTATGAGAACAAGGAAGAGTTACTGCTCTCAATATGCGAAGAGACCTTTAATAGAATGATCCAACTGCTGGATGAGACGCGGCTTCAGCCCGGCACCGCTCTCGAACGTTTGCGCCGTTGTGTGCGCACTATTGTGGACTTTCACCTGAGCCATCCCAATCACTACAAAGTAACTTTTATGACGGTCATGCCCCCCGGCCCGGTGGCCGAACGTAAAGTCGCTATTGGGCAGCGTGCCATGGACCGGCTGCGTGCCGGGGTGCGCGAGTGCGCGGCGGAGAAGGGCATTGAAGTGGACGTGGAAATGGCGGCCCAGGTCCTCCGGGTGGCGATGCACGGAATCGCCAGCATGTTAATTACCACCAGCCAGTGCTATCCGTGGAAAGAACCCGAGCGCATGAAAGAGATAGTCATCGAAACGGTTACCCGGCAATTCGAATAAATATATTTTTGCGTCGATGTATACAGCGTACGCATCTCTTAAGGGCGGCCAGTTTACGGCGTATACAAGGAGCTGATCGGTGGGCACGCAGGCACTTTCCGGATCGTTGAGCACGTCTGCTGCACCAACAGTAGCCAAACCTGCGATCAACCCCTGGCTCATCGCCATCACCGTTACTCTTGCGACCTTCATGGAGTTGCTGGACAGCAGCATCGCTAACGTTTCTCTTCCTCATATTGCCGGGGGACTCGCTGTCAGTTACGACGAAAGCACCTGGGTGCTTACCAGTTACCTGGTGGCAAACGCTGTCGTGCTTCCCCTAAGCGCATGGCTGAGCCGAGTTTTCGGCCGCAAAAACTATTACATGGCCTGTGTCGCGTTGTTCGTGGGCAGCAGTTTTTTATGTGGCATCGCGCCCAGCCTGGGCTTGCTGGTCTTCTTCCGCATCCTGCAAGGCGTGGGCGGAGGCGGTTTGGCCCCAGTCGAGCAGGCCATCCTGGTGGACACATTTCCCGGAGCCAAGCGCGCGGCGGCATTTGCTCTTTACAGCATGGCCATCGTGACCGCGCCCGCAGTCGGGCCGCCGCTGGGCGGTTGGATCACAGATCATTTCTCCTGGCGCTGGGTATTTTTCATTAACGTTCCCATTGGTCTGGTCAGTTTGATTCTCACGCAGAGACTCGTTTCCGACCCACCGCAGTTTGTAGAAGAAGCCAAGGCGGCAAGAATTGGCGGCAAACTGAAGATCGACTACATCGGTATATCGCTGATCGCTCTTGGCTTCGGCGCCCTGGAGATCGTTCTGGACAAAGGCCAGCGCGAGGATTGGCTGGACAGCCATTTCATCGTGATCTTCCTTTCCATTGCGATTACTGCATTGATCGCCGCCGTGACTTACGAATGGCGACATCACGATCCAGTGATGGAAATCAAGCTATTTAAGGAACGCAACTTCGCCCTGGCCAGTGCTCTCTACTTCGGCTTCTTCTTCGTCTTGTTCGGCAGCACCGTGCTGATACCCCAGGTGCTGCAATCGCTCTATGGATACACGGCCACTGACGCCGGGCTGGTGCTCGGTCCGGGTGCTTTCGTGATCGTATTGATGGCGCCGGTTGTCGTTCGTCTTATTCCGAAGACAGGCGCGAAGAAGTTGATCCTCGTCGGCTCAATTTTCATGGGCCTGGCCATGTGGCGGTTTGCATCGCTCGATCTTGGCTCTGACTACCGCGCATATGCTTTGGCGCGTGCGCTGCAAGGAGTTGGCCTGGGTTTCTTTTTTGTGCCTGTCAGCTCGCTGGCCTATTCCTATCTCCCGATGAACAAGAACAACAAAGCATCCAGCATTACCAATCTGTTCCGCAATCTGGGAGGAAGTTTTGGGGTCGCATTCATGACCACCATGCTGGAGCGTCGCACACAATTTCATCACAGCGTGCTGGTGCAGCACTTGACCCCGGACAATCCGATTTTCACCCAGAAGCTGGAAACCATCACACAATATCTGACGGGCGCCGGTTCAAGCGCCGCCGACGCCTCTGAAAAGGCCTACGGTATGGTGTCCGGCCTGGCCAATCAACAGGCCGCGTTCCTTGGCTCGCTGGATTGTTTCCATGTGCTTGGCTGGGTGGCTCTTGGCACTCTGGTCCTGGCATTGATGACCAAACCGTACAGTAGCGGCGGCTCTGCGGGGGCTCACTGAGGCAATTATGAAACGACTGGAACAGAAATTGAAAGGCATTTACAGCATCATCGTTGTCGCCGGTCTTAGCGGACTGTCGCCGCTTGCTACAGCCCAGCAGAACACTGCATCTTTCGAACTGGGCAGCATCGCCACGCCCCGCACCATCAATCCGGCGGCGAACAGCACCACTCCAAGTTCGCTCGCTGGGCAGCAGCAAAATCCATTTCTGGGCAGTGTGCCCACGGGAACGGTATCCAACGAACCGGTTGCACTCTCATTGTCAGACGCAATCACTCGCGGTTTGCGCTACAACCTTGGCGTTATTGAAAATCAGGTTTCTCTGCGGCAGGCCCAGGCGCAACGTTTGCGCGCTCTTTCCGCCATGGTTCCCAGCGTGTCCGCTCTACTGCGCCAAAATCTTGACGACCTCAATCGTGTCGCTATTGGGCTGAAGATTCCCGGCCTGCCCGCCGCGACCGGCCAGTTTGGCTATCAGGAAAGTTATCTCACATTTTCTGACAACGGGCTAAACCTGGATTCGATGTACAGATATCGCGCTTCAAAACAGGCAGCCGAGGCGCAAAAGCTGCAGCTCGACGATGCCGGCAACGTAGTGGCATTGGCCGTGGGCACGGCCTATCTTCAGGTGCAGTCAAGCGAGGCGCGAGTCGAAACAGCAAAGGCCGAACTGGATTCCGCACGCGAACTCGAGGCGCAGGCGATCAATCGCGTCAACTCCGGACTGGCGGCAGAGATTGACGGTTTCCGCGCCACGGTGCAACGGCAGACCAGCGAGCAGCGCCTCACGGTTTCTGCCGCGAACTTCGACAAGGACAAGTTGACGCTGGCGCGGCTGATCGGGCTGCCCAGCGGGCAGCAGTTCAGCACCATCAGCAAAGCCGCGTACCAGGCCTGGAGCGGCGCCGATCTTACGTCATCGCTGGCCCAGGCCCGCAACGACCGAGCCGACATCAAGTCTGCCGCTGCTACTGCCACGGCCACGCAACTAACGAAGCGCGCCGCTCAGCTGGAGCGTGCACCGGGCTTGAGCCTGAGCGGGTATTACGGCAGCATAGGGACCAATCTCGCTCGGTCAGATGCGACCTATTCACTCGTGGCTACAATCTCTCTGCCGATTTTTACGGGCGGTCGAATTCGCTCTGATATTCAAGACGCCTCGGCCCAACTTGACCGCCGGCAGTCTGAATACGCCGACCTTGTGGGACGCGTGGACTATGAAGTCCGCAATGCGTTTACTGACCTCCAGGCTGCGGATAGTGCGGTGAAAGTTGCGGAGAAAAACAGCCAGCTAGCGCAACGCACGCTCGATCAAGCCCGCGATAGGTTCCTGAACGGCGTTACCAACAATCTTGAAATCATCCAGGCGCAGCAGGACGTGGCGGCCGCCAACGAAAACTATATTTCAAGCCTTTTCGCGCATAACCTGGCCAAGCTCACGCTGCTGCGTGCGATGGGGTCGGCACAAAAAGATGTGAACAAGTATCTAGGAGGAAACTAAAATGGCTACTCAACTGCAATCACCGCCACCGGTGTTGACACCGCAGGAGCAGGAGGAACTCCGTGATCTGCATTCAGTCGATCGTCCCAGCATTGAGCCCATTGCGCCGCAGCCGAAGCGTTCGCTGCTTGCCACGATGAAGCGTTATCGCAAATCTCTTTTCATCGCCGCGATAGTGGTGGCTTTAGGCTTGGGTGCTGCAAGCTGGATTTACTTTTCTTCCTATGAATCCACGGATGACGCGCAGGTGGACGGCCATCTGCACCCAATCAGCGCGCGTATCAGCGGAACGATCCTTCGCGTGAACCCTGACGTCCAGGACAGCCACTTTGTTCAGGCTGACACGGTGTTGGCGGAGATCGACCCGGCCGACTTTCAGGCGGAGCGCGATCGCGCCCAGGCGGACTACGAGCGCCTGCAAGCCAGCTCTGTCGCCGCGGAAAAAGATATTACCGTAACGTCTTCAGGCAGCAATGGCCGGCTTGATCTCGCCCATGCTGCAATCAGTGAAGCGGAAGACTCGGTCGCTTCAGAGCGCGCAGCGCTACAGGCGGCGGAAGCGCGGCTGGCTGGAGCGGAAGCCAATTTTACCCGCGCTGAGGCAGATCGCCAGCGCTATGAGAAACTGCTGGCCAAGCATGAGATCTCGCAGTCAGAATATGACCGCGTAGCGACTGAAGCCAGCACTAATCGTGAAGCTGTCACGGCCGGACGCGCCGAGACGCTCTCAGCCCAGAAGCGCATCGCGCAGGCGCAAAGCAGGTTAGCACAGCGCAAAGCCGACCTTCTTTCGGCTGGCTCAGCGCCGCAGCAGATTGCATCGTCGCGGGCCAAAGCCGCAGCGGCCGTATCAGACGCCAGCCGCGCCCGCGCCCAGCTTACTACCGCGCAACTCAACCTCGGCTATACGAAAATTATCGCGCCGGTAAGCGGAATCATCGGCCGCAAAACGGTCGAAGCCGGCCAGCGCGTGCAGCCCGGCCAGCAATTACTTACCATCATTCCGGTGGATGACCTTTGGATCACGGCTAATTTCAAAGAGACGCAGTTACAGAAGATGAAACCCGGACAGGCCGTGACCGTTCGCGCGGATGCCTCCGGACGCGACTACCGCGGCCACATTGATTCCCTGGGCGGCGCCACCGGTTCACGATTCAGTTTGCTGCCTCCGGAAAATGCTACGGGCAATTACGTAAAAGTTGTGCAGCGCGTGCCAGTACGCATTGTGCTGGAGCCAGGCGAAAATGATGACCATCGCCTGCGGCCGGGAATGTCCGTCGAGCCAAAGGTAAGGCTCCGTTAAGGCACTATCGACATTTGAATCTTTGCTGGAGAAATGCACGATGGACCAAGCGATCGGAAAACCTCAAGGACTTTATCTGGAAGACCTGCACGTGGGCCAGCGATTCGTGTCCGGCACTCACAACATGGATGAAGCGCGAATCAAGGAGTTCGCCAGGGAGTTTGATCCGCAGCCGTTCCATCTTGATGAGGCCGCCGCAAAAGCCAGCGTGTTTGCCGGACTGGCGGCCAGCGGATGGCACACTGCCTCTGTCGCTATGCGCCTTCTCGTCGATGGCGGTCTGCCTCTGGGCAACGGCATTATCGGCCTGGGCGGCGATCTGGCATGGCCCAAGCCAACGCGCCCCGGAGATACGCTGCACGTGGAAAGCGAGATCCTGGAGATTGTGCCTTCCCGCTCGAAGCCAAACCAGGCCATCGTCAAGGTGCGAAGCACAACATTGAATCAGCATGACGAGCCGGTCCACTCTTTTACTTCAAAGTGCCTGGTGTTCAAACGTCCGCAGCCGTTGGCGTAACCATCGCCACACTGCGCTAGAATGCTTGAGTGAAAAACAGTGTCCGCTTTATCGCGAAAGTTAGCCGCCCCTTTGGAACCATCATCGCTTTGTGCCTATCGATTACAGTTGTCGCCTGGGCGTGCACACATTCTTTAACCGCAGTCGCATTTCAGAAGGGACCGGCGATGAATCACGCCACTGGAACATTTGAAGTAAAACTTGTGCCACAAACCGACGACAAGAGCGGTGACGCCTCGCTTGGGCGGATGACAATCGACAAGCAATTTCACGGCGATATTGAAGGCGCCAGCAAGGGCCAGATGTTGACCGGCATGACGGAGGTAAAAGGTTCGGCAGGATACGTGGCGATCGAGAAAGTGAGCGGTACACTGAAGGGCCGCACCGGCACTTTCATCCTGCAGCACACTGGCACCATGAATCGCGGCGCGCCGCAACTAACAATTACCGTGGTGCCTGACTCCGGAACGGGACAACTTGCAGGCCTCGCGGGCAATTTCACTATCAAGATCGACGAAGGCAAGCACTCGTATGAATTCGAGTACACCCTTCCTGAATCTCATTGAGCCGGTTGGCAGGAATATAAATTTTGGCTGTCTTTTGACGGTCTAAGCCTCAAAAAGCGACCAAATTCCAAGGCCGGCATCTAAATGGTTCTTCATTGCATTGAGCACAAGCAGTTCTCAGTAAAGTGAACGTAGGTTGTTATGGCGAAACCGATTTTGCTCTGTATCGATGATGATTCCGACGTTTTGCGGGCCATTGAACGCGATCTGCGTTCGCATTACGGCGCCACCTATCGCGTGATGGCGAGCGACGCTCCAGAAAAAGCATTGGAACTGTTGAAGCAGTTGAAAGTCCGCAGTGACAGCGTGGCTCTTCTGCTTGCCGACCAGCGCATGCCCAAAATGGACGGCGTCGCCTTTCTTCAGGAAGCAAGGCATATATTTCCAGACGCCAAGCGAGCTCTGCTCACCGCATATGCCGATACTAGCGCCGCCATCAGCGCCATCAACCAGGTCAACATCAATTACTTTTTCCTGAAGCCATGGGACCCTCCAGAAGAGCACCTTTATCCGCAACTGGATGACTTGCTCGACGACTGGCAGGCTTCTTACCGTCCCACATTTGAGGGAATTCGCGTGCTGGGTACACGATGGTCGCCGCGTTCGTATGAGCTGCGCGATTTCCTGGCACGCAATCGAGTCCCTTATCAATGGATCGACGTGGAGATCTCCGCGAATGATCCCGAAACCAAGCGCTTGCTCGAGGCGCTGGGTCCCGAATCCGCAAGCCTTCCCGTTGTGCTGTTTCCCGACGGAACAAAGCTTCTGGAGAGTGTTCCCGCCGACGTCGCGCAAAAAGTTGGCTTACGTACCCGCGCGCAGACCGACTTTTATGACCTTGCGATCATCGGCGGAGGCCCGGCCGGCTTGGCTGCTGCGGTGTACGGCGCGTCAGAAGGTCTGCATACCGTAATCGTCGAATGCGATGCTCCTGGCGGACAAGCGGGCATGAGTTCGCGCATTGAAAATTATCTCGGCTTTCCTAATGGCTTGAGCGGTGGCGATCTCGCGCGACGCGCCGTTGTCCAGGCACAACGTTTTGGTGTGGAAATTCTTTCACCCCAGGAAGCGGTTGGGATAAGAACGGAAGGCTCGTATCGAATCATCAAGCTGCGGGACGACAGTGAAATTTCCTGTCATGCTTTAATGGTCGCTACGGGAGTGCAGTGGCGGCGGCTGGACGCGCCGGGAATCGACAGGCTGCAGGGCGCGGGTGTCTATTACGGTGGCGGTTCCACGGAGGCGTTGTCCTGCAAGGGTGAAACGGTTTACGTCGTTGGCGGCGCCAACTCGGCCGGTCAGGCTGCAATGAATTTCTCCAAATACGCAGACCGGGTCGTAATCCTTGTGCGTGGCCCTTCACTCGCCAGCACAATGTCACAATACCTGATTGAACAGATAGAGCACACGCCGAACATCCAGCTGTGGACGCACGCCAACGTTGCTGAAGCGCACGGCGAGACCCACCTGGAAGAAATTTCTGTGCTCTGTTCAGACACCAACAAGACCGAGCGCGTGCCTGCCAGCTCGATGTTCATTTTTATTGGAGCGCTGCCGCGCACTGACTGGCTGGGCGACCTGGTGGAACGAGATGACCGCGGCTTTATCCTGACTGGTCCTGACCTCATCTGGGATGGCAAACATCCCAGGAGCTGGAGTCTTGAAAGAGATCCTTTCCTTTTGGAAACAAATGTTCCAGGTTTGTTCGCGGTGGGCGATGTCCGGCATGGCTCCGTTAAGCGCGTTGCATCCGGAGTCGGCGAAGGCTCGGTGGCGGTGCAGTTCATTCACCAGTATTTGAGCAAGGTATAAGCATGATCGAAAAATCGGAATTGCTTCGCGTGCCGGTATTCGCTGATCTGCCGGCGGACCAGATTGACTGGTTCATCAGCCAGTCCCAGGAAATCATCGTGAAAGCAGGGGAAACATACCTGCACCAGGGTGATCCCGCGGACGCAATGTTTGTCATCCTTGAAGGACAACTGCAGGGGCGGGGCGAGTTTGGCGGCGAAACATTCTTTTTTTACAGCAAGACCGGTGATATCGGAGGCGTGCTCCCTTTTTCCCGGATGAAGTTTTATACCGTAAGCGGACGCGCAGTTACTGACAGTCGCCTGCTTCGGTTTCCCGTGACGCACTTTCCGCAGCTGATACAAAGAATGCCTGACCTGACCCAGCGTCTTGTTGGACTGATGTCAGACCGCATCCGCGAAGCCACTCGCGTTGAGCAGCAGCGTGATCGATTGGCAGGACTGGGTAAACTTTCCGCAGGGCTGGCGCATGAGCTTAACAATCCTGCATCGGCCGCCAAGCGCGCCACCAGCCAGCTCCGCACCACCATGAAACGTATTAAGGATGCGAGTCACGCACTGGGAGCGCGCGATCTCTCAGCCGCTCAAAGGGCCGAGATCGAGAAGCTGGAAGCTTCACTGGTCCAGCAGGACGGGCAGCCTCCGGACACGCTCACCATCAGCACGCTGGAAGAAGAGATCGATTCCTGGCTGCGTGCTCACGGGCAAGACGATCTGTGGCAGCTGGCTTCAGATCTGGCGCACAAGAATATACAGCCCGCAGCGCTGGACCGTTTGTTTGCCACGCTTGACGCCGACACGGCGCGAGCTGCGCTGGTGAGGATTGCGGCTTCCATGGAGATCGCCAACCTGCTCAACGAAATTGAAAGCAGCACCTCGCGCATCTCTGATCTGGTCCGCGCGATCAAGGAATATACCTACATGGACCAGTCCCCGGTGCAGAACGTTGACATCGTTAAAAGCCTGGAGACTACGCTTACGATCCTGAATCACAAACTCAAGCGCGGAGTCACAGTGCACAGGGACTATCAGCGCATTCCGTTTCTGGTGAATTCTTTTGGCAGCGAGTTGAATCAGGTCTGGACCAACATCATTGACAATGCCATTGATGCGATGGGCGGACAGGGGGAGCTTCGTGTGCGTACGTATCGCGAGGACGCCTGCGTTGTCGTTGAGATCGCAGACAACGGCCCGGGGATTCCAGAAAAGGTTTTGCCGCACATCTTTGAGCCGTTTTTTACCACCAAGAGTGTTGGCCAGGGCACCGGACTGGGCCTTGATACCGCTGCACGCATTGTGCGCAAGCATCGTGGGCAGATTCAGGTCAACTCAAAGCCCGGCGACACGCGCTTCCAGATATGGCTTCCGCTGGCGGAAGCACCGTCCAATTAGCGTTTAGGCCTGGCTGCTGCGTCTTTGATTTCCGAGTGGCGAAAGCAATTTACCAGATGGTCATTCACCATCCCGACCGCCTGCATGAAGGCGTAACAGATCGTTGGACCCACAAACTTGAATCCGCGTCTGAGCAAGTCGCGGCTCATCTTGTCGGACTCCTCTGTCCTCGCCGGAAGCTGCCCCAATGCTTTGCGTGAGTTAATGATGGGAGCGCCGCCCACAAACTGCCAGATATATGCGTCAAAGCTGCCGAATTCTTTTTGTACAGCAAGAAAGGCGCGCGCATTTTGTACCGTTGCTGATATTTTCAGCCGGTTGCGAACAATACCTGCATCGGCCATCAGCTTCTTCAACTTTGGCGCATCGTAGCGTGCGATCGTTCTAGGATTGAAGTTGCTGAAAGCCCGCCGGTAGGCTTCACGCTTCGCCAGGATCGTGGACCAGCTCAGCCCGGCCTGCGCGCCTTCAAGGATCAAAAATTCAAATAGCACGCGATCGTCATGCTGGGGCACACCCCACTCAACGTCGTGATAGACAATCATTGGCGGAGTGGTCGCCC
>Ga0209488_10003591_pt1 | contig 12392 bp, 19 predicted proteins | sample Rivendell_Oct201_8_FD_188349 | JGI IMG/M metagenome (GOLD analysis project Ga0209488, IMG submission 188349) | Vadose zone soil microbial communities from the Eel River Critical Zone Observatory, Northern California, USA -... | ecosystem: Environmental > Terrestrial > Soil > Vadose zone >...
ATTCAGTTTCAATTTGCAAAAAATTCGGTTGTGTAGTGATCACGCTCGAATGGGACGGCAGGTACATACTGTCCTTGTAACAAAAGGTACTCGAGTACTGCCCTCAACTCGGCCGCGCTGCACTGGAGCTCGAGGATGGGTGTCCACAGACCGTCCTGTGGGACTTCTGCGATGTGGCCAAGAAGACAGTTGACCGTCTCGGAGTGACGGAGTAGGAGTTTCATTCGCAAAAAAAAGGCTATCCCATCCTTGGTGACAAGGAGGGCATCACCGTCATCATCCCAGTAGGTGGTGTCACGTATGGCCTCGGGAACCTTTTTGTCTGGGGTAAGGGCGAAAGGGGCTGCGTCTGGGTTGATGTTGAGCATCGCAAGGCGGAGGTTCTCAAATTGAGACAAGGGTAAAGGGAAGCATCTTTATAGCAGCCTTTGCTGCAAATTATGTGAATGTGAAGCACGGAGGAGCATAAAACATGGTTATGGGACTTCGAACAGGAAGCGGTGACCACAAACAGAGGGCTCGCAACAAGATCACGGCATTCAGGTCTGCGGTAAATACACGAACACTCCGTCCCCGCCCGAAGGTCATACTGGTGGCGATGAACGAATAGCAATATTACCCAACTGGATGGCCTTGAATCCACATCCCCGTTCGGTTTCTGGCATCACCTAGACACCACCATTTCTCAATCACTTCAGGGGATAGATCGAAAGATCCGTGGCCTGGATCGAGAAAGTCGAGCGGTCCCGTGCCCCCTGGCATTACGCTGGGATTGAAAAGACAAACTAGAAGTAAGGGGAAGTCAGCATATGATCCACCGAGCGAACGAGAACGGGAAGTGCGTACTCTGCTGGGCATCAAACGGTGCGCCAGATTTGAATACGCCACTGCCCAGGCCAAGGGCTACGGCACCGCCCCTCGTCCCCAGATATAGAGCCTCCTTCCAGTCAACACTGATCCCACGGCTCTCGGTCTCGGTTGCAGGGTCAACTAACCGATCGCCGGGCCTTGTCGCGTGTCCCCCGGATCTTTCCAACCTTGCACCTTCCGACAGGCGGGCCACGCCAACTGCCCACCTCATGGCTCCCATTACATCAATACAATACCCTCCTGCGACGTCAGTACCCAGGCCAACACGCACACCCCGATCCAACGCCTCCCGCAAGATAAACTGACGCCCAGAAAAATACGCATTCGAGAGCGGGCAGTGCGCGATGGCCGTTCCGTGTTGAGCGAGCCGCGACAGTTCCTCGGGTGAAAGGTAGGTACAGTGCGCTTGGATCGTTCGTGGGGTCAATAACTTGGCCTAACTACACAGTAAGCCATTATTAATGACGCAATTTCTGCGTGCAACTCACGCGCTCGAATACTTCGAGGTCACTCATGCCGCGACTTTCCTGGACGACTTTCATTTGATCTCTAGCCTCAGCGAGATGGCTCTGCACCCGAACCCCGGTCTCTTCCGCCAGCTCTCCCAAGCCCAGTAACAAGGCGTCAGAACATGTCGGTACAAAGCGGGGAGTCAATACTGGTTCCACGAGGCGGGCATGATCGGGGAGATGGAAGGTGAGCGCCCGAACGCGATCGACGAATGAACGTGCCGAGGAGATGGATTCGTGTGTATGTTCAACGTAAGTCGGGCGTGTTGAAATGTCCATAGACAGCTTGCCAATGAAGGCCCGTATGCCAATTCGCTGCATCGTTTCGGCAAGGATGAGGCTGCCAATGAAGGAACTAAGTGGGGTGCACAGGGGATAGATAGGGGAGATCATCCCACTTGGTCTCCTCCTTGATGGTCCCGAACAATAACACGGCTCCAGTGCCGTTCTCCACAAACCTCTCTCCAAGCCGCGTGTAGACACGTCTCGCAAGATCGGGATCGTTATCTAGCCTCTCTTCAGCCTTGAAAGCATATTCGTTCAACCATTCCATCAAAGGTAGATGCAACCCCGTCCCTTGGTATAGGAATTGTGGGGCATGCAGATGCAGATCACAAAAGGTGGGAAGAACAAAGCTTCCAGAAGGGATGAGCACGATGTGATCATCAGAAGCACCGGAGAGGAGGGAACGAGAAAGAGTTGTCGATGCGCGGTCGAAATGCGAGATGTAGCCTTTGGTATCAACAACTGAAATATACTGTCATTAATTGCTGTAGAAAGGAGACATGCTCGCCAGAGCTTGCCTAGCAAGTGATCGCGACAGATCCTAAGATCCGAAAGACCCTCGGTGTAGACAAAATCTCCTCTGTACAACATCCTGGCCTTTGTCTGCCGTCACGATGACGCACGACACGACGAGTTCGAGTCACTGTTACCAGTGGCCGCTACGATGACGCGGTGCGCGGCTCGTCAACCATCACCACGAATATTCCGGAACTTGCCGGGATAAGCTACTGCTATCCCGCCCACTAGTACTGTTAATGGGGCTGTATTAACATTCTGGAGTATTCTGGAATGGTCGGCTGACGACCTTTATAATTTCGCGGCTCCTGGGGATCGTGTTCCTCCATACTATGTCTATTACTCGCCAACTTCTCAGCGAATTCCGCCCTCTCTTCCGAATGCTGGAAGAGCCGATAGGGGGGCGATTCGGTGCTTTCGGAATTCCCTCGAGAGCAATATCCGACGACCCATTCTTCACTGGACCACGTTTCGCACGACCAGCCGTGGACGTATCTGAAGACGGAGGCAATTTCATTGTGGAGACCGAGTTGCCTGGTGTGAAGAAGGAAGATGTGGAAGTTCGCATTGGAGACGGCGGTCGCAGTGTCACCATTGAAGGGAACATTATGCGCCGTGGGGCCTCTGTAAATGGTGATGGGTCGACTAGTTCTACCTCAGGCACGCAACAGGTAGAAGGATCCGCAGAAGGTGGGCATGCCTGCTGAAAATCCCAGGAGAGACGCGTAACTGACATGCAAATGATAGGGTCCGCAGGGGTCCAACCTTCCCCTACTGCTGAGAACAATCGGCCTGCCGTCGAGCGATCATTCACAGGCAGCTCCAAGTTCACGCGGACTGTATGGTTGCCTCGCCCAGGCGACGCGAGGAACGTGACAGCCAAATTAGCCGACGGCATATTGACACTGAGAATCCCAAAAGCAGAGGAGGACGTTGTGAAAGTTGATGTCGAGTGATGAGAGAAAGAGTGGAGAGAGACAGGGTGTCTTGTTGTGACTTATGTATTAACTTTCGCACTATAAATTTGACTCCCATCTCAAAGCCAGTCCAGATTAATGAGAAAGCAGGTGACCGTCATTTCCCTGAATCAATGAACAAAGCACAAAGAGGAAATCTGGCTTGAAATTGAGGGAGAGAGGGTAAAGTAGGTTGTCAGTCTGGGGCGGCTCCGTGACTGGGGGAGGACAAGGCGGGACGCAGACGTGTTCAGTTTCACCCTGCGCCTGGCTGAGCCCACGGATTGGCCCACTTCTCATCCCCCCTTTCTCTTCGCCCATCTATCACCTTTCCCTCCTTTCTCCCCTCGTTCCCCCCCTCATCCCCTCCGCTCATGGACCCGATCTACCTCGACGGCTCCTCTACATCGGCTCCCTATGACCAGATCGAGATAGATGACGATGAGGAGGACCAGCTGGCTTCGGATGTGGACGAACCACCCCAGACCACCCGTGCTCCTGAGGGCGAGGAACTAGAACCCGACCCCGATGATGAGGACGCGCGCGAAGCCGGCCACACCCAAAGCACTGCCACTACAAACGGGAAACGGAAGCACCAGCGTAAAACAGGCGAGCGCGTTCCCGGCCACACATTACTCCCGGCCACTCGCCTCGAGAATATCCTACGGGCAGACGGTATGCGCGCTCGACGAACAGTGTCACGTCCCCTTCTCACTCGCGGTTTCTTTTAGGAGAGAGCGGTCCGATGTCGAAAGAGGCACAGTTCGCATTGTCAATTGCAACAGTTAGTTTCCCCCCCCCACCCCTTGACGTGGTAATTCTCACTCTTCGCTGACGCGTCTTGTTTCGCAGGAAGAGTTTATTAAACGTTTCACCAAGGCGGCCCACGCGCGTGCGAGCGCTGAGAGACGGAGCATCGTCGCCTATCGTGACATGGGTATGTCTTCCCGTGGTTCTACTTCTTACCCCCTTGTTCAACCCATGTACCCAGCGACGGTCGCGGCCCAAAACTCGCCTTTAAAGTTTCTCGAAGGTCCTACCCTCCTCATCCGAACTCGTCCCAATTTCGCTTACTTAGTGAAACAGATGTCGTACCCCTCCCAATGTCACTTTCCGTCGCCCTCGAAAATCGCGCTCTGAAAGAGAAAGAGCGCATCGACGAGGACCCCGCACTCAGCGCGCGCCCCATCCCCCCCTCACTCCCAAAACCCACCCTCGTCGTCTCCGCCCCGACGCACCCCGTCTCTTCCGCCACGACACCCACGACATCAACAACAGCCGCGACCGAGTCCCCCGGACCGCCGCCGGCAGCAGCAGCAGCAGCAACAGCATCTTCCAGCAGCCGCGCAAAAAACAAGCCGAGCACGTCAAATGGACGCGCCAGCGGTGGGCGGTCAAAAGACAAAAGCAAAGAGCTCGCGAACGGGAACATGCAGCAGCCGCTACCACCCCCGCCAGCACCTCAAGCTTCCGAGCCACAGCAACCGCCATCCCGACGCAGTTCCCGTCGGCCCGAGCCCCAAGGTTGGGCGGAGACTGTGTCCACGGAGCAGCCACCGGCACAGCAGTCCCACTCGCACCCACTGGCAGGTGGCGCGCTGCAGCTTCAGTGGCAGGAGGCCCCACCGGACCCAGCCCCGGCCCCGCCACGAAACGCGCCTACAAGCCCGGCGCAGCCCTGGCTCGCGGGTCCCGCAAGCGGGTTCTTAGAGGAGCCCGTCCAGGTTCCTGAGGGACCTTTTGGTGCTACCGGCAGGACAATCTATTCACAGCGGTAGATATGGGCGCGCGTATACTTTTGCGTTGCCGTTGTGGACGAGAGCTCGGTGGTGGCCCGGTGTTGGACGATAGTGATGCTCATTTGAGACTTTCCAGCATACATGGCAGCAAATGAATAACTTTATTCATCGCTATACGTCCAACAGGTGTACAGACACATACACACGTATTCACATATATCTGTAGCTCGTCCCCACAAGCTGTCTCGTGAACACCTAGTCGTATTTGCCCGCACCATAAGCAAAATTATTACGGACTTTGTTCCGGAGGAAGTCGCCGTAGATTGTTGGCTCGTATACCTTGCGAACCTGTTTGGAGGTATGGTGCCCTTCCGTGGCGCAACTCGAGTCTTCTTGAATGCGGCGTACGGCCTCGAGTGGTGCGATTTCTGCAGTGAAGTTGGGTTCGAAGAAAAAGGGGATGCTGGTCTCTGTGAAGTACAGGTTCGAAAACCGAAAAAAAAAATCCACTCACGATACGCTAGAGAGGGACATTTAAGTGTGATGTGCGTGCAGAAAACAGGCTCAAAAGACTCACCGACAGTTAGACCCCCGATGTATCACGCGGTGAACGGTGCTCTTATAAAGGCCATTCGTCCAAATCTCCCACACTATCACGTAAGGGCAAGTCAGACATTGAAATTCACAGTGTATCGTCACACACGGACTCTCTCCGATATTACAGACGATGCACCCGGGGATGGGATCCGCGGTTATCCAGATTCCCTCTTCGATGCCTTCTTGGCGGATTGGGGCACCGGGGTTCTCGATTGCCAGGAATTGTTGCGGCACGTATACTTGCAGCGCACCGCGCGTAGGATCTGCCCACAGGAATCTGCCCAAATCCGAACGCAGTGGGTGACCGTGACCTGATTTTGACAAAAGGCTGGGCCTTACGTGAGGCATCCATAGTCCCTGAGACAGTACGCGTCAGGCGTGGTAGCTACGAACGGTGTATATAATCTCACTTGTGTGCACCACATGAAACCCCGTCGTTGTCGTTTGGAAGAGGTGGGTATCCTACTTCCGGCATTAGGAAGTGAGGTAGAGGTGAAGTAGCAAATGCAGACCTATGATGCGTAGCACCCAAAAGCTGTCGTCGACCTGAGCCTTGAGGGCTTCCCACTCTGCATCAGTCAGCCCAAGACCCGTCGCCATCCTACGTTCCCTTCAGGCACTGTACGGTAAATAAAGAGATCCGCGGAAGAGTTACGCATGCATGACTATGAGGCCTAGGGCCTTCATCTTGTCTATCCAGACCTCGTACTTTTCGCGGAACTCGGGTTTGGATGGCCACTGGTTCTCGCCCGAGAGCAGCTTGTTCTTATCTGGGTTCTCTACTGGACGGTAAAAGTCGATCGCTTCGTGACTATCAGCCTTTCCCATAGTTATATTCTCTTTCAGCCTTTGATATCCTATCAGTGGGTGTCAGATCATCGACGATAAAAGACATGTGTGGAATTGGAGCGCACCTCTGGCGTGATCCTGTTTACTTAGTGAGATCTTCTCCTTCTCCTCTTGTGGGAGACTGAAAAATTCGTGTGCAAGGCGAGAAAGTTCCTCTGGTTCCTCCGGATCTACATATGAGGTGATGTCAAGATAGAAAAAGCCGAATTCGAGACATGCTGCGTGGATGGCGGCGGCAGTGGAGAGACGACCTTTGTGATCGTGTCCCTCGACCCAAGGTGCTATGTCGATAATAGGGAGCGTGCTGGCAGCCTTTACGGCGGGGTCTCGAACAGACATGTCGAATTTAACGAGGGCAGGAGTCAACGACGTGTCCAGAAGACAACTAGCTTTATTTGCGGCGGGAGTAACCGGGTTTGTCGCGTTCTCATCGAGAACCAGAGTTGGGGGCCTCGGAGTGAACCCCACACGACTCGGTTTTCCAAGACATCCGGCGTAATTGTCCCACGTGATTTGAGGGATGATGAATATCACTCCTTATCGATTCTCCATAGTTCGCCTTCATTCGAGGAGAATGTCATCCGCGGACGTCTTTTCGAATCTTTTTTATCCCCTTCGTGAACTTTTGGTGGGATCTGTGCGGCAGGACCAACGCCAACTGGGTGTATCCGAGAAGGACAAGGCGGACATCACCCAGTGGATCGAAAAGGCCGCTCAACCGGATTTTGTCAAGCCAGATGCTTTACCGGTGCGTCATAACTCGCGGACTTTCCGCCCTAGTTTTATCACCACCGTACAGTCGCTAGATGCATACCTCGTGCCGCGAACATACCTCGTCAGCAACTATCTGACGGCCGCAGATATTGCCGTCTACGGAGCACTGCGACCCACATTCGTACGTGTGCTGCATGACGCTCAACAAGCTTTCGGATGACAACTCAGCTCTAGGCGCAACTACAACCGGCGCAGTACCACTCGCACCCGGCTCTCACACGCTACTTTGACCACATCCAGTCTCGCCCGTCCGTACGCAAATCAGCCGAGGCGCTCGCCCCCGCATTTGACTTCGTTCCCTTCGACTTCTCCACCGCTCCCCCCGTCGAACGCAAGGCGCTAGAAACCAAGAAGAGAGAAAAGGAAAAGGAAAAGCCCGCAAAACCCACCGAGAATAGCGCTTCGTCCACGCCCACGCAGACAGTGGTCAATTCTGCCGCGGCGAACACTGGCAAGGTGGTAATTTCAGAAGCCAGGTCTACCAAGAAGAAGGAGAAGCAGGGTGCTTCTGCGGAAAAGGATGGAAAGAAGAAGGCCGCGGACGGTGCAAAGGCGACCCCTCCTGCGCCTGAAGACGCGGGGTCCCCGATCCCTTCGATGATCGACCTGCGTGTAGGGCATATAATCGAAGGTGTGTCTACAGGTCAGTGCGCGTGCTGTAGATGTTCACAGTCTGGCAGTTAAAAAGCACCCTGATGCCGACGGTCTTTATGTCGAGGTAAGCGGCGGGTGTGGTTTGGGACAACTCGGACCAATGCGACGTTCTCTAGCAAATTGACTTTGGCGAGGAGACCGGGCCGAGAATCGTCGTCTCTGGTTTGGTGAATTATGTTCCCATTGAACAGATGCAGGATAAGTGGCTCGTTGGCGTGGTGGGCATTTCGTCAACTGCTTTTCCCTTGTCATTATTGACCCCGTTTTCAGTGCAACCTGAAACCGGCAAATATGCGTGGCGTGAAGAGCTTTGCAATGGTTCTTTGTGTATGCAGGAGTCCAGTATATACTCCCAGTCATAAGGCTCACAGGCAATCATTTCAGGCAACCTCTAAAGATGGAAAAGAGGGTGGTATTGAAATCATACAGCCTCCGCCGAACTCCAAACAAGGTGATAGAGTTTACTTTGAAGGTTCCGAGTATGAAGGTATATAACCCGCTTGACCCTTCTCTCCAAATCGTACTCACTACCCCCGGTTTGTCTTAGACAAATCGCCGCTGTCACAGCTCAATCCTAAAAAGAAGATCTTTGAAACCATTCAGCCAGGTTTGCTTTCGCGCACGTATCTCGGATGACGTCCGTTTTCTAAATGACTTGACCCTTGTAAGGTTTTACGACCCTCGAGAGTAGAGAGGCTGCCTGGGTTAACCCTCAGACGAAGACTGCTCATAGAATCAGGACAAAGGAGGGTGTATGCTTAGCGCCAACCCTGGTTGGTGCTTCCTTGTCGTAGGAACAAGATATGATAATTTGTTCCTTAAAGTCATGGGCCTGCATGACCACGTCGTGGCGAGGTATGTTTGCTGTGAAAAAGAGTTCACATCATATGCCAAGAGCTGCTGATCTTCCAAGAACGGTTACCCGGTCGTCTTTTCACCGCATCTGTCAACTGTGTAAACGCAGAAGCTGTCATCAACAGAGGCGATGACAATAACTATAAGAGAGCCGTGTGATACTTACGATAGCCTAACAGGGACCCGCCACAAGTTCCAATGTGCAAGCAGTGCCCCCTGAATGAGGCTGTACACACTTCTGCATGTCAGGGCACCACCACTGACTGACACGGATGGAAGCAATGAAAATGATGGTCTTCAAGTTCTTGTCATCCCTGGAAGTGTTACTGTGCCGTCGCCCCGGTCCTTGAAGAGTGGTAAGAGTAAAGGAAGCATCCTCGGTTCTCATCACGTAGCGCAATTTCGACAGGTATGATCGATCACTCGTGCTGTCACTGATCATCATTTGTGTAGTTGTAGTGTTAGTGTAATATCGTATTCGGCAATGAGATGCCAGTCCAGGCCTGGGCGCCAGTTACAAGTGCACCCATGGTACGGCAACTTGAACTGGTACCAACGTGTTTTTCTCCATCATTTTTCCTGCACTTTGTATTGGTCATGTATAAGGGACTTTTTCCTCCGTGAAGCAGTCACAAATTGTCCCGGATGTCACCACAGCTGGCAATGGCAACTCCCGTGGCAGTGATCCAGGGATTCAGGAATCCCCATGCAATGGGCGCTAGACATTGACACGGGCCAGGGGCATCAGCAGACCCGTCGACGCCATTATAAAATCCCGAATCCTAGTAGTGGACCTATAGACATTCACAACTTTGGGGTTCTCACACCACAATCCACGATACGTGCTTCGGAATTGCTTCGGGAATTCGATAGCGTGTACGCATGTATGATGTCATATACACCTACTTCAAGTCCCAAGACTACGAACACACCCGGCGCACCCGTGACCGTGACTCGGACAACCAGCTCAAAAGATCCGGAGGTGTTCCAGGTTGAGACACTCAACACGGACACGTTCACCTTCCCGTCGACGCTCGGGCAGCGGATAGGCCAGTGGTGGAAGAAAGATGAGACATTGACGGGCAGGGTTACTTGTTCTGCTCCGTTCAGTAAGCCGCGCCCCTTGCTCAGCTCCGCGAGATGTCTCACCACCATCTAATCGAATCTTTCTCCAGCTTCCACGGACGGGCGCGCGTTCCTCGCAGTTGGTTGTGCGAAGGGTGTCTGGATGGGGTTCCGGCATGATCCCCGGTGTGAGGCTTCCTTTTCTTACGCGACCATCGTGCCCTGCTGCTGTCTGCTCACGGCTCTTCGGCTCTGTGGTCTCGCAGCCTTGCGCCGCGTATTGTTTCTCAAGAAGGTGACGCAGTGTGCGGCGTTGGATGAATTTGGACTTTTCCTCGTCCTCGCAGACAATGTGAATGCGCCCGATTGTTCTGTGGGTAGTACCCGTCCCTGATTATTATTATTTTTACAGTCGCTCTTTGCATACGACATTGAGGCGCTCGTGCCTTCTTCCCCGCAAAGTGCGAGGACGTCTCACCTCCCGCAGAAGCTCAATCGCTCAAAAGACGTCCAGTTCTTCCGAGTCGGGCGTCTCGAAGGACGAACGCTCGTGATTTGCATGACGATGACGAAGAAAGGGGTTCAAGTTCTGTCCTATTATTGCCTTGGCTCTTCACCCGATCTCACGGGGTTTTTTTTAGTCAAACAGTGTCTTCACCGTACTCGAACCTACTGTTGGCATGATTCACGAGTGGGGAATGACCCCAGTTCTTCTCAGTTCCAGACTCAGCTTGCCACAGTCCGGGCCCCATTCGCAATGGTTTAGCGTTTACAGGGTACGCACGCACGAAACTGGCCTTGCTATCTGAAGTTGGATCCCCGTGATTCAATGTCCATCTGACAGGAGGTATCAATACCTTCAGAAGCCTACGACATCATCTTCCTGGGGACGAGGATTGCCGTTCTCTGTAAAAATGGGTTCGAACTCGTGGAACTTTCAGAGTCAGTCATGGTTGTCGTCACTCGCCCGACATGTTGATGGTTAACTTGCTGTTCGTCAGTCTCCGTACTGTCGCTCTTCCGCTGTGCGAGAATCTTCACCAGAAGAAGCTCGCTAAACGGTGCCGGTCATGCCGCCCAATGGGGATGTTCCACTCCGACGACGACGAGTACCTTCTTTGTTATAACAGTAAGGAAGAGCACGCATACACACACTCTTATCTGTACGCTCACCATCTCGTCACAGAATTCGGTCTGTACGTGAATGCGCGGGGAGAGCCTAGTCCCACAAAGGACACGATCGAGTGGAATGGCACGGCAGAGCACGTCGCGTGGTACCCACCATACGTTCTCATCTTCAACTCGCATTCCGTCGAGGTGCGACATGTCGGCACCGGGCGGCTGTGTCACATAATCCGCGGGCACGACATACAATGCACCTGGGACGGGTGCCAGTCATTGGTCTCGCCACTCGTGCCCGACGATGGAGCCTGGGGGGAGACTCCCGTCGAAGGCGTACATGTATACGGCGTCATGCGCGCGGACGACAGGTCGCAGGAGCGTACTCTGGCTACTACCAGTAGTAGTTCATCTGGCTCTGCACGCGGCGTAGTACATCGCGTCTTTGAGCTCGTACCGACGCTCCCCATCTCCCGCTTTGAAGAGCCCTGGACGCCATCGCCATCGTGAAGGCAGGAGTCACGTATGGCGCGACGCAGATCGAACAGCCTTTATCACGATATTGCACTGATGCATTCGTTATACCTTTCACTCCTTTCATTCTTGCTCTAAAATGGACCTATTTGCTTTCGTTACGTTATCACTGGCATTTCGGACATGGTCATCACATTATGTATCTATGTTGTATATGTATCAGGTGTGCCTCTCGGGACTGGATGGATACTGATCGAAGCTGATTTACGGTGCGAGATCTACCTCGCAGCATGACTGCCACCGAAACAATAATGGTAGGGTCGCCGCTGAGCCATGCACAAGCAGACAGACCCAGGACTTCGAGGAGACGACCCAACCACGGATTTGGAGATAGAAGTGCTGCAGTGAAAGGAACGCCGTGACCGGACTTCCAAGTTGCCCCTGCAATAAGGCTGGCTGGCACCACCACCCCGTGTCGCGCGGTCACTCACATGCCCCAAATCGGACCCTCCAGTCCTGCATTCTCTGGGCCATACATGTCTGAAGATGATGTGCAAGTGATAAGTAGCACAGGCAGCGCTGGCCATCTATGGCAGGTTCAACCTGCCATACAGTTGTGCGGTGGGCTCGGAGACCGTAGGTAGTGGTTGTAGGCCCCGAAACGCTACTATGACATGTTCTCTTCACGTCCGGCGTGTGCTACCTGCCAGTGATAGAGCATGCGTCAATATCTTCACGATGGACAATCGAGAAGCTCTTGTTTCAAGTTCACGCCTCCCTTGCGCCAAGGAAGGCATCATTATGCCTATCTATGAGGTCCCTCCTGAACGTACGTTTTAGTTCAAATTTACACTATTATTCAGCACAAATGTGGACGTAGAGGCCCGGGATCTTACATTTAGAAGGGTGATACACTACCATAGTAGGAAGATTAGATGTCACGGATATCGAATGTTGGTCAGTCAGTAGTGAGAAATGGTGCAGGCGGGCGTCCTCAAAATACATCAGCGCAATGTGCCGATGGGCAAATCGTGCGACTGCGAGTTCTGGTCTACAATGGTTTGGAACACCTCTACTCTCCCTTTGTTCAAGTCGTTTAGTTCGTATTCAGACAAGCTCTTGCCTGCCGT
>Ga0209488_10003593_pt1 | contig 12388 bp, 13 predicted proteins | sample Rivendell_Oct201_8_FD_188349 | JGI IMG/M metagenome (GOLD analysis project Ga0209488, IMG submission 188349) | Vadose zone soil microbial communities from the Eel River Critical Zone Observatory, Northern California, USA -... | ecosystem: Environmental > Terrestrial > Soil > Vadose zone >...
ACTGGATGAGCGGAATGATTTGCTTTGTTGGAATCCACGTCGGCTTGGAAGCCATCCAACCCGAATAGGGATTGGTGCCACGCCCTTCGACTTCGCCGCGTTCCATGGCGAGATCGATGTGTTGGCCGCCCGGATAGCCGAACACGATCTTGAACTTCGTGCCGAGCACATTGTTGTAGAAGGCTGGATATTGCACCGATGCGGAACCGGCGCCCGTCGTGCCGATGGTGGTGACGCGCCGCTTGGCGTCTTCGATCGTCTGGGTCGGCGAGGTCTTCCACACCACCAGCAACTGATTTGAATAGATCACATTGGCGATCCAGTTGAACTCGCGCAGGTCAGCTTTGAGTTGCGGCGACATGCCGAGCGCCTGATCCGCCGCAAGCCCCTGGCTCACGATCCCGATGACGGTGCCGTCGCGCGGCGCGACTTGCGCCATGTAATTGGCAGCCGTGATGCCGCCGCCGCCCGGCATGTTGTTGGCGACGATTGAGGGATTTCCTGGAATGTATTTGCCCATAAAACGAGCGAGCAATCGCGAATACTGGTCGTAGTCGCCGCCCGGCGTCGTGCGTACGATGAAACGAATCTGCTTGCCGCGGTAAAAGTCCGAAACGGTATCCGCCACGGCGGGCGTGCACGCAATAAACAATGCTCCAAACACAACCGCGCGCGAAAGTTTCGACATCACACTACTCCGCAGCCCGTGACCGTGTCGCTGATCCGGCATAGCGGCTTATGGGGCGTGGCAGCTCGAGGTTTTCCCGCAAGGTCTTGCCCTCATAGGCCAGGCGATAAAGACCGCGCCGCTGAAGTTCCGGAATCACCAAGTTGATAAAATCGTCGAGCGAATTGGGGAAGAACGGCGGCAGCACATTGAAACCGTCGGCGCCGCCTTCCGCAAACCAATGCTCCATCATGTCCACCACATCTTTTGGTGAACCAACGATCTGGTAGTGACCGCGCCCGCCGGCAATGCGCTGGTAAAGCTGACGAATGGTGAGGCCCTCGGCGCGCGCCGTGTCGCTCAGCAGCGCCGAACGGGTGGGCGCACCACGATCCTGCGGCACCACAGGCACCGGGCCGTCGACGTCGCAGCCGGTGAGATCCCATGCAATATATTTCGACAGGAGCGCCACGCCCACTTCCGGCGAAACGAGGTTTTGCAATTGCTCGAACTTGTCTTGCGCCTCCTGGCGTGACGGCGCCACGAACACGCTCAAGCCCGGCATGACCTTGAGATGATCGGGATCGCGACCGTGGCGGGCCATGCGGGCTTTCACGTCGCCATAATATTCCCGCGCACCGTCAATCGTCTGGTGCGCGCAGAACACGACTTCGGCCGTCTCCGCCGCCAATTGGCGGCCGTCATCCGACGCGCCCGCTTGCACAATGACGGGTTGGCCTTGCGGTGAACGCGAGACCGTGAGCGGCCCGCGCACATGGAAGAATTCACCCTTGTGATCGAGCACGTGGCGCCGGTCCGGGTCGTAGAAACGGCCTTCTTGCTTGTCGAACAGAAACGCATCGTCGTCCCAGGTGTCCCAGAGACCGCGCACGATATCGACGAATTCATGCGCACGCCGATAGCGCTCGGGCTTCGACAGATGTTCGTCACGGCTGAAATTCTGTGCTTCGCTCGTGTTGGCCGACGTCACGAGATTCCAGCCTGAGCGTCCGCCGCTGATGAGGTCGAGCGACGCAAACCGGCGTGCAATGTGATAGGGCTCGTCATAAGTGGTGGTGGCAGTACAGACGAGGCCGATGTGTTGCGTCAGCGGCGCCAGCGCGGTGAGAAGCGACATCGGCTCGATCCACGCCACATAGGATGTGCGCGACAGCGTGTCGCGGTCATAGCGCTCGCCCGTGAGCGCATCGGCCGAGAACATGAGATCGAACAGCCCACGCTCGGCATTCTTGGCCATCTCGACATATTTCGCAAAGTTCAGGCCGCCGTCCGCCCAGGCGTCGGGATGCCGCCATCCCGCGATATGGTGAGCGGCCGGCCGCAGGAACATGCCAAGCTTGATCTGCCGCGCGGGTTTCATGCGCCTAGAATGTGCCCGATCGGTAGGGCTGGCAAGAGACCGGCGGTTACAAAGGCATGTCGCCCGCATGGCCCTTGGCATGCATGCCGGCTTCTTCGAGGTCGAGATCGCGCTCGATCCGTCGTCGCGATTCGTCGGTGATCTTGCCCTCGCGCAAAAGCAGGTGGATGTATTCGCGTTCGGCCGCGATGAGCTTGAGGCGCAACGTCGCAGCGAGTGCCGCGTGATCTGAGCCGTCGTCTGGGTCGCGCCGGTTGAGTTGCCGGCGTGTATCGTCGCGCGCCTTGAGCACGGCGGCGACCGGGTCGGGCAATTGATTTTCGCGCGCGAAATCTTCGAGCGCGCGTAATCCTGCGTCCATGGCACCGTTGCGGGCGTTGAGTTCAGCCTCGTGTTCACGTCGCCGTTCGTCGGCGCGAAGCTTTGCGACATCCAGCCAACGTATGACCAGCGGCAATGTCAGGCCGAGGCCAACCAGCGTGAGAACGATGACCCCGAACGTGATGAACAGGATCAAGTCACGATGTGGAAACGGCTCTCCGCTGGCGATGGTCAACGGAATGGCGAGCGCAGCCGCAAGCGAAACGACACCGCGCACGCCGGTAAACCCGAGCACGAAAACCTGCTGCCAGGGTGGCTGCGGGTCGCGTCGGCGCAGTGAGGGGCTCAGCCATCGAGGCATGTAGGTAGCGGGGAACACCCATATGAAGCGGGCGGCAACCACGATGGCTGTCGTAAGCAGGATCGCAAAAGCGATGTCGCGCAACGAAGATGTCGAGGCCTTTTCGATCAAGACGCGGGCTTGCAGGCCGGTCAAGAGAAAGACCAATCCTTCGATCACGTAGATGAGCAAGTCCCAGAAGAAGATACCCTGCAGACGCGTCGCCGACGGGATCAAGAGTGGACCGTTCCAGCTCACATAAAGCCCGGTAGAGACGGTAGCGAGCACGCCTGAACCGCCGAGTTCTTCCGGCACGAGGAAGGCGAGATAGGGCGTGATCAGCGACAGAACGATTTCAGCGCGCGGCTCCCGCGCGAGGCGCCGCAGGCGAAGGCTGAGCCACCCAACCGCGATGCCCCAGATGATTTCGCCGACCACGATCGCGGCGAAAGTTCCGGTGGCCTGGGCGAATGAGAAAGCACCGGTCGCAATGGCGGCGACTGCGAAGCGATAGAGAATGAGCGCGGTCGCGTCATTGGCGAGACCTTCGCCTTCCAGAACGACGAGGATCCGTCGCGGCAGGCCGAGACGCCGGGCAATCGCAAGCGGTGCGACGACATCGGGTGGCGCCACGATGGCTCCGATCAGGAAACCAACGCCCCATGGCAGCGCAAGGACATAATGGGCGGCCGCCGCCACGGCACAGGTTGTGAAGATGACGCAGCCGAAGGCAAGGAGCGTGATCGGTCGCAGATTGAAGCAGAACTCGCGCCAGCTCATTGAGACGCCCGCCGAATAGATCAGCGGCGGCAGGATGACCAGCAACACCAGTTCGGGCGCCAGCGTTATCGCCGGCAGGCCTGGTATCAGGGCCAGCGCAATTCCAGCGATGACCAGGACGATCGATGGCGCCGTGCGCAGCCGCCGTGCCATCGCGGCGGCGGCGACGAGCACGACGAGGAGGGAGAGAAGCGTGAGGATCGTGGCAGTCATTCGCAACCTAGATCGCGCTTGCCGCGATATTGACTGTCAGCGCCAGCAGAGCGGCGTTGAAGATGAAGGAAATCACGCTGTGACCGAACGTGGTCCGGCGGATGGGCTTGCAGCTTATCGTCACGTCGGACACTTGTGCGCACATTCCGATGGTGAATGAGAAATACATGAAATCCCAGTAGTCGGGCTCAGGATCGTCACCCGGAAACTGCATGCCGCCGCCACGGCCTTTGTTCTCCTCATAGAATTCGTGGGCGTAATGGAGCGCGAACATCGTGTGCGTGAACCCCCAGGACAACACGATCGTCAGTGTCGCGAGAAGGAGGTCGGCCGCCGATCGGCTGTTGTTGCCGCCGGACGTACCCAGAAGAGCAAAAATAGCGGCAAGGCTTGCGAGCGCCGCGATGGCGGTCAACGATAGAATGACGGTCTGACTTTCGTCCTGCAACCGTGCCCGCCGCCGCATGCGTTGTACGTCGGCCGTGCTCATCATTTGAAACGCAAGAATGAGATAGAGACCGACGAAGACATCCCAACCCACGAGCAGGCGGCTTACTATGCGCCAGCCGGTGGCTGAAAGCGCGAGAAACACCAGTAGCCCGATTGCGAAACATATGAATAGCCGAGGCCGCGCTTTCACGATCCGAAGCGGCTTGGGCCAGCGATGGCGTGACAGCGTGTTGTCTTGATTTGCGGTCATCGTGTTGCGAACGTTTCCCGAAACAGCCGCGACCACTTGGCTCCTTCGTCCATGTAACGCTGCAGATCGGCGAAAATCATTCCGTCCGGCGGGGCTTTCACCTTCGGGTTGGTCGGGATCGCCTCGCGATCGGAAATGATCTTCTGCCCGTCGGTGAGAATGAAGTCCTGGAACAGGAGTGCCGCGTGCGGATGTGGCGCGCGCCTGAGCATGCCGATGCCAGTCGGAAAGGCGACAACGGGCGGCAGGTAAATGATTTCGATCGGAGCTCCTTCGGATTTGAGCTGCTCGACGCGGTAGCTATAGGCCGTAAGCGCGATCGGCACTTCGCCAGTCGGGACAAGATTGGCCAATAGCGAATGGCCCTTGCGGATCGATATGACGTTGGTCGTCGCAATGTCCCGGAACAGCTTTGTTCCTTTGGCCTCGCCCATGTGCAGGACGGTCGTCATGAACCACATTGCATCTTCAGCTTCGATCGCGAGTTTGCCTTTGTACTTGGGATTGAGCAGATCCTCGTAGGTCTTTGGGGCGTCCGCCGGCTTCATGAGGTTGGTGTTATAGGCACCTGCGAAGATGGAAAGCCGTGTTGCGATCCATTGGCCATGCGGCAGCGTGGCTTGCGGGATGAGGTCCTGGGAAACCGGAGTTTTCACTTTGTGCAAGAGCAGTTCGCGCATCATGGCTTCCATGTCGGGGCCGGCAGTTTCGGCGAGGTCTGCATCGAACCGGTTTCCCGCGTATTCGCGCGTCACCCGGTTGCGAATGTCTTCTGAACTGCCGCGCCAATGCTGGGCCTTGACGCCATATTTGGCGGTGAATGCCGCCATGATGGCGCCCATGTCGGGCACCGTCATCGACGAATAGATCATCAGGTTGCCTTCACGGCGAGCGCCGTCGATCAGTCGTTGTGTCCGGTCCGGGCCCGAAGCGCCCGCCAGTTCGGCGATCGTTTGAGCCGCAGCGTTGCCTGGCACGAGTGCAATTGCGCACAAGGCCGCCGACAAGCTGCATATGACTGTCCTCAACGTAGCGAACCGGACTTGTGTATTCATGCCTTGCTCCCGAATTACACCCCGTCACGGTTTCGGCCGTAGCCCGTAGGATGGGTAGAGGAAAAGCGCGTTCTTTCTTACGCGCCTTTCCGAAACCCATCATCGGACCGCGCCGCTGGTTGATGGGTTTCGCGATAACGCGTGAAGAACGCGTCATCGCTCTACCCATCCTACACGCAATCGCTCCTATACAAATCACGGCTTCGGCGGCAGCGTCGACTGTTCGGCTTCGTAGACCGCGTCCATGCGTGGCGTGACGCCGTGGCGCGCGAGCGCATCGGCGAACATTTGGCGCACCAGCGGCGTTTCATCGGCATAGTCGATCTGGTTACCACCGAGCCGCCGGCTGATCCATGACATCGGAACGCCTTGCTTGTTGCGTGGCGAGGAGTGCTTGAAGGCGAGATAGCGTGCCGGCGTCGGGCCGCCGTTGAAATGCTGGTGGAACCAGGCATTGGGTGGCACGATCAAGGTGCCATATTTCCAATCATAACGCTTGGGCTCTTCGCCTTCCGGCCACATCAGCGAATAGCCTTCGCCATTGAGCACGATCACGTGGGCGCCCGGCCCATGGGCATGCGCCTTCTTGTAGGTGCCGACCGGGAATTGCGAGATATGGCTCGCGATCGAGCCCTTGGCCATGTTGAAGCGGATATGGCCGCCGCCGGCGCCGCGCTCCTTGGCGGTGATCAGCGGAAGATTGATGGCGTCGGCGACGAAATTCGTTTGCAGCAGAAACCCTATCTGCTCGCCTTTGGCCGCGAAATAGTCGGGCTCGCCGGAGAAGCGGTTCTTGAAATCGTAGGTGAAGTTGAAGATGAAGTCGGGCTCCTCGTAGAGGTTGATCACGGACGGAAAGTTGGTGACGCCGACAAAACGCACGACCTCCTGACCGGAACCATTGAAATGCTGGTACCAGCAGTTGAGCGGTATAGCGAATATGGAACCGGCTTTCCATTCGAAGGTGACCCGGGATCCGGCATTGTTCCAGACCGTCGTCGACCCGCGGCCCGCAAGGACAAAGATCATTTCTTCGTAGAGGTGGTGCTGTTGCTCGAGCTTCTTGCCCGGTGCGATCTCGCAGACATAGCAGTCGTTCGAGGTGCGAGAGGCCTCGTGGTTGATGTATACCCCCTTGGCGCCATCGCCGCGCCGGGGCCACGATTTCAAATCGACGTTGCAGAGATTAGGGATGTACTGCGCGCTGACGATGTCGAGCCCCTCGGCGCGGACGAAGCGCAAATATGGCGTGTCCTTTTCTGTCTTGAACTTGTTCGCCATTTCTTCCGAAACGAGCACTTCCTTGGCCACGAATTCCTCCATCAGATCCGCCACGGCGGTCGCCTTCCGGCACATTGTAATATTGATTTAGCAGCCGCAGCGGCTTGGTCGCAACGGTTTGGCCGCGACGGCGCAGGCCGGGCGATGACTTTTGGCGCAACGCCGGACGTTCGCCATCGGGGCTTCGAAATTGGCAACAATCGCTGGTGTTTGTCCTTTTGATCCTCTATAAGCCCGCTTTCCCATTATGTTTCGGGCTCTGGTTCCGTCTTCGGGCCCGAAAGCTAAAGAATAACAAGGAGTTAAGCATGGCCGTTCCGAAACGAAAAACGTCGCCGTCCAGACGCGGAATGCGCCGTTCTGCCGACGCGCTGAAAAATCCGACCTATGTCGAAGACAAGGATTCCGGCGAGCTGCGGCGGCCGCACCATATTGATCTCAAGACCGGCATGTATCGGGGTCGACAGGTCCTCAAGGCCAAGACCGAAGTCTGATCCGGGATGTGTTGTCCCTGATCCTGTTTATGTGCATGTTGATCGAATTCATTGTCGTTCCGCGGGCGGCGACTTCCACCTTCCTGATTATCGCTGCTTTGAGCTTTGTTGACGTTATCGGAGGCTTTACCATCACGATTCGCACGGCCCAGCGGGACGTCGAATTTCAGGACCAGCGTACGATCGGCACCGTTTGACGCCCTGGTGCGGCGAAGTTCCTATCATATGGCGGCGAATGCGTTTAGGAGCTTTCGGTGTTCCGGGGCCATGAAGGCAATGGGCGGAACGCGGGTTACCGAATCTTTTAAGTTTTTCTTATAATGGGTTGGGACTAGCCGCCGGCCTGCCGTCGGTACGGTCGACCTTTGCGCGGCCACGCCTTGCCGAGAGGCCAATTTGCCAAGAGGCCAATGTGTCTAGCCGGGATTCAACCAGTTCCAGACGACGCTATGTCGATGGGGTCGAGCCATGCTTGATCGATGGGATCGCTGCCCCGGGGCCAAGCGCCGACATTGAGCCGGATGCGGTGTCGGCAGTGGCCGGTGAAATTCCGTACAATTGGAGCCTCGACAGCGATCTGATCAGCTGGGGTCGCAATGTCGGTGACGTGTTGGGTGTTTCCGATCCCACATTCCTCGCAAGCGGTGCGGCCTTTGCCCAGTTGATCGCTCCCGGCAGCGGGCCGTCGCGCGCCGATGTGGTGAAGACGCCGGCATTCCGAGATGAAGGTGGAGGGGTTCCCTACCAGCTCCAATATGGCTTGCACCTGCCGGGACGCAATGAACCGACATGGATTGAGGATACCGGTCGCTGGTTCGGCGGGCAGGATGGCAAACCGGTGCGCGCGCGTGGGGTCTTGCGAGTCATCAATGAGCAACACGAGCGCGAACAGCATCTCGTAAGGGTGTCCCAGTTCGATGCGCTGACTGGGGAAATGAACCGTTGGCGCCTCGCCGAGACGCTTGATGCGACGATCGAGGAAACCGTCAAACTGCGTTCCTCATGCGGCTTCTTCCTCGCTGCGGTCGACAATCTGGCGCGCATCAACGATTCCTATGGTTACGACATTGCGGATGAAGTGATAACGGGCGTCGGCAAATGCCTTCGGTCGAAATTACGCGGCAAGGACCACTTGGGGCGCTTTTCGGGCAACAAGTTCGGGATCGTCCTCAATGATTGCACGCCTGACGACATGCTCATCGCCGCTGATCGATTGCTGTCGGGCGTGCGCGACAAGGTGATGCCGACGAGTGCCGGTCCGGTTGCGGTCACGGTAACGATGGGCGGCGTGACCGCGCCACGTCATGCCCGAACCGTCCGTGATGTGATGATACGCGCGCAGGAAGCGCTCGACAGCGCCAAGGTGAAACGGGGCGGGTCGTTTCAGGGCTATACGCCCAATCTGGCCCGCGATGCGCAGCGTCACGAGAATATCCGCGCCACCCAGGAAATCATCGGCGCGCTCAATGCACGGCGCATCTCTCTGGTCTATGAGCCGGTTGTCGGGGCCAAATCGCGCCAACCGGAATTTTATGAATGCCTGATGCGGGTCGGCCGCCAGGACGGCAGCCTCATGGCGGTGAACGAGGTCATTGGGCTTGCCGAACGGCTTGGCCTCGTCGGCCTGCTTGATCATCGGGTGCTCGAACTCGCCCTGCAGGAACTCATCGCGGCGCCAACCTTCAGGGCAAGCCTCAACGTCTCGGCAGCGTCGACCGGAGATGCGGAATGGTGGTCGGCGCTGGCCGCAATGCTGGGGCCCCATAGCGGCATTGCCGAGCGCCTTACGGTCGAAATTACCGAGACGGCGGCGATCCGGGATATCGATGAAACCCGCGATTTTGTGAAGCGGGTCAAGGACCTCGGGTGTAGCGTCGCGATGGATGATTTCGGTGCCGGCTATACGTCGTTCCGCAATCTGCGCAAGCTTGGCGTGGATATTGTGAAGATCGATGGCGACTACGTGCGCAACATGACCCGGTTGGACGATGACCGCGCCTTCGTGCAGGTGATGATTGATCTTGCGCAACGCCTCGGGATCAAGACCGTTGCCGAATGGGTGCCGGACGAACTCACCGCATCGATCCTCGCCGACTGGGGCTGCGATTACCTGCAGGGCGCCTTCGTGGGATTGGCCAGCGCTGAGCGGCCATGGCTCGCGGCGGGTGATACGATGCCGAAGTCGGCGTGAGAGCCGCTGACCTGCCGGCATGCTCGGTCTGACTCCCTCTCCCCTCTGGGGCGGCAAAGCCGCCGAGAGGGCTGGGGTGAGGGGATTATGTCATATTGTAATTATCAATTGTGATAATTACAATATGACTTATGAAACGCCGTCTGCTAATGCAAAAGCTCGACGACATGGATCGACGCGGAGTGTGGGCGTTCACACCGGCGACATTTTCAGCCCTGCTTGGCGAACCGGACCCGAACTATCTCAAGCTGATGATGAAGCGCTTGGCCGACCAGGGCGTACTGGTAAGGGCCGCACGTGGCGTATACGTAAATCCGCATGCTCGCTCCATGCCGCGCGACGTGCGACGCGGCCTCATTCGCTTCCTGCGTCCCCGTGAAGTCACATATGTGAGCCTCGAATACAGGCTGTCCGAGGCGGGAGTGATCTCGCAGGTCGCGACGACATTGACGTGCATGACCACGGGCTCGCCCGGTCGTTTCGACACGCCCTGGGGAGCGATCGAATTCACCCACACGGATCGCCACATTGCGGTCGGAACCGATGTGCATGCGAGCGATGACGGGGTTTTTGAGGCGACCGTGGAACGATCGGTCCGCGATCTCCGCCGGGTCGGAAGGAATACGGGTCTGATCGATGAGGAAACCCTGGCCGAAGCGATTTGCGAAGAGAGAAGTCATGAACAGCAGCAAGGCCGCTAGCATCAAAGGCGCGGTTGCCGACTTCATGGCGACGCGTGGCATCTCCATTGAAATGGAGCAAAACCTGGTCAAGGAGGCCATTCATCTTCATCTGCTGTCCGCGTTGTCCGATGCAGGCGTGCTCCGTCATGTCGTATTTCAAGGCGGTACCGCACTGCGTCTTTGCTACGGCGGAGAGCGCTACAGCGAAGACCTGGACTTCGTCTGCGGAAAAGCCGGCTCTTACGTCGACGAGATTGATTTCGTCCGGCTCGTCCGGGAGGCGCTGGAGACCACGAAGGGTTCGCTGCAGCGTGACTTCGACATCGATTCCGATGCGATCACCTGCAGGCAGCCCGCGCACCCCATGACGATAAAGAGCCAATCCGTGTCAGTGGCGGCCTGGCAGGCCGATAGGTCCCACCCCGCGGTCGCCGCGGTCCCGGATCAAGATCGAGTTCGCCAATGTGCCGTCGCACGATAGCGGCCCCAGTGTGGCAAAAGTGCCGCTGGGGCTCGTGCATGTGCAGGACGTGATCCTCACTGCCGAAAGCGCCAACGAAATTCTTGCCGATAAGGCTGTCGCGCTCACGGCAAGGGAAGTTCTGAAATTTCGCGACGTCTGGGATGTCTGGTATCTCGTCAATAGACTCAACGCGCAGGCTGACCGGGACATCGTCACCTGGAAATTTGCCGATTACGGCACGTTGAACATCGAGGCGAAGGCCGCTCAAAGATGCACGGAATTGGCGAAGGGTTCTACTGCGGAATCGTTCCTCGACGAGATGAGAAGGTTTTTGCCGGCAAGACGCGTTGCGGAAATGAGCGACGCCGGTTTGCACCGGGCGATCCTCGTCGCCAGTGGCGACCTGTTAAAGCGCGCGGTTCTTCCGATAGCGTTAAAATAAGGGGCGGCATGCTTGTGGGGGCAGCCTGATGCGGACTTCTTTGACGGCACGTGCCCGGTGGGTGATTTGCCGTTACTTGCAGGGCCACTGCGATATCAGGGCTTCAAGAGCCAGCACCCTGAAATCTTCCCGCACCCTGTCAGGTCTGGCGCTGATATATTGCAGAACAGTCCGGACCATCTCCTCGCCCGTCGTTGTTGGAGGAGGACAGACATCGTTGGAGCCGTAAGCGAGCCCATCGATGACGCCAAAACATCGACCTTGCAGAAATGGCAGCTTGCTGGCATCGCCTGCCAGAAAGTTCTGGCATGAATCAATGATGAATTCAGCTGATCGCTTATCCTCCTGCGCAACCGCGGTCCCGTGCAACGGGAATATTTCCGAGCCTGCCACAAGCACGAATGAAAGAACGAGCTTGATCGCTACCAAGATTGTACGCACTGCATCCCCCCGCACCGCATTCATCCGCCGTAAGAGCATTAGCCCGTCGCGTTGCTCGCGGCCGTCGACGCGGCATCCAATGCACTCATTCAAAAAGTGTGCCAACCATCCGTGGCACAGGAACTTTAAAGTCTTTTGAGGAGGTGTCGAAAAGCCGTCAGGGTTTCTTGCTCAGGCGATTGAGGCGCTCTTGCATTTCATCCATCTGGCGTTTTAGTTCGTCGAATTCATGGCCGCCGGTTGTCGGACGTTGCGGCTTTTCGGGGTCCGCCGGCTGCTCGTCTCGTCGCCCAAAGGGGGAAAACATCGCGAAGGTGCGTTCGAATATTTCCATATTACGACGGGCTTGCTCTTCCAATGCACCGAAGCCGCTATTGCCGAAGGCCTGTGCCATCTGCTGGCGAAATTTGTCCTGGTCGCGCGTGAGCGTCGCCATCGAAAGCTCAAGATAGCGCGGCACCAGCGTCTGCATGCTGTCGCCGTAGAAGCGGATGACCTGTCGCAGGAAGTTGATAGGCAGGAGATTCTGCCCTTCCTTGTTTTCCTGTTCGAAGATGATTTGCGCGAGCACGGAGCGTGTGATGTCTTCATTGGTCTTGGCGTCGTAAACGACAAAGTTCTCGCCGCTTTTTACCATCGTGGCGAGATCTTCGAGCGTCACATAGGTGCTGGTGCCGGTGTTATAGAGCCGCCGATTGGCGTATTTTTTGATCGTGACGGGGTCTTCAGACTTAGCCATGTTGGGCACCCTCGACGTTTGTCCGTCCAGGCCGGAACCACGAAATGGCCGATGCGGAACTGTAACAAATAGCCACAAACCCCTCCTGGCCTTCGGCCAAGATGCCGCCGAAGCTGGCGTTGACGACGCTCATGACGGTCCACAAACCGAAAAAGCCAGTCGCACAGCGATCCGATTGTTGCTGCTCTGATTGGCGG
>Ga0209488_10003595_pt1 | contig 12387 bp, 9 predicted proteins | sample Rivendell_Oct201_8_FD_188349 | JGI IMG/M metagenome (GOLD analysis project Ga0209488, IMG submission 188349) | Vadose zone soil microbial communities from the Eel River Critical Zone Observatory, Northern California, USA -... | ecosystem: Environmental > Terrestrial > Soil > Vadose zone >...
TGATGCGTGATGCGTGATGCGTGATGCGTGATGCGTGATGCGTCAGAGTAGAGAGCTCTCCGAGTGACGGTCAACTTCTATTCTGTTGTTCCTTCGTCATCCGCTATCCGCCACTCCCTCGGGCTACGGGCTGCGCTGCACAGGCCGCAGAATCTCGTCGGCCTGCGCGAACAATGCCGGATCGATTTCAAAATCGGCTGCTTTGGCGTTCTCTTCCAGTTGTTCCGGGCGGCTCGCCCCGACAATCGCCGAAGCGACGTTGCTTTCGCGCAATATCCACGCGAGCGCAAATTGACTCATCGTTGCGCCTGCTTGCTTGGCGAGCGGCTTGAGTTTCTCCACGGCCTCCAGAACTTCCAGCTTCAGCCAATTGCCGATGAATCCGTTCATTGCATCGCTGCTTGCTCGAGAATCGGGAGGCGGCTTCGCGCCGGGCGCGTACTTTCCCGTTAAAACGCCTTGCGCCAGCGGCGACCAGACAATCTGCGAAACACCGTGCTCGCGACAGAACGGAATGACTTTTTTCTCCGGCCTGCGCCAGAGCATGGAATATTCCGGCTGACTCGACACGAATCGCTCAACATTCGGCAGCGCAAACGCGTCGGCGATACGCTGCGGCGGCCATTCGCTGAAGCCGATATAGCGCACCTTGCCCTGCTTGACGACTTCGGTGAGCGCCTGCAGCGTTTCCTCGAGCGGCGTGTCGACGTCGTAGCGATGGCACTGATACAGATCGACGTAGTCGGTCCGCAGTCGCGTTAGCGACGCATCGAGCTGCTTGATGACCTGCGGTCGCGACAAACCCCGGTCGGTGTCGCTCATGGGTCCAAACAATTTCGTGGCAAGAATGTAGTTCTTGCGCGGCACGCCTTGCAGCGTCTCGCCGAGAAACGTTTCGGCCGCGCCCCTGCCATACACGTTCGCCGTGTCGATCAAATTGATGCCGAGCTCCAGCGCGCGCTTGACGCAAGCGGCGGCGCGATCGCGTTCGACACCGACTCCGTACGTCAGCCACGAACCGAGCGAGATCACTGACACATTGAGATCGCTGGCGCCAAGTTGACGGTACTTCATGGGTTATCTCTACTGTGGAGGGGTCTTTCGACTAGCGCGAAAATTTCTTGAGCGTATGTTGCACGGAAGTATTGACCAGCTTCACGAGAATTGGCAACTGCAGATCCGACAAGCGCTTGACGTGAATACACGATTTCCCCGACCTATATTTTCCGAGCTTCGCCATGAGCGCGCCGCGTTGCGGAAACTTTGGCGCGACATAAAGCGTAAAATGCTTCTCGCGCGGCGCCAACGCCAGCAACATCCACGTTCCTTCCTTGCCGTTCGCGTAGGTCATCGTATAGGTCCCGAACCCGACAATGCCTGCGCCCCACATCCGCGGTTTGGATTTTGTGGCGTTCCGCATCACGGCAGCAACGGTCCGACAATCCTTGCGCATTTGCCCGTCCTTGATGGCGTCGAGAAACTTTTTGACAGAGGCGGTGCGCAGTTTGGTTTTCGGTTCGGCCATCGATCATGCTCCAAAGTCGAGCGTTTTTATTGGAGGCCCGGGCAAAGCGGAAGGATATTCCGCAAATCGTCGGTGTCGAGCGCAACTTTCGCCGCGGCTCGCGCTCCCGGACTTGCGTTGAGCGCGATCGAGAACCCCGCCCATTCGAATAAAGGAATGTCGGAACGCGAATCGCCGATCGCCACGACCTCCGTTGCCGCGATGTGACGTTCCGCGCAGAAACGCGCGACAAACTTCTGCTTATCGAATTCATCGAAGTGGCGTGACACGACACCTGACAACGCACCGTGTCTCGATTCGAGAGAGTGCCTGCGGCGTAACGGTCTTCTAATGCGCCAAGTTGTTCGGCATGACCGAGACGCGCGGCGAGAAATTGGCAAGTCGTGGTTCGATACACCAGCGTACCGTCGAGATCGAAACAGAATAAGCGCCTGAGCGCGGCTTGCTTCACTCGACTTCTCGTTGCAATGCACCGCTAGCTTGTGGCGACCACGGCCATCGTCGCGCTCGCCTTGAGCGTCATTTGTTCCTTGCCGTTGGCGATACAAAACACTTCGGCCTCGGTAAAGACGAATTGCTTCCCGGGCTTCAGCACCTTGGCGCGGCAAACCAGTCGTTCTCCCTTGGCCGCGCGCAGCAAGCTCATCTTAAACTCGACGGTCAACACCGCTTGCCCGGACTGGGCGAACAAATACGCCGCCATCCCCATCGAATGATCGGCAAGCGTCGCTTGCACTCCGGCATGCACGAATCCGTTCTGTTGCTGAAAGCGCGGCTGCACGAGCAGAGATGTCGTACAGCCGTCTTCGCTCACCGCATCCACGTCCGCGCCAAGATCGGCGATAAAGGGCGCTGCGCGGAACATCTCTTTGAATCTATCTAGATCCGGTGCAACCATTGGCAGCGACTCTGAAAAAAATTAAAGCGCGCCGAGCACGGTCGCGTGCAACTTCCCATTCGTCGCCAACACGGTAGTCGTCCTGAGATTGATCGCACCGCCGTCGAGCTGCGTGAACTTTCCGCCCGCTGCTGCGACGATCACCGCGAGCGCGGCGATGTCGAGGATATTCACATCGGATTCGATGACGACATCGATCTTACCGGCGGCGAGCAAGTGATAGTGAAGAAAGTCTCCATAGCCGCGAATGCGATTGACGCGGGCAACGAGTGCACCGTACTTGGACCACTTGTCGCTTAGCGCGAGCGTCTTTAGATTGCCGCCGGACATGGCGCAGTTCTCGATCGAGTCGATCGCGCTGACTCGGATCGCGTCGTCGTTCAACCAGGAGGCTTGGGCGAATGGGCCTGGGGGCCCGGGGCCTGGGCCAGAATAAGTATGAGCAAGTTGCGCGCAAGCGATCTCGCCATAGACGGGCGCACTCGATACGCCGACGATTAGGTTGCCTTTGTGCATCAATGCAATTTGCGTCGAGAACAGCGGATACTCGCGCACGAAAGCTTTCGTGCCGTCGATGGGGTCGACCAGCCACAGATACTCGTTGTCGACACCGCTGCTGCCGGTTTCTTCGCCGTAGAAACCGTGTGCCGGAAACCTTGCGCCAATGAGTTTTCGAATGACTTGTTCCGTCTCGATATCGGCCTGCGTGACCGGCGATTTATCGGTTTTGACAGCGACCGTCAAATTTTTTTGATAGTAGCGGCGAATGACTTCCGCGCCGGCGCGCGCGGCGTCGAGGGCTGTTTCCAAAAAGGGAGAATGTGCAGTCATGGGCCGTACATAGCGCAACTTGTCATCGTAGTTTACTCACTTGTCACGATCGAACCCAACAAAACCAAGCTTGACAGCGTCTCGCCCTGCCCCTACCGTGCGCGCTCCGTCAGGTGACTGCGGCCATGCAAATGGCGGCAATCATGGGAAGCCGGTGCGTTGCAGACTTGCAACTATTCCGGCGCTGCCCCCGCAACGGTAGTCGAGTCCCGTCTTTAACTAGACAGTCGAGTCAATCAGCCACTGCACACGAGTGTGGGAAGGCGACTCGGACGAATCGCAAGATTCACTCGAAAGCCCGGAGACCGACCTGAAGGTAAGCAACAGCATCGCGGCGGGCGATGAGATGCAACGGTCGCTCGTCTGCGTCCGTGTGCATGCTCTGCACTCCCGTCTCGACTGCCGTAAACAAAAACTTAAATGCCATGCGGGCGAGCATGGGGAGTATTGTCATGGTTCTGCACAAGAAAAATTCCGTCATTCTCGGTTTGTCGATGGCCGTTGCATTCAATGCATCGGCAGCAGCGGTCGAAGAAGTGGTCGTTACGGCAACCCGGACACCGGTTCCCGTCGATGACGTGCTGGCGCCGGTCACGGTCATCACACGCGACGAGCTCGCGAAAAATCTAAGCGCCGACGTTGCCGAGTTGCTGCGCTTTCACGCTGGAATCGAACTCGGTCGCAACGGCGGCATGGGTCAGCCGGCTTCAATTTTCATCCGCGGCGCGAACAGCAGCCACACTCTCGTGCTGCTGGACGGCGTGCGCATCAACCCCGGCACTTTCGGAACCGCGTCGCTGCAAAATATTCCGCCCGACACCATCGAGCGTGTCGAAATCGTCAAGGGCCCGCGCTCGACGCTGTATGGCACCGACGCCATCGGCGGTGTGATCAACATCATCACGCGCCGGCAGGTAACGCCCGGTCTAGATGCAGATGCGACCGCCGGCTACGGGTCATTCGATACGCGGCAATTGAGCGGCTCCATCGGAGCCACCGGCGATCTTGGGAATATCGGCGCCGACGCGTCGAAGATCAAAAGCGACGGCTTCCCTACGCGCCGGGCAAGCAGCATCGACAGCCCTTTCGACAATCTCGCCATTAGCGCGCATGCGAGCACTGAAGTCGGCGGCGTCAAATTCGGCGCACGGTTTTATCAAACCGAAGGAACCTCCGACTATTTGAATTCGCCGACGGTGCCGGTCAATCAGGATTTCCTGGATCGCGTGATACGCGCCGACGTGTCGACGAAAATCGGAGCCAGCTGGGAGACGCGTGTCATCGCCAGCCGCTTCGACAACTCGATCGAACAGAACCAGCCACTCACGTTCATTCCGGGCGAGATCGACTACCTTAAAACGCGCCGCAACACTCTCGATTGGCAGAACGACATCTCGCTTTTTGCAAACAATCAACTGACTGCCGGCGCCATGTACGCGAAAGAAAATGCACGCTCCCTGTCGTTCGGATCCTTTTTCGTTCGCGATACCACGATTACGAACGCGTACGCACAAGATCGCTGGAACACGGACGCGCAGTCGGTCCTCCTCGCGCTCGGTTACACGGATTACAGCACTTTCGGCTCGCATGTCACTTGGAACGCGGAGTACGGTTACAAGGTAAGCGACAACGTGCGCGCCGTCGCGTCGGCAGGCACGGCGTTTCGTGCGCCGAACGCAACCGACTTGTATGGCTTCGGCGGCAATCCCAATTTGCAGCCCGAGCAATCGCGCAACTACGAACTATCGTTGCGCTACCACTTGGAGCGACACGCGTTCGCTCTTAGCGCATTTCAAAATGATGTCGACGACTTAGTCGCCTTCGACAACGCCGCTTTCATCGTTAAGAACATCGCCAAGGCGCGCATTCGCGGCTACGAAGCAAGCTACCTCTATTCAGGGGAAGGCTGGCGCGCGCACGTCGAAGCCATCTATCAAAATCCTCGCGACCAAGTCACGCAGCGGCTGTTGTTGCGACGAGCGCAGCGCAGCGTGACTGCCGGCTACGAGCAAACCTTTGGTCGCCTCGAGGTGGGTCTGGATGCGCTCTACTCCGGTCCGCGCGCGGACTTTGGTTTTCCAAGCAATGTGGAATTGGGTTCTTATGTGCTCGCAAACCTGCATGCCCGCGTCAACATCATCGACCATCTGAGTTTGATCGTGCAGATCGATAACCTCACGAATACTCAGTACGTGCTGGCCAGCGGCTACAACACTGCAGATCGCGGCGGGAGTATCGCGTTGCGGTATTCGCTGCGCTAGTTAGCACCCCCACCCTAACCCTCCCCCGCTACTGCAGGTGAGGGGACAAGGCGGACGTTTTCATACATCGCCCTCACGTCATGTTTCCCTCCCCTGTTCGACGGGGGAGGGTTAGGGTGGGGGCAACGAGGACAAGGCAACTAGCGCCTAGAGCCTAGCGCCTATAAGCTCTCGCCATGCCTCGTCTCACTAAAATCTACACACGCACCGGCGACGACGGCACGACCGGATTGGGCGACGGTTCGCGTGTACCGAAGGAGCATGCGCGCGTCGGAGCCTACGGAACGGTGGACGAAGCCAACAGCGCCATCGGCATGGTGCTCGCAGTCGCGTCCATTCCTGAAGCAATTCGCAGCCTGCTAAGCGAAGTACAGCACGACCTTTTCGATCTCGGCGGCGAACTCGCGACGCCCGGCATGCAGCTCATCAAGGACGAACACACCCTGCGAATAGAACAGGCGATCGACCGGTACAACGAAAACCTACCGACACTCAAGGAATTTATTCTGCCGGCCGGTGGGCCGGCAACGGCCTCGTGTCACCTGGCGCGCACAATCACGCGACGCGCCGAGCGTCGCGTGTGGGCGTTGAGCCGCGACGAGCCGGTTTCTCTCGAAGTCGCGCGTTATCTCAATCGTCTCTCCGATTTGCTATTCGTCCTCGCGCGCGTGTTGGCGAGGCACGAAAACGGATCGGAAGTGATGTGGAGACGAGACGCGAGACACGAGACGCGAGACACGAAGGAATAAGGATTCGAATTCCGACCGTGCCCCGTATCCCGCGTCACGCTCCTCTCTGACTTTTCTCTGACGCGTCTCGTGTCTCGTGTCCCGCGTCATGACCTACAGGGATGTAGGAAATGGTCGCCGTGTAGGGAACACACGGCGTACCACGCATCACGCGTCACGGCTGACGACGCGAAGCATCGCCTGCAATCGCGGCCAGTCGAATGCAGCGCCCGGATCGGTCTTGCGGCCGGGAGCAATATCGCTGTGACCGACGACGCGCTCGCGCGCTAACGTGGGATACGCGGCACACAAAGCGTGAATCGTTTGCGCAAGCTCGCGATACTGAATCGGCTCGTAGGCGATGTCGTCTGCGCCTTCCAGCTCGATGCCGATGGAAAAATCGTTACAGCGTTCGCGGCCGTTGTAATTGGATTTGCCGGCGTGCCACGCTCGTTCATTGAGCGACACGAATTGCACCAACTCGCCGTCGCGGCGAATCAACAGATGCGTGGAAGCGATCAGTCCTTCGATGGATTTAAAGTAGGGATGCGCGTCCCACGGCAAGCGATTCATAAACAGCGCTTCGATCCACTCGCCGCCGAATTCATTCGGTGGCAAACAAATACCGTGAACGACGATCAGATCCGGTGCGACGCCGGGCGGTCGAGCATCGAAGTTCGGCGAAGCGACTTGGCGGGCGGAGGCGACAAGCCCTGTCGAAGTATCGATGCAAGCGGGTGTCGACATGGAGGGATGATGCACTGAAAGCCGCGAAAAGACGAGACGCGAGACGCGAGACACGTCAGAATAGAAAAAATCTTTCGCGTCTCGCGTCTCGCGTCTCGCGTCTCGCGTCTCGCGTCTCGCGTCTCGCGTCTCGCGTCTCGCGTCTCGCGTCTCGAATTCATCATGCGCCTCACCCGCATCTATACGCCCGGCAACTTGAGTGAAGGAAAGGAGGTCACGCTGACGGCGTCCGGCGCCAACCACGTCGCGCGGGTCTTGCGTCTGCGCGTCGGCGCTGGCGTGAATGTCTTCGACGGCGCCGGTCGCGAATTTCGGGCGACGCTGACAACGGTTAACGGCAAACGGGTCGCTGCGCGTATCGACGCCGCTGTCGCAACCGAGAGCGAATCAGAGCTCGGCATCACTCTGATACAAGGCGTTTCTCGCAGCGACCGCATGGATTGGGTGGTGCAAAAGGCGACCGAATTGGGCGTCGCCGCAATCGTGCCCGTCATTGCAGCTCGCAGTGTCGTCAAGCTGGATCGCAGTCAGGCGGCCAAGAAACAGGAGCACTGGCGCAACATCGCGATCGGCGCGTGCGAGCAGTGTGGCCGCGCTCGCCTTCCTGAAATTGCGTTGCCCCTTTCGCTCTCGCAGTATCTTGGTATTGGGGAAAACGGAAATGGGGACACTCCCCATTTAAGGTTCGTACTGGATCCGTCGGCGACACGCTCATTGAGCGCTAGCGACGTTGGAAATGGCGACTGTCCCCATTTCCAACTCCTGATCGGACCCGAAGGCGGATTGGATGACGACGAATTAGCCGCAGCAGGTAAGGCCGGATTCGTATCGGTCAAATTGGGCCCGCGCACTTTGCGAACGGAAACCGCAGCCGTTGTGGCGTTGGCGGTGATACAGGCGCGGTGGGGGGATTTTCGCTAGGCGCGCGTGAGAGCGTGAGAGCGTGAGAGCGTGAGATAGATGACGATTTGGCCACGGTGGAATCAAGAAAAGTATTCCGTTCTGACCCTCTCCCGACCTCCCGACGTCCCGATTTCACGATTTCACGGGCAGCCGCTAGGCCGCCCTGGTTTCTTCGCTGATCAGCTGCTCGACGCGTTCGAGATCCGGAATCACCGGCGACTCGTTGAGCATGCGCACGCGGCAAATGATCGGGCTGCGTTCGCTGAAGGAGTGATTGGGATCGGCCTTGACGACATCGGGATTCGCGCGCACGAGTTGCGGAAAGCCCTGTGTGACAACGCCAAAGTATCCGGTGGTCAGCTCTTCGCCGATGGCGACAAATATTGCGATACGGGTGCGTCCGCCAGGCGCCGGCATCGCCTGCCCGCACATTGCTTCGAAGGAAATCACCGGCACCGGACGCCCATTCCACTGAATCGTGCCGAGGTGCCATGGCGGCACACCGTCGACTTTTTCGGGGTCCTGCCATACGACGACTTCGGACACGGTGACACGCGGTACGATCAGCCGTTCTTCGGCGAGCGGCACCAGCAGTCCGTACAGTTCGTCTGAGTAAGTTTCTTGCATAGGAGTGTCGAGCTACAGAAAGTTTCGAGACGCGGGCCGATCAATGTTCCAGACTAGATCGCCATTTCCTACATCCATGTAGGTCAGATACGGGACGCGAGACACGACTGAGCAGTGGCGCATTCTTATCGCGTCTCGCGTCCCGCGTCCCGCGTCTCGACCCTTACTCATCTAGCTCGCCCTCGCCCGCCGCCGCCGTTGCGCCTCTACCAGAGGCTCGATGGCGTCGAGCAATTGATTTTCCTGGTACGGCTTGCCGAGATAGTCGTTCACGCCGAGTTCGATGGCGCGCGCGCGATGCTTTTCGCCGACGCGCGAGGTAATCATGATGATCGGAATGTTAGACGTGCGCGGATCGTTACGCATCTGTCCGGCGAGTTCGTAACCGTCCATGCGCGGCATTTCGATGTCGAGCAGCACGATGTCGGGCAAGTGTTCCTGCATGATCTCGATCGCTTCGACGCCGTCTTTCGCCGTCATTACGCGCATGCCGTTGCGCTCCAACAAGCGCTGCGTCACACGCCGCACGGTAATGGAATCGTCCACGACCAACGCGAAGGTGCGACGATCTTCGAGCGGCGCCGTGGTTGTGCTCGCGCCGGCCCGCCACTCGGAGCGCACCAGCGCCCCCATGTCGAGAATCACGACGATACGGCCATCGCCCAAAATCGTAGCGCCGGCGATACCGCGAATTGCCGCGACTTGCGGGCCCACCGATTTCACGACGATCTCGCGATTGCCGACCAATTCGTCTACGACGAGACCGGTCGAGTGCTCGCCGGCGCGAATCAGCATGACCGGAATCGCAATATCGGCGTCCGGCAGTGTGGCCGGAGGCGCCCCGATAAAGGCGCCCAGATGCTGAAAGCGATAAACTTGATTGCCGTAGTTGTAGGTCGGCGACTCTTCGCGCAGATGGCGAATCACTTCGGCGCGATCGACCCGAGCGACGCCTTCGACCGTGGCCAGCGGCAACGCATACTGCTCCTCGCCGACGCTGACGATCAGCGCCTGGCTGATTGCCAGCGTGAACGGCAGACGAATCGTAAAGCGCACGCCGTGTCCCGGCGTCGATGCCGTAAACAACGCCCCGCCGAGCTTTTTGATTTCCGCGACCACCACGTCCATGCCGACACCGCGTCCGGCATGCTGGGTCACCGAACTCGCCGTTGAGAATCCCGGTTCCAGCACCAGTTGCAAGGCTTCCTCGTCGGTCAAATTGCGACCCGTCTTGAGCAGCCCGCGCTGCGCAGCCCGCTCGCGCACGGCTTTGACGTCGATGCCGCGGCCATCGTCCTCGACAATGATGACCATTTCCGAGCCTTCGCGATGCAGTCCGATTTTGATCGTGCCGGATTCGGATTTGCCGGCGGCGCGACGTTCAGCCGGCGTTTCGATGCCGTGCACGACGGAGTTACGCAGCATGTGTTCGAACGGCGGCAGCATGCGCTCGAGCACTTGACGATCCAATTCTCCCGACGCACCCGTGACGACGAGGTCCGCGCGCTTGCCGGTTTCGCTCGCCACCTGCCGCACGATGCGGCTCAGGCGCTGCACGTGGCGCTGGAACGGAACCATGCGCGTCTTCATCAAGCCGTTTTGTACTTCCGTCACGACGCGCGACTGCTGCATCAGCAGGTTCTGCGCTTCACGCGCCATGCTCTCCAGCAAGCCTTCGATACTTGCAACGTCGCTCACCGACTCGGCCAGCGCGCGCGACAGCTGTTGAATGCTCGAATAGCGATCGAGTTCCAAAGGATCGAAGTCGGCGCGGCCGCTTTTTTCATCCTGATGGCGATGCAGAATCTGCGCTTCGGTTTCCAATTCCAATTTGCGCAGTTGATCCTTCAAACGCGTCACCGTCCGCGACAGTTCCGCCAAATTGAATTCGATCGAGTTCACTTGCTGTTCGAGGCGCGAGCGGAAAATACTCACTTCGCCGGCGTTGTTGAGCAGCGTATCGAGCAGTTCCGCGTCGACGCGCGCCGTCTCCTGACGTTCCTGCTGCACGTGTTCGCGGCCCGGCGGCAGTGCCGACGCTGCGTGGTGCGTCGCTTCGTGCGCCGCATCGGCATCCGCGTCGTGCGCGCCCAAATCCGCTTCAATTTCTACGACAGGTTCCAGCGCCGGATCGGGTGGCGTGGCAGGCAGTTCGGCTGCACGGAAGTCCGCGCGAATGTCGGCATCGGCCTCATCATGAGCGGCAGCGACATCCGGAATCGAAACCAACTCCACAACGAGCGGGGGCGCCGACGCATGAGCGATGACTGGAGCAGACCTAGGAGCGGACGCCGCCGGTTTGGGAGAGACTCGGGCTGGCTGCACGCTCTCGACGGGATCCTCCGGCGCCGCGAAGCCTGCCAGATTGCGAATGCGTTCGATCAGCTCGTGCGCGGGAGCGACGGTTTGCCCTTGATTGACCGCATCGCGCATGCGGTGCAGTTCATCGAGGCTCGCCTGCATCACATCGAGCGCCGATTGTTCGACGGGCAACGCGCCGGTTTCAATGCCTTCAATAAAGGATTCGAGTTCGTGACTGAGATTGCCCATCGTGCGAATCCCAGCCATCCGTGCGCCGCCCTTGAGCGTGTGCAAGGCCCGCTTGAACTCAAAGATCAGCGACTGATTGCGTCGGTCGCGCACCCACGCGGCGAGCGCCGCATCGGCCATGTCGAGTAGTTCGGTGGCTTCCTCGGTAAAGATCGCAGCAACGTCCGGATCCCATTCGTCAGCGACGTCCGACTCGTTGGCGGCTACCGCGGCGGGCGCGGCTCTGGGCGGCGCACTTCGTTGCAGTTCAATTTTTTTTTCCGCCGCTTGCGCACCAGGCGGCGCGACCGCCTTCACCGGTGCGGCTGCCGCGTCTCGCGGCGGAATCATGATCGAAATCGTTTCCGGTTCGCGCATCGAAGGTGTGCCCCTGCGATCGAGCGCGATCTCGATTTCGGCATGCGCGTGTGGGTCGGCTGCCTTCGGTCGCAGCGCCGGGGCCGCAGAGGGAACTTGCTTGGGAACGGTCGGCCGCACCGAAACGGTCGACGGCGGACCGGACGGAGAAAGTTTCTGCGTCACCGTGTATTCGAGCGCCGCTTCGGCCGCCACGACCGGAGCACTGGGTTGCGGCGCGTGCGCCGTCGCCTGCCGCGAATTCGGTTCGATTCTTTGCGTGTCGGTCAGCTTCAACAGCGGCGCAATCTGCGTCGGCGACCCGATGCCGAGTTGGTGATCTTCGCCGGCCGCGTCAAACGACAGTTCGACGATCTCGGCATGCGGCTCGTCGCGATGCGCGCGTTGCGATTTAGGACGCAGCTCTTGCCTCACGGTATCGCCATCGTCTGCAATCACGGCGCTGCCCGGAAGCATGCCGCGCAAGTCTCTGATCGCCGATGCCTCGACAATCGCAGTCATGGCGGTTAACTCGTCGTCGAGCGTGCGTTCCAACTTAGCGATGCGTTCGATGATGCTGGTATGCGTGACGAAGTACCCGGTCGATTCGTTGATGTGCTCGACCACCATCTCGATGGCGCGCACCGAGTCTTTAAGTACTTGCAAGCCGGACGCAGGCAAGCCGAAGGCGTTGTCGAACAACTTGCGAATGTAGTGATTCAGCGGTTCGGCGATCTTGATGCCCTGTCGTGCGCCGGCCGTTTTTGCCGTGCCGCTGAGCGTATGGCAGGCGCGATGCAAATCTTCGGTGACCGGATAAGGCGCCGCTAAGAGCGCGCAGGAAGCCACATACTCGCGAATCGCCGCAACGTGTCCCGCGGTTTCCTTGCTGAAAATATCTTGCAACGTCGGATCCATGACCGACGATTGCGTGGACGACGCTGCCGGCGGTGTTGCCGATTTGATCACCGGCTCCGGCAA
>Ga0209488_10003596_pt1 | contig 12386 bp, 19 predicted proteins | sample Rivendell_Oct201_8_FD_188349 | JGI IMG/M metagenome (GOLD analysis project Ga0209488, IMG submission 188349) | Vadose zone soil microbial communities from the Eel River Critical Zone Observatory, Northern California, USA -... | ecosystem: Environmental > Terrestrial > Soil > Vadose zone >...
AGGACTCGAGTGGGTGATAAGATTGAGACATGGCTAGCATGCGTGGCAGGTGTTAGACAACCAGTTCTCTCGTCTCTGCCTTTTAAACGACTCCTCTGGCCCCAGGGGCCAATCCACCGGTGAACCACGATGAAATCCCATCCATCAAGCCCCCGGGAGAGCCATACATTCATTATTTACAATGCTGACACAGCAACTGTACGACTGCGGCATGTGTCACAGTTTACCCGAACACCAGTAGCTGTATTGATCGAAAATCATCATGAGATGTAGGGCCTTGTCTGTACCTGGATTTACCAGAGCTGCGGCGCTAGCCTTGGGCCAAGTTTCCCGTGGATCGAAGATCTAAACGACCATACCATTACCTATTTGGGAGTCTTTGACCGTAAATAATCCAGATTCGAGTCACAACTGTTCATCTGCGTCGTCGCCCAGTGATGCTGATTCAGGGATACACAGTATAACCAGCCACTCAGTGGAACCAAGGCGACATTTCCGATTGATATTGATAATTGTTTCAGAATCCCGCTCACCTAATAAATGTGACTACTGTACTAGTTGCAATTGTGACGAACCCAACATTTTTAACATGTGACACGTGTGGCCCTTTACTATGCATGTGGCGTGGATTCCCTACAGCAGAGGTGATTTCCAAATCTAGGTAGGTGTAGGGATCAAGATTGAGGGATAAAAGTCACACCGTAACCATCAGGTCCATACAGCCGTCTCGGGTCGGGTACAGAGGTTATCACGTGGTCACTCCTACAACCCGGCAAACGATCTCACGTCCCACGGCAGTAGCCTATTCCAATTCCACGATGGCTGTTGATCCCAAAAGAGTGACTCGTAGAGCCCTCGCGACAGATTGCACGATTCGGATCTTAACTGGATTGGCTAGCCCGGATCACAATGTGCTTGGTAACATGCTGCGCACTGGCAGGTCTGAGTCGCGCACTGCAGATGGCATGGCTTGAAACGAGTTTGGAATGGTCAGGGCAATATATGTGGCGCTTGAGGCTTGGATGGGGGCCTTGCGGGAAGCCCATTCCCCCTGCTAAAATGGGTTACGACCGTATTTTCCCCTACCCACGTAGCAAATGCGAGTTGGCAAGCCAATACACACGGGGGAATTGATCAAGTCACACTAGCCATGACTTGTCACAGCCATCGTGACTGTCGGGTTGGTCATGGCGCCTCTTCCTGGGAGTCTCATCTGCCCGTATGTCTGTGCTTACCACGCTGCTGAGAAGATTCCGAGTCGCTGACGCTCGGATAGAGTCACGGTCTTCCACCCACCCATATTCCGAGACCAATGCATCCGCGCGTTTCGCGATCGGCGCATGAGGTGGGTCGTATCGCCGAAATGATATCTCCGTTCAAGTTCAGATAGGGACCTTACCCGCGCCGATAATAGCAGCTCTCGAGCTACAATGATAATTTCTCACTCACAGCACCGGATATAAGGTCACACATGTTTATATTCGCTCACTGGTGTTCTACATGACACTCATGATCACACACGTGGTATCCTGCACTATGTCATCTCCGCGTCGCTATTTGGGCGGATCGTGTGAAGGGAATCAACTTAAAGCCGACGGCCTTTAATTACTCGCAGTGTCACCGCCGACGGGCCCTAGCTAGCACGCTGCAGTAGTGCGAGGACTGAGCAGTTAAACTTTTTGCTTCCGCTGACATTCCCGTTCCATGCGCCTTCCTTGTTGGATCCCCTCTTCTGGGAATTCTACAGCCAGACAATGGGGTTCAAGTTGAGTCCAGGCTCTGTTGCCAATGTTCCGTCTGACTGATACCTCAACGTCCACGTTGTTGGTGGCGTTGATTAGGGGCGAAATAGTACACGCCTGCTGCGAGCTCCGGCGTCGCAATACAACAGGAAAACTAGGACAGTGGTGGGTCACTGAATCACCTGGTATACTAGGTTATTATGAGTACTGAGCACTCCGTCACCCTATTACGGTATGACTATGACACATTTGGGGTCCATGTTCTCTGGGAAGTGCCGAATTCCGAGTCGGTAATACCACTACCGCAACCTCGTGCCTCTGCCACCGAACTCTCAGACCGTACACCTGTTCGGATAATACATCGTGACTCGCGGAAGTGAAACATTCTCGAGACTCATTTAGATCATAGATCATACAATTACACGTAGGGTTTGCTGACATGACTACCATGGCCAGGCCGGCCCGGGAGGAATCATGGGTCTGTGCTGGTCTCATATATGCCATTGACGTCCTCGATACGAGCGCAACTGGGACACGCGGTTATTTGGTTGGTGGTAAGGGTGCCAAAGAACAAACATAATGTGACCCATCAATTACCAGGCGGTGGTACTAGGCCCAGGCTTTGGAGGCCGGAGGAGCAGCACTTCAGTAGCCCACGGTCCTACTGGAGTCCATGCAAGCAATTACTGTGATGTGTGCCTACTGCTATGGGGCACATAGAAGCCATGACCATCGCTAAGTTATTCCGACCCAGCCAACGCCACAGATTTCCATGCTCACTCAGTGTATTTCAAACTGGCCGAGTTGTTCCGTTAAGTCACCGAGAGCAAAGATATCGACAATCGTGGCGCCGGCGCTTGAGTACGAGTCCGGCATCAACCGACCTACGTCCGACTCGGAGAGCGCTCACTATGGGTGATGCATCTTTGTTACTGTAGCATCGTTACCTCTCCAACCTCCACCATTTGACCCTTGCCACCAAAAATGACCCCTCATCGTCATACGGGTGTTGTCATAGACTACTCCGATAAATGTACGTAATAATGGTCAAGCGAGCCCAAGCGTTGGAACCGCGCTGAGCGATGCGATGGAGATTTGACTTTAACCCCCGAATTTTTCCGTTCCGCGGTCCCCGTACTGATTGCATTTTCTCCTATGGCTAGCATTTTTCCCCTCTGCGGGCAGCTCGATCGACTCTATGTCGGTCTTCAACCCGAGAATGCTAGACGCTAGCATTCGTGACGTCGTTGAATTGCTCTCGGACAAGGACAAGACGAGTGTACTGCTATATGCGATGGAGCATCTCCCCATGCACACAGAGTATGTGTCGTGTGGCAACGCTGGGCTGGCCAGAACGTTCTAATTCTTTCCGCCGAAGGTCTAGAACGGTGATCGAGAACGGTGTCCAGTCCTGTCTCCAGGTCTCGTCCATACTCCAGGAAAAGGTTATACAGGCTCGCCTTCTCCGCGCCAAGGCTAGATTTTCCGCAGGTTTACGCGGCGCCGCACATCAAGGTATAGTGATCTCGTCTTTTGCTTTGCTATAAAAGCTTCATCCTCTGATCCTTGTTGTCAGATTTACAAGCCATCCTTCAACTCAACCCTAACCACCGCGAGGCGGGGGAATTACTACCTCCGCCTAGTGGTAAGATATCAACGAGGATCAACCATGTGAGCCTGCTTCTTTGCCCGTGTAGTCCTCCTGCCACAGGCTCTCAAAGCTATTCAGTGTCGCATGCCTGCGCTTACACGCGTGTCAAATGAAATATGGAGTGAGATAGCCTCTTTCCTTCCGCGGCGTGATCTCCGCAACCTCCTCTTGGTTCCTCATGTGCTATCGTCAATTGCGAGTCGCCTCCTCTTCGGAGACGTTCGCTTGCAGTTCGGGACAGCACAATTCGATGACGGGCAATCGGAAGCTTCAGATGAAATCGACAAATGGCATGCTCAGCGTAATGCCGACATCCTGATTCGACTCGTCTCTGACACGGAGTATGCGGGCCTCGTTAAATCATTATCTGTATGGGTGCAAGAGGATGCATCGGGTATTAGGCCATTTCAAATAGGTGCACCCATCTTCCTCGCGCTTACTCTCATGGTGTTGATTGATGTGTATAGCAATGCTGGCGAACGTCCTTCCGAAGCTCACCAACTTGAAAGTATTTCGCTGCCATTTGGATAGTGATGCCTCCAAGTGGCTACTCGGTGTGCTGGAGAAAAGTCACCCAAAATTACAGGGTCTTGTCATCCAGTATTGTTTCCTCATTGTTGATCAAATTGTCCCTCATGGGATTTTTCTGGCAGACCAAATAGTCTCCTCCCGGCTCTTCCCGCACTCCATTATCTTACCCGGTTTGCCTTCAGCGGTGCACTTGACAGGGAGCTTGAAAGCGATCTTGATGCCTTCTTGTCGTCCCAAACCGTGGCGCTACATACCCTTGTCATTACCCTTGCCCATACCTACCCTGCTTCGTTCCTTCCCGCTGTCCATTTACGCAACCTCCACCTCACTTCAACTATTTACAACGCAGGTTTTCTCTCACAAATCCTGGAAAACGGACGACAATTGGAGGTCCTACAACTCGAAGTCGGCCATGGATGTGTGCTTTCTACAGTATTCCGTGCACACGCGGGACCACACTTGCTACCTTCCCTACGGAAGTTATCATTTATTCTGATCGGTGCACCTTCTGATTTTACTGATCCGGATCTCTTCCCGGCTGTGGCTGAGTTTGTGCGCGGGTTTCGCATGCTTGAAGCGTTGTGCATCTCGAACACTCACTCCATAGAGGGGTTCGGGTACGATGCAGCTGTTTGGGGAGTGCTGCCCTCGCTTCTCAATTTACGCACGCTGTCGCTCGACCTGCCCAAGGACCTGCCTCCAGCGCTCTCAGCGTGGCTGATCCCGCGCAGTGTCACTGTACTTCGTTTGCAAGTAGCAAGGCATGTCACAGTTGATATAAGGGTAAGACGTCATTTTCCTCTGTTCGGCATCTCTTGAGCAATAACTTGTCTCCATTGTGCCTAGCAACTGTGGCCTGGTTTACCAAGCGGACTCAAGTTCTTTGCGTTTCCTGTCGGTCCTTCGGAGATACGAAATTTACTTCGCAGTGGCCTCCCAGCGTTACGAGTTGTGCAGTTGCTGAAGCGCGACTTTTATACAATTCACGGCACGGAGAACGAAAGGGAATTAGAACACTGGCCCGCTCGCCGGCGGAGATATTACTTCGATGACTATCTGGAACAGTTGGACTTGGGGGAACTGCGTTTCCTCTACGCAAAGATCTCCTGCTTTTGGTAGGCCCATACAGGACTTATTCTCTATCGCTTTGTTTTGCTACGTCATTCTCGTATATTTGGGGTGTACTATCACGATCATGCGAGGTTCATTCAGGTTGTTCACCTCCTGTAAGCGTTGGGTCCATCTGAGAAACTTGTCTAGTACACGATAGGCGTAGTTCGTTGTGATCCTCTCTGAAAATCTGCGTTGCCCTGCGAGATTGGGTTGCAGCTACGCGTTGCCGGTGTCGTGATTTGTGGCGGCTTGCATACATCCGCGTGTCTCTCAGCCGTACCCTCACTCACTTCCGGATTCAACAACTCTGGTAACTGCTGACAGGAGAAATGTCTGAAAGCGACTCGGAGGATATTGCAAGGTGAACCTGTGTGTTTTCTTGCCGTAATCTCCTATCCGCTGAAATGCGTACTATCTTGTTCCATCGAAGGGCTATTGCCCTGTCCCTTAAAAGTGCTACCCAATCCCTTGAAAACGCGCAGGCTATGGGCGTAGACAGCGACGACGACGAGGCACGCTTTCAAGCTGACCTCGCGCGCGCCATCGTGGCCTCAAAAGTGAATTCGTCACCTGCCACGTCCATCGTATCCCTCTCCTCAGACCAGAGCCAAGTTGTTGACCTAGCATCCCCACCTCCTTCCTCCGCTCCTGCACATCCTATCCCTGGTTTCTTGAAGGAGCGGGCCCAGCTCGAACAGGAACGTCTCGCGCGAGTTAAACGATTGCGTGGTGAACAGGACCTTCAAATTACGGGACCGCCATCAAAACGCCAGGTATCGTCGAGAGAAACGAGCGCTGCACCAGGTTCCTGGGCTGGCCCGAGTCGGAAGGGGAAAGAGGCGGCCAACGAGGAAGCTGAGGTATTCTGGGATGGAGAGCTGCGTCAAACCGCTAATAAGCACGTCGAGCCTGGGCACAATGGGGAGAATGGCAGGCCGATCTTCAGGTTATCTCAGATAATTGGAGATGTGAGTCCGTCCTTTTCCCTGTGTTTGATGTCCTCTAAAAGGATCGGACTCAGAAAGCGCAGATCGAGCTAGCGATCATCTCGACATACGCCCTCGAACTCTCCTGGATTTATACATTTTTCGCCCCTAGCACTCCCGTCGTCCTTGTGACCCAACCTGCGCCGTCAGAGAATGGAAATGCAACCGTAAAAGAGGTTCTCCCAAATTGGATCCGTGTAACACCTTTCTTGCGTGGCGGACGCGGGGTGGTGCACATGAAGGTGGATATTAACCGACTCTTGTGTTGATGTCCATCTGATTCTTTCAGTTCTTCTTACTATTTTATCGGACAGGAAGATTACGCGTTATCATTTCAACTGCCAATCTCATGGATCACGATTGGCGGGACATCGAAAATACAGTCTGGGTCCAGGATGTACCTCGCCGGTCATCGCCTATTCCTCACGAACCGAAAGCCGACGACTTCCCTTCGACTTTCGAACGTGTTTTGTACGCGATCAACGTCGCACCGGCAATTACTAGTCTTGTCTCAACCAATGTGAGCCGATCTCCACATATAGCCTCGTCCTTCTGTGCACCTGATCTAGTACTTTTAGCACCCCAACATCCCGCTCAGTGCCGTTCGTCCTGGTGTACTTCGCACGCGCTGGGACTTTTCTCGTGTAAGCGTGAAGCTCATCCCGAGTATTGCAGGAAAGCACGAAGGCTGGCCTGCTGTCATCAAATCAGGGCATACAGCCCTTATGCGTGCTGTCAACCTACTAAATCCACAGCAGCGGGGCGTTTCACTCGAATGCCAGGTGCGTCCATTATGGAAACTGAGGAGCCAAAATGCGCAACCCACACCTGTGTCCAACAGGGATCATCAATCGGGACGTACAGCGCTTCTTGGCTCAGCGAGTTTATCCTCTCTGCGAAAGGAAGTAGCCCCGAGGCATTGCTCGACGCTCCCAAAACTCGTCGTGCGGCAACGCCAATGCCCTTGCCCAACACCTTAAAGATATTGTTCCCGACCCGGGACTGGGTACGTAACAGCGTACTCGGAGAGGCGGGTGGTGGGACAATGTTCTGTCGCAAACGATCGTGGGAGGCGGCCAAGTTTCCCCGAAACCTGTTTTACGAGTCGAGGAGCCGGCGGGGACGAGTTTTGATGCATAGCAAGGTGTGGGCCGAGCGCCATACGTCACCCTACTAGTCTTGACGCAAGGTCGAATTGATCAGATGATAATCGCAACATTTCTTGGTGCTGCGTCGTCGTGCGACAAGGACCCGGGTTCTGACGCAGACTCGGACGTCATTGAGGTCAAGGCGGACGAAAGTGACCTCGTGGGTTATGCGTATATTGGCTCGCACAATTTTACGCCTTCGGCGTGGGGTACCCTGTCCGGCTCGGGATTCACTCCTATCCTCAATGTACGCATGCGCTGTTTGTGTACGATTACTATCAAATACTCACCCAGACAGGTGACAAACTATGAACTCGGAATCGTGCTTCCGTTGCGAGATGAGGCCGATGTGGACCGGGTAGTGTGCTATGACCGACCTCCGAGACGATACGGTCCTAGAGACCGACCCTGGGTCAGTGTTTTGAGACAGTGTTCTAGGCTGGGTCGGCACTCACGAATTATCTTCCAATAGATGCAGGAAGAGAGTGACATACTCAATGGACTGTAGAGTCGGCATGGAACTGCAACTTCTCAGCATACTCCATACTTTGTCAGGACCATACACCCTGAAGCTACACCCTATTTACTGGGTTGCAGATTGCTGGAGTGCCTATCCGAACATGTATATCATAGATGCAAATAGTGAGTCGAGTTGCATGATTACCACGAACAGAATGAATAAGGCAAACATGGCCGGGTCTCGTGACAAACTTTAGAAGAATGATAAGTCTTATTAACTAACTGCATAATTGTAGTTTTTAAGGTCCTAAAAAATTAACTTACTTCGCCCATTAAATTGACCAAATCTGAACCTCACAATCTACCTACTGTATTTGCAGTATTTTTTATTTGAGTACAACACAGAATATACAATACCCTATATCTCAAAGTTAAGACTTTCTCTTCTCCGCAAACCAATGCTGTCTCTTTTCTAGGTCTGGGTGACTATTAGTGTAGATTATGTATATATAGCATATTTGCATACCATGGGCCCACATAGCAGCTCCAACTTGGTTAGAAATTGAGAATATCAAGCCAATAAAGGGAAGATTTTCTAAAAGTGCAGCAGCAAACCCAAAAACTAGAATTATGTGATTCAAATGCTCATAAGCCGAGGAGTTCATACTCACATAGATAGTCCCACTGGTGCTCAGCAATGAAAACTGCAACTTGTACCTTTGTCATGTTCTTTGATCGGAAGTACTGCGATGTGGGATTAACGGAGCAGCAGCACATACATGAGGTCAAACACACTGGTTTGTGGAGATACCGGGCAGTGCCAAGTGCCTTGAAGGCCGCCGCAACAAACAACCCACCAATTGGGACAACATGCAGCGGGATCAGGATTACTGTCGATGTAAGACCATCGTCAGAGGACGCCTCCAAAATTACATGCCAACTCACAACGTTTGAGAGCAATTCTTAGCACCTTGCCCTTCACTTCATCAGTCCACCGGTTCACGTCAACCGTTGGTGGCTGATCCCATTCTTCGACGTATGGTTGCCAGAACGCGGGCCCTTTACCACGCGAGGCAATGGTCTGGTCCCATGCGCGCTCGCGAGCGATGCGAAGGTTCCGCGATAGAAAGAACTTGCAAATAAAAGTAAGTTGGGAAGACAAAATGATAAGAGTAGCCCCTAGAAGGAACGGAGTACGATCAACCATGAAAATGGATAAGAAAAGGGGAGAACGCGAACATGTTGGGATGTCGAATGGCGGCTTCCACCCTAGGACGGTGTCGTTCGCGTGGCCAACGACATTTGGGGAACTGAAGAATAAGACACCCATAGGGTACAAGAGAAGTGTAATGAACGATGTCAACATACTTTAGCCAGAATGTCTTGATGAGTCCGCGCTGGATCGAAAAGGTTAGAAATGACTGTGAATACGATAAGGTTAGCCACTCTGTTAATGTGACCGTTTTAGAAACGCAAATAGTGCGTACCCAGACGCCACCAACAGCGATGCCCCTCAAAAATCCATTGCGACATTTTTCCCAGACAGGTAAGAAGAGTGCCTTGTCTGATAGGAGACGGTACACGCCGACAACGACATATGAGGGAGGAAAGGCGAGCCTGTGAGTTGAACCGCGTAATGAGTCAGGTACATGGACGCTCTTTGCAGGACCTGAGCCTTTAGATGGGTTGCGCGCGAAGAAGTCTTCGTCAACGTCGAGTACAGACTGTGACATGATAGACGGTGACAAGGGGGTTCACTCGACATTCCGTACCCCGGGCCGGTGAATCGGACCGGAACACACGCGAGGCGCAAGTTGTTTTATGCCAGTGTATGCCGAGTTAGTTTGTGGGTGACTTCACTCCGTCAGTGTGCGAATGGCTGGCATTGTTACATGTACTGTATAGCGGCATGCACATTATGATGGATCCCACAATGGGCAGCCTGACTCCATTGATCGTCTGCGAGGAGAAATAGAGTGGGTACTATGAACATGCATGCCATGCTGCGTTTCCTGGGCTTTCCATGTGAAAAGTTTGTTCCCATGACCATCCATGACCCATTCCATCATTCGAAGGTGTGGTTCGCGCTATATTTGCTAATATCAACCTTCGGTGGAAGTATATATGACCTACCTCAGAACCTCCACACCCCCGTCACGGACCTCACGGTTGTCATTCTACTCCCGCAACGATGCCGTCTCATTCTTGGGACAAATGTCGAGGTAAGTGAAGATGATTTGTCCAGGATGGTGCCTCCGCACTGGTGATCGCAGATTTCCGATCCAAAGTCTTTCGTTCTGAGCTTCTCCAAGGTACAGCACACCTCGTTCTCTCTTTCCAGCTTAGATTGGCATCTTGGCACACCTCAGGCCGCTGCGACCATCCTCGACAAACCGGAAAGATATGTTGCGATCTCGTACCGGCGCAACGAGTCCCTTTCATTTGCGGGAACTTTTGATCCCGCCTTCCTACTCGTAATCGTACGCTCTACATGCTCCACATGAATGATTTCTCCATCACATTCCCTTATCAGACTAGTATGGACAATATCACGCCAGAGCGGAACGTGGCATACAGCAAGGACCTCTTCGAGTTTCTTAAGAAGGAGCTCGGAACACCAGGAGACAGGGGATACATGTAGGAATCTCTCTCTCTCGGGTGCGACATGGCGTTGTGCCAACACCCCTTTTAGAACTTTCAATGACCCTGGGAGGGAGTATTTGGGGTGAGCCGTAGACTCATAGCCATGACAGATAACCCACCGTCCTCTAGTCATGAAGGGACCACTATCGCTCAAATTTTTGGCAAGCGAGAGGATGTCAAGTAAAGTACCAGGGAGAGCAGAAGTGACAAAGTGGTCGTGGATGAGTGTCCGTCCTGAATAATAAGGCAATACCTCTTGATTACGTGACCCACGTATACTCAGTAAACGCCTTGGCCACACTAGCAATGAGAAATTGAATTATCTCCCATTATACGGAACCCTCCTGCCGCACCATCCACTCGAAGTATTCACGCCGAGTTTGTCACTCGTTCCTTAACAATCAGGTTTTCGTGCCTTTTATCTACGACATCATTTGGGTAATTAACATGAATATTGAATATCGTATCTCCCGGCATTTGAGTCGTCCTAGATAAATTATACCGTGATCATTTATACATGTTCGAGGCAACTCCGACTTTTAGGTGCTATCAACTCCATTGTTCTTATTACGGTCGGGGAGTTGAACAGGAGGCGAAACGGGTCTATTGCCGTGGCCGGGCAAAGTCTCTACCAGGCGAAACCAAAGTTGGAGCCTTCTTGTCCCCTTGTAACGATGGTGAACTGTCGCACCGCTTCCCGAGTCCGTCGTATTGATCGCGAGCCACTGGCCAGCATAAAATTCAGTCGGGCCGTCAAAAAAAGAGAAAGTGACACACACCCAAATACCGCCTTCACCAATGCATCCTTGGCTTCTGGACCGGCACGAGATTGGACGAAATCACTCTGCATGACAAGATCAGGCCGTAGACAAAAGTCATGTAAAGAAGAGACGGACCCCATGCAGGACATCCAGAATCCATTCTTTGCTTTCCAACGGTGCTTTTGAGACGAGGGCTGAGAATAGCTCGACAAGGTTCGGGACAGCAGACTTTGGCGAGACGGCGGCAAAGCCGACGAGTAGAGAGCGCATGATCGCCCGACCATGGGTGTCGAGGAGGAGCTTCTTCGCGTCCGCGAGATCGTCATTCGCCTGCGTATCCTTGATTAGTGCGGACTGTGAAGTAGTGTTAGAGAAGGCAAGTTAGCGCACGACAACGTTATAACGAACGTACTAAGAATGTTGATGCTGCGACGAGGGAGTAACGCTCTTGTAGGCCGAGAGCGGATATCGCGCATCGAACCAGAGCATCGAAAGACTCTCGCGGGAGCTGATAAAATACGGTGACGAAATGGAAGGACACCTGCATTTATGAAGGTTACGCCATTATCAGAGTAGGAGCGGAACCATCACCTTCTCCACGAAATTGAAGAAATCCTGCACGATGTCGGGATTCTGAACATACGGCGCCAGTCATATTTTAGAGTTGTACCGACATGTTCTCACAGTGTGAACGCACTGCTTCCATAGCGCCGTCGACGCTCAAAGTGTTTAAAGTCGCTTGCAGCAACACGCGAACCACCTCGCGGACGATAACAAGCACCTCCTGAGACGGGACTGCACGCAGAGAGGCCGTATACGGTTCAGGCGGGTCTAGCTGTATGATGAGCATGTTCGCCAGTGCGAGCCAAACGGCTGTGAGCTGGCGCTGTGCTGCGCTGCATACGAGCTCGAGCAGGGGTGCTGGCGGCAACGAGAGGAGCGTGGCGTCTGCCGAGAGCGCCGTGATCGATTTGAAGAGGTCACTGATCGCCTATCATTGTCCCTTTTAGAATCACTTACACGGAAAGGGGATCTTAAAAAGCAACGCAGGGCGTACCTCACTGATCCCTGCGTCTGTTGACCAAAGCTCGACAGCCCCCTGGATTGCGTGCAACATATCTTCCCTCAACTTCGCAATACGGACATCATCCCTTGCACGTTGCATGCGATCCACCTCCTCTACTGCGGGTGAACTCTCGAAGCCAGCGACATCGGAGGTGCGGGTGAGGCCCTTTGCAACACCGGATAGCGTCTGTAGCTGTTGTGTTGCTAAAGCCCGCGCCTCTTCGGGAAGCTAACGGACAATTTAGGGAGGACGTATGGCAGACAACGGGAAAACGGACCAGCGATGA
>Ga0209488_10003598_pt1 | contig 12380 bp, 8 predicted proteins | sample Rivendell_Oct201_8_FD_188349 | JGI IMG/M metagenome (GOLD analysis project Ga0209488, IMG submission 188349) | Vadose zone soil microbial communities from the Eel River Critical Zone Observatory, Northern California, USA -... | ecosystem: Environmental > Terrestrial > Soil > Vadose zone >...
GACATCATTGCCGCTGATGTCACGGACACGGATCAGGCGGATCGTGTCGTCGCGCGGACCGGACAGATTGGGCTTGATGCGTACATGTGACCCCAGGAAAGGAAACGTCCGACTGATGCCGAAAACCTTCTTGCGCCGATTGACCGAGTGCGCGGCGCTGCCCTCGAGGTATTCCAGCGAAGCCGGCACGAAGGGACCATCCAGCAGGCGCACGGCCAGCTCGCCGACGCGTCGCGCGACGAACTCGCGATAGTCAGGCGTTACGGTGCCCAGAATGGGCAGTGAATCCTCGGTCGGCGGGCCGGAATGGGTGTGAACGGCCGTAGTGAATATCGCTTCGCCGGGGATGCGACCTGCTAGGACCCGGACTATCGCATCGCGCAGATAGGCACCGACGTACATCAGATCGTACGCCACGAATGCGACAGCAGGCCCGGCGCCGCGCAGGATGATGATATTCACTTCGAGGGGATCTGCTACCTGCTCAAACGTCGGTCGGCGCAGAGTCGCGTAACCCGCAAGCGGTATGGGCTCCTGCGGGGTGATGTCGACCGATCCCGCGGCGATTGCATAGCCGTCAACCATAGGCAATTATAGCCACCGACTCCCGTCGCACGTGGTTTGCGCAAAAATGCGAATTTCTACATCATCCACGCCGGCGCGCAATTCGCGCGATTTCATGACGCTTGACCCATCGGTCGTTCGGCATTCGTGGCCGGCTACCCATCTTATCTCCAGACGCGGCCCGCTTGCATGAGCATCCTCAATCGCCACATTTTGCGGCTGCCCGTCTCGATCAGACAGGGGCTGACTCTATTGAGCGGCACCACGCTCGCGCAGGTGATTCCGGCCTTGGCGAGCCCGGTCATCACGCGGCTGTTTCGTCCTGCTGACTTCGGTGCCTTTGCCTTCGTCGTCGCGGTATTGGGCTTGCTGACGCCGGTCGCATGTCTGCGCTACGACCTCGCTATCATGCTTGCCGAAGACGACGAGGAGGCGACGCATCTGACCGCCTTGTGCCTCGGCGTCGGCGCCTGTGCGGCGCTGCTCCTGTCCTGCGCGCTGGTGGTCATCTGGCAGCTGCGGGGGATCGAAACGCACAGCATTGCGCCGTTGCTGCTCATCATGTTGCCGATGGGAATCCTGCTGCTCAGTCTGCAGCTGGTTGCACAGAATTGGAGCCTACGCACTCATAACTACCCGATCCAATCGCGTGCGGTGATCACCCAGGCGGTTGTGACTGTCGGTTGCCAGGTGTCCATCGGGGCGATACTCGGAAGCAGCGCCTACACGCTGGTCATCGGAATGTTGGCGGGCTACGTGGCGCTGGTCTTGGTCTACCTGCCCGTCATACGCGAGCGCGTCATTCCAGGGTTGCGGAAGTACCATTGGCGCGCGGGGGTGAGGGCGGCGGCGCGTACTTACCTGCGCTTCCCCCTGTACACGGGGCCTTACGCGGTTTTGGGTCAGGTGTCCGCCCGCAGCAGCGTACTGGTGCTTGCTGCACTGTCCACTGCAAGCGCAGTCGGCCAATACGCTGTGGCGCAGCGGGTTATCTTCCTGCCGGTCGCTACGCTGATGGCGGCCGCGAGCCAGATCTTCTATTCGCGGGCGGCCCGTAGGCTGGACGACCCGCGCATGCCGCACATGATTCGCACTGCTCTGATCGCCGGGCCACTGATCGTCGGGCCGTTCTTCCTGTTGGTCGCTCTGTTCGCCGAGCCTATATTCAGGCTGGTATTCGGAGCGGAATGGGACCAGGCCGGCCGCTTTGCAGCAATACTGGCCCTGCCATCAATGGTGAAGACGCTGACCGTCTGGTTGGACCGGGTTTTCGACATCCGAGCCCGCCAGGGCCTGTCGTTGCTCTTGGAGGCGACGTACGCGCTCACCGGGTTTGGTGTCACCTATATTGTCTTGCGCCTAACTAAGAACCCGGACTTCGCCATCCAGGCCTACGCGGCGCTAACCGTCCTCTACCTGGTGATCTGGATGCTGTTCGCCCTCTCAGTGGCAGGATTCCCGCTGCGGATGGGCGGTCAATTCATCATCGCTACGGTGGCGGTGACCGGTCTGCTAACGACGGCCAATGCGGCCATGGCCTGGTCGGGCGCAGCCACGACGACCCGGGTCGTCGCGGAAGTACTCCTTGCCCTGGCACTGTCGGCAGTTGGTCTGCGGCTTGCCGCCACGCGCATGCGCCTGATGGCACAGTTTCAACGGTGACGCGCCTGCTGAATCGACAGGTTCGGCGCCACCACGCCCGGCGGCGGCCCCAGGGTACTCACTCCGCCGCGGGCGGCCTGCCAGAACGCAACCGCGACTCGTCAGTTCGTGCCAGAGCTTGGTACGCTCAATCCCGGACTTTAGACGGGTCGCCGACCCAGGCACTCTTGGCCGCACTCGGTACCTGCCGGCGGCGCCACGGCGGCGACCGGGCCGCGCGCGCCAAGCGGAACTGCACAGCGGCGGCAACACCGCCGCGATTCGGTATTATGTTTACTTTCCATCGCGTGTGAGGCGGGGCTTTGAGCAAGACGGCATTGATCACCGGGATTACTGGTCAGGATGGTGCGTATCTCGCTGAGTTGCTGCTGCAGAAGGGCTACGAGGTACACGGGGTCAAGCGCAGGGCCTCGCTGTTCAACACCGAGCGCATCGATCACCTGTATCGTGACTCGCACGAAGCCGATGTGCACATGAGGCTGCACTACGGGGACATGACCGACGCGACGAACCTCGTGCGGATCGTGCAGCAGGTCAGGCCTGACGAGATCTACAATCTCGCGGCCCAGAGTCACGTGGCGGTCTCATTCGAGACCCCCGAATACACCGCCAACGCCGATGCCATCGGGACGCTGCGGCTGCTCGAGGCCATTCGCCTGCTGGGTCTGGAGCACAAGACCCGGTTCTACCAGGCGTCGACCTCAGAGCTCTATGGAAAGGTGGCGCAGGTGCCGCAGAACGAGGCAACCCCGTTCTATCCGCGCTCACCCTACGGCGTGGCGAAGCTCTACGCGTACTGGATCACGGTCAATTACCGCGAGGGGTATGGCATCTACGCCTGCAACGGGATCCTCTTCAACCACGAGTCGCCTATCCGTGGCGAGACCTTCGTGTCGCGCAAGATCACCCGGGGGCTGGCGCGCATTGCCGCGGGACTCGAGAGCTGCCTGTACCTTGGGAACCTGGACGCGCGCCGCGATTGGGGCCACGCGCGCGACTACGTGCTCGCGCAATGGCTTATGCTGCAACAGCCGCAACCGGATGACTATGTCGTGGCGAGCGGCAGTCAGCACTCGGTGCGCGAGTTCGTCGAGCTCGCCGCACGCGAGCTGGGGCAAGGCATCCGTTGGGAAGGCAACGGCCTCGACGAGCGCGGCGTCGATCAGGCGTCCGGGCGCGTCATCGTGAGAATTGACCCGCGCTACTTCCGGCCGACGGAAGTTGACTCCCTGCTCGGGGATGCGAGCAAGGCGCGCGCGCGGTTGGGATGGGCACCGACCGTTTCATTTGCCGAGCTGGTACGCGAGATGATGGCTGCGGATCTGCAGCATGCCGAGCGTGATGCGATGATGGTGCGGCACGGCTACCGGATCCCCAACCCCCGTGAATGAATCCGACCGCATCTATGTCGCGGGACACACGGGCCTGGCTGGATCGGCCATCTGCAGACGGCTTGGGGCTGCAGGCTATCGAAACGTCCTCACCCGCACCCACGCCGAACTCGATCTGACCTCGCAAACAGCGGTTGAGCAGTTCTTCCGCGCGCAGCGTCCGCAGGTGGCGTTCCTCGCAGCCGCCCGTGTCGGTGGCATTCACGCGAACAATACCTACGCCGGCGATTTCATTCGGGACAACCTGCTGATTGAGACGAACGTGATCGACTGTGCACAGCGTCACGGCACGCGGCGGTTCGTGTTTCTCGGCTCGAGCTGCGTCTATCCAAGGCTAGCACCTCAGCCGCTGCGCGAGGAGCACCTGCTCACCGGGCCGCTCGAACCGACCAACGAGTGGTACGCGATCGCCAAGATTGCCGGCATCGAGATGTGCCGGGCATTCGCTCGCCAGCACGGTTTCAACTCGATCTGTCTGATGCCGTCAAACCTGTACGGGCCGAACGATAACTTCGACCTCGAAAACGCCCACGTCCTGCCGGCCCTGATACGCAAGTACCACGAAGCGAAAATCGGAGTGACGCGCGAGGTGGTGCTATGGGGTTCGGGCCGGCCGCGCCGCGAGTTTCTGCACGTCGACGATCTGGCTGATGCCGCGGTTTTCCTCGCGCAGCAAGAGCAGGTTGGCGACCTCATAAACGTGGGGGTCGGCAGCGACCTCACGATCGCGGAGCTCGCGGCACTGATCCGCCGCACGGTGGGGTATGCGGGTCCGGAGCGCTTCGACTCGAGCCGGCCGGACGGCACGCCCCAAAAGCTCCTCGACACCTCCCGCCTGACGGAGCTGGGCTGGAAGACCCGGATCGGCCTGGATGCGGGCTTGCGCCAGACCTACGAGTGGTTCGTGAAGAATCGCGAGCACACACGCGGCGTTCAATAGCTCGCATGCGGCAGGGCAAGTACTCCGCCGGCGAATCTGGCGGTGACGCGAGCACGTCAGGTCAGCGGACGAACGAGGGCACGGCGCTGCGATGACCAGGATGATGCTGGTCGAACAGTATTTCTATCCCGACGGCTGGGGGGGGGCGGAGATTCCGCGCGACATCGCGATCGGGATGAGTGAGGCCGGGGTCGACGTCGAAGTTCTGTGCGGCAGCGATCAGTATGCGCCCATGTCGCCAGGAGCGACGGCCGTGGATCCGAGCGCCCACGGCGTCAAGATCGTGCGAATTCCGCGCGTCATTCCGGGACCGGCACGCAGATTGCGGACGCTGCGCATACTGTGGTTCTGCCTGTGCGCAGCACCGGTGCTGCTGTTGCGCCGACGGATCGCGCTCATCGTGACACAGACCAATCCTCCGCTCATCGTCCCGACAGTTGCGCTGGTTGCGGCGCTGCGCCGCACGCCTTTTGTAGTCATTGCCCAGGACGTATATCCGGAAGTGCTGTTCGCCTCCGGTGTCACAAGGCCCAATTCGCTCGCCGGGCGGGCTCTGGTGAGGCTGTTTGCATGGGCATACCGTCGAGCGAAGCGCGTCGTGGTTCTCGGCTCTTTCATGCGACAGCGCATCTTGCGCAAGGGCGTAAGCGCCGAACGGATCGTAACCATTTCGAACTGGGCGACCGGCGCGCTTCGCCGCGAGCACGGCGCCGACAATCCCTTGCGATTGAGCTGGGGACTGCAGCACCGATTTGTAGTGCTGTATTCCGGCAACATCGGCGTTGGCCACGAGTTCGACACCTTTCTTGCAGGGGTCAAGCGGGCAGCCGCGACGCGCGACGAACTCGCGGTGGTCTTCATCGGCGCAGGCTCGCGTCTGCGTGAGGTCAGAGATCTCGTCAGGTCGCTGGGGGTCGAAGACCGGGTGATGTTTCGCGACTTCGTCCCGGCCGAGGAACTGCCGCTCAGCATGGGAATCGCCGACCTGGCGCTGGTAACATTGCGTGACGGTTTCGAGGGTGTGCTAGTACCGAGCAAGCTGTTCGGCTACATGGCGCGCGGCATCCCGACGATCTATGTCGGACCACGGAGCGACATCGCGGAGGCCATCGAGAGAGCGGACTGCGGAGCGTGCTGCGGTACGGGGCAGGATGCCGCGGTCGCTCAGGTTCTGTGCCGCGCCATGGAGTCCGCCCAGCAGTTGCGTCGCTGGTCAGAAAACGGTCGAACCTTTTACAAGCGGCACCTCAGTCGCGAGCTTGCTGTGCGCCAATATCTGGACCTTGCGCAAGACGCCATCAGGCGGCCCTAGATTGTTCCTCGAGTCCGGAGGGAGTGAAGTCACAAGCTAATCCCCCCGCGAACTTATGGCAACATCTCCCAGTCCGGCGCTTTGGCGTGCGCAAACGCAGACGCGATGTTATGTAGGTCCGTGTGCGAAAGATTCTGGTGGACTGGGACGTCCAAGCCAAAGGTCGCGGCGCGCTGCGCGTTGACCCGGGCGCTCTCGGTACCATCTGGCTCGATCAGCTTCGGCCAATTGGAATTCGCGATCGCTATGCGTTGCAGCCTGCATTGCCGCACGGCGAAAGCGGCATCCGCCGGGGACACGACCACTCTCAATTTCAGATGAGCAGCCCCAACGGTCTCGGCAACGTGCCAGGAAAGATGGCCGAGCGCCTCATTGAGAAACTGCGCATTATGGTCGCGGCGCTGGCGAATCACGTCGTAGCGCTCGAGCTGCCACATACCGACCGCCGCGCGCAGTGACCCTATCCCGGTAGGAACCCTGGGCGGCGCGTACCCTGGGACGCGCAGCTTGGTGAGCATGCGCGCCGCGAGCGAGCGGCGTGTGCAGCGCATGCGGCCGCCGAGCAGCCGAGCCGCCATCCGCCTGAATTGCTGCAGCTCCACCTTGCCGGGAGGCGGTGCCTCGACCACTTGTCGGTCGATTGTGATGGCCGGGTGATTGATCAGGAGAGCCCCGCCCCCGGCCAGAGAGATCGGCTTGTCGTAGTTGAAGCTCAAGAGTGCGGCGTCGCCCAGCAGACCGGCCGGCGTGCCCGCAATCGAGGCCCCGAGGGTGTGCGCGCAATCCTCTACAATCATTACCCCGCGCCGTCGGGCCGCGGGCAGTACTGCGGTAAAATCCGTCGGGATGCCAAAGAAATGCGGTACCACGATTGCCAGATGCTCGTCGGTGAGGCTTTGGGCGACCGCGTCCCATTCGATTCGCCCGTTGGGGGTCGCGAAGTCGAAGGTGTCGACTGCGAGCCCCGCGCTGTGTACGGCCTCCTTCACGACCCGGCAATTGAAGCTCGAAACGAGCACCCGCCGCTTCTGCGATTCGGCTGCCACGCGGGCCAATACAACCCGTAGCGCCTGCCTAGCGCTGCCGGTCAGCAGGAGCTGACCGCGCCGCCCAAAAAGCTGATGCAAGGCATCGCGAAAATCGTCGGGCGACGCACGCAAACCGTGCTGATACAGCGCGTCGATGAGCGGCAGATCCCAGAATTCCTCGACCAGATCCGTCATCCGGCCGGTTTCTGGCGGTCGCTCAATCGTGTTCGGCTTGTCTATATCGAGCGCCATGGGCTCTTGGCGTAGCTGGCCACCGGAACGTTCATAGGGATTCAAGGACAACAGAGCTTGCTTTGCTTAGGGTACCTCTCGCAGCCCCGATGCGCTCGCCGGGCGCATCGACTGTCAACGGCCCCCAGGGTCGCGCGCAGGGCGTGGGGCTTCGAGTGAGGGTACTCGTGACCGGTGCATCCGGCTTCATAGGATCGCGGCTCGCGCAGGAGCTGCTCGCCCACGGCATGTCCGTGCGGGCGACCTACCGGCAGAAACCTGCGGACATCCCCGGGATCGTTTGGCGGCACGTCACGCAGCTCGACAGCCTGGATCAGTGGCGGGAAGTGGTGACGAATACGGATGTGGTGGTGCATCTGGCGGCGCTGGTGCACCAGCTGAGCTCCGGCGCTCGGCGTCCCCGGCCGGAGTATCAGCGCGTCAACGTGCAGGGCACGCGCGCGCTCGCGCGCGCCTGCAGTGACGCGGGCGTGGGCAGAGTCGTGTTCGTGAGCTCGATCGCGGTCTACGGTAGCGCCATTACGCGCGTCGACGAGCAGTCGCTCATGTGTCCCGAAGACGATTATGGCCGCAGCAAACTCGAGGCCGAGGAGGCACTGCAAGGGGAACTGTTGCACAGCACGACCGACTGGTGCATTCTCCGGCCCCCGCTGGTATACGGACGCGGCAGTCCGGGAAATCTGACCCGTCTGCAGAGACTCGTGGCCAGAGGGCATCCGATACCATTTGGCGGAATTCATAATCGCCGCAGCTTCATCTTCGTAGACAACCTGGTTGATGCGATCGTGACGGTGCTGCGACACCCGCACGCCATACACGCGTCTTACGTTGTGGGTGACGGCAGCGACTTCGGCACTGCAGAACTGGTGGGCGCGCTCGCCGCTGGCAGCGGGCAACGAGCCCGCCTGGTGAACGTGCCGGTATCCGTGCTGAGGTTCCTGGGGCGCGCGGGCGACTTCGCGGGTCGGGTCTTAGGCATCCGCACTGCAGTCGATTCCCGCGCGGTCAACAGCCTTGTGGGATCGCTGTTGGTGGACAGCACGCGGTTCCGGCAGGCCTTTGCGTGGCAGCCGCCGATCGAAGCCAGGCGAGCCATCGAGCTCGTCTACGGAGCGCGTCCGCTCGGTCCGCTCCAATGATTGCTCCGATGATCATCACGGTTGCTGCATGCGTTGGGCTGGCAGCGGCACTACTCACCGCGGTGTTACGCAGAATCGCGCTCGGACGGGGTCTTCTCGACGTTCCGAGCGCGCGCAGTTCCCACAGCGTCCCGACGCCGCGCGGTGGCGGTGCGACGATCGTGCTGACCGTCAGCGTGGCGTGGGTCCTGCTATGGCTCCGCGGGGTAATTGATCGGGACTTGCTCGCGGCCCTGCTTGGCGGAGTGGCGGTGGCGGCGCTGGGATTCGCCGATGACCGCTATCAGCTGCACGCGGCGCCACGACTTGCCGTGCACGTCATGGCAGCACTCTGGGCCCTGGTCTGGCTTGGCGGCTTGCCCGCGCTGCAACTCGGGGACAGGGTGGTGTCCTTGGGGGCTGCCGGCTATGGCATTGGCATGATCGCCATGGTATGGGTGCTCAATCTGTTCAATTTCATGGACGGCATCGACGGACTCGCCGCGTCGGAGGGCGTCTTCGTAACCTGGGGCGCCACCTTGCTCGCTGTAGTTGCGCCCGTGGTGGCGAGCGGAGTGTGGCCGGCCGCCATTGTGCTCGGCGCCGCCTGCGCCGGCTTTCTACTCTGGAACTGGCCGCCAGCAAAGATCTTTATGGGAGACGTTGGTAGCGGATACCTCGGATACGTTATCGCGGTGTTGGCGCTGGCGACGGCGCGCGTGGACCCTGTCGCGTTGTGCGTCTGGCTGATTCTGGGCGGGGTCTTCTGGTCCGACGCCACGGTGACGCTGGCGCGTCGCCTGTTGCGGGGCGAGGCAATACACACGGCGCACCGCAGTCACGCGTATCAGTGGCTTGCGCGCCGTTGGGGCCAGCACCAGCGTGTGACGCTGATAGCGATGGGTATCAATGTTTTCTGGCTGTTTCCGTGGGCGGTGTTTGCCGAGCTGCATCCACGATGGGCGCTATCATGCACCGTGGCCGCGCTGGCCCCTTTGCTTGCATTGGTATTAGTTGTGGGCGCCGGCCGGCCGGAGCGCGTCACTGACTAAGCCGGAACCTGCTCGGGGTGCACGCGCACGCGCGGCCGCTGGCGGACTGAAGGGATGGGTCACGCCGCGCGTCAACGGCATCGCCTGAATCCGTCCTCATCAATCTCCAAGCGCTTCTGCCGCTGCCGCGAGCAGACTGTCCTATGGGTTGCCCGTAAACGAAGATCGACGAACCCGGAAAAGGACCAAAACGTTGACGCAACGTGACCGAACAGGGTACGAAAACCCCAGCGCCGATCAGGCAGAATGCTCGGTCAATTTCGGGCAGAATCGCCGGTCACGATGAGTGGAATACGTAATTTCTGTAAGTTCAGTGCTCTGCGGGTAGGCAGTCTGCCCCCAAGACTGCTGCGCCGCATCACTCCAGGAGTCGATCGCTGAAATGAGTGCCCAGGACACTTTCACAAGCTGGGAAGACGCGGTGTCCTGGTTGCGACAGCAGCCGGAGAGGGCGCAGCTGGTTGTGGATTGCTATTACGACGATCCACTGCTAGGTGCGGCCAAGAGATATTGGGGCAGTGAAGAGTGGCGTGCGGTGCGTACGATCTTGGCGGGTCGCAGCGGCCTCGCATTGGATGTCGGGGCCGGTCGTGGAATCGCGAGCTACGCCTTGGCGCGGGACGGCTTCTCGGTGACAGCGTTGGAGCCCGATTCCAGCAATTTGGTTGGCGCAGGTGCGATTCGCTCGCTTGCGAACGAATCGGGCTTGCGAATCAAGGTCATTGAGCAGGTCTCGGAGCGGTTACCGTTCTCGGGCGGGCTGTTCGATGTGGTGTTTGCGCGAGCGGCACTCCATCACGCGCGTGATCTGCAGGCAGCTTGCCGAGAGTTTTTTCGCGTACTCAAAGCCGGCGGCTTGTTCCTGGCGATTCGTGAGCACGTGATTTCGACGCCACGGGACTTACCCCGCTTTCTTGAGCAACATCCGCTTCATCATCTCTATGGTGGAGAAAATGCATTTCTGTTGAGGCAATACACGGACGCTATTACCGGGGCTGGATTTCGCGATCTCGAAGTCTTCTCGCCTTGGTCGAGTTCGATAAATTTCGCGCCCCACAATTTGGAGTCGCTGAAGAATGAGCTCGCGACGCGAGCGACCGCGCGTGTTCCCGCGGCTAAGCGTATGGCCCGCGTGAGCTTGGACGTACGTGGCGTCTGGTGGTTGACTCGCGCGGTGCTTCATCGGGTGGACCGGCGTCCAGGTCGCCTTTATTCGTTTGTGGCGCGACCCTAGTGCACACAAACCAGCGATGGAGGAGCCTTGCCCTTCCTATTCAGCAACACATGAGTATGCGGCGCGCGCTACCGCCGAACGGAGCGGGATCTGGTAGAGACCCGCGACATGCCCTCGGCGTGTCATCGATTGCTTGCGTCCTAGTTGACGGGTCGGGTTGAATCATGTGTGGAATCGCCGGCATTGCCGAACTGCGCGGTGCGCGAGTGGAAAATCGATCTGTTGAACATCTAACCAGCCTCATGGCTCATCGCGGACCTGATGGAGTCGGTGGCTGGTTCAGCGCGGACCGCTCTTTGGCGTTTGGGCACCGGCGTCTTGCCATCATTGATCCCGGAGAAGGGGGCCGTCAGCCCATGGTGTCCCCTGACGGGCGTTATGTAATCGTTTATAACGGCGAGATCTACAACTTTCTAGAGTTGCGGAGCGAGCTGGAGGGAGAAGGGAAACACTTTCTGACGGAATCCGACACCGAGGTGATCCTGGCGGCGTGGCAGCAATGGGGCGAGGGCATGCTCACGCGCTTCAATGGTATGTGGGCTTTCGCGATACATGATGTTCATACGAAGGAAATATTTTTAGCGAGGGATCGGTTCGGGAAAAAGCCACTGCTTTACGCCGTGACGCCGGAACGCTTCGTTTTCGCATCGGAAATGCAGGCGATTCTGCGAAGCGGTCTCGTCGCGGCCCGCTTGGACGTCGACGTCGCGCGCAGGCTCGTGTTGGAGCCCTTTGGTGTCGAGGGTAGCTCCCGGACCTTGTTCAATCCCATACAGCGTTTGCAAGCAGGGCATTGCCTGTGGCTGCGCGCAGGGCGGGTCGAAATCAAACGCTGGTGGCGCACCGTGGACCACCTTCCGACTGTGCCCAGAAGCGAGGACGAACGTGTCGCGCAATTTGCCAGTCTGTTTCGGGATGCGGTCGCACTTCGGATGCGCAGTGACGTGCCGATTGGAACGAGTCTGTCCGGGGGGTTTGATTCAACGGCGGTACTGTGCACGATGGCGTCCATCGAGAAAGCGGGAATGGGTCCGCGCGGGGCGAGGCAGTGGCGTCACGCCATTGTCGCAACCTTCCCGGGGTTGCCTACTGACGAGCGCTCGGATGCAGAGGCTGCCGCGGCATGGGCGGCCGTCACGCCGACCGTAATCGAAATCGGCCGCGACTATGCGCTCCAAGATATCGACCGTGTATTGGATGATTTGGACGACGTCTACATCGGCTTGCCAACAGCGGCATGGCTTGTTTACCGCGAATTGAGGCGCCAGCAGGTAATAGTCTCACTGGATGGTCATGGTGCCGACGAGCTCATGGGAGCGTACAGTCAGGAAGGGGAACCATGGTCCTTCCGAATTCGCAATTTCGTTGCACGCATGACTACACCGCGATCGGCGTGGACCGGCGCAATAGATGTCGCGCGCGCGTTGGCACTTATGCAGCGGGGGCATTTCTTCTTGCGCGGCGGAATAGCCGAATTGCCTCCGCTGTTGTCCTTGGTCGGCGAGAGCGACCGATTGCCGGATGATTGGGGCGCATTGAACCGGCGCCTGTATCACATGTTTCACGGCAATGTGCTACCCACCATCTTGAGAAATTTCGACCGCCTTTCCATGGCCCATGGTATTGAAGTGCGTATGCCATTCATGGATTGGCGCTTAGTCACCTACACCATGGCTCTGCCGGATAGAAGCAAGAACGCGGGTGGTTATACGAAAATGGTCGCGCGCCGCGCCATGGAAGATCAAATACCGGACTCGATCCGAATGCGTGCCCGCAAGGTGGGGTTCAATTCACCGATGCCGGACTGGCTGAACGGTCCGCTGGTAG
>Ga0209488_10003599_pt1 | contig 12377 bp, 13 predicted proteins | sample Rivendell_Oct201_8_FD_188349 | JGI IMG/M metagenome (GOLD analysis project Ga0209488, IMG submission 188349) | Vadose zone soil microbial communities from the Eel River Critical Zone Observatory, Northern California, USA -... | ecosystem: Environmental > Terrestrial > Soil > Vadose zone >...
TCGATGCTCCTTCTGGGCGAGCAGCCAACGCTGACCGATATCGTCGGATTTGCCCTGATGCTTGGAGCCTCAGCCAGCGTGCTGCTGTGGCCGCAAGGCATCGCCAGCAAGCCCTGATCGAGCTCATCGGCATTTCCTTCGCCGGGCCCCTTACGGCCGGACGCAACTGCGCTAACCTTTCGCCAGTCACATCGCTGCCTGTGAGGTCTCCGTTATGATCGGCCATCGCCGTACGATTACGCGTCGCACAGTGCTTGGCGGCACTGCCGCTACCCTTGCGCTCGGGGCCCGCCGCGTCAGCGCACAGGGCAGCAACTGGCCCGACCACCCGGTGCGTATCATTGTGCCTTACCCGGCGGGCGGCTCGACCGACGTGCTGTCGCGCCTCTATGCCGACAGCTTCAAGGACCGCTTCGGACAGCCATTCGTGATCGAGAACAGGCCCGGCGCCGGCGGCAATATCGGCATCGACCTCGTCGCCAAGAGCCCGGCCGACGGCTACACCATCGGCGCCGCCACCATCGGCCATTTCGCGATCAACCAGTTCCTCTATGCGCGCATGCCGTTCGATCCGGAGCGCGACATTGTTCCGGTGTCATTGATCTACGACCAGCCCAACATTGCGGTGGTGGCAAGCCAGCATGTGCCGGCGAAGACGCTGCCGGAGTTCATCGCCTGGGCGAAGACCCGGCCCGACGGCATCGCCTATGGCACCCCTGGCGTCGGCACCTCTCCGCATCTTTCCGCCGCGCTGTTTGCGAGCCGCACCGGCATCAAGGCGGTGCACGTGCCGTTCCGCGGCGCGGCGCAGACCATCCCGGCCATGCTTGCCGGCGACGTCACCTTCGCGATCGACAACCTCGCCTCCTACATCTCCATCATCGAAAGCGGGCAGATGCGCGCACTTGCTGTGACCTCGGCTGAGCGTTGGCCAACGTTGCCGAACGTGCCGACGATGGCAGAGGCAGGCCAGCCCGATTTCGTCGTGACCTCATGGGCCGCATTCGTGGTGCCGACCGGCACGCCGCGCCCGATGATCGACAAGTTCAACGCCGCCATCAAAAACATCGCGGCCCAGCCGGCCACGAAGGCGCGCTTCCTCCAGGCCGGCGCGCGACCCCTGTCCAGCACGCCGGAAGCCGCGCTCGCGTTTGCCGGCAAGGAGCGCGAGATCTGGCGTGAGGTGGTCCGTATCTCGGGCGCCAAGGCGGAATAGCAAGGTGCCCTTTTCTCAGCAGGCTCCGCTCATCGCAGCGCGATTGGCGCGACCGTCGATCCAGTCGTACCCTGCATCTTCATGGGCTGCAGGACCAAGACGAATTCGGTGACATTCTTGGCGACCATTTCGTCGAGCTTGAGGTTCTCCAGGAGATGCACCCCGTGCACGACCAGTGCGAGCTGGTGCACCGGCAGATTGATCGATTTGTCGGGGTTGGGCGCGACCTCGACCGGGAAGTTGTCGGCGCCGAGGAGGAGCGGGTCCTTCGCGATCAGCCACTGCGCGGCCTTGACGCCGAGCCCGGGGCAGGTCGCCGAATAGCGCGCGTTCTCCTTGCCCCACAGCTTGCTCCAGCCGGTATGGATCAGGATCGCATCGCCGGGCTGGAACGTGATGTTCTGCTTCTTGATCGCGCCTTCGAGATCCTCGACCGTGATCTCGTAATTATCACCAAGCATCGGGACGCCCTTGTAGCCGGCGACGTCGATGAGCACGCCGCGCGCGATCAGTGTCCCGACGTTCTGGATACCGAGCTTGTTGAAGCCGGTCCGGGTCACGATGTCGCTGGTCTTGAAGCAGTTGTAGTGGCTGCCGGCGTGGCTCTGATGGGCGAAGCCGTCGAACTGGGTGCCGACCTGGCCGATCTCCGAGAGCACCATCTCCTCGTTGGAGACGCGGTTGTTGGCGCCGGGAACCGGGCTCGGGACCTTGACATGCACGTCGAAGCGGCGCGTGCCGGAGACCGGCATGTTGGCATTGAGCACGTGGGCAAGCTCGATCATCTCGCCGGTCTTGACCAGTTTGAGTGCATTGAGCACCGACTGCGGCTTGACGAGGTTGGCCGCCCCGCGCTCGTCGCCCACACCCCATTTCGACGGGCAGCGCTCATTGTCGGGCGGCGGCACCCACGACGGCGTCTGCGCATTGGCAGCGAGCGTGCCGAATAGGAGCGTCGAAAACGCCAGCGCAAATCCGATCTGCTTCATGTGTTCCTCCCCATGACTTGGTTGCGGATCGCGTCCGCAAGGCCCGAGCATGCGCTGGCGGGGGCACACCCACAAGGCCGAGGGGTGGTAAGCGAAGCGGGGAGGTTTTCGATGCTAGCAGCGTTTGCGCAGCGAATGCTCGTTTACGGACCCGCGCTTGCTTAATTTGCTTAGATTTCGGGTTGATTTCTTATCCAGCGCTGGCCGCGGACTGTGGTATAATTCCGTCAACACAAAGGTACTGACTATGAAAGAATCAGTCGTTCACTCCGACCCCGAAATCCTAGGTGGCACGCCAGTGTTTGTGGGCACTCGCGTGCCCATCCAAGCGCTCATCGACTATATCGAAGGCGGTCACTCGCTTAATGAGTTTCTTGATGATTTCCCAACCGTCAGCCGGGATGTTGCTATTGCGGCCCTCGAGCAGGCCAAGGCACATCTGATCGCCGATGCGCGTGCTGCTTGACGAGTGTGTTCCACGCGCGCTGCGTAAAGAGCTGCCCGGCCACAACGTCAAGACCGTTGCCGAGGCGGGGTGGGCTGGCGTGAAGAATGGTGAACTGTTGCAACTGGCGGCCAACGAATTTGACGTCTTCCTCACGATTGATCGCAATCTCGAATACCAGCAGAATTTTTCTGGTGTTGTGCTTGCGGTTATCGTCATTCACGCTCCAAGCAACGATATTGCCATGCTCCGTCCGCTGATGCCTGCCGTGCTCGCTGCAATTCCGCGAGCCAAGTCTGGAACGCTAACACACATCCACAGGTGACCGAGGGCGACCAGCAATCACGCATGCAAACACGCCCTCACATAAAGCTCTGCGGATCGACGTCGACCTCTAGCTTGAGCTTGCCCTTCGGTTTCGGCGCCGCCGCGAGCCAATCCCGCAGATAGCCCGAGAGATCATACGCGCGTGGCGCCTTGACGAGGAGCCGGAAGCGATAGCGGCCGCGCACCAAAGCGAGCGGCGCTTCCGCCGGCCCCAGCACGCGGACCTCATCGTCGCGTGGCGCCGCTCCCGCCAGCCTGCGTGCGAAGCCCTCGGTGTCGTGCTTGTCGCCGCCCGAGATCACAAGGCTCGCCAGCCGGCCGAACGGCGGATAGAGCGTCTTTTCCCGCAGCTCGATCTCGCTCGTATAGAACGCGTCACGATCGGCCGCGATCAGCGCACGCATCACCGGATGCTCGGGTTGGTGGGTCTGCAGATAGCCAACGCCACGCCCTTCCTCGCGGCCGGCGCGGCCGACCACCTGGTGCAGGAGCTGGAAGGTGCGCTCGGCGGCGCGCGGATCGCCGTTGCTCAGGCCGAGATCGGCGTCGACGATGCCGACCAGATTGAGCTTGGGAAAATGATGGCCCTTGGCCACGAGCTGCGTGCCGATCACGATGTCGACCAGGCCCTGCTCGATCTGAGAAAGCTCCTCGCGCATGCGCTCGATCGAGGCGATGAGATCGGAGGAGAGCACGAGCACGCGCGCATCCGGAAACAGCGCCGCCACCTCCTCCTCCAGCCGCTCGACCCCGGGCCCGCAGGCGACCAGGCTCGCGGCGGCCTCGCATTTGGGGCACTTCTCCGGCGGCGGCATCGAGAAGCCGCAATGGTGGCAGACGAGCCGCCGCTTGAAGCGGTGATCGACCAGCCAGGCGTCGCAGTTCTGGCAGGCGAAGCGATGGCCGCAGTGGCGGCAGAGCGTAAGCGGCGCATAGCCGCGCCGATTGAGAAACAACAACGCCTGCTCGCCGCGCTCAAGCGCGATCTTGACCGCCTCGGCCAGCCGCGGCGCGATGAAGCGTCCGCGCGGCGGGGCTTCGCGGCGCAGATCGATGGCTTCAATGTGCGGCAGATGCGCACCGCCGAAGCGTTCCGGCAGATGCAGCCGCCGATAGCGCGAGCGGCGTGTATTCACCTCGGTTTCGACCGACGGCGTGGCGGAGGCGAGCACGATCGGAATCTTGGCGACGCTGGCGCGCACCACCGCCATGTCGCGGGCATGATAATGTACGCCGTCTTCCTGCTTGTAGGCCGGGTCGTGCTCCTCATCGACCACGATCAGGCCGAGCTCCTTGTAAGGCAGAAACAGCGCCGAGCGCGCGCCGACTGTCACGCTCGCTTCGCCCTCCGCCACCGCCGTCCAGGTGCGCGCACGCAGCCGTGGCGAGAGCTGCGAATGCCATTCGGCCGGACGTACGCCGAAGCGCTCGGCAAAGCGATCGAGAAACTGCCCGGTGAGCGCAATCTCGGGCACTAGCACCAGAGCTTGCCGGCCGCGTCGCACGCATTCGGCGATCGCCTCGAAATAGACTTGCGTCTTGCCGGAGCCGGTCACGCCATCAATGAGCATGCACGAGAAGCCGCTGGCAGCGACCGTCTCGCGCAGGCTCTCGGCCGCTGTCTGCTGCGCTGGCGTCAGCTCGGGCTGCATGTGATCGGGATCGGGTGCGCGCGCGACCGGCTCCGGCGGCAGCACCAGTGTCTCCAGCGCGCCGTCATCGATCAGGCCTTCGATCACGCCAACCGACACGCCAGCCTCGACCGCTGCCTCGCTCTTGCCGCGCACGAGCCCATCAGCCATGAGTGAGAGCACACGCTCGCGAGCAGCTGTGCGGCGTTTCGGCGGCGGCCCTGCGAGCCGCACGCCAGTGCGCTCGCGCGCCGGCCCGAGATGCTCGCCCATCCGCAGGCCCATGCGCAGCACCATGCCGCGGGGGCTCAGCGTGTAAGTCGAGACCCAGTCGACGAAGCGGCGCAGCTCGTCCTTGAGCGGCGGTACCTCGAGCTTGCTGTCGATCTCCTTGAGGCGGTTGTCGAGCCGGGGGTTGGGCGCCGGATTGTCTGCCCATACCACTGCAGTGGCGGTGCGCGCACCGAGCGGCACAGACACGATATCGCCCGGCGCGAGCGCCATGGCGTCGGGCACCCGATACGAATAGGCCTGGTCGAGCGCGACCGGCACCAGGACATCGACGACGCGCTTTGCCATAGAGTGCTGACTTGGTCGGTGATTCGCCCGCCCCTTAAGAAAGGGTAAGGGAGCGGGTGTGATTATGCACCAGGTGTCAAGCGGGTGCGCGGGGCCATGTCGAAACAAGCAGAAGAGCCAGCCCTTCCCTTCACCGCGCCAGACGTGGCGGCCGAGATTGCGCATTGGCTCGCCTATCTGGGCGCCGAGCGCCGCATGTCGCCCAGGACCGTCGAAGCCTATGGGCGGGATGTGCAGCAGTTCCTCGCCTTTTTGGCCGAATACCACGGCAGCCGGATGAGCCTGGCGGCGCTGAGAAAGCTTACGCCACAGGATGTGCGCGCCTTCATGGCGGCGCGCCGCAGCAATGGCATCACCGGACGCTCGCTGATGCGCGCGCTCGCAGGCACACGCTCGTTTGCCCGCTACCTTGAACGCAATGGCAAAGGTCGTGTCGCCGCGCTTGGTGCCGTGCGGGCGCCGAAGGTCGCCAAGACGCTGCCAAAGCCGCTCGCGGTCGCGGCCGCCAAACAGGTCACCGATGCTGATCTGCGCGCCGGCGAGGAGCGTGAGACGTGGGTGCTGATGCGCGACGCGGCGGTGCTTGCGCTGCTGTACGGCTCGGGCCTGCGCATCTCGGAGGCGCTCGGGCTCACGCGCGGCGACGTGCCGGAGCCCGGCAAGGGCGACGTGATCACAGTTACCGGCAAAGGCAACAAGCGCCGCATGGTGCCGGTGCTGCGGCGCGTGCTCGAGCTGATAGCCGATTATGTGAAGGCCTGTCCCTACGAGCTTCCCGTCAACGGCGCTTTGTTCGTCGGCGCCAAGGGCCGCCCGCTTTCGCCTCGCATTGTGCAGCTTGCCATGGCGGGCCTGCGCGGCGCGCTCGGCCTGCCCGATACCGCAACCCCGCACGCGTTACGGCATTCCTTTGCGACGCATCTCCTCGCTCGCGGCGGCGATCTGCGCGCCATCCAGGAGCTGCTTGGCCACGCGTCGCTCTCGACCACACAGATCTATACCGCCGTCGACGCCGAGCGCCTGCTCGAGGTCTACCGCAGCACCCATCCGCGCGCATGACCGGATTGTGACGGCGGGCGGCGGCTCCTCGACCCCTCTTGCGCAGCCGACTCAGATCAATACATCGTGACCGACGGTGTGGCGGTTCAGAAGCTCGCAACAAGGGCCCGCCAGAGCCATGCGAGCTTCAGAATCGGGACACGAGCGATCAGGGAGAACGGTCATGAGCCACGGCGTTCACGCGGTCCAGCACGAGGTCGAGCATCAAATCGAGCACGAGGAGCATGGTCACGGCGATGGCCACGGGGCTAAGCCGGCTGACAATCAGAACAAGAAGATCGCGCTTCTGATCGCGGTGATAGCGCTGTTCCTGGCGTTCTCGGAAACGCTCGGCAAGAGCGCGCAGACGGCCGCGCTGAGCTACAACGTCGAGGCGTCCAATCTTTGGGCCTTCTACCAGGCGAAGACGATCCGCCAGACGACGCTTCAGGCCTCGACGGAGCTGCTCAAGTTCGAGCTCACGAAGATCGATGGCGGATCCAACGATGCGATCAGGAAAGCAATGACCGAACGCATTGATACCTGGGCCAAGCAGACGGCCCGCTACGAATCTGAACCTATGGATCGACCGGCTCCCAAGGAGGTCAACCTGGACCCGCCCTATGGCGAGGGACGGCGCGAACTGTCAGCGCTCGCACTCGCGGCCCAGGCCAAGCGCGATACCGCGTTGGAGCGCTATCATCACTACGAGGTCGCTTCCGCGGTCTACCAGATCGGCATCGTGCTCGCGTCCGCGGCGGTGATCACCGGCATGCTGGCGCTTGCCTATGCGGCCGCGGGTCTTGGCGTTGTCGGGGTGATCTTCACGGCGATCGGTTTCTTCGCGCCCCACGCCGTGCACTTGTTCTGATCCCCGTCGCTGTCAGCCGCCGCGCGCAGCCTGCATGCGGCGGCGGATGCGGGTCAGGAGCGCAAACGTGCGGCCGGCGCGATTGGGCGCGAACACCCGCATCGTGCGCTTGATGCGTTCCTTGATCGGATCAGCGAGCTCGTGCGCCTTGGCAAGCCAGACGATCATGTGCTCGTAGAACCAGCGGAACCAGGGAAGCTCCAACAGCTTCGGCCGCGTCAGATCGAAAATGAAGGCGGTGACGCCAAGGCTCACGACTTTGGCAAGCGTCAGCACCATGACCGCACCCAGCCAGAATCCATGTGCCAGCATCCAGAACCCGACGACCTTGAGCGGCAGCAGCAGGATCACCGGGATGAGAAACACCAGAAGCGTCGGATAGGGTGGCAGCCGCTCGATCGTGGCGGCAACCTTGGTCTTGAACACCGCCCATGGGATGAGGGCAACGACCCAGCCGACGATCGGCGCCAGACGTCGCCACAGCCACGCCTCGAACAGAAATACGAGCGCGAGCAGGATGAGAAACGGGCGGAGCAGTCGGCGCATCATTGTTGGCCCGCCCCGACGCGAGCCGCCGCCTAGCCGGCGGGCATGATCGAGGTCGCCCGATCCTACCCTTTTGAGCCGGCAGCGTCACCGTTCTGAGTCTGTTCAATCTGCGGCTGTTTCGTCAGGTTTCCGCCAAAAAGGATGGCGGCCACGATCGCGACGCCGACGGCCAGCAGCTTCCCGACTTTGAGCAGCGGCCAGATCAGCGCCCATTTGTGATGGTCATAGATCCACCAGCCGCCAAAGCCGATCAGTGCCGCGAATACCACCAGCCCGACTGAAAGAGCGACAATCGCCCATGGCTTCATCCGGCGCTCTGCGCCTTGCGAAAAAGGGTCGACTGACTCCCGGAAACGCTCCAAACGCCCGTCCCAGTGCTCCACGAACGCCGTCCAGCGCGATTGCGGTTGTTGCTGCGCAAGCATGACTTCGCCCTCCTGGCAGGATGGCGCCCGGCTATTTGTCGCGCTCAAGCATGATCGCGTTCAGGCCAGCCGCCCTCTCTGCAGGACATTCTGGACGAGTGCCCAATCCCGGTCTGTGACAGCAGTCACATATGAATCGATCGCTTACCCACTGCGAGCGCGGCCTCCTTGACCGCCTCGGTCAGGGTCGGATGAGCGTGGCAGGTGCGCGCGATGTCCTCGGCGGCCGCGCCGAATTCCATTGCCACCGCCGCCTCCGCGATCATGTTGCCGGCGTCAGGCCCCACGATGTGGACGCCCAGGACGCGGTCCGTCTTGGCTTCCGCCAGGATCTTCACAAAGCCCTCGGTCTGCAGGTTGACCTTGGCGCGCCCGTTGGCGGTGAACGGAAACTTCCCGACATTGTAGGAAACGCCAGCGGACTTGAGCTCCTCCTCGGACTTCCCCACCGAAGCGATCTCCGGATAGGTGTAGACCACATTCGGGATCACATCGTAGTTCACGTGGCCGGCCTGACCGGCGATGATCTCCGCAACCGCGACGCCTTCGTCCTCGGCCTTGTGCGCCAGCATCGGGCCCGCGATCACATCGCCGATGGCATAGATGCCGGATACATTGGTGGCGAAATGCCCATCGACCACGACGCGCCCGCGATTGTCTTTCTTCACGCCCGCCTCATCGAGGCCGAGCCCGTTGCTGTAGGGCACGCGACCGACCGCCATCAGCACCACATCCGCTTCGATCACTTCCGCGGCGCCGCCGGACGCGGGCTCGACCTTGGCCTTGAGCCTGTTGCCCGACGTGTCGACGGCCGCCACCTTGGCCGACAGCTTGAACGTGATGCCCTGCTTCTCGAGCAGGCGCTGGAATTGTCGGCACACCTCGTTGTCCATGCCGGGCAAAATGCGATCGAGGAACTCGACCACCAGCACCTCGGCGCCAAGCCGCCGCCACACCGAGCCGAGCTCGAGCCCGATCACACCCGCGCCGATGACCAGGAGCTTGGCCGGCACCTTGTCGAGCACGAGCGCGCCGGTCGACGACACCACGCGTTTTTCGTCGATGCTGATGCCGGGAAGCCGCGCCACATCTGATCCGGTGGCGATCACGATCGCCTTGGTGTCGAGCATCTGCGCCTTGCCGTCGGCGCCCTTGACCTCGACCTTGCCGGATGCCGCGATGCGGCCAACGCCCTGGAACGTGTCGACCTTGTTCTTCTTGAGCAGGAAGGCGACGCCCTTGACGTTGCCATCGACCCCTTCGTCCTTGAAGGTCATCATGGCGGCGAGGTCGAGCTTCGGCGCGCCGACCGCAATGCCCATCTTTGCGAATGTGTGGCCCGCCTGCTCGTAGAGCTCGGAGGCATGCAGCAGCGCCTTGGAGGGAATGCAGCCGACGTTGAGGCAGGTTCCGCCGAAGGTCTTGTCCTTCTCGACCAGCGCGGTCTTGAGCCCGAGCTGGGCCGCCCGGATCGCGCACACATAACCGCCGGGACCTGAGCCAATGACGATGAGATCGTAGGGAGTATTTGCCATTTTGTTTGCCTGGGACTGCGCCGCTCTCGCGTCGCTTGCTGCAGTGGATAAAACTTCGCCTTCATACGAGGTCCCGACGGCGGCTTAAATCGAAGATATTTCTGGCGAAATTTCTTCAATCACCACACGCGTCAAATGATTTTTCCACAGTCGGATACCGACGGCAACGTTTGTACCCCTTTGTTGCCCAAATACTACAGACCACCACATGTTACCGAACTAGTATCATGGTGGTTCATCGCCCTGGCCGCTGTACCCGCGTGATTTGGCAAAGGGGGCAAAGTCACAAGTCAAGCGTGCCGAGTGGCGTCAAATGTCGTGTGAAGTCGTCAGGATTCTGGCGTCCGGATGGACGCGCGTGTGTGCGGGTATCGCTGCGGTAGCCCTATGCACCGTTGTGCTTGGGGGTTGCGCAACCCGTCCTGCCACGCAGGCCCAAGCCAAGCTTCAAGCCAAAGCTCAAGCCAAATACGTCAAGCCCAAGCGGGCGACACGCATGCTCACCGCGCGAGCGCGGATCCCGCTGCCTGACCGCACGTTGCTCCAGCGCCAGGCGGAGCCCGACTGCATCTTCCGAGGCACGATCAGCATCCCGATAACCGGCGAGGAGCTTCGCCAGAAGCTCGACTACGAGCAGCAGTGCTACCGGCAATCCGAGTCGAACGTGCGCGTGCGCCTGCACACCCTGCAGGATGCGGTCGGGGAGACGATCAGGGCGGTTGAAGAGCGGTGAGATATTAAGCGATGTTGGGTTGGCCCCAAGCACCGGCAAGCGGCTCATCAAGACCAATCGCAGTTGTTTGAATCAACCTGCCTGGCGATGGAGTTCGGATTGCTTCTCGGCACGCTGGCGAAGCGAGGCCGCACCAAAATCAATCTCCTCACCCTTCTCGTTGGTCCAAACGAGCGCATGGCCATACTCGCCGATCTCAAAATTCTGGAAACTTTCGGCGTGTTGCAGATACTCAAAAATCTTGCCGCGCGAAATGACAGGCCATAGGTCGACGACCCCAACATAGCCATCGTTCCATTCGATCTTCAAGATACCATGGATCACGACCTCAGCAGAAGTTATTCGAGGGATATCATTCATTCGATTCTCCCGGGATTGCCGCCCGCAAGGCAGACCGCCCAGGCCGCCCGTAGCGCCACCATCCTGGGCAAGGCCCATGCTTGAACCATCCGAAACTGCGGTCTCGGCAAGATTCCGTTTCTGATCTCCAATGTCTCCATGTCGATCTGAGCTATGAATTCGGCATAGCGAGCATGGAAATGCGGCGGTGGATGCTCATCAAAGTAAAGCTCAATCTTGATCCCGTTGAACGCGGCGACCGTCGGCATACCAAATATATCACAAATCCAGCACCAGTCGCGCCGGGTCCTCCAGGCACTCCTTGACCCGCACCAGGAACGTCACCGCCTCGCGGCCATCGACGACGCGATGGTCGTAGGACAGCGCGAGATACATCATCGGCCGGATCTCGAGCTTTCCGCTGATCGCCATGGGCCGCTCCTGGATCTTGTGCATGCCCAGAATGCCCGACTGCGGCGCGTTGAGAATCGGCGTCGACATCAGCGAACCGTAGATGCCGCCATTGGTGATCGTGAAGGTGCCGCCCTGCATCTCCTCGATCTTGAGCGCGCCATCACGTGCGCGGCGACCGAAATCGCCGACCGTCTTCTCGATCTCGGCGAGCGACAAAGCGTCGGCCTCACGCACCACCGGAACCACGAGACCTCTCTCGGTGCCGACCGCCACCCCGATGTGATAGTAGTTCTTGTAAATGAGATCGGCACCGTCGATCTCGGCATTGACGGCCGGGATCTCCTTGAGCGCCTGCACACAGGCGCGCACGAAGAAGCTCATGAAGCCGAGCCGCACGCCGTGCTTCTTCTCGAACACATCGCGATACTGGCTGCGCAGCGCCATCACATGCGTCATGTCGACCTCGTTGAAGGTCGTGAGCATGGCGGCGGTGTTCTGCGCATCCTTGAGCCGCCGCGCGATGGTGGCGCGCAGCCGCGTCATCTTCACCCGCTCCTCGCGCGCCGCATCGTCAACGCTCGAGGGCGCCCGCAACTGCACGGCCGACGCCGGCTGAGCGACGGGCATCGGCGCTGCCGCCGCGCGCTCGATCGCAGCCAGCATGTCGCCCTTGGTGACCCGGCCGTCGCGGCCGGTGCCCGCCACACTCGCTGCATCCACGCCGCTCTCGGCTGCAAGTTTGCGCACTGATGGTGCAACAGGCGCGTCGGACTTGGCGGGCGGCACCTCAGGCTTGCGCAGCTTCGGCTCCTCGTCGGCGGCGTTGATCGGCGCCGTCGTGGCCGTTTTCTGATCCGGCCGCCCGGTCGGCACCGGCGCGGCTTTGCCAGCCGCCCCACCCTCGGCAATCTGGCCGAGCAGTGCGCCGACCGCGACGGTCTCGCCATTGTTAACCGCGATCTCGGACAGGATGCCGGAGGCCGGCGCCGGCACCTCGATCGTGACCTTGTCGGTCTCGAGCTCGACCAGCGGCTCATCGACCGCGACCCGCTCGCCGGGCTTCTTGAACCATTTGCCAATGGTCGCTTCGGTCACCGACTCGCCGAGCGTGGGGACACGGATATCAGTCATGTTCATTCTTCCCTAAGTCCGCCGTCACGGGGCTCACGCCAGTGCGTCGTCGAGGAACGACTTGAGCTGCGCGAGGTGCTTCGACATCTGGCCGACCGCAGTCGCGGCTGACGCCGGCCGCCCGGCATAGCCGAGCTTTTTATTCTGGGCGCCGA
>Ga0209488_10003600_pt1 | contig 12377 bp, 13 predicted proteins | sample Rivendell_Oct201_8_FD_188349 | JGI IMG/M metagenome (GOLD analysis project Ga0209488, IMG submission 188349) | Vadose zone soil microbial communities from the Eel River Critical Zone Observatory, Northern California, USA -... | ecosystem: Environmental > Terrestrial > Soil > Vadose zone >...
CCTCTCGCTGGGCCGTTTGGCTACTCAGTGACTCACCAAGGTCCCATTCAGTCATGCGGCAATGTGAACGCTTTGACGTTTACAGATTATGTGCTCCGCGAGCCAAACGGAACTAAACACCACTTCGGTCCCGCTACAACAACGCCTGGAGGCAACAGTTGCTGGCCAGCACTCGGGACTATGCTGTATGCGGACGATGGATCAGGCTATATTCTCCATGTCAGTAACGGTAATGATGGGAATACACAAGGGACGGTAGTATCCGCTGTCAGAAAGGATGGGACGCTGCTACTAGGCACCATTAAGGACACCAATGGTAATGAACTTCTCCCCGGTACCTACCCCAATCCTTCCACAGATACTCTAGGGCGGCCGATCAATACCGACGGCAGCTACTATGATTCATCGGGAACGCTCAGGAGTATTCAGATAACTCGTCAGAATGTAGCCGTACAGACAGCTCTGTGTAGCGCTTACCCCGCTGATAAGTGTTATGAATATTCTGGAACGTGGAGCATGCCACAGGTTTTCGCTCTACCCAACGGCATGACTTACACGTTCTCTTACGATCAGGGTAGCCCCACTCATCCTTACTATGGTGAGCCATTGTCGGTCGCGCTTCGACGGGAAAGATAACCGACCCGGCAGGAAACGATACGGTTGTCACCTGCAGTTACTTCTTCTCTCCCTACCCGCAGCCTTTAACGACTGACGGAATCGCGTACGTTACGAAGAAGCAGCTGTATCAAGGGTCTTCAACATCCGGAACGCTACTTAAGACTATCCAAACAGATTACGTCACTTCCGGGGCAGTCCTTCCCGTGCACGAAACCATTACTTGGAATCCGCAAAACCTCGTCAGCAGGGTGGAGACAGATTACGATTTGTATACGGCCTGGACGGACGGTCAGGGGAGTCATTCGATTTCAGCACAAAATCCAACTGAACGCCGCGAGTATGCCTTTGGGAGCGGTACCTGGGGGAGCCAGGTTCGGACCACGCACTACAATTACCTGCACCTGACGAATTCCACGTATCTTAATGCAAACATCGTCGATCGGCCGACCAGCAAAGTTGTGTACAACGGATCATCCCAGTCGGGCACTCTTTTTGCACAAACTACGTACATATACGATGGTGTCACCACGACATCTACCAGCGGCACACCTGCCCCAAATCATGATTACACTGCGTTCAGCATGTCGAACAACATTCGCGGGAATCTCACGCAAATCAGCCAGGGCTTGAAGGTCGGTTCGACGTGGACGTGGCTGAACACAACCCACACTTACAACGATCTCGGAAATGTCCTCACCACAAAAGACCCGAACCTGAACCAGACCACCTTCAGCTATGTCGACACCTGGGCCGACACGAACTGCACGCTCGGCACAAACACTTTTGCATATCTCACAAAGACTACTGATGCATTATCGCATCAGACCACGCACAGCTACTTCCGCTGTATGGGATTGCTTGCGAGTACGAAAGACCAGAATGACATCAACAATTCTGGGAGTGGGACGACGTTCACGTACGATCTGATGAATCGCCCGCTCACGATTAGCTACCCTGATGGCGGGCAGACCACAAACAGCTACGTGGATACCGCTCCCCTGAGTGTTACACAGCAGAAACTCGTTACCACAGGCCTGAACGTTCAACACACCTCCCTATTCGACGGCCTGGGCCGTCTTCAGCAAACCCAGTTTAATGACCCCGACTGTACGACCGGGAGCAAGCTGGTAAAAGTAGATCATGCGTATGGGCATACTAGTGGAACTGGGAAATTTACCAAGGCCTCAACCCCATATTGCGACACCCCGAATTCAACCTACGGGCTAATGTCGACGACCCAATACGACGCATTGGACCGTGTCACGACCGTCACGCAGACTGACAGCTCCACGGCCACGACAACCTATTCAGGATCAAGTGCGGGACTCACCAGCACCGTAACCGACGAAGCAGGTAAGGCCAGTAAGAGCCAGATGGATGCTCTGGGACGGCTGACAGTAGTTTGGGAAGACCCTTCCGGCCTCAACTACGAAACTGACTATACCTACGACGCGCTGAACAATTTGCTCAGCGTCAACCAGAAGGGCAGCGACGCAACGAAGGCGCGCACGCGAACCTTTACCTACGATTCTCTCTCTCGGCTCCGGTGCGCCGCCAATCCTGAGAGTCAGGTAGTTACCTGCCCCTACTTCCGGCACTACGTTTCCAGCCGGGGCTATTACCTACACCTATGATCCTAACGGCAACCTCTTAACCAAAGTCATGCCTCAACCCGGCCAAACAACCGGGACTCCTACAGTCACAATCAATTACTCCTACGATCCCTTGAATCGCCTGACCGGAAAAAGTTATGTCGGCCTGACCACGGCTGCAGCAAGTTATTGTTACGATCAGACCAGCTATAACGGATTAACCATCAGCAACGGCATCGGTCGTCGAACCGGGATGAGCGATGGCTCTGGCGCTACCGCGTGGAATTATGACTCAATGGGACGGATTGCCGCTATCCGAAGAACCATTAATGGCATCACAAACACCGCTACCTACACCTATTCACCTTATTTGAATGGTGAAGTAGGCGACCTCACCTATTTTAGCGGTACGCACATTGCATACACGTGGAGCGGAGCCGACCGTCCACTCACGGCGATTGACCCATATCCCATCAATTTCGTGAAGGGCGCGACGTACTCCCCTGCGGGAGCGCTAGCTGGTGCTGTTTTCGGGGCCTACAATACAGGTTTTCCAGGGACAACCGTCTCGAACAGCTACAACAATCGGTTGCAGCCCGCAGTGTTGTCGGCGAGCAGTCCGACAATGACGGTCTTCAGTCTGAGCTATAGCTTCAATCAAGGAACCCTGGCGGCACCAAAGAATAATGGAAGCGTCGTCACCATCCAGAACAATCGCGACAATACCCGAACCCAAGCATTCACATATGACTCGTTGAACCGGATTGCCAGCGCTCAAACTCCAAACTCCTCTCTGTGGGGTGATACGTATGTAATCGACGCCTGGGGAAACCTAACCAATAAAAACCAGATTTCTGGCAAGGGCGGCGAGAACCTGCAGACCCCTGCTCTAAGCAACAATCAACTGACCGGGATAACATACGATGTCGCCGGAGACGTGATCAACGATGGCATGGGCCACGCTTACGTGTACGACGCAGAGAATCGGTTGATCAGCGCTGTCGGCATGAGCTACATCTATGATGGGGATGGTAATCGAGTAGAGAAATGTACTTCAGGCTCGACGGCTGGAACCTGCGCTTCGGGAGCAACGGGGACGCTCTATTGGAGAGGAAAGGATAGCGAAACGATTAACGAAAGCGACCTCGCAGCTTCGGTCTGGAAGCGCTTTGTATACTTCAACGGCAAGATGGTGGCACGCCGAGATTCTGACACGCAAAAGATTTACTTTTTCTACTCCGATCATCTGGGCTCGATGGGAGTAGTGACAGACCAACTGGGACAGACAATTCAAAACGAGTCGGACTATTATCCATATGGTGGGGAGCGAGTGATCACCAGCTCATTGACCGACGAACATTACAAGTTCACCGGCAAAGAACGGGATAGCGAAAGCGGACTGGACAACTTCGGAGCCAGGTACAACGCAAGTACGATGGGACGCTTCATGACGCCCGATCCACTGGGCGGGAAACTCGTCGACCCGCAGACTCTTAACAGGTACAGCTACGTCGTAAACAATCCGCTCCGCTACACCGATCCGACGGGACTCTATACCTGCAAGGACGACGATCAGTGCAAGAGCAAGCAGGACACTAAGTTTGAAACGGCTAGACAGGCTGACTTAGCTAGGGGGGGCGATGCTGCCCGCGCTGCAGCCGCTTATGGCGATCCAACGAAGGACAACCACGTCAGTGTGGGTTTCTCAGACAAGTTGGACAAAAAAGGCGAGGGTGGTGAAACAAGATCGACCGTGGGAGCCGACGACAAAGGAGTATTTGCGCAGTCGGAAGTAACCATTAGCTCCAAGCTCTCTGGGACTGCATTTGAGGCAGCCGTCGGCCACGAGGGGAGCCATGTGGCCGATGCTCAGGATGTTGTCAGTTCCACCTCTCAGACTGCTACTTATCCGTATTTCAAAGTTGGGGCCGACATCACTCGATACCAATCCGAACAGCGCGCCTATGCGGTCACAGACTCGATCTTAAAATCAGCGAACGAAAACTGGCACTTTGCTTGCGGGCCTAGCGATTGTGTTCTCGGCACAGGAATGCAGATGCTCGCACAACGTCCAGGGGCGATCGATCAGATAATGGCGAATTCGCCTCTGTACAGAAGCAACGGACAGCCGCTGTCTTCCAGCAATCAGGGAGGCTCGGTCGTGATAGCGGTGCCGCACTAGAAGCAAGGGAGCCAGAAAATGCTGAAAACGGTTTGTTTGCGAGTTCTGTTCACGACGTGCTTGGTTGCAGCGGTATCCTTGGCCCAAACCACCGCGCCACAAACGGGTGAGAACACGGCGTCTCTATGTGTTCTGCAGAAGAAACTTGCTGACGGCGAGCACGAAACGGTGCGCGTTTCAGGCGTGTACGGACCCGGCCTGGACCTTACGGTCCTGGAGGACTCCTCCTGCTCCACTGAAGGTACTTGGGTCGAACTTGATCTAAGGTCAGAACACAACGAACAAAAGCTCCGTAGGTTACTTAACCGTTCGCGACGAGCCTACGTCGTAGTCGAAGGTGAGTTTTACGGTCCGCCCCTGCCCGATCCTAAGCTGCCAGAAGCTATCCGGAAGGACTATCATCCGGGCTGGGGCCATCTGGCTGCATTCAAGACGAAGTTGGTGGTTCATGTGATTCGTGACGTGAAGCCCGCAGATGTGCCTACGACGCGCTGACCTTCATGTATGACTGCCGAGTCCAATATGCGCCGTTGACCTACAAGTTCACCGGCAAAGAACGAGATAGCGAATCCGCGCTGGATAACTTCGAGGCCCGATACCTCGGGTCTAGCCTTGGACGCTTCATGTCCTCCGATCCGCCAGGTGGACATCCCCTGAAGATCCCTCAAACCCTGAACAGGTACGCTTATGTCCGCAACAACCCGACCACGCTTACGGACCCCACAGGGCTAGATTTTTATCTCAGATGTTCCGGAGGCGATCCTTCAAAATCCACAGCCTGGAATCTAAATACGCCTGGGTCGGATCACTCCATCGGCAAGTCAACTGGACGGCGGGGTGCATCTCCGTGACCAACTCGGAGATCGAGGAAATCTGGCCGCTTGTTCCAGTCGGAACTCCGGTCGAAATAAAGCCTTGAGCTTGGGAAGGGATGAACATCGTGAAATTCTCAGAGATTGCAAACCGGCAGACGGGTATCTCGACTCCGCTGGTCGGGGTGTCGTGGCAGCCGTCCGATCTGGAGGTGAGCGCCGCTCGCCGCGTGATAGCGTTCCTGGAAGACCGACGTATTCTCTCTACTCCTGACTCCGTGAAAGTACCTTCCCACTGCGTCAAATCCGTTTTAGAAATCCGCCGCTTCCTCAGCGGGGAATTGGGCAAGCTGGAGACCGGCTCCGAGTTTGCGGCAAGCCTGCGGGCTATGCGAGCCGCCTCCCGGAAGTTCCTGAAGAGTGTCGCGACCAATAGCCGGGAGGTGATCCTAGACGCCGCCGACCACCACAGCCACTCGGCAACGTGGGCGTTCTATAGCGCCTTGGGGGAGATGCGGGAGACGTTCGGGGTCCACTTAGCGAGGATCGCCGCCGAGTTCAGCCTGGACATCGAGGACCGTTAGCCGAAGGCGATTCGGACGAACACGGTCGCCATCCTGCCGGTCCTGCTCGCCGGAGATGAGCTGCTAGGATCAAAAGCGTGCCATGCTTCGCATGGGGTGAGGGGGTGTCGCGGTAGGGTGAGGGCAGCGAAAACGTGAGGCAATTGTGCAGAGACGGGCACCTTGTCAAAAGGTGCCGCCTCAAAATGGCCACGTTCTCTTCTGCGTGTCGCGCTAAAAAAACACTTGGGGAACTCTAACCGGCGACTGGGTGCCGCATGACGTGCGGGACCAAGTGGTGGATTTCGGGATTTCGTCCGGCGCTGGTCGGAGAAGACCGAGATTGGGGTCGGGCGATTCATTCATTGGCTGAGGGTGACCGCCAGCAAGTTCTATGACCGGCGGCAGCGTTACGGTTGCGCGGGGGTCAACGGGAAACAATTCACCCGATTGGACTGTTTGACTCGGTTCAAGCGATCACTCGAAATCGCTGCCTCAGCCTAGCCTCCACTACCGACAAGACTCACCACCAACCTTACCCCTGTGGCATCCGTGCCAGAAATCGTCAGAGTGGCACTCCTCGTGCCAATGGCAGTCGGTTTAAAGGTGACAGTCAACTGACAAGTCTGAGTAGGGACGAGAGACGTGCCACAATTATTAGCTTCGGTGAAATCTGCGGAACTAGTGCCTCCAACCGTCACACCGCTGATTGTCAGTGTCTTGGCAGCCACATTTTGCAGTGTCAATATCTGTTGGTCACTGGTGCCTGCCGTAAGGGTACCGAAACAGAGCGAGTTCGACGAGAGGTAGCTGGGAAAATTCCAAAGCGGAATATTGGGGACTTTTAGAAGGGAGAAATACGGATCGGTGCCACACGACGATCCGTACGGATCGACAGGAACACAGGTCATGACCACTCCATTGACCTTGCAGTTCAGATTGTTGTTGGACGGAAGCGTCACGTGTGGCAAAACTCTCTGAATTTCAAGATGCAGATGCGGGCCTGGGAGCTTACCGTTGACAACAGGAGCTTCGTTGCCGGAACTTGCTATCAGGCACCCTGCATTGACATGAGTGTTCTCCGATAGGGGAAGAGTCGTCTGCGGGGGTGAAGTGCAAGAGGGATCTCCAATTGAAATCGGCGTCGTTCCAGGATACGTGGAAAGGTGCAAGTAGTAGATCAACAGATAAGGCATTCCGCCAGGTGTAACTGCGTTATCGGGGCTGAGTTGGAGGACGTGATACTGCGACGGTGGATTGGCGCATCCGGCCGTTGCACAAATCCCCACCATCGTACTGGGATAGTGAATTGTCCCGCTTGTAACCGCGTAGACATTCGTGCCTTGGAGGCAGTGCGGCGGGGCTCGATTGTCGAATTTTTGACAGCCAGCTACGTAGTCAAATCCTGGGTGGCCCTCGTAATTTAGGATCTTCGTGCGATTACTGAGATCTGTGGAGTCCCCAGGAGGTAAGCCTGTCTAAATTGACTAGATCAACGAGCTATTGATGCCCGCCGGCTGCTTCGGCTGGGCGCCGCCCACGCTTGGAAGTGTCGGCTCGATATTGTTGGCAAACCCGTAGAGTTGCTGAATACAGTCTTTCAGCGACTCTGCAGTGAGGGCCCGATGACGACATCTGTGCGGTCGCTTTGGTGCAAACTCTGCCTGCTTCCATGCGAGCAGGTGCTCCACCTCCGCTCGCAGCGCTGCCGAAAACCGGCTGAGGCTAACGCCATAAGGCTTAGGCGGCTGCGGATACGACAGGCGCGGCAGCAGTTCGGTAAGGCCGGACTTCCTCACAACACGTTTGAAAAGCAGCTTGGAATGACATACTGTGGTGTAGGTTCTACCCTTGGCAAGCAGCTCTTCTCCCCAAGCGTCGAGATCACGGTCCGAGAACTCCCGAGGGGCTTTGTTATGTCGAACGGCGTAACGAACAACGCCCCCGACGCCTGCTTTCGTAGCAGGTTCAAGTATTTGCTGCCACTCACCGTAAGCTTCTGGTTCCAGCGGCCTCCAGCCGAGCTCTTCAGCCTTCACGAGGAGCATCCTCACGGCCTTACAGTAAGTAAGCACGGAACTTCGCTTGTAGTGACGTTGCTCGAGGTCAGCTCGGAACCCAGGTAGTACATCTACGAGAGCTTCGATGGCGAGCTTTTCGGGCGCCACCTGCAGATACCGACAGAGATGGTTAACTGCCGTGCGGAAACCGGCGTCCAGATATTTTGATATCTTTCCTTGAAGCCTCGCCAACAAATCCTCAACCGCTGCAATTTTCGGGCCGTTCTGTGGGCTCATAGAAATTATTTAGCTCCGTTGGTGGCGCTATATACTACCTATTACCCAGGAGAGATAGCTAAAAAACGCGCGGAACCGCGCAGGATCGCGCAGCAATTAGCGGCAGGGAGCAGTATCAGGCCGTTCCGCGCGGTATAAGAAGTGCGGAACGGCGCGGCAAGGTGAACAAACATGCAATTTCGCGTGGTATATGGCGTTAGTTATTACGGTTTCCGTGTTCGTGGGTCCGAACCTTTAAGGCTGTTTTGGAGGAACTCTTCGAAATCCACCGATAGCCAGTGGGCCCGGCCCGGCAAGTTCCGATAGGCCAGCTTCCCGTCTCTTACGAGGTCCTGGAGAGACCGTTTCGAACCGCCAAGAATCTGTATGGCATCTGGGTAGGTATACGTACCCTTCAAGGACAGGCCCTTCTCCGACAGCAACGCTTCTAACAGTGGGTACCTGGTGGGCTTGTCTGAGTCTCCTCGATCGTCTTTGTCACTCATGGAGAACCCGGTTAAGACTCACTTTCTGTGGCAGAGCGCCCCGAAATGTTTTCGGACTTCCGGCATTACGCCGACAGGACGTTCACCCGCGAAATATCAGGGCCGTGCCCTGCGCCTTACCTTGTTCCGCTCTTCCAAAATTGCCTTCGCAATCCAATGGACAACACCTCCGTCTACAAGAAGAGGTACTTGCACCGCGTAATAATGGGTTACGCCCTTTTGCCAACCGATGCCCGGCATTTTCTTGGGTTTGTGCTTCTTGATAAAGTCAGCGAGCTGCGGGTCGGAAAAACTGTTTAGATAAGTGCAGATAGCATCGTATTCGTTCTGCTTTATCCACTTCTTCCCACGGGAATCGGGGTGGTCTTTCCGCTTCGGCCTGATCGTGTTCAGAAAGTCAGTGTCTTCACGCTTTACTTTGCTTGCCATATTTAAGAGTCCCTAAAATTATTGCAGTTGTGGCGGCGTGTAGAACCGGACCTTACCTTGACCGAGCCGCACGCGCTCATACTTGTCAAACTCACAAAGCGCATTCTGCGTGTCCTGCGCATGGAGCCGTGCAATCCTGGCTGCGGCAACGAGCGGATCAATCGCAGACTGCAGCCGACAAAGGTTTGCGAACCATTCTTCCTCGTCCCATTCCGCGTTAACTGGACGCCCAAGAACGCGGTTAAGTCCGCGACGGCTGCCGGGCCCGCTAGCCGCAAAAGTCCACCAGTCGGGGGCGGACTTGAGTTGCACGTATTTCAAGTCGGCGACAACTTGCCCCGCATGGAAGGCGCCCATGCCCTGCGCAGCCATTAGTCGAGCGTGAAACGTGAGCAGCGTATCTGTTGCTTTCGGCCGGTAATGGTCGCGGTGCGACCAAAGCCAGTTGAAGACGCACCGAACCTGCTGTTCTGCGGCATCGCTTGTCGGCGGTACCAGCTTCTTCGAAAGCGCGTGCGACACCATGACCTTGTACGCTCCGCTTTCGAACACGCGCTCGTCGCGCAGCTTCCGTTGGCGGCATACATCTACATAGTGCGCCGGGTCCCAGTCGATCGGATAACCGAGTTCAATAGCTGTATCGGGCCAATTGAATCCGCGACGAAAAACAGTAAGCGCGAACCCCAAGTATGGGTCGGTGTCATGAATGAGCCGCCAATTGCTGGCGAGCCATCGCGTCACGCGGTCGTTTTCGCGGTGTACATTACAGAACTTGTATTGCTGCAGAATCGGGTCTGCCGTCCAAGGCCAGGACTTTCCCGATTCTCGGGCTGCGCGTACCGCCTCCCGTTCCACGATGAACTTCATGAATTCTTCAGTGTGCATGGCTGTTTTTCCTGGGAGCAGGCATTGGCGTTTTCTCTCGTTGGTTTGTCCAGACTTACCCATCCCAAATTGTGCACCCTGCCGAAAACTCACGAAAGGAACAGAAATGGCCTGATTTCTATTTGGGCAACAGAAATGCCTCGATTTCTATGGGGCAATAGAAGTGCGCTTAATTCTGTGGCTTGTTACTAGATCGGAACTCCCTCAAGCTCCATAGCAGAGAGGAGGTGATGAACCGCTGTCCTAAGAGCCTTGACGCAGGGGCTGTCGTAACGATGGGTGCTGAGACCGCAGAGTTTGCGCTCTCCATCTTCGTCTCGAATTGTTCGCGGACAGGTGCCGTTTTCGAGAAACAACAAGTCCGCCAATCTCGCAAAGCTAACCGTGGATTCCCCCGGCTTCTTCGGAAGAGGGTTGAATTTGCGGATGACGTAGGCTCTGACGGCCTCAGGTCGCATGGAGGGAGGTTGGCCTCGTTTTCGTCCTGATGAGTGCGCTTGGTGCAGCACTAATAGAGCTTTCCAGATGCCTTGGACTAGTTCAACATCGGATCGCCTTGGTGAGCAAAAGATCAGATCGTCGAGTATTACGACTGCGTCATCAAGTGCCTTCTGTGGGTCGAGAGTGCTTCGGTAAGGCCCATCGCACCAACAAATTACATTGGCCCATGGCTTTTCTGGATTTGGAGAATAGCTGTGGTTCAAAACATATTGACGCCACGTGTCGATTGGCAGATCGCCCTTGGCGTTCTTCAAGAGTTCCCTCCCAAGCTCCGGGCTGGTCAGGTCAATGGACACCCTACGCAACTCTAATTCGAAGATGGGCTTTTCAGGACTCAATCAAAAGCTCTCCTGCCTTTTGGCGGGATTCAAAATCGCATGAAAGAACAAAGCTAACACGATGATCAAGCGAGCTGTTCGGGGTGCCGCCATACAGACCGTTTCGGCCTCCGACACGCAGTTCATCGGGACGGATGAAAACGGTGCGCTCAAGCGTCCCAGTGGATAGGCGCTGCTCAAAGAGACGCTCGCCCGTGCGAATGACGTCAACTGTTTCCCTCCGCAGCATTCAACGGAAACTTGATGAACAACCCTGAACCCTTTGTAGACGCTGGCCGCGCAGCGGAATTTCTGGCAATTACCCCACGTCGCGTGAAGGACCTCGCCCGCCAGGGTCTGTTGCCCGCCCACCCGCTCGGTAACGGCAGACGCCGCGTGTGGCGATTTCGCCTCTCCGAACTAGCTGAATCGGTTGGGAATAAAGCGGTAGCTTTCGGGAGCGATCCGAGCTATGGTTCAGCCGATAAGGCAGTCCTCGGCCCCAAACGGGAGAGCAAATGAGCCGAGGATGAAAGTATGAGCTAGGCGAACTTGCGGACGACCAGAAGTCCCATACCACCGTGGAACGTTACCTTCAAATCCTCAACAATCGCCTGATCCCTCGTTGGGGTAAAACCGCTGCGCTGGAGATTCAGCCGCTGGATGTAATGCAGTGGTTGAAAGCCAGCAAGCGAGAGGAGAATCTTGAGAATCCGACCGTGGATAAATTTCGCCGCGTGATGAACTTGGTTTTCAAACACGGGCAAACCTACGGCTTGCTTCCTCGGAGTGAGGAAGGCAACCCAATGAAGTTTGTCCGGGTGAAGACGCAGTCCGAATACGAGGCAATGCTCATTACACCGGAGGAAGGCTTCAAGATTCTGATGGCGATGCCTCAACCGGAACGCACTCTCACCATGCTCATCGCCGCGACCGGGCTTCGGATTTCCGAGTGCCTTGGCTTGCAGTGGGCAGACGTGGATTACGAAAGCCAGCAGATTTCCGTTCGGCGTTCGTGGACGGGCGGGAAAGTTGGTCGGTCGAAAAGCCCGGCCAGCAAAGCTCCGGTTCCCCTGGTTCCGCAACTCGCGGGATTCATGCGCGAGTGGCAGCAGCAGACGCCCTATGGTCAGCCCGCCGACTGGATGTTTGCGAGTACACGGCTCAAGGGAAAGCAACCCCGCGTTGCCAACATGCTGGTGGAAGATTATCTCCGTCCGGCTGCGGTTAAGGTGGGAGTGCTAAAGGAAGGCGAGAAGGTGCGTTTCGGGTTCCACAACCTGCGTCACAGCTTGGCGAGCTTCCTCGTGCGGAACGGGACGGATGTGAAGACGGTGCAGAAAATGCTTCGTCACAGCGACGTTTCGACGACGCTCGGAATTTACGCGCACAGCATGAGCGAGGACCGCTTAGCAGCGCAGGTGGATATGCTGACCGCGATGATGACGCCGTCAAAAGCGGTGAACTGAGAGGCCACAGGTGAGAAATCACAGGTGTAAAATTTCGGCCCTGACTGCTAAGTCACAGAAAAATGTGGTGGCCAGGGACGGAGTTGAACCGCCGACGCCAGCCTTTTCAGGGCTGCGCTCTACCACCTGAGCTACCTGGCCACATTTCGAAACTCGCGCATTGGCGGCGAGCTACGAGGACTGTTCGCTTCACGCTGATAATGGCGGGATTACGAACCGAACGAAAC
>Ga0209488_10003601_pt1 | contig 12376 bp, 11 predicted proteins | sample Rivendell_Oct201_8_FD_188349 | JGI IMG/M metagenome (GOLD analysis project Ga0209488, IMG submission 188349) | Vadose zone soil microbial communities from the Eel River Critical Zone Observatory, Northern California, USA -... | ecosystem: Environmental > Terrestrial > Soil > Vadose zone >...
CGAGCTCCTGGCGCTCGACGTGCGGCTCCAGATCGCCCGGAGCAGTACCGAGGCCTACCGGAATACCTACGATCTGTTCCAGGATCGACTCAAGGGGGGTGTCGCCTCGAAGCTCGAGACGTCGCGGGCCGAGGGCGCCCTCGGCTCCGCGGAGGCGAGCATCCCCCAGTTCGAGAGCGATATCGTGGCGAAGGAGAACCAGATCAGCATCCTGCTGGGTCGGAGCCCCGGTCCGGTACCACGTGGGATGCCGATGTACGAGCAAGCGGTGGTGCCGACAGTGCCGGCCGGGTTGCCGTCGGCGCTGCTCGAGCGCCGGCCGGACCTCCGGCAGGCGGAGCAGAAGCTCGTCGGCGCCAATGCCAACATCGGCGTGGCCAAGGCAGCGTTTTTCCCGCAGCTGAGCCTGACCGCCCTCTTCGGCCGGGCGAGCCCCGAGGTGTCGGCCCTCACGGGCGGCACCGCAACCATCTGGGCCGTCGCGGGCATGCTGTCCGGACCGATCTTCGAGGGAGGCAAAAATCTCTCGAACTACCGGGTCGCCAAGGCGCAGTGGGAGCAGGTCAAGCTCCAGTACGAGCAGGCGGTGCTCACCGCGCTTCGGGAGGTCTCGGATGCCCTCACCCTGCTGGGCAAGCTGAGCGAGGCCGAGACGGGGCAAGAGCGGTCGGTGAAGGCGCTCCAGCAGGCCGCCGAGTACGCCATGGACCGGTATCGGCAGGGATTCGCCAGCTATTTCGAGGTGCTCGAGGCCCAGCAGCAGCTCTACCCGGCGCAGAACGTACTGGCCCAGATCCGGCGCGACCGGCTCCTCGCGCACGTGCAGCTCTACAAGGCGCTCGGAGGCGGCTGGAGCCTGACCGATGCCGAGTGGAACGACCATGCGAAAGGAAGCGGCGGCTGAATGCTGCCGACGACGACGACGACGGAGAAAGGGTCTAGTGATGAGCGACGAGCGTGACATTCAACAGGTCATTGCGAAATATGTCCGTGCGGTCGACCGCCGGGACGGCGTTGCTTTGGCGGAACTGTTCATTCCAAACGGTAAGGTCACGATCTTCTATACCAATGGCGGGAAAGAGGAGTTGATAGTGGAGCTGGCCGGGCGAGAGGTCATAGGGAATGCCATGTCAAACTTGATGAAGGCGCATCCTGCTCGCGGCTGGAGCCACCATACCACCTTCGATACGATCATCGAGGTCGATGGCGAACGCGCCACCGTAGACGCGCAATTCATCGTTTACACCGTCGTGGGTGCCGAGAAGCCGGCGGAGGGTTGGCCCGAAAGCACGCTGGGGATCCAGGGGACGATCACGCCGATCGACTCGGGATACTTTCGCTCCACTCTTGGAAGGAACAACGACGGCTCGTGGAGGATCGCCGAGCACCGCATAGACCACGATATGCCGTTCGCAACTCCGGGGAAGTGACCATGAGAGCTATGACCTACGATCACGATGGCTGACCGGGGCCCGGGCGTGAGGGCCGCGGACAGGCTTGGGCAAAGCCCAAAGGTCATCTGCTCCCGTTCTGCTCCCATATCAGCCCGAAATGTCCTCGAACGAGAGATACGTAGGGCCACCAGTAAAGAACCGACAACTGCTCATCGTTCCGGACATTCCACGCGAGATCAGAGGGTTGCCGACACGGCCTCAAGGCAACTCATAACCCAAAGGTCGCTGATTCAAATCCAGCCCCCGCAACCATGAACGACGAGGGGTTAGCGGACGCAGCAGCCGCTAACCCCTTTCGTTTACCCAGACTTCACCCAGGAATCGCTCGGGAGCCTGGCTCGTCCGTCACGGTTTCAGGCAGACATGCATTCAAAATCGGTTAAGTTCAGAGGGCCGAAATAACGCCGGCTGATCCGTGGCGGTAAGATCGAGACTGTAAGGAAGCGCATGAAGGCCGATCGGGCCGAAGCTGGCGGCGAAGTAGAGAGCCGGGCTCCGTGCCGCGCCGCACGAGGCGCAGCGCGGTCACTACGTCTTACGTCATCTGCGACATCCGAATCGCGGGGGTTGATCACGATACAGCCACCGAGCGGTCATCGAACAGCCCGTTGGCTTCGCACGGCCCGCCTGCTCGCTCATCCATCAGCTGCGGGCGTCGTAGACAACCTTGTCGTTGACGATCGTCTGCAGGGGTTTGATGTTCTTGATCTCGGCTTCGGGCACCGAAAGGTAGTCGGCGGAAAGCACGACCATGTCGGCGAACTTGCCCACCTCGATCGCGCCTTTCTTCTGCTCTTCGAAGGTGTAGTAGGGCCCGGCATTGGTGTACAGCCGCAGCGCCTGCTCGCGCGTCACGGCCTGGTCGGCGCCGTAGACCTTGCCGCGCGGGTCCTGGCGCGTCACCATGATGTACATGCCGATGAACGGATTCAGGATGTTGACCGGGTTGTCGGTACCGGCCGCCGTGCCTTCGCAGCCCAGCGTGTCCATCAGCAGCTTGGTGGGCACCGCGCGGTTGGCGAGCGTCGGGCCCATGAAGCGCTCGACCGTGGCGGCCTTGTCCCACATGAAGATGTTCTGCGCGTCGACGCGCACGCCGAGCTTCTTCGCGCGCACGATTTGGTCCGGCGTGATCAGGCTGCCGTGGATCAGGATGAAGCGCTTGTTCTTGATCGAATCGTCGTTGCTCGCGCCTTCGTAGCCGTCGAGCACGAGGTCGATCGCGGCGTCACCCACCGCGTGGGTCCCGATGCGCCAGCCGTATTTGTTGGCCAGGCGCACGTTCTGCTTGTAGACGATCGGGTCGAGCGCGAGCATGCCGTGGTTGTGCGGATCGTCGGCGTAGGCATCGCGGATGTAGGCCGACTTCAACGACATGCCGCCGTCGGAGATTATCTTGATGCCGGCGGTGCGGACCCAGTCGTTGCCGCTGTTGTCCTTGTATTTGGCCGCCTTCAGCGTCTGTTCGAACTCGGCCGCCGAAGCCGCGCGGCTGAGCCACATGACCGCCGTGCGGACCGACGCCAGCTGGCGTTCGGCGACGGTGAAATAGACCCGGATCTGCTCTTCGCTCACCGCGGCATCCACGGTGCTCGTGATGCCGGAGCGGTTGTAGATGCGCTCGGCGGCAATGGTCTGCGTGACCAGCTCCTCGAACGTCGGATTCGGGAGCTTGTTGGTTACCAGGTCGATTGAGGTTTCTTCGAGCAGGCCCGTCGCGTCGCCGTTCGCGTCGCGGTAGATCTTGCCGCCGACAGGGTTTTTCGTGTCGCGGGTGATGCCGGCCAGTTCGAGCGCCTTCGTGTTCGCCATCGCGAAGTGGCCGACGGTCTGCACGTACACCGGGTTGTTCGGCGCCACGGCGTCCAGTTCCTGCCGCGTCAGGTAGCGTTGCTCCTTCAGCTGCGACGGCGGGTGCCAGCGGCTGGTCTGCACCCACTTGCCAGGGGGAACGTTCTTCGCCTTGATGAAGGCCGCGATGATCGCCTGCGCGTCGGCCACCGTCTTCGCCGCGATCACCTGGGCCGTGGTCTCCGCGGTGCCGGCGCCGTTCATGTGGCTGTGGCTGTCCATCAGGCCCGGGATCACCGTCTTGCCCTGCAGGTCGACGACGCGCGTGTTGGCCGCGACGTATTTCTGCATCTCCGCCGAGGACCCCACCCCGACGAACCTGCCGTCCTTGACCGCCATCGCTTGCGCGATCGAAAAAGCCTTATCGGCGGTGATCACCTTGCCATTGAGGTAAACGGTGTCCGCTCCGGTCTCCGCCTTGTTGGCACAAGACATGAGGGCGACGAGCGCCGAAGCGGCAGCGAGCGATTTGAGCAGCACTCGGCGCTTTGTGATTGATTTAATCGTGCTGGATTCAGTGGGTTGCGGGGTCATTTCAAGCTCCTAGTTCGTGGACGGTCTATTCGAAGCGCTAGTTTTTCGTGATTGAGCGGCAGAGGGGTCCGGAGTCGAACGCCGCAGGGAGGGTCCGTTTGTGCACGAGGATAGGCGACATGAACGCCCTCCGGCGACGATCGCCCCGTCCGTGGTCCTCGTCACCGTGACGTAACCTCCCAGACTCGGACGCCGGCCGCCCCAGGAGCCCGACGGCACAGTGTGGCTAGTCCATCGGTCGGAGGTCGGACAGCATCGTCGGCACGAGCTCGGAGACGGTCGGATGAATGTGCATCGCGCGGCGGATCACCGTCCACGGCGCCTTGGCGTACATCACGTCGAGAATCGAGTGGATGACCTCGTCGCCGCCCGTGCCGAGGATCGCGGCGCCGAGGATGGCGCCGCTCTCGGCGTCGACCGCGATCTTCATGAATCCCTGAGTCTCGCCCTTTTCCACCGCGCGTCCGACGCGCGTCATCGGCCGCTTGGCGATGAGCGCCTTGCGCCCGCTCTTGCGAATCTCTCCCTCCGTCATCCCGGCCCGACCGAGCGGCGGATCGACGTAGAGCGCGTATGCGGTGATTCGATCGCTCACCCGGCGCGGATCGTTCTCGAGCAGGTTGGCGATCACGATCTCCCCGTCGTTGTACGCAGTGTGCGTGAAAGCCCCCTTGCCGTTGCAATCGCCGAGCGCCCAGATCCCCGGGACGTTCGTGCGGAGCTGGTCGTCGACCGCGACGTAGCCCCGCTCGTCGACCGCGACCCCCGCCTTCTCGAGGCCCAGATCGTCGGTATTGGGCCGGCGGCCGACGGCGAGCAGCGCGTGCGTGCCGTGCACTCGTTCCGCACCGTCGGCACAATCGACGTTGGCGACGATCTCTTCGCCGCGCTTGGCGAAGCTGATGCACTTCGCGTTCGCGCGCACCTCGACACCCTCGTGCTCGACGATCTCCCGGATCGCGGTCGACACGTCTTCGTCCTCGCGGCCGACGAGCCGCGGCCCCATCTCGATGACCGTGACCTCGGCGCCGAAGCGCCGAAACATCTGCCCGAATTCGAGACCGATGTAACTGCCGCCGACGACGATCAGGTGCCTCGGGAGAAAGTCCACCGACATCATCGAGCTGTTGGTGAAATAGTCGATCTCGCGAAGCCCCGGCATGTCGGGAACGAGCGCCCGGCCGCCGACGTTGATGAAGATCTTGTCTGCGTGGAGGCGCTCTCCGCCCACGGTCACCTCGTGCGCGGATTCGAAGCGGGCGTGGCCCTGATAGACGGTGCAGTTCTCCATGTTCCGCAGCCAGTCTTCGAGACCGGTGCGCGACGCCTTCGAGACCGCGTCTTTCCGGGCCATCACCCGCTTCATGTCGACACGCACCGAGCCGACGTCGACGCCATACTCGGCGGCGCGAGCGGCCGTGCGCGCCGCGTAAGCGCTCGCCACCATCGTCTTGGTCGGAATGCAGCCGGTATTGACGCACGTTCCGCCGAAGACGTTGCGCTCGATGACCGCGACTGTCATTCCGGCGCCCGCAAGACGAGAGGTCACGTAAGGGCCGGCTTGGCCGGTGCCGATGACGATCGCGTCGTAGGCCGTCACGACGGCAGCTCCGTGCCCGCCTGCTCCGCGACCATGTACGCGGCGTACCACTCTGGCCAGTTCGCATCCCTCTGGCCGAGCCGGGCCTCGTACTTACCGTGGGCGGCCTCGGCACGCCGAAACGCATTCGCCAGATCGTTCGCGGACGCGAAGCTCGTCGCCCCGGAGTCGATGCGACCGGCCAGCCGCGTCGTGACCTCCTGGAACAGCCATCCGTTGCCGTCTGGATCACGGAACGAGGCGAACGAGCGGTAGCTGCCATGCGCGGGATCCGGACCGCTGATCCGACGCCGCCCGAAGAGATAGGGCTCGTCCGTGCCAGGGGACACGCCGTCGCTGTGGAACACCTCGCTCACCTCGACGCCGCGACCGCGGAGCTCATCGCGGGCGGCCGCGATGTCGGAGACGATCAGGTAGAGGCCCTGAGCGGAGCCAGGCGCCGCCGCGGTGACGCTCTTGCCGAAGATGACCGAGCACGCGGAGCCGGGCGGCGTGAACTGGATCACGCGGAAGTCGTCACCGTTGGCGAAGTCGGCGTCGAGCCTCCACCCGAGCCTCCCGTAGAAGTCCTTCGCGCGGTCGACATCCGAGACGGGGATGACGACGATCTCGAACTTCATGTCGTTGCTGCGGACCTTCGTCGTGCTCATAGCGGCCTCCTGAGTTGTGTCAGCTCGTGTGCATCCGAACGATTCAAATGCGATGTACGATGGAAATCAACGGCATGGAGCGCTCTTCACCCCGGGCCGCGCTCCTTCACCCGAGCGTGCGCAGGCGCTCAATCAGGAGGCGCACGAAGGCGGCCGTGTCGACGTCGACGGCGACACGGGCATTGGGCTCGCGGCCACTACGGCCGCGCCGGTCGACGACCGTGCGCCCGCGCGAAAGCTCCGACGAGCAGTCCACCACGACGTTCAGGTACTCCGTTGTCAGGAGCCCCGGGTGCACGAGCTCGGCCACGGCGACCGCGTCGTGCACCGGGTAACCCTCCGGATACCACGAGTAGCGGCGGTAGGGCGCAAACGCGTCGAGGACCGCGGCGACGACGCCGCCGGCGCGGCCGAGGCCGCGCAGCTCCTCCAGCTCCGCGGGGCTGACGATCGCCCGGTACGTCACGTCGAGACCGACCATGGTGAGGTCGATCCCGCTCGAGAAGACGCGCTGCGCGGACTCGGGATCGACGTAGATGTTGAACTCGGCGGCCGCGGTGACGTTGCCCTCGCCGATCGCGCCGCCCATCAGGACCATGCGTCCGATGCGCTCGGCCGCGTCGGGGTACCGCGCCAGGAGCAGCGCCACGTTCGTGAGCGGCCCGAGCGGAACGAGCGTCACCGGCTCGTCCGCGGCGAGCAAGACCCGCGCGAGGAGATCGATCGCGTGCTCGTCCACCGCTCGACCCGTCGCAGGCGGCAGCCCGGGGATGTCGCGCCGCACGTCGGCGCCGTCCGTGCTCGGCGTCCGCCGGAAGGGGTACTCACGCACGAACGGCCGGTTGGCGCCCGCAGCGACCGGAATCTCGCGGGCCAAGAACTCCACGACCCGCAGCGCGTTCTCTGTCGTCTCGGCCACAGGCTGGTTCCCCTCGACGGTCGTGATCCCGAGCACCTCCACCTCGGGGCTCGCCAGCGCGAGCATGATCGCGATCACGTCGTCGTAGCCGGGGTCGCAGTCGATCAGAACCGGGATCGGCATCAGCGGGGCAGTATCTCTTCCAGCTCGGCAGCGGAGTTGTCACTCATCGCTGTCTCCTCCCACGGGTGCTGCGCCATGGTACATAATCGCGGCCCGTCCCCGGGGAGGGCAAACCGCATGCTACGAGTGACGCGCGATCAGAAACTGACGACGGCGATCACGGGGTCGTATCCCCGGCCGCTGTGGTACGACGTGAACCTGCACGGTCGGTCGTTCAAGTCCGCGCTCGGCGACTCGCTGTTCCGGAGGATAGCCAACATCAACGCCCTCCGGCGGCGGGCACCCCCCTCGTGGCCCCGTCCCCGTGACATAGCCTCCCAGACTCGGACGCCAGCCGGCCCAGGAGCCGCTGTCATAGCGCACATGAGCGGCCTGCTCGCGGGTCGAGCGAGCCGACCCGGGTGAGCGGCATGCTATGCGAGACACACCGCCGGCGTCAACCGGCCACGGACCGGCCGGAGCAGCGTTGATGGCGCCTCGTGGCGTCCGCCGCGTCCCCGAGCGGATCGGATCAGGACGCGGCGGAGCCGGGCTCCGGTGGGACGGGGCCGGGGCTCGACCCTGAGGCGTCGACCTCCACGTGCGCGAGGAGCCTCCGGATGACGGCGACTGGCTGCGCTGCGGACGGTTACTTACGCGGTTCGGCGCCTCGCGATCCCGCGGACTTCCAGGTTCCAAAGGCTATCGAATCCCCCCGGGGTCTTGTACCCGCGACGATGGATGGGGGAATGAGAGCCAAAAGGCCGGTTTAGACCTGAATCTCGAAGCGGAAGGCGACCGACCGGTAGTTCGCCTGCAAGTGGTTGCGGGCCCCCGCAACCATGAACGACGAGGGGTTGGCGGACGCAGCAGCCGCTAACCCCTTTCGTTTACCCAGACTTCACCCAGGAATTGGTTCGCCGCCGGTCTGGCTCTGCTTATCCTTGGCGACATGGGTGTCCAGGGCGCCATCAAGCCGTTGCGATCGCTGGTTGGGCCGCTTCGTCTCGGCATGGACAACGGGGCTAAGCCGGCTCTGATCCCGATCGAGAACAAGCGCAACTTCCTGGACGTGCCTGTCGACATCATGGAACACGTCGATCCTATCTTTTGCGAAGACCCAGAGACCGCCGCCATGAAGGGTTTACGGCCCTCTGGGCGACGCCCGCCATCGTCATTGTTGACGCGGCGGCGTGCCGGAGATCATGGAGCCTCCGATTCTTCAGGGGGCTCGGACCCTGACCCCAGGGCTGCCAAAGTGCTACTTCGCAGGAGCCGGGAACGCCGGCAGCTTGCCGATGTCGCGCATGTCGTGCTGAATGACGACGGTTGCCTTCAGGTTGGCGGCGATCTGCTTCATGCGCTCGATCGAGGCGACCGTCGCGGCGCGGTCGAAGTTGAAGCTCGGCACCCCGCCGCTCTCATAGTTCTCGCGGAAGTGGGCCAGGTCGCCGGTGAGCAGGACCGGGCCCATTTCCTTCAGCCTGACCAGCAGGGAGCTGTGGCCCGGCGTGTGACCCGGCGTCCTGAGAACGATCACGCTGCCGTCGCCGAATACGTCCTTGTCCAAGGCCAGCGGCTCGACCTTCCTCTTTTCGTCGATCCAGCTTTTGAAGCCTGCGACATTGGCACCTTGCATCGGTGTCGGCGAGGTGATCTGGTCCCAGTCGCCCTCTCCGATGAGCAGCGTCGCGTTCGTGAACGGCGCGAGCTGGCCGGTATGGTCGCCGTGAAAGTGGCTGATGCCGACGTACTTGACCTGCTCCGGCGTGACCTTGAGCTCCTTCAAGCGATCCACGATACCGACTTTCGGCGCGTTGGGACTTGTGCCAGGTGCGAAGCCGGTGTCCCACACCATGTATTCGTCGCCGTGCTTGATCAGGTAACAGCTGAACGTGAACGTCAGCTTGAGATCCTTGTAGGCGAACGTGTCGGTGAAGCGCTGACCGACGTCCGTCGGCGTGGCGCCGGTGCCGCAGTCGATGCGTGTAAGCGTGACTTCGGCCGGCGCTTGCGCGAACGCCGTTAGGCCGACGAGAAGGTTAGCGCACACGCCGACCACGAACAGGGACAGGGCTCTTAGCATGGTGTCCTCCCAGGCGGCATTTGACCGCTGTGATCAATGCTGACTACGCTCACTCCCGCACGACTATCGATGAGCTTCACGTCGCCGGGCTCGCGCGCTACGGCTCGACGCGCTCGATCTTCACGCTCCGGCGCGTGCGCGCGGACTCGATCATCGCTAGCGTGACCTCCACGACGCGCAGCCCGTCCAGTCCGGTTGCTGCTGGCTGGCCGCGGGTGGCCACCGCGCGCTGGAAGTCCTCGACCTCTGCCACGTAGTTCGGCAGCAGCGCTTCCGGGTAGTCAGTGGTCTCGTTGATGGTGTCACTCGTGATCTCGAAGCGGCCCGTACGCGCTTCCCACATGGAGTGGTGTCCGGCGATGAGCCCGGTGATCCCGTACACGCGGAAATCGTTGCGCGAGTCCGGAAGAAGGCGGCTCGCGACCACTTGGCCGAGCGTGCCGTTCCCGAAGCGCAGCATGAGGCAAGCGAGTTGTTCGAGCGGTCGCGCGGCCGTCTGGCCGTCGGTGACAGCCGTGATCTCGTCCACCTCGGCGCCCAGCACGAAGCGCAGCAGGTCGACCGAGTGCACGCCAGTGCCCATCATCGTGGACGCGCCCCCGATCAGCTCCGGCGTGTCCCACCACTGCGTGAGCGGCGTGCGCGGCGGCGAGCCGTCGCGGCCGCGCACGCCGAATGCCCACTGCGCCTGAGCGAGCACGATGCGCCCCAGCGTCCCGGCCGCGACGAGCTCGCGCGCGCGGATATAGGCCGGGTGCTGGCGCAAGTTGAAGGCAACGCCGAGTGTGACGCCCGCGCGGCGGCACGCCTTCAGCATTCGCACGGCATCGGCGATCGTCGTGGCCATCGGCTTCTCGCACAGCACGTGCTTTCCAGCGGCCGCCGCCTGGACGACGTGGTCGGCATGCAAGGCGTTCGGCGAGGCCACGAAGACGCCGTCGACACGTGAGTCCTTGAGGAGGTCGCCGAGCTGACTGTGCGCGACGCGTGCATCGTGCTTCTGCGCGAACGCCTCCGCGCGGTGCTGATCGCGGCTGTAGACGCCGACGAGCTCGCCGCCGGCGGCCGCGGCTATGGCCGGCGCGATCTTGACGTCTGGATGCTTGCCCGTGCTGACGATGCCCCATCCGAACATGGATTCGCCTCGGGATCAGACCGGCCGGTTCGCCTTGAGGAACGTGCGCACGTGCCGCACCGCGAGTGGGATCTTCTCGTTCCTGTCCTTCCACGGGAAGAACGTCAGCTCCGACTTCGGGGCCAGCATCGCCGACTCGATGGCGGGCTCGTAGGGGTGCGAAGGGGTCTCGTCCGGCATGACCAGCACGGGCGCCTGGCAGCCCTGGACGACATCGCGCGGCACGCGGAACACGAAGTCGGCGTTCGTGACGAGCATCCGGGTCAGGAACTTGTCGATCATGTCCATCGTGAGGTCAGGCTGATCAACGCCGCAAATCAGTGGCCGAGCGCCTTGCGGAGGTCCTCACCCTGAGACTTCCACCACTGGTGCAGGATCGTGATGTCGGTGCCAACGGAGAAGTGCCGGACGCCCATGTCGAGGAAGTACTTCGCCTGATCCGCGGTGGCGATCTCGGCGCGGGGCGGCACGCCCATCTTGATGGCGGTTTCGAACACGCGGCGCTCCACCACTCGTAGCTCGGGCGAATAGCGCTCGCCGGCTCGTCCGATGCCCATCGAGTAGTCGGAGCCGCCCCACTGCACCATATCGACACCTGTGACAGAGAGGACTTCCTCGAGCGTGTCGACCGTCCCCGGCTTCTCGATCATGATGGCCACGACGATGTCGCGCAGGGCCTGGACGTACTCCTTGGTGCCGCCATAGCCCATGTAGGTGAACCGACGGGTGGCCACGCCGTAGGTTCCTCCGTCCTCCGGGGTCTCCGCGCGCACGATGCGCACGCACTCCTGCACGTCGGCGGCTGAACGACAGTCCGCGAACAGGATGCTGTGGAAGCCGGACCCGATCGCCCGCTGCGCGAGGAAGCCCCGCGGCTCCTGGTCGACTTTGAGCTGCATCGACATGTTGTAGATGTCCGCGGCTCGAGCGAGGTTGTCGAGGTCGTGCAGGTCGAAGGGGCCGTACTCGCCGACGAACTCGACGTAGTCGTAGAGGCCCGTGTGCCCGATGGCTTCCACGACGGACGGCCACGTGGTGTGAATGTGGGTGGACAGCGTGGGCTTGTTGGACTTCAGGAGTTCGCGCATCTTGTTGGGTCTCATGTCGTATCTCCTATCGTTTCCATCCCAGCCAGTCACAGACAGCCCGGCCCATTACCAGCTCGAGGTCGCGGCCCTTCAGCCAGGGCAGCTCTTCGGTGAACAGCGTCACGCACTGACGCCACGAGCACGGCATGCGGGTGATGTCGGTGCCCCAGAACCAGCGCGCGGGGCCGAAGGCCTCGTAGAGGCGGTGCAGATTGTCGTGGATGTCGCGAAACGGGTAGAGCTGGTCAGAGTAGCTCGGCGCACCGGTCGCCTTCATCGCGACGTTCGGATATTTCGCGAGGGCGAGCACGTCGGCCAGATTCGCCCACCGCTCGCTCGGGCTCGTGTCTCCTCTCGGGCGACCGAGGTGATCGAGGATCAGCTTGAGGTTCGGGTGCCGCTGGGCGACCTCGGCGACCTTCGGCAGAAAGTTCGCCGCCATCATCGCGATCGGCAGGCCGGCCCGCTCTGCTGCCGGCCACAGCCAGTCGACGGTGCCGTCCGTCGGCCACTTGCTCTGGTCCGGCCCGATGAAGGTGAAGCGGCATCCGAGCATTCCGGGGCGCTGCTTCCACGTGTCGACCAGCGCGCGGCTCTCCGGCTTGTCGAGGGGGAAGTTGCCGAGGATCGCGAACCGGTCGGGATGCGCGCGCGCGGCCTCCATGCAGAGCTCGTTTGCGTTCGGATCCCACGGCGTGTGCGGCGTGAGGATGGCGGCATCGACACCGCCAGCGTCCATCTCCTTCAGGGCATGTTGCGTGAGATAGGCGGGGATCTGCCGGTGCCACGGGCTGGTGGGGTTGCCCGCATTCCAGAGATGAATCTGCGCGTCGACGATCAGCATGGCCGGCTCCTTTGCTGGAAGGGGGCGTCGTCACTCAAGGAAAGCTGACGTCGCCGTACGGATAGAACTTGGAGATGTCGACGTTCCGGTAGGGCAGCGCCTCGAGCCGTACC
>Ga0209488_10003602_pt1 | contig 12376 bp, 11 predicted proteins | sample Rivendell_Oct201_8_FD_188349 | JGI IMG/M metagenome (GOLD analysis project Ga0209488, IMG submission 188349) | Vadose zone soil microbial communities from the Eel River Critical Zone Observatory, Northern California, USA -... | ecosystem: Environmental > Terrestrial > Soil > Vadose zone >...
CGGCTTGCGTCGGCAAGGCATTTTCGAACCCAGCTCCGGGTGGACGGCCTTGCTGCTGAGAGTTCTCTTCGCAAATATTGCGATGGCGATCGGTCTTTTCTACTTGTCCGGCGCTTCCGACTTATGGTTGCAGATGCACACGCTCGCGCGAGTCGCACGTCTGAGTGTCTGTGTGTTTGGCGGAGCAGGTATCTATTTCGGCACCCTCTGGCTGTGCGGCGTTCGCGCGGAACACCTTCGTTTTCACGCGCCAACAGGATAGGCGTCCCCTATAATCGCGCCATCAATTCACGGTCTGAAGAAATTGCGGAGCGGGCGCCGGGCGATGGAACTCGTGCGGGGTTTACACAATCTGCGACCCCGGCATCGGGGCTGCGTGATCACGATAGGCAATTACGATGGCCTGCATCTGGGCCATCAGGCAATGCTGCGACAGCTACGTCTGCGCGCCGATGAATTCGGTGTGCCGGCTTGCGTGATGTCCTTTGAGCCGAGCCCGCGTGAATTTTTGGCGAGCATCGGTCTCGCGCCCACGCCGCCGGGACGCTTGAGCCGCTTTCGCGAGAAGTTTCAGAATCTCGCGGACTATGATGTGGATCGCTTTGTCTGCGCACGCTTCGACGCGCACATGCAGGCGGTGACGGCGGAATCGTTTGTTCAAGATATATTGGTAACCGGCTTGGGTGCGCGCTGGCTTGTAGTCGGAAACGACTTTAGATTTGCGCACCGGCGAATGGGTAGGACCGCGCTACTGAAGTCGATGGGGCCAAAGTGCGGCTTTGGCGTCGATGAAGTCGCGCCTTTTTTGGTCGACGGATTGCGAGTAAGCAGTTCACTCGTGCGCGATGCTTTAGTGAAGAATGACATGCGTCGCGCGACGCAACTGCTCGGGCGTCCGTATCGAATGTCCGGCAAAGTGATTGCCGGCGAGAGGTTCGGTCGCACGCTCGGATTTCCGACGGCAAATCTGCGACTGCATCGACGTGTCATTCCGACGATGGGAATATTCGCTGTGCGTGTGAGCGGCGGCGGTTTGCGCAACGCGCCGGGCATGGCATATCTTGGCACTCGCCCTGTTATGAACGGCACTGTGCCGTTGTTGGAGGCTCACGTGTTCGACTACAGTGGCGATCTCTATGGGAAAAATCTACACGTAGATTTCGTCGCGCATCTGCGCGATGACCGAGGGATCAAGACGGTCGATGCCATGGTCGTGCAGATGAAGCAAGACGCCAGCGAAGCGCGAGCGATACTCACATAATCCATCATACCTGTTGTTCGGGACTCGGGACTCGTGATTCGTGACTGGTTCAGAATCCGAAGCTAACCGAATCTCGAATCCCGAATCACACTTCCAACTGCAAATGGCCGACTACAAACACACGCTCAATCTTCCCGCCACCGATTTCTCGATGAAGGCCGATCTCGCCCGCCGCGAACCGGAAGTCATTAAGGCTTGGGAGGACCGCGACATTTATGGAAAGTTGCGCAAGCTCGCGAAAGGCCGGCCGACATTCATTCTGACCGACGGTCCGCCGTATGCGAACGGCGCGATTCACTTGGGACACGCCATCAACAAGGTGATCAAGGACATCGTCATCAAGTCGCGCACTTTGGATGGTTTCGATGCGCCGTTCGTTCCCGGTTGGGACTGTCATGGGTTGCCGATCGAACATCAAATCGAAAAGACGCGCGGCAAGGAAATAAAGACACTCGAGCCGCGCGCGTTTCGGCAAGCGTGTCGCGAATACGCGCAGCAACAGATCGACGCACAGCGCGTCGATTTCATTCGCCTCGGCGTGATGGCCGATTGGTCGCGGCCTTACACGACGATGCAGCCGGCATTCGAAGCCGAGCAGCTGCGGGCATTCGCGCAGATCATTCGCAACGGTCACGTCTATAAAGGCGCGAAGCCGGTGCACTGGTGCTTGGACTGTCGCTCGGCGCTGGCCGAGGCCGAAGTCGAGTACGAAGACAGAACCTCACCTGCCATCGATGTTCGTTTCGCGGTTCGGGATACACAGCAACTCGCCAAGCGCTTCGGTCTCGCGCACGCACCGAGCGCCGCGAGTGTCGTGATTTGGACCACGACACCGTGGACCTTGCCTGCGAATCAGGCCGTCGCTCTCAATGCTGACTTGCAGTATGCGTTGGTCGAGAGCGGCGCCGAATTCCTGGTGCTCGCGACAGATCTCGTTCCAGCTGTCGTCAAGCGCGCGAAACTCGACGGTGCGAAAGTCATTGCAACCATCAAGGGCAGCGCACTCGAAGGCTTGGAGCTATTGCATCCGTTCTACGAGCGCGTCGTGCCGATTATTTTGGGCGAACACGTCACCGTTGATGCCGGCACAGGCGCCGTTCATACCGCTCCGGGTCACGGTCAAGAAGACTTTGCCGTCGGACTCAAATATAAGTTGCGTGTCGACAATCCGGTCGGAAGCGATGGACGTTTTGTCGAAGGGACGCCGCTGTTTGCTGGCGAACGGGTGTTCGATGCGAACGCGCACGTGATCGAAGTGCTGCAAGAGCGCGGCAAGTTGCTGCATCAGGAATCTTTGCGGCACAGCTATCCACACTGCTGGCGTCATCACACGCCGGTGATTTTCCGCGCGACGGCGCAGTGGTTCATCAGCATGGACCAAGCGGGACTCCGCAAGAATGCGCTGCATGTCGTCGGCAAAGTGAAGTGGATGCCCAGTTGGGGCGAAACGCGCATCGGCAACATGGTTGCGGACCGACCCGATTGGTGTATTTCACGTCAGCGTCTGTGGGGCGTTCCGCTCGCGTTGTTTACGCATCGCGCAACCGGCGACTTGCATCCCAAGTCCGCGGACTTGCTTGAGCGTGTCGCGGAGCGTGTACAGACAAAAGGCATCGACGCATGGTTCGACTTGGATCCGAAGGAATTGCTCGGCGACGAAGTGGCTCAGTATGAGAAAGTCACCGACATCATGGACGTTTGGTTCGATTCGGGCGTCATTCATCACTGCGTAGCGCAACTGCGCCCCGAGATCACAGCGCCGGCCGATCTGTATTCGGAAGGCTCCGACCAACATCGAGGCTGGTTTCAAAGTTCATTGATGACCTCCGTGGCGTTACACAACCGGGCGCCCTATCGAGCCGTGATCACGCACGGATTCACGATCGACGACAAGGGCCGAAAGATGTCCAAGTCGCTTGGCAATGTGATTGCGCCGCAAAAAGTGATCGGCACGCTCGGCGCCGACGTATTGCGGCTGTGGATCGCGGCGACCGATTACGCGAACGAGATGAGTTTGTCGGACGAGATTCTGAAGCGCGTGTCCGAATCATATCGCCGTGTGCGCAATACGGCCCGCTATTTCCTTGGCAACCTCTCGCAGTTCGACCCGGCAAAGGATCAAGTGGCGCCGGAGTCGATGGTCGATATCGATCGCTGGGCTCTGTGGCGCGCCGGCGAATTGCAGCAGGAAGTATTGCAAGCGTATCGCGACTATCAGTTTCATCTGATCTATCAAAAGGTGCATAACTTTTGCAGCGTCGACATGGGCGGCTTTTATCTCGACGTCCTGAAGGACCGAATGTACACGTTGTCGGTGTCGAATCCGGCGCGACGCTCTGCTCAGACAGCAATGTATTGGATCATCGACGCGATGGTTCGCTGGCTCGCGCCGATCTTGTCGTTCACGGCAGAAGAAATCTGGCGTTACTTGCCGGGCCAGCGCGAGGAGTCGGTCTTTCTGTCGTCGTGGGCCGCGTTGCCTGCGGCGACTCAGCACCGCCCGAGAATCGACTGGGACAAGGTGCTGTCGTTACGCGGTTCCGTTTCGCGCGAACTGGAAAAACTACGCGTCGGCGGCGCCATCGGCGGGCCGCTCGATGCGGAAGTCGATGTCTACTGCTCGCCGGGACTATTCGATGTCGCGCAACAGCTCGGCGATGAGCTGCGCTTTGTATTCATTACTTCGGAAGCAAAATTACACCCGGCCGATGCGCGACCGAATGACGCGGCTGCGGGCGATTCAAGCGATGCCAATCAGGCTTGGGTCAAAGTGCGTGCGTCGTCATTCACGAAATGCGCTCGTTGCTGGCATAAGAGAGCCGATGTCGGCTCGCATCCCGCGCATCCGGAAATCTGCAAGCGTTGCGTGTCGAATATCGAAGGGCCGGAAGAGATTCGACGCCATGTCTAACCGCAAGATAACGAACGACCTGTACATGATGACGGGTCAGTTCAAGCGGCTGTGGTTTACGCCCACGCGTGGCGCCAGCAATTGGCTGTGGCTTTCGTTTTTCGTTATCGTGCTCGATCAAGTGACCAAGGCGATGGTGTTTCAAGCGGTGCCGATGTACCAGAGCATCGAGGTGCTGCCGGTGCTCGATCTGACGCACATGCATAACACGGGCGCCGCGTTTAGTTTTTTGTCCGCGGCGTCCGGTTGGCAGCGGTGGTTTTTCATCGGGCTCGGCGTGATCGTCAGTGTGGCGCTGATGGTGTGGCTGCGCCGCATTCGGACGCCCGAACAAACACTGCTTGCCGTGGGTCTCACCTTGGTATTGGGCGGCGCACTCGGTAATGTGATCGACCGCGTGTGGCTCGGGTCCGTTATCGACTTCATTCATGCGCACTGGGGCGATGCGTACTTTCCGGCATTCAATCTCGCGGATTCCGCCATCAGCATCGGCGCCGCGTGCCTATTGTTGGATGCCCTTTTTGAAAGCGGCAAGGAAGGGCGGAGGAGGGGGGATAAATGATGAACGAGACACGAGACACGAGACGCGAGACGCGATCGGAATATCGTTCTTGTCCGTCGCGTCTCGCGTCTCGTGTCTCGCGTCCCGAAATCCAAATGTCCAATCACACTCAATGAACATCCTCCTCGCCAATCCCCGCGGTTTCTGTGCCGGAGTCGATCGCGCCATCGACATTGTCGAGCGTGCAATCGATTTGTTCGGCAAGCCCATTTACGTGCGTCATGAAGTCGTGCACAACCGCTACGTGGTCGATCGCCTGCGCAATATGGGCGCGGTCTTCGTCGACGAGCTCGATGAAGTGCCGTCCGGAGCGACTGTGATTTTCAGCGCGCACGGCGTTTCGCGAGCCGTCCAAGATGAGGCGAAACGGCGCGGACTCAAGGTGTTCGATGCGACCTGCCCGCTGGTGACCAAAGTCCACATGGAAGTGACGCGCTACGCCCGTGAGGGTCGCGAAGTGATTTTGATCGGACACGAGGGGCACCCGGAAGTCGAAGGCACGATGGGTCAGTTCGATGCTTCTCGTGGCGGTCGAATTCACTTGGTTGAAACCGAAGACGACGTCGCCGCTTTGCCAATCGACGATCCCTCGCGACTCGCATTTGTGACGCAAACGACGCTTTCTGTAGACGATACGCAGCGCGTGGTCACTGCGCTCAAAGCCAGATTCCCCGAACTCGCGAGTCCGCGCAAAGAAGACATCTGCTACGCCACGCAAAACCGGCAAGACGCCGTGAAAGCGTTGGTCGCGCGTTGCGATGTCATCCTAGTGGTCGGTTCGCCGAGCAGTTCCAATTCCAATCGGTTGCGCGAGATTGCGGAGAAGGCAGGAATTCCGGGATTTCTCATCGATGGTCCCGAGGACTTGCGCCGCGAATGGTTTACGGGCAAACAAAATGTCGGCGTTACCGCGGGTGCGTCGGCGCCTGAAGTCTTGGTCCAGAGAGTGATTGCGCGCTTGCGCGAATGGGGCGGACAGATGGCAGTCGAAGCGCCCGGCCAGCAGGAAAATGTCGTCTTTAGTTTGCCGCGTGAATTGCGTCCGCCGGCTGGGCGCGCTGCGCGTTAGCGGGCGCGATGTAGGCGACGGCGCGCACGGTATACGACACCAGTCCGCCGCGGGGCTGCGACCAGCTGACGGTGACCGCGTAGGTTGCGGGCACGGTGGTGGTGTCCAACGAAATCGATCCGGCGCCATTCGGCAGTTGCGCGGCCACGTGCTCCTGCCAACAGGCTACCTCGTTAGTGGTGACCGCTTGTGGAGTTGGCTTCGGAATTGACGGAGTACACCTCACACCGACGGCGTTTTCAAAGAGAACATCGGGATTTTGTCGCGCACCGATGTGTGCCGTCATTTCCCCGGCCAATGTCTGAGCGGTTGCCTGCTGCGCAGTAATGGAGACCGTGTGTTCGCGCTGCAGATAAACCGTCGCGATGCTCAGCGCACCGATGCCGATGGCAAAAAGCGCCATGGCGATTTCGGCGAGGGTTAGTCCCTGGTGTGAAATACGGGAATATCGTTGCATCAAGCGCTAGTTTAAACTCATCGAACGCCGGAAAGGTTCCCGAACATGGGAGCGCTAGCACTTCAATGCGTTGCCGTTTGCGTCGCGGTTGGATGTGCGCGGTCGGCCCGTGTGGCTGATGATGATCGCGCGCGCATTGTTCGCAGCGTCGGTCGTCGGGCAGTAGATGAGAGTGCCGTTTACATCGCCCTGGCCATAAGGCCGAAAGGAAAATGACGCTCGGTTCGACGTCAACGTGCCGCCGACGATCGCGTCGCGGCGCAGGAGGACGGGTTCTCCCGGGTCGGAGTTCGCGGGTTGATCGCTGTCCAGATTCTCGAAGACGATCCAGCCGCCGTTCCAGTTCGGCGCGTTGTTGGCGCAGGTCGATCCGTCGTTGCTGCGGCAAATGCTGACTGTCGAACGCCGTTTGAGCGACTCGCTGCGCGCAAAGAATACGGAGTGCAAGAAGTCATTGATGACGACGGTGCGCTGGTTGCTGCGATGAAGGCGAACAAATCCGGGAACGGCAATCGAACCGAGAATCGCTGCGATTGCCACTGTGGCAGCCAATTCGACGAACGTCACGCCACGCTGGTGTAAAGATTCGCTCTTCATATCGCCCTCCATGGCGCTTTTCCGGATTGCCGTGCTGAGACGGCCTTCCGCCTACACGCTTTTCCGCATGGAACTGGCGCGGCAAGCCCAGCTCAGGCCGCAATATGACGTCGTGCAGGCTGCGTAGCGAGAGGCGCGTCCGGTCTTTTTATCGAGAATCTCGCATGGCGACGCGCAGTGGACTATGCTAGGTACCGAAATGAATCCGAGCGCACCCGCAACACCCGAATCCGCGCCGCTTTCCCGCGAAGCAGTCGTTCGACTTTTGGCGGAGCATCGCGTCAAACCCACTCAGCAACGCGTTACCGTGGCGGAAGTATTGCTGGCAGAGCCGACGCATATGTCCGCGGAACAGATTATTTCCGCGGTCCGGCGGGCCGGTGAGCGCATTTCCAAAGCCACGGTCTACAACACGCTGAAGGTGCTGGTCGACAGCGGGCTAATCCGGGAAATTCACCTCGATCCGGATCGCTCCGTGTACGACTCGACACGCGGCATTCACCATCATTTTCACGATGTCGACAGCGGTACGCTGTGGGATATCAAACCCGATGACATCCAATTCAGCCGGCTGCCGCCCTTGCCGGACGGCATGGAAACCGCCAGCGTGGAAGTCGTCATCCGCGTGCGTCGCCGCCAAGTCGCTTAGTCCGAACGCGAAAATTCCAGACTCCGCACTTTTCGACGCGCGGTCGAATCCGTATACTCCGCGCCCAATCTCCGGTCTGGGCTGTTTAAACAGCCCAGACCGGAGATTGATTCTTCTAGTGGGCGTAAGCCCACACCGACTGTAGTGTTAGCGTTAAACAGCCCAGACCGGAGATTGATTCTTCTAGTGGGCGTAAGTCCACACCGACTGTAGAGTTAGCGTTAAACAGCCCAGACCGGAGATTAATTCTTCTAGTGGGCGTAGGCCCACACCGACTGTAGTGTTAGCGTTCTTGTGGCTATTGTTGGTCGTAATCGCGCTGGCCCGTGAACGCTGTGGCTACAGTACGAGTTCGCGACGCGAACTAGCAGAATCAATCTCGCTTTGGACAGCGTGGCTGTCCAAAGCGAAATTGTTTTCTCGTGGCGGGCCGACTTAGCTCAGTTGGTAGAGCATCTCATTCGTAATGAGGGGGTCGGGGGTTCGAATCCCTCAGTCGGCACCACTCTCGCAATAAAAAACCGCCGCAGCGGTTTTTTATTGCGAGAGTGGCATGTTGAAACGACACATTGAGCTTCCTGCCGCAAGTGTCGTGGCTTCCGGCAAAAGGCGTGACTTTTGCCGGAAGCTCGCCACCTATGGCGGCGGGCACGTCCCTGTGCCTAGTATCTTTCAAGAAACGACACATCGACTCCATGTCACGAGTGTCGTGGCTCCCACCAAAAGACGCGGCTTTTGCTGGGAGCTCGCCACCTATGGCGGCGGGCACATCCGTGTGCCGATCTCTGTATTCGACTGGTTGAGCAGTCGAATACAGAGATTCAACTCGTCTAGTTCCCGTAGGGAACACTGACCGTAGCGTCAGCGCTGCTAAGCAGTCTCGAGTCCAATGAATATGTGTCTGCTACGCGGACTAGGAGAATCAATCTCGCTCCGGACTGCATGGCTGTCCAGAGTGAACTTCTCTTAGAGCGAGACTCGTTCGAGATTCGTGGCGAGCGATGATCGCACGCAATTGTTTCATTGACGAGAGCGCATAAGTCGGCAAATGCACACGTAAATAGGCTTGACGCGATTTGTCTATCCGCGCTAACTTCGGCGCGAGTTGAACTGATCTCGATAACGATTCACAACGACGGCGATTCAAAAATCGACCTTCCGCTTAGGATGCCCTCTCGTGCAATGCGAAGGACACGGATGAGCGGGAGCCGAAGGAGCGGAGCGATGCAGCGGAACTTTATATTCGGATTATTTAGCGGTCTCTGTGGTCGGATCTGGTTGTCTAGGCTGCTTAAATCCCTTTCGTCAGAAACAATCGGCAGGCGTATTCCAGTTGCGGCAATGGCGCTGGCGTTGACCTTTTTTGCGTCCATCGCGCAACCCGCGGAGAGCTGCTATCAATTTAGCTTGGAATCTTCGAACACCGGGTGGTTCAGCACTCCCGAAGATGCCTTAGATGGGATGGTCAATTACTGTCGCGCCAGCGACGCTAACGCAAGCAACTGCCAAGGGTCTATTGGCAATTGCAACGCGCCAGGGGCCTATGCGTGCAGTTCGCAGTCAGCGGGTGTGTCCTCCTCGACCCGTTTCCTGCCTATTTCTGCACCTATTATTACACCCTGACCAATACCGTATTTCCCTTCGATACAGGCGTCCACTGGCGATCCTTTACACCGATCGAGTCTCGCATCAAGCCCGGTAGTTGTGAATTTTTTGCGGGTCGAAATGCTCCTGACAACAACGAGCCACATATGTGCCCGGCAGAGGCGCCAGCGGGTTAGAACCCGGCTTTAATCGCCGATCCCATCAACCCCTCGAATGGTGCAGTCGTAAAGACAGAAGGCGATTGCTCCGCGCGCGCGCGCGGATCGCCATCGTTTAGCCGGTATTACGATAGTACGGATTCCAGCGCCACCAATATCAGCCGCGGCTGGCATGGCGCCTACAGTCGGCGAGTCGCCAAAACCGCCGACATAGCGGCGCCTCGCAGTGTTGCGATCGGCGATCCAAATTATTCCTCCACTTATTCGGATCCGGCCACCGCGTGCACCAGCGGATTTGCGCAGATCCAAGCCGGCGTACCGAGTTGGGTCGGAGCGACGGCGCAGTATGTCGGCGGCATCTGTCAGGTTGTGAAAAATGGAGCGGTGATTGGCACGGTTCCGCTGTACTCGAGTGGCGGCATGCCCGTACCGCTTTCTGTGCCGACAATCTACCGCGTCATTCGTGACGACGGCCAAGCGATCCGCTTTTGGCAACAGAACGGCGTCCTGCGAGGCAGTGCCGGTGTGTCGGTCCGTTTGCAGACGACCGCCGGAGGGTTCGAGGTGCGCGACAACAACGACAACGTTGAAGCCTACAACTCCGCTGGAGTTTTGCTATCCATCACCTCGCGCAGCGGCATCGTACAAACGATGACTTACCAAACCGACGGCCCATTGAAGCCATTGATCGCCGTGACGGATAGTTTCGGTCACAGTCTTACCTTCAGTTACGACGGCCTTCGCATCAAGTCGGTGACGCGACAATGAGTGCTCAAGTACTGATCGCATCGGGAACACACGCAAGCGCGGGAATCGGCTGTTGTATCCTCGGGGCATTCCTGGCCACCGCCGCCAGTGCCCAATCACCGCCGGAAACCATTCGCTACACCTACGACACACTGGGTCGCTTGTCCGTCGTCACCAATGCCGACAACACGACAGTGCAGTATCTCTATGAGAACACCAGTTTCAAGAATGCGCTAACGGGTGTCATCGATGAAAATGGCACGCGTTATTCGACGTGGACTTACGACTCCCAGGGTCGCGCGACTAACAGCCAGGAAGCAGGCGGCGTCGACGCGGTGAGCGTGGTATATGGCGGCGATGGCAGCGCGACCGCAACGGACGCGCTCGGCGCCGTACGCACCTTCGGGTTTGCGCGCGTCGGCGATCGAGGCTTAACCACCAGCATTAGCGGTTCACAGTGTCCAACTTGCTCCGAAGGCAAATCAACCACTTTCAATGATGCCGGCTGGGTCATCAGCCGCACGGACTACAACGACAACGTCACGCAGTACACGAATGACGACGCACGTGGCCTTGAGATCTCGCGAACGGAAGCTTTCGGCACCGCGCGTGCCCGCACCATTACCACGACGTGGCATGCCAGCTTCAGATTGCCGATGCTGATCTCGATTTATGCGGGCGGCACCGCCACCGGCACGCCCTTGCAAACGACCGCCTTCACTTACGATTCAAGCGGGAATCTGCTGACGGCCACGATCACCGATACGGCCACGAGTACCTCTCGTACCTGGACGAACACTTACAATTCATTTGGGCAGGTGTTGACGGCCAATGGTCCAAGAACCGACATCAACGACACGACCACCTATACCTACTACACCTGCACCACCGGCTTTCAATGCGGCCGAGTTGCCACCGTCGCCGATGCGCTCGGGCATGTCACCACCTTTAACACTTACAACGCCGTGGGCAACCCGTTAACGATGACCGATGCCAACGGCGTCGGCATCTCGCTGGCTTACGATGCGAGGCAGCGCGTGACTTCTCGCACCTTCGGTAGCGAAACAACTTCGTTTCTGTACTACCCCACCGGCCTGCTGCAGCGAATCACGTTGCCGGATGCCAGTCGCTTCGATTTCACCTACGACAACGCGCATCGGCTCACCCAGATCGCCGACCTGGATGGCAATCGCATTGTGTATACGCTCGATGCGATGGGGAATCGAACCAAGGAGGAATACTTCGATCCGAGTAGCGTGCTCGCTCGGACCCATGCGCGCGTGTTCAATACTTTAAGCCGGCTCTACCAAGACCTCACCGCGGCGAACAATGGAGCCCAAGCCACCACCATCGGCTATGACAACAATGGGAATCCGACCAGCATCAATGCACCATTGTCTCGTAACAGCAGCAGTACCTACGATGAACTCAATCGCCTGGTGCAGGACACCGATCCGAGCACCGGTCATACGAGCTACGGCTACAACGCGCTCGATCAACTGATCTCGGTGACGGATCCGCGGACTCTAGCCACGACCTACACCTACAACGCCTTGGGCGATCTCACGCAACAAGTGAGCCCCGACACCGGCACGACGATTAACACCTTCGATTCAGGCGGCAATCTCAAGACGAGCAAGGACGCGCGCAACAAGACCGCGACCTACACCTACGATGCGCTCAATCGCGCCACCCAGGTAGCGTTCGGCGATCAGACCATCGCTTATACCTATGACAGCGGCACCAATGGTGTCGGTCGATTGACGGGCGCGAGCGATGCCAATCATTCATTGAGTTGGAGCTATGACTCCCTCGGACGCATCACGACAAAGGGTCAAGTCATTGGGTCCGTCTCCAAGACAGTAAGTTATGGCTACACAAACGGACAACTCACCGGACTCACGACGCCGAGCGGTCAAGTGGTGGCCTACACCTACACCAATGGAAAAGTCACGGGGATGAGCATCAACGGCGGCGCGTTGCTCAGTACTGTGCTCTACGAGCCTTTCGGCGCGATTCGCGGCTGGACTTGGAGCAATGGCACGCTGGCCGTGCGAACCTTCGACACCGACGGCAAGATCACGCAGATCGACAGCGCCGGTCTTAACACCTACGGCTACGACGATGCGTTCCGAATTACCACCATCACCGACACCGTGACCGCCGCCAACAGCTGGAGCTATGGCTACGACTCGATGGATCGACTGACCAGTGCCGCCAAGACCGGCACGACGCAAGGCTTCACCTACGATGCCGACGGGAATCGCTTAACGCAGACCGGCACCGCGAGCACCACGCTCAACTATCCGGCGACGAGCAACAAATTGTCGAGCACCACGGGCAGCCTGGCTCGCACTTAC
>Ga0209488_10003604_pt1 | contig 12372 bp, 10 predicted proteins | sample Rivendell_Oct201_8_FD_188349 | JGI IMG/M metagenome (GOLD analysis project Ga0209488, IMG submission 188349) | Vadose zone soil microbial communities from the Eel River Critical Zone Observatory, Northern California, USA -... | ecosystem: Environmental > Terrestrial > Soil > Vadose zone >...
GCGGACGGGCTCGTGGTGCGCTATGGAGACGGCGCCGCGAAACTCGAAGGCAAAGAGTTATCGCGCTTCATGAGCGTGCTCAAGGAATATCTGGCGTTCTTCGACAAGGTCGATAAGCGAGTCCGCGACGAGCGCGTCACGCAGCTACTGGCGAAACTCGACCTGTCGAAGCACGGTGACTTTGAGGGCGACAAGAAAACTCCGCCCGCGAAACTGGTGAAGCTGGAGAAGCAGTTGAAAGGCCTGGCCAAGGACCGCGGCTTCAAGAGCGTCGAGCTCCAGTTCGACGATGAGCACAACCTCTGGCAAGCTGTGTTCGTGAATTCTCATGGAGTTGCACATACCATCCACTGGGAGTTGGCGTCGAGCGCCGAATACCGGCAGATGATGACCAAGTTCAAACTGATCGAAGACTACATGGAGCCGCCCTTCGTGATCGAAGCAGTCGCCAAGACTTCCGCGAGCGAGAAAGATGCGGAAGGTGAAGAGAACGAAGCTTCCGATGCAGAAGAAAAAGCCGAAGAAAAGAGTGACAAGAAAAATGTGAAGGCGGCGGGCAAGCGCAAGGTCGAAATCGAGACGGTCGAGAAGACGAACGCCCGCGATCTCTTCGAATATGTGAAGAAGGCGGGCACCCGCGGCTATGACGTGCAGCGCTACAAAGGTCTGGGCGAGATGACTGCACCGCAACTTTGGGAAACGACCATGGATCCCGAGCGTCGCACCTTGCTGTTAGTGAGGCTTGAAGACATTGCCGAGTGCGAAACGATCTTCACCACGCTGATGGGCGAAGACGTCGAGTCGCGGCGGAAATTTATCGAAGAGAACGCGCTGGACGTGAAGAACCTGGACATTTAGCCACGGATCTACACGGATTTTCACGGATCAAAAATCTGTGGGTGGCTCTCGAGGCGCTCTTTTGTCATCTTGAGCGCGGAGTCGAAAGATCCTTGTACTCTGGGGCTGCCCACCGTCCGAGTCAAAAGTTCTTGCCACAAGCCTCGCCCGACGACATTCGCATAGAGAACTCCCTGTCGGGCCGCTGTTGGATATCAGCGGGCACGGGGTCCCTCGACTCCGCATGATCGGCCTCCGAACGATCATGCTTCGCTCTGGATGACAGTGTTGGGATAAGGAATGCGCGGCGATCGACGATTACTTCTTCACTGCCGTTTGCTGGCTGGCCACACACTGCCACTTGCCATCTTTCATCTCCACCCAGGTATCGGTCCAGCGCTCGCGGCGGTCGACCTTGGTGCCATCGCCATCCACTCCTTTGCCGGCCCACGCTCCGGTAGCGATTGCAGTGTCGCCATACACGGACACTTTGACGTCACTGATGTCGTTCTGCTCCCACTTGCCGCCCTTCAGGTTCGAGAGCAATTCCGACTTGCCGGAGAGATTGCCATCCACATCGGTGTTGATGAAGTTATCGGCCAGCAGCGGCGCGACGTTCGCCGCATCGCCGGCCTTCTGAGCGTCGGCCCATACCTGCTCCAAATGAGTGATGCTGCCGGCAATATTCGTTTGTGCTGACAACGAATGTGGGACCACAGCCAGGACAAGGATAAATACAGTCGCCACAAGCGCTTTTTTCATGGGAATTTCCTCCGCCGGTTGACCGTGCCATCTTAGGCCTCGTCATTCGTCCAGTCAATTTGGTTGCAGCGGATGCGCGTGGCACTACTCTCTGTGAGGCAATTCCCCAATTGGGAAAAATCTTGTCAATATGTAGGAGTTACGCGATCCATCGTAAAGCGAAGGAACGAAGGGAAATATAAATCCAGTTGGCATGTCCAGAATACCTGTCTCGATCTGCTATTCTGGAAATATAGAGTAAATCTTCTAGAAAACAGCAGGCGCGACCTCCAGGTCGCGCCTTTTCTATTGCTCAATTCCTGCCACAGCGAACCAGTCAATTACAGGCTGATGACATCAGTCGAGGATCCAGCCACGTTTGGGGAGGGGACCACAGATTGGTCAAATGGTGCACATCGAGAAGAGATGAAATATTGGGAGCAGTTCAGGAGCTACAAAGAACGGGGCGAGTGGGTGGAGTTGCAATTCATGGCGCAGGCTGCAAAGCGGCAGTTCGCTGTCTGCAAGCCATGGGGAGAGACGCACTACTACGATATTGGCATTGAGTACGGGCCGAACTTTCTGCGGGTGCAGATCAAGTCCACCAGTTACCGGAGGAATGCCGGATACTGGTGCGACTTCAAGCCCAATCACCAGACAAATCGAGAGTACAGCCTGGAGAAGTTGGATCTGTTTGCGGCGTACGTGATTCCGGTGGATGCCTGGCACCTAATCCCCGCGGCGTTGTTGCTGGGTGCGCGACCGAAAGGCGGGCTGCCGCTAAGCCCCGTCGTTCCGCCGGTAAAGAAGAAGAGTTATTGCTAGGAATGCTACTGCGAGGCGTGGGGCCTGCTCACCAAGAGTCGCAGCGAGCTGGTCGGCGAGGTGCGGCTTGCAAATGGGACCTGACCTTTGGCTACCAGGAAGCCCTAAAAAGTGTCGAGTTTTTCTCCTTTCCTTTCCACCTTCGTGAGCTTGTATTCGGGTTGCTGTTCGTTGTGGACGTGGATTTCAGCTGGACGCTGCGCGGCCTTCACGGGTGCCTCAAACACATCGGTGTCATCCTGAGGACCGCGTTCTCCGCGAGCCGAAGGACCTATGTACTCGCCGGCAGCGTCAGTGGTACCGACAACGTGCATAGGTCCTTCATTGGGAGTCCTCGGCAAAGCCGAGAACTCCGCTTCCTCAGGATGACAATCGGTGGTGACTGAGGCGAACGGAATGCGCGCCAGTTTGCGGCAAAGATTGGGGCGTATCGCTCGCAGTAGTCAGGTGGGAACGGACTCGCTCGAGGGTGCTAGTAGAGTCTTTCCACAACATAAGGGTGGGTGATGGAATGCCGCGCAACTTCAGGCTGGCCCTGCGTTCATTGTTTGAGCCGGAAGTGTCGGGAACAAAATCACCGCGCTCGCACTCTATTGCTAAGAGCCGCTCAACTTCGGATGGCGCGGAAGGAAAACACAATGTCGATGAACTGGGGATCGCGCTTTAGATTTCTGGTGACAGGGAGCCGCAAGTATCTCAAGGCTGGCTGGCTGGTGACGGCGGGGATCGTGGCCTTATACGTAGGGGCGATTCGACCCACAGAGCACGAGCGCGACATCGCGTCGGAAAGAGCCACCGGGCTGGCAGCAGCGACAGTCGACGATATGAAGCCGATGGCGCTCTGGCATCAAATCCGGATTCTGCCGAATTTGATGGCGTCCCGAGCGCGTGTCGCTGGGGTTGTTGGAGGGATCCCTGGGGGTATTTCCGCACACGCTCCACGCATGATGGCGTTCTCGATGGCGCCGTCGGCACCTTCGCCTTCGCAGGAAGACTTGGCCGACCGCAAAATGATTCGCACTAGCTCGCTCGAAATGGTGGTGCAACGTCCCACAGAGGTGGGGGAGAAGATTCGTGCTCTGGCGGAACGTGAAGGCGGATTTCTGGTGAGCTCGGAAATGCGTGGTGAACAGGATGCGACGGGCGGCTCGCTGACGATTCGCGTTCCGGCGGCTCGGTTTGAAGAAGTTCGGGCAGAGATTCGCAAACTGGGGCTGCGAGTGGAGAGTGAGACGATCGAAGCGCAGGATGCGACCCGGCAGTATGTGGATCAGGAGGCGAACCTACGCAACCTGCGGGCGGAAGAGGCGCAGTATCTGCGGGTTCTGAAGCAGGCACAAACGGTGAAGGACACGCTGGAGGTAAGCGAGAAGTTGAGCGATGTCCGCGGGCAGATCGAGCAGCACCAGGCGGAGTTCAATGCGCTCTCGAAGCAGGTGGAGACGGTGGCGATCACAGTGTCATTGCGGGCGGAGGCGGAGGCGCGGGTGTTTGGGCTGAATTGGCGTCCGCTGTATCGGATGAAGATGGCGATGCGCGATGGGCTGGATGGCGTGGCGGACTATGCTTCGTCGATGACGGCCTTTTTGTTTTATCTGCCGGCGGTGCTGTTGTGGCTGGGGACGATTCTGGTGGGGGCTGGGCTGGGCTGGAACGTTTTGCGGTGGGCGGGAAGGCGCGTGTTTGGATGGGGGAGGACGGCTGAAGTGATCGCGCAGAACGGATAGGGTGACCGATGTTTGCGGGGTGAAGGTGCCGTCCCTGCGGGGACTCGGGTCAATGATGACTGCTTACCCGGGACTTACGTCCCGGGCTACTGAATGCCGTCGCTTCGCGACTGTGCTGGTCTGCTGCTGAAGGGCGAGCGGGCGAGGGCGCCCGCTCTACGCGATCCTACTGAATTAGCGTCCCGTTCCCGCCATTCTGCTCCGCATCAGGCGCCAGGACTACCGCGGCGGCCACTCGGTCGCCGGGCTCCAGGTGGAGCAGGCGCACGCCTTGGGCGTTGCGGCCGGATTCGCGGATGGTGGTTGAGTCCATACGAATGATTTTTCCGTAGTGGCTGATCAGCATGACTTCGGAAGTTTCGTCGACCTGGGCGATGCCCACCACTTTGCCGACGCGTTCCGTAGTCTTCAGGTTGATGACGCCTTTGCCGCCGCGATTGGTCAGGCGGTACTCGTCCGCCGCGGTGCGCTTGCCAAAGCCGTTCTCGGTGACGGAGAGGATCAGAGAACCTTTGACCGCCACATCGATGGCCTCAGGCTCGGCTTCCCCTTCCACCTTCGCCGGGGGTGGCGTCGGCGCGTCCGGCTTGGTGGTGGTGGCCATGCCGACCACGTAATCGCCCTTTTCGAGATCGATGCCCCAGACGCCGTAGGCGACGCGGCCCATGGGACGGACGTGGCTCTCGTCGAAGCGGACGGCCATGCCTTCGTGCGACGCGAGAAAGACGATCTGATTTCCGTCGGTGATCCGCGCGGCGACCAGCTCATCGCCTTCTTCGATGGAGATGGCGTTGATGCCGTTGGAGCGCACGTGGATGAATTCGGTGAGGCTCGATTTCTTTACCAGCCCGTTGCGGGTGGCGAAGAAGATAAATTTGTTTGCTTCTTCGAGGTGGCGAACGGCGAGCATGGTCTTCACCGTTTCGCCGGGCTGCAGTCCGACCAGGTTGCCGATGTGTTTGCCTTTGCCCGCGGCACTGACGTCGGGAATCTCATACACCTTGAGCCAGTAGACGCGGCCCTTGTTGGTGAAGATCAGAATGTAGGCGTGCGTGGAGGCGAGGAAAAGATGCTCGACGAAGTCTTCGTCGCGCGTCTTCATGCCGGTGCGGCCCGTGCCTCCGCGGCGCTGCATGCGGTAGGTGGAGATGGGCGTGCGCTTCATGTAGCCGGAGTGGCTGACCGTGACTGCGGTCTGCTCATCAGCGATGAGGTCTTCAAGCACGATTTCGGCGGCTTCGTCTTCGATGCGGGTGCGGCGCTCGTCTCCGTAGAGCTTCTTGATCTCCTCCAGCTCCTTGATGATCACGCCACGCAGTTTGCGTTCGGAACCGAGAATGGATTCGTATTCCGTAATGTGGTCACGCACCTGCTTCAATTCATTCGAAATTTCGTCGATGGAAAGCTTGGTCAGGCGGTGCAACTGCAGTTCGAGGATGGCGTCAGCCTGCTTGGTGCTGAACGGCTTTTCTGGATTGAGCTTGGGCGCGCGACCGGTGGTATTGATTTCGATTTTCTTGCCGCCGAAGTAGGCGACCAGGTTTTCGCGAGCGTCGCCGCGATTGGCGCTGCCACGAATGATGACGATGACATTGTCGAGATGATCGAGCGCGGTGATGTAGCCTTCGAGAATATGTTCGCGATCGCGGGCCTTCGAGAGCAGGTAGGCAGTGCGGCGGCGGACCACGTCGACGCGGTGGTCGATGAAGTGTTTGATAGCCTGGATCAGGCCCAGTTCGCGCGGTTGCCCATTCACCACGGCCAGGAAAATCATGCTGAAACTTTCCTGCATGGCGGTGTGCTTGAACAGCTGGTTGAGAACGATCTGCGGCTCGGCGCTGCGCTTCAACTCGACCACGATGCGCATACCATCGCGATCGCTTTCGTCGCGGATGTCGGAAATATCTTCGATATCTTTGTTGTTGACCAGTTGCGCGATGCGCTCGACCAGCCGGGCCTTATTCACCTGATAGGGAATTTCGGTGATGATGATGGCCTGCTTGTCCTTGGTAACGTTTTCGATGGCGGCCTTGGCGCGCATCATGAAGCGGCCACGCCCGGTGCGGTAGGCTTCGAAAATTCCAGCGCGTCCGTGAATGATGCCGGCGGTGGGGAAGTCCGGGCCCTGCACGTACTTCAGAATTTCCGCGAGCTGCGCGCTGGGATTGTTGATGAGCGTGATGGTGGCATCGACAATTTCCGTCAGATTGTGCGGCGGAATCTTGGTGGCCATTCCTACCGCGATTCCATCGGAGCCGTTGATCAGCAGATTAGGAATGCGTGTAGGAAGAACGTCAGGCTCGCTTTCGCTGCCGTCGTAGTTGGGATGGAAGTCGACTGTATCTTTGTCGAGATCTTCGAGAAGCGCAGTTGCAACCTGCGCGAGCTTGGCTTCGGTGTAACGATCCGCTGCTGGTGGATCTCCATCGACGGAACCAAAGTTTCCCTGCCCAAAAATCAGCGGATAGCGCATGCTCCAGGGCTGAGCCAGCCGCACCAGCGCGTCATAGACGGCCAGATTTCCATGCGGGTGATATTTGCCCATCACCTCTCCGACGATCCTGGCGCACTTGCGCGTAGCCCGGTTCGGCTGCAGCCCCATTTGTTGCATCGTGAAAAGTATGCGGCGGTGGACGGGTTTGAGGCCGTCTTTGACGTCGGGCAGCGCGCGGCCGATGATCACCGACATCGAATAGTCGAGATACGAACGGCGCATCTCGTCTTCGATGTTGACGGGCTGAATGTTCAACGCGCCGGGGCCATCGCCGCCGGGAGGTGGAGGAGTCAATGGGAGTTCAGGATTTTGATCGTCAGCCATGGGATTGCTTTTAGCTTTTGGCTCTTAGCCTTTAGCTTTTTCAGTTTTGAACTCAGCTCTTCAATTACAGCAGCTAAAAGTCTTGTAACTGATTGTAATTACAGGATGTTATGTGCTTATTGAACTAGAGAAATTATATCATGATTCAGCGCTTCCAGCTGGTTCGGGAAAGTCTGGGCTGATGACAATGATGGTGCTGTCGTTGATTGCTTGAGGAGTTGCGGAGATTACTTCTAGGGTCTCGTGATTACTTCATTCGGTGCGCTGGGCAGCACGAAGTGCACTCCGTGTTCCTGGTTGGACTTGACGGTCTCGGGCAGGTTCAGTGCGGAGAGTTCAATCTTCTTATTCCAGTAGCCATCGGAATAGTAATCACCACGAGCGTAGATTGTGCCACCGGCGATGGTGTAGTCGCTCACTTCTTCATTGTGCCCATCGCGGAATACCAAGACTACCGGCGCTAACACGCGAGCGGCGACTTCGTGAGCAGGACGCTTGTTGGAAGCGAGATTGGCAGAACCTCGCGCTGTGGACGGGTTCGGCGCCTGATACGCCAATCCGTTGGCAGATGGATTCTCGCCATTCAGCTGTACGTAGCGGCCGCCCTGTAACTCGATCAGCAGAGGTTGGGAAGAAGGCTGCTGCTGATCCTGCGTGCCTGTAATCGGGGAGAGAGCTTGGAGAAGAATATTTGGCGCCTGGGCCGCAGGTGGAGATCCTGCTGCAGAAGAATCATTCGGATAGGAAGAGTCAGAGAACATTCCGAAGGCGGAAAGCAGCGGCAAGTAAGGATTGGAAGGCTGAAACCCGCGGTGACCATCGAACTTCGGTCTCGACATCAGATTGCGGAGGAGCGTTGCGGATGCGTCGGGATGCGCCGGGTCAGCGACTGGGGCAGTGGGATGTGCGGAACTCGCGGTTGTCCTCTGAGCAAAGGCCCACGGCGTGACTGCAGTGAGCGTTGCGACGAGGAGTAGTCTGCGCATGATTAGTTCGCCTGAGTGCCTGGGGGCAGTTGAAAAGTCACGCCCCGGTCGTCGTTCTGCTTCTCCGTCGCGACTAGGTCGAGATCGGCAAGCGCGATTTTACGCCGATGTCCCGGAGTTAGGTCAAACAAGGTCTGGCCAAAGATCGCGTAGTTTTCGACCTCAGACTGATGACCATCCTTGAAGACGAGTACCGTCGGCACTGGCGGTGGTTCGGGAGCGGGAGGCTCTGAGGAGACGGCTTGGGTCGAGTGGGTCGGGGCTGAATCCTTAACCGGCGGAACATAATCTTCTGCTCCGCGTCCGCGACGGTCGAATATGGTTGGACCGCCTTGGTAATCGGAGTCAGGTTCGGCGTCCGGCGCGGAATCCATTCCATAGTAGTCGGGAGGAAGCGCGTAGACCGAGCCGTAATAGGGATAGTAGTAAGGATACGCGAACTGCGAACCACGGTGGTGATCGCCATCGTGATCGCGATCATGTCGCGGCATGGAGTGGAATTGCGCACCGGCATGTGGCGCGAAGCCGCGCGGACCAAGGGATGTGACGCTGGCAGGAGTTCCGTTGACCGGATGGCCTCCAAAATTCGGAGACGTGACTGACGACGGCACGCCATTGATCTGGGCATGAGCGTGGGAAACAAATAGCGCAGGCAACAATACCAGGGCAAGAACCGCGACCGAAGCCAGCATCCTGCGGCGCACGGACGTATGATACTCCAACGAGCAAGTCATGGACACCTCATCATGAGCAGCTAACCAGTCGCTCTTTGCACTTAGTTAGATTGCTAGTGGCCCCTTTCAGATGCATGTAGTAAGGCTCGGTTCCGCATGGTACGGATGGCCGTGCAAGCGTTTGAAACTGCTGGCGGTAAGGCTTGTACGAGGATCACGGACTATACTTTGGTTTCGAGATATTATCCTTTCTTTTGAGCTATGAAGTCTTTCATCCGGTTCTCAATTCTGGCACTCGTTTTGGTGACGGTGGCGCTTGTCTCTGCGCTCACGGCAATGCGATTTGCCATCCACGGGCAGGAAGTCGCGGTACCTTCCCTAGTGGGATTGGCGCCCGCGGAGGCGGAGCGAGCGATTGCGGGGATGGGATTGCAGATTGAAATTGAGCGACAGTACTACAGTCCGCAGATCCCTGAAGGGAAAATCATGTCGCAGCTGCCTTTGCCTGGAACAAAGGTGAGGCGAGGCTGGCAGGTGCGCGTGGCGCAAAGTCTGGGACCAATGCGGATCGCGATTCCAGACGTTGCCGGGCAAAGTCAACGCGCAGCGGAATTGAACATACGGCGGCGTGGGCTGGACGTGGATTCTACGGCGGAAATTCCGGTGCTGATCGGTCCGGCGGATCAGGTGCTGGCGCAGAGTCCGCCAGCGAACGCGAGCCAGGTAGCGGCGCCGAAGATTAGTCTGCTGGTGACGGTCGCTGCTGATCCGCAGGCGTTTGTGATGCCGAACTTTGTCGGGCAACCTTTGGGCAGCGTCAGCCGCACGCTGCAGGACGCCGGCTTCAAACTCGGGAATGTGAGCGTGGCGGCCCCGCCAGCGAATCCTTCTGCGACAACTGCGGAAGGGACAGCGCCGATTGCTCCACTTCCACCGCCCCCTCAGCCGACCCCCGCGAGCATTATCGTTTCGCAGACACCGGTGTCGGGACAGAAGGTCGCGATCGGTACGACGGTGAATTTCGAAGTACGGTGAGGCTTCGCGGTTTTGCTGAAAGAGTGGCAGTGCAAGGTGAGAGCGCCCTCAGCGGCTGAAGCCAGTAACTGATTTTGTGGAACTTACGGCGCGGCTTGAAGCCGCGCCCTTTCAAAGCAAGAGCAAAAGCGGATTTTGTTGGCAAACTTTCAGTCGCGACTTTTCCTGCGTTGAACAAACCCCTCTGAAGGGTTCCGAGTCGCACTGCGAGACGATATCCAGAAAATCCCCGAAGGTTTGCGCGTCAAATTCTCTCCAGGATTGCGGCGAAGAATCCATCGCAGGGCTGGATGCCGGGGAGAGTTCGCAGGTAGGGACCGCGTGTGAGCAAGGCTGGCTGGGCGCAGGTCAATTCACCTTCGGTTTTGAGACGCTCCAGCTCAGGGCCGCAGTCGAACAAACGAAAACGGTTGTCTTCGGCTAACGCGCGCTCAACCACGTTTTCATTCTCTTCTCTTTCCAAAGAACAAGTCGAGTAGATGACGCGTCCGCCGGGGGCGACTTGAGCCAGGGCCGATCGGAGTATCGCGTATTGGCGTTCGTGCAGGTCGGCGAGGTCTGACAGCGCAAGTCGCCATTTGATTTCCGGATTACGCGCGAGTGTGCCGGTGCCGGAGCACGGAACATCCGCAAGGATGCGATCGAAATGAATGAGCGACGGAAGATAGCGAGCATCGGCAACTGCGATGTTTATCTTTTGTGCCTGTCGAGATTCGGGTGAACCTTCACTCGGGCGCAGCATTCTCCGAAGCAGGCGCGCTCGATGAGGGTGAAGCTCAACTGCGGTAATCGTGGCGTTAGGATTTCGATCCGCCATGACCAGTGTCTTGCCGCCTGGGGCTGAACAGCAATCCAGGATGCGCGAGCCTTGCCCCACAAGAGCTGCGACCAGCTGCGAAGCTTCGTCCTGAATTACAACCTGTCCGGTGCGGAAAGCCGAGGTCTGGGTTACATCACCTCGTTGCACCCGTCGCGCGGATTTGAGGAAGGCTCCGGGAACGAGCTCGATGCCTTCAGCACGCAGGGCAGTTTCAGACGCAGCGTTGCGAAGGCGAATAGTGGTGGCCGGTACCGATTGATCGTGCTGACAAATACGGTGGGCGGCAGCGAACCCGTATTCGTTGGCCCAGCGGTGAACTAGCCATAATGGATGCGCGTAGATGCGGGACAGAGCTTCGGCCGAGGCTCCCGTGTCTGCATCGGAAAGCTTATGAGCTGCGGGCACACTCGCTGCAAGCTTCCTCAGAACCGCATTAACGAATGGGGCAGCGGAGCGTTTTCGGGATCGTTTTACCAACTCGACGCTTTCGTGGATTGCCGCGCGCTGAGGAATGCGATCCAGCCAGCGAAGCTGGTAGAGACCGAGGCGCAGCGCGATGAGAATCTCCAGGTCAAGCTTGGACAGCGGTTGCGAGGAAGCATGAGCGATCTCATCATCCAGCAGGGAACGCCATCGGAGAACGCCCATCACCAGTTCGGTAGCTAAGGCATGGTCCGGCACGGAGAGGCGTTCATAGGCGGCAGAGTGCAGAAGGTCCGATGCATATGAAGACTCCTGTTCAACGCGAAGCAAGATGTCGAACGCGGTAGAGCGCGCGGCGCTTACTGCCGGTTTCGAGGCTCTGGTCTGGGGTTTCAAGATGTCAGTATGACGGAAGCGGAGGCGCGGGAAAAGATGTGCCTCAAAATGCGGTGCCTAAATGCTCTCAGCTTCCGAGCTTTTCACCCGGCTGGGGACGATAACCGTGAACGAAGTCGCGTACGGAAGAACGCTTTTTGCCTTCAAGGTGAATCTCGAGGAGTTCGAAAGAAGTATTGTGACCGCAGCCGACCAGAAGGCGATCGCTCTTTACGTCGAGCCCTGCAATTGGCAACACTTCGTTGGTCGGTGCTGCTTTCCAGATGTGCAAGTTCTTGCCGCGAAACTTTGTGTACGCACCGGGCCAGGGTTGAAAACCGCGGATGCGATTGAGAAGTTCGGAGGCGCGGCGGGTGAAATCCAGCAGCCCATCTTCTTTCTTGAGAATCGGTGCAAGAGTTGCCAGCGAACTGTTTTGTGGGCGCGGTTCAATCGAGCCAGACTGCAAGCCGTGCAAAGTGTCGACCATGAGATCGGCTCCGATCTGCGCGAGCCGCGGAGCGAGCGTCTCGGCAGTGTCGCCGTCAGCGATGGGCATCTCGCGCTGCAGAAGGATGTCGCCAGTGTCGAGTCCGGCGTCGATGCGCATGGTGGTCGCGCCGGTGACGCTCTCTCCTTGTGCAATTGCCCACTGAATCGGGGCGGCGCCGCGGTACTTCGGAAGAAGTGAAGCATGCAGGTTGATGTTGCCGAGCGGAGGCAGGTCGAGCATCCACTGCGGAACGAGGCGGCCGTATCCGACAACGACTATGACGTCCGGCTTGAGAGTGGTCAGTTGCGCACGGAATTCGTCGTTATTCTTGATCTTATCGGGTTGCGAGATTGGCAATCCTAGTTGCAGCGCGGACTGTTTGACTGGGGACGAAACCAGTTCCAGGCCGCGACCCTTGGGACGGTCGGGCTGAGTGACGACTAGCTGAACGGGAAATCCGGCCGCGACCAGCGCTTCCAGAGTGAATACGGCAAAGCGCGGCGTGCCGCAGAATACGAGACTCAAGGGCATTTGGTAATTGTGTAATCGGGTAATTGGGAAATTTAACCTCTGTTACTCCGAAGTGCAATTGCCCGATTACCAAATTACACAATTACT
>Ga0209488_10003605_pt1 | contig 12371 bp, 13 predicted proteins | sample Rivendell_Oct201_8_FD_188349 | JGI IMG/M metagenome (GOLD analysis project Ga0209488, IMG submission 188349) | Vadose zone soil microbial communities from the Eel River Critical Zone Observatory, Northern California, USA -... | ecosystem: Environmental > Terrestrial > Soil > Vadose zone >...
GAAGAAGACGCGTCCGAGCAAAACCAGGTCGCCGGTCCGTCCCAAGCGTGGCTAGGGAAGCGTGTTTGAGTCTCTGCCGTCGGGTGTCAGGGAGTCAGTACCGAGAGCGGTAGCGACCGCGTTTTAAGTTATCAGCAATATCAGGATCGCGAATGATTGTTACCCGGTCGCTACCGCTCTCGGCACTGACCTCATCACCAAATTACGGCACTGCTCAGGCCGGTCACGCTTTCCGACTTGAGTGAGTTACAATGTTATGACTCCATAATCTTGACGACAGGCATCATTGCCTGTCGTTTGAGTGTTAGCAGGAATTGACCCGCTCGCGGCGCAGTTGTTATCAAATGGATTTCGAACTTACTGAAGAACAATTGCAGATGAAAATGAGCGTACGCGAGTTCGCCGAAGGCGAGATCGCGCCGCATGTGTTGGAATGGGACGAGACTCAACATTTTCCTGTTGAGCTGCAGCCTAAACTGGCCGAACTTGGTTTGTTGGGCATTTTGTTTCCGGAGGAATACGGTGGCGCTGGGCTGGGCTATGTCGAGTACGCCACCGCGATCGAAGAGTTGTCGCGGGTAGACGGTTCGGTCGGAATCTCTGTCGCCGCCCATAATTCGCTTTGCTCGAATCATATTTATCAATACGGTAATGAGGCGCAAAAGCAGAAGTATCTTGCGCCATTGGCTCGCGGCGAGCATCTCGGCGCCTGGGGATTGACTGAACCTGGCGCGGGCTCGGATGCTTCCGGAACGCGCACTACGGCCGTCAGAAAAAACGGCGGTTGGATCGTGAATGGCTCCAAGAACTTCATTACTCATGCAATTCATGCCGACACGTGTGTCGCCTTCGCCTCGACCGATCGTACAAAACAGAGCAAGGGAATCAGCGCCTTTATTTTTGAGAAGGGCATGAAAGGCTTTGCGCCTTCAAAGAAGGAAAATAAGCTGGGATTGCGCGCATCTGAAACGGCGAGCGTGGTGTTCGAAGACTGCTTTGTTCCGGATGAGAACCGACTCGGTGATGAGGGCCAGGGCTTTGTTAATGCTATGCAGATTCTGGATGGAGGACGCATCTCGATTGCGGCGCTGGCCGTCGGCATTGCCCAGGGAGCGTTCGAATCAGCGGTGCGATACTCGGGTGAGCGCCAACAATTTGGCAAACCGATCCGCGAATTTCAGGCGATTCAATTCAAGCTGGCTGACATGGCCACGCAAATCGAAGCTGCGCGCCTCCTCATGTATCGCGCCGCTGCCGTGAAAGACAATGGCAAGCGGACTACGCGCGAGTCTTCGATGGCCAAGCTGTTCGCGTCTGAGATGAGCGTGCGCGTTTGCGAAGAAGCAATTCAGATTCACGGCGGTTACGGCTATACCAAGGATTATCCGGCCGAAAAGTACTGGCGCGATTCGAAGCTGTGCACCATCGGAGAAGGCACGTCGGAGATTCAACGCATCATCATCGCCAGAGAAATTCTAAAACAGGCATGAACGCTGGATTGGGTCAGCCTCTCATAGATCGCGTGTCCGCCGGAGAGCCGAATGCGGTCGCGCGCGCGATCTCAAAGGTTGAAGATGGCTCGAGCGACAGCGCCGATTTGATGAAGCAGATCTTTCCGCTCACCGGACGAGCGCTGATCATAGGAATTACCGGATCGCCAGGCGCCGGAAAGTCCTCTCTGGTTGATAAGCTGGCTGGCTTTTACCGGAAGGGTGGGGAGCGGGTCGGTATAATCGCCGTCGATCCTTCCAGTCCCTTTTCGGGCGGCGCAATTCTGGGTGATCGGATTCGCATGCAAACCCTGGCGCTCGACAAAGGGGTTTTCATTCGCTCGATGGCGACACGAGGGAACCTGGGTGGGCTGGCGCGCTCAACCATCGAAGCCGCGGCGATCCTCGATGCGGCGGGCTATGAAAAAATTATCATTGAGACCGTCGGTGTTGGTCAGGATGAGATCGAGATTGCCAAAACTGCGGATGTCTGTGTGGTCGTGCTGGTGCCGGGCATGGGAGATGACGTGCAGACGATGAAAGCCGGCATTATGGAGATTGGTGACGTCCTGGTCATCAATAAGGCCGACCGCGATGGGGTTTTGCGCACTGAGAAAGAGCTCGAGGCTTTGCTTTCGTTTGGCCCAGGGTCTGATCAATGGCAGCCGCCTATCGTCAAGACCGTAGCGATCGAAAGCAAAGGCATCGCAGAGCTGGCTGCGGCCATCGAAGGAAGCCGTGAATTTCAGCTGACGGCGCCCGCTTCGACCGAACGGCGTCAGGCGATTGCGCGCTGGAGGATTCTTGAGCTATTGCGCGAGCGCCTGATAGCGCAAATGCTGACTGGGGACTTAGCAAATGAAAAACTCGATCGTTTGGCCGCGGAAGTGGCGAGCAAGAAACGCGACCCCTATTCGGCTGTGGATGAACTCCTGACAGGGAAGAACTGACAACGACTATCAGAACCGCCTGCGGTAGCGGGCGGTCAGCCTGTGAAATGATGGTTATCGTAATGTGGATTAACCACCCGCTACCGCAGGTGGTTCTGCCTTAGCACAATGAAGATTGATCACATAGGAATTGCCACGCGAGGGATTCAGGACGCCATGAGGTTCTATCTTGACGCGCTGGGGCTCGACATAGCCGAGACGGAAGAAGTGGCCGAACAGAAAGTGCGGGTCGCGATGCTACCCATCGGCGAATCGCGCATCGAATTGTTAGAGGCAACGTCAGAGGACTCGCCGATTGCCAGATTTCTTGAAAAGCGTGGACCGGGAATTCATCATATTGCCGTGCGAGTCGATGATATTCATGTTGCTCTTGGCGACCTAAAGCAAAAAGGCGCACGTCTAATAGACGAAGAACCGAGGAAGGGTGCGGGCGGTTGCCTTGTGGCCTTTGTTCATCCATCATCGACGGGCGGAGTGCTGTTAGAATTGGTTCAATCCCCAGCAGAATCTAAGTTGGGATAGTAGCCGTTCAGAGTACCGACTTTAGTCGGGAATTTTGTAATTAATTATTGAAAGGGAGAGTTTTATTTTGAATTCAACAACAAAAGCTTGGATTGCCGCCGGCGTCGGCATCCTGTTTTCACTCGGGCTTATTGTTTGGCAGGTAAAAGCCAGTCATGCGGCACCGATCAATTTGAGTGCCGACGACATGACGCAGATCGCTTCCGATCAGGCGCCTCAGGCGCGGCAGCGCCTCGCTACCGACGATAGCGCCCGTAAGGACTTCGCCAAAAACGTGCGCGAATTGTTGGCGGTCGCCGAAGAAGCGAAAGCAAAAGGCATCGCGTATCGTCCGGAGATCAGGCGTCAGCTCGAATTGATTCGCGCGATTGTAATCTCGCAAGGCTATGCTGAATCCAAGCAGGGTACACCCGGCGCGGCTGCGCCGGTTACCGACGTGGAGATCGACGCGTTTTATAAGGAGCCGGGGCAGGAAGAGCGCTTTAATCAGTTTCTGAAGGATGCGCAGGCTGGCAACCCGGCCATGGCCGGTCAGCAAATTCCTCCGGAACAGCTAAAAGCGATCAGAAAGCAGTTGGCTCAGGTCTTGCTCGGCGAACGTCACGGGATCGCGGATGGCATCGACAAGAAGCGGAGTGTCGAACTACAAATACTTTTGGAACAAGGGCGTTTGCTGGCTTCAACCTACGCCAAGGAAACTTTGATTCCCAACACCAAAGCGACCGACGCGGAAATCAACGCTTACATTGCCAAGCACCCGGAACTCGACACCAAAGAGGCGCGGACAAAAGCTGAGGACGTGCTAAAACGCGCACGCGCGGGCGAAGATTTTTCCAAACTGGCCAAAGAGTTTTCAGCCGATCCCGGCAGCAAGGATAAGGGCGGGGATCTGGGCTGGTTTGGTCCGGGCCAGATGGACCCGACTTTTGAAAAGGCCGCGTTCGCCCTGCAGCCGGGTCAAATCAGCGACATCGTCGAAACCCAATTCGGCTATCACATCATCAAGCTGGACGAAAAAAAGACTGAGACAAAAGACGGCAAGCCTGAACAGCAGGTGCACGCGCGACACATCCTGATTGCCTCCGGCGCGGCGAGTCCATTCGGGCCGCCGAAGGCCCCGAAGGACGTGGCCCGTGAAGCGGTCGAACAGGAAAAAGAAAAGAGTATGATCGAAGAGATCGTGAAGCGTCAGAGCTCGCATATGATGGTCGCGGATAACTTCAGTGTTCCGGCCCCGCCACCACAGCAAATGCAACAGGGGCTGCCACCAGGCATGATGCCGCCCGAGGCGCCGCCGGAGTCAAACGCGCCCGCACCAAAGGTGAAAGCGCCGGCGAAGAGCGGACCGAAGGGTAAATAGCTCGATGAAGTTTGGTGAATATCGGGTCGAAGTCATTCCTGACTGTGAATTTCGTCTCGATGGTGGTGCGATGTTTGGCGTGGTGCCGCGCAACCTTTGGTCGCAGGCGTGTCCACCGGATCAGCAAAACCGCATCCGCATGAACATGAATTGCCTGTTCATCGAAGGCCAGGGCGAGCGCATTCTGATTGACACAGGCATCGGCGACAAATGGTCGGAGAAGCATCGCACGATGTACGGCATCGATCGAAAACGGTCTTTCGATGAATCCCTGCGCATGATCGCCGGCTGTGGTTCGGCGGACATCTCCATAGTCATAAACACCCACCTGCATTTCGATCACGCAGGCGGAAATACGAACGTTGACGCGTCGGGGAAAGCGGTCCCGGCATTTGCGAATGCCCGTTACTTCGTCTCGCGTGCCGAGTACGAACATGCAGAAGCACCTTCGGAACGTGATCGCGCCAGCTATTTGCCTGACAATTGGCGCCCTTTGAAAGACACCGGACAACTGGAACTGCAGGAGTCCGAGTACGAAATCGGGCCAGGGCTGCGTATGGAAACGCACGCCGGGCACAATCGCTCGATGCAATGTGCGCGGCTCGAGCAGGATGGCCAAACACTCTTCGGTTTTGCCGATCTCGTGCCGATGAGGGCGCACGTACCTTTTGCCTGGATCATGGGGTTCGATCTTTATCCGGTGGAAACACTCGAGGCGAAGAAGAAATTGATACCGCAGGCGGAGCGGGAGAATTGGACATGTTTGTTCTATCACGATCCTGACGAGCCCTTCGGTCGGGTTGTGAAGAATGAAGACAAGTTTCGGGCGGTTTGAGGTTGAACCGGCACAGACTTCAGTCTGTGATTTCACCCTTGCCGTCACCAACAATCACAGACTTAAAGTCTGTTCCACTTAATCTGATCATGACAGCAGCAAAAATCGGCATCATCGGCGGCAGCGGCCTCTATCAAATGCCGGAACTCAAAGAGATCGACGAGATCGAATTACAGACCCCGTTCGGTAGCCCTTCGGACAAGTTCATTGTCGGCACGCTGGAAGGCGAACGCGTTGCTTTCCTGCCTCGGCACGGTCGCGGACATCGCTTCACCCCTACCGAGGTTCCGTTCCGCGCTAACATCTACGGAATGAAACTGCTGGGCGTCGAGCGGATCCTGTCGGCGTCGGCCGTCGGCTCGCTTCAGGAAAAATACGCGCCGCTCGATATGGTTATTCCGGATCAATTCTTTGATCGCACACGTGCCCGCGCGCGCGAATCGACCTTCTTTGGCGAGGGCATTGTGGCGCATATAGCCTTTGCGCATCCGCTGTGCGGCCAGTTGGGAGACACGCTGGAGCAAGCGTGCCAGGCTGTCGAGGTGAAAGTGCATCGTGGCGGGACTTACATCTGCATGGAAGGACCGGCATTCTCAACCGTGGCCGAGTCAAAGGTGTATCGTTCCTGGGGCATGGACGTAATCGGCATGACAAATTTGCAGGAAGCCAAACTCGCACGCGAGGCCGAGATCTGTTATGCGACTTTGGCGCTGGTCACAGATTATGATTGCTGGCATCCTGATCACGACGCAGTGACCGCGAGTGCAGTGATTGAATATCTGAATAAGAATGTCAGGAACGCTCAGGTTATTATGCGGGAAGCGGTCAAGGCACTCGGGAGCAGTCCGCGCGAGTGTAAGTGCGAATCGGCTTTGAAGAATGCGATCTTTACGGCGCCTGATTTGTGGCCGGAAGCAACCACGCGCAAGCTGTCAGCCATCATTGGAAAGTACCGGCAATGAATTTGATTTTTTGCATTTGAAGTTAGAAGGAGTAAGGCTATGAAGAAGTTTTTAGTAATCACGGCGATCGCTTCGGCGCTTTTCGTCATTGCGCCGGCGGCAACTCAGGCTCAGGGTGGGGCGAAGCAGGGACCGGACGTGGTGCGCGATCCCGATATGGAGAAGGACTCGCTGCACAACCTGGAAGTGGCGCGACAATACTTCACCTTGCGAAAAGCCTACAAGGCCTCGCTGGCACGCTGTGAAGAAATTATTGCCGGCAATCCGACGTTTTCAAAAATTGACGAAGTCCTGCTGATCGCCGGTCAAAGCAGCCTGCGACTGTCAGAGAACAAAGGCAAGCAATCGGTTAAGACCGCTACCGACAAGTTGAGGGAAGATGCGCGTGGCTATCTTTCGATGCTGGTCAACAACTATCCTGATAGCCGATTCAAGGATGAGGCTGCGGCAGCACTGAAGCCTTTGGGTGGCCCGCTGCCGAAGGACAGTGGTAAGCAGTAGGCAATAGGCTGGGCAGCCTCTCGGGTGAAGTTGAGGCTGATCCTTGATCCAAGTTGATTCAAATTGCAGAGAAAGTTCTGAAATCTGAAATCTCAAATTCCAAATATCAAATATGTCATTACTCGTCGTAGGTTCAGTTGCTTTTGATAACGTCGAAACGCCGTTCGGCAAACGCGAACGAATGCTGGGAGGCTCGGCCTCTCACTTTTCCATTTCCGCCAGTTTCTTTACCGACGTGCGCGTCGTCGCAGTTGTCGGCGGTGACTTTGGCCAGGCCGAGCGAGATGTTTTTGCGCGCCACAACATCGATACAAGCGATCTGGAAGTCGTCCCCGATGGGAAAACCTTTCAGTGGCATGGCCGTTACGAATACGACCTGAATGTGGCCCACACGCTTGATACCCAGCTGAATGTTTTCGCCGGCTTTGAGCCAAAACTGTCCCAGAGTTCGAAGCGCGCTCGTTTGGTTTTTCTCGGTAACATTCAACCGGATCTGCAGCGTGGCGTGCGCCAACAAATTCCCGATGCAGAGCTGGTAGCTCTGGATACAATGAACCTTTGGATTGACACGACGCGCAATTCACTGCAGAAAACTATCGAAGGCGTCGACCTGGTTATTATCAACGACGCCGAAGCGCGCCAGTTGGCCGAGGAGCCAAACCTGATCAAGGCGGCTCGCAAGATCCTCTCGTGGGGACCGAAGATTCTCATCGTCAAGCGCGGAGAATACGGCGCGGCCATGTTCACCAAAGACGAGTACTTTGCGATTCCGGCTTATCCGCTCGAAGCGGTGTTTGACCCGACCGGCGCGGGTGACACGTTCGCGGGCGGTCTAATGGGTTACCTCTCGAGTCAGGAGAACCTTGACGCCGGGGCCCTGCGTCGCGCCATGATCTTCGGATCGGTTATGGCATCTTTCAACGTCGAAGAATTTGGCACCGAACGGGTGCAACAGCTGACTCACGCTGAGATCAACCAACGATTTAGTCACTTCAAACGCTTTACACATTTTGAAGAGATTCCATTCGAGCGTGCTGTCAGCGCCGTGAAGTAGTTTCAGGTTCCGAGTTTAAGGTTTCAAGTTGGGCGCCACGGTTTTGATCTTGATGAGTGTCTGACTAGGCCGTAAACTGACGACTTGAGATCTTAACTTTAAACTTGAAACCTGGGACTTGAAACCAAACTATGTTTTGTCCAACCTGCGAGTCTGAATACGAAACGGGAATTACTCGTTGCCCCGATGATGGAGCGGAGTTAGTCGATCAACTGAACGTGGCTGACGGAGCGCAAGATAGCAGTGAGGCCAGGTTCGTCGCCCTGCATACCCTGTCGTCTCCGGCCGAGGCGGAAATGGTGAATGACATCCTGCGGCAAAACGGAATCCGCGCGGTCGTGCAATCAGGAGCGTCCGATCAATTCTCGCCGTTGTTTTCCGTAATGTCGCCAGGCGCGCAGGTGCTGGTTGACGAACGCGATCTCGATCGAGCGCGAGAGTTATACGAGTCTTTCTTTGGCGATGACACTTCGCCGCTGACTGGGCCCGCCTCGGAAGAAGATGAGGATCAGGATGACTCAGAATGAGTAGCGGAGTTTCAGCCACAGTGATGGTCGCCTGGAAAAGTTTGTTTTAGAGTCGGGTTACTGCCCGACAAATCGGACAGTCGCCCGCTGCTAAACTCCAGGAAGTTCCTGCCTATGAGCGACAATCCCTCCGAACCTATCGTAGTTCTAATGACCGCGGCCAACCGGGAAGAGGCAGACCACATTGCAGAGATGCTCGTGAGCACGAGCCTCGCCGCCTGCGTCCAGCTCCTACCCGAGATGCAATCGATTTATCGCTGGCAGGGTGAGATCATGCGTGAGATGGAAGTACTGCTGTTGGCCAAGACGACGAAAGACCAGTTTGACGTTTTAGTGAGCAGAGTTACCGCGATACACAGCTACGATACGCCTGAGATTATTGCACTGCCCATCACTGCCGCCGCGGAACCTTATCTCAAGTGGCTGCTCGGTTCGCTCTCCGAAGGATCGTAAGCCTTGACGACCGAAACGATTTCCTCCGGCGAGTCCGTCACATGCAGACGACGGAAATCGTCTTCGACAATCTTTCCTTCGCTCAGCATTCGACCTCGCAGCCAGTCCAGCATTTCCTGCCAATATTTTGACCCGTAGAGTACGACAGGGAAGTTATGAATCTTCTGCGTTTGGATTAGGGTCAACGCTTCAAAGAGCTCGTCGAGCGTGCCAAAACCACCAGGAAAAATGATAAAGGCGTTGCTATATTTGACGAACATCATCTTGCGAACAAAGAAGTATTTGAACTTGAGTGAGAGCGTCAGGTAAGGATTGGAACTTTGCTCGTGCGGCAGTTCGATATTGCAACCGACTGACTCACCACCAGCCTCAAAAGCGCCGCGGTTGGCGGCCTCCATGATTCCCGGACCTCCGCCGGTGATCACTGTGCATCCTGCGCGCGCCAGCATCGCGCCGGTCTCCTGCGCGGCCTTATATTCCGGATGTTCAGGTGGCGTGCGGGCCGAGCCAAAAACGGATACGCCATTTTTGATATGAGCCAGATCTTCGAATCCCTGGACGAACTCGCCCATGATGCGAAAGACACGCCAGGTATCGGTATGCAGAAACTCATCTGCGCTCGGCGTTTCCAGTAGACGTTCGTCCTGGGTACCGCCGGGTGGCTTAGTTTCGTTTTCGTCTTTGTTCATTTATCCAGTGATATACGCTTCAGTCTGTGGGGCTTTACCCGGTCGCTACCGCTCCTGGTACTGACCTCACGGCTACAGGCCGACCTCACGGCTACAGACCGACCTCACGGCTACAGACCCATGATGTTATAACCGCAATCGACGTGGATCGTTTCGCCGGTGATGCCGGATGAGAGCCCGCTGCAAAGAAAGAGCGCAGTATTGCCTACTTCGCGTGGCTCGACGTTGCGGTGCAGGGGCGAGCGTTCGGCGTGATGTTTCAACATTATGCTGAGGCCGGATACGCCGCGTGCGGACAAGGTCTGAATGGGTCCGGCGCTAATCGCGTTGACGCGGATATTGCGCGGCCCGAGATCGGCGGCGAGATAACGCACGCTTGATTCCAGCGCTGCCTTGGCGACACCCATCACGTTGTATCCCTGATAGACCTTCTCGGCTCCGTGAAAACTCATGGTGACGATGCTGCCCCCTTCGGCCATTAGCGATGCCGCTGCGCGCGCAAGTTGAGTCAGCGAATAGGCGCTAATTTCCAAAGCAGTGAGAAACGCCTCGCGATCCGTTTTCAAGTATTCACCTTCCAGGGCCTCTCGGGGAGCGAATGCGATGCTGTGAATAAGAAAATCAAGCCGGCCGAATTCTGTCGACAGTCGCTTGAAGGTTTCGTCAACCTCTTCCTGCTTGGTTACGTCGCACGATAGCAACGGCGAATCCGGCATCTCTGCTTTCGTCAGCGCCTCGACGTTGTCTTTCAGGCGGTCGCCCTGATAAGTGAAGGCGAGACGCGCGCCGGCCTTGTGCAGCGCTTGTGCCGTAGCCCAGGCGATCGAGCGCTTGTTGGCCACTCCGAAAATGATTCCTTGTTTGTTTTGCAGCATCGGATATCCCTCAACTGTGATCGAAACTAAACGCCGAAAGTATTAGGTACATACTGGTGAAAGAGCAAGTAGCCCTAGCGCACGGAGCGCGGACATTCTGTCCGCCGCGTGCGCAGCACGCTCCGCCTAAGCTCACCATTTTCGAACCATGTTCGCGCTTCGCGCTCAGGCGGACGGGATGTCCGCGCTCCATTTCACAGCTAGTGCTTGAAATGCCTAACGCCCGTAAAAACCATTGCGAGCCCGTGTTCATCGGCAGCGGCGATTACTTCGTCATCCCGCACCGATCCGCCGGGTTGAATAATAGCGGTAATGCCGTGCTTCGCTGCCTCGTCAAGACCGTCGCGGAAAGGAAAAAAAGCATCGGAAGCTAAAACAGATCCGGCGATAGGCAGCTGCGCGCGCATGGCGCCAATCTTCACGGAATCCACCCGCGACATCTGCCCCGCGCCAACGCCGACGGTTTGGCGGTCGCGGACATAGACGATCGCGTTTGACTTCGTATGCTTGCAAACCGTCCACGCGAACAGTAGATCGCCAATCTCACTTTCCGTTGGCGCACGTTTGGTAACCACCTTCAGATCTTCGCGTTTCAAACGATGCGTGTCGCGGGTCTGCACCAACATGCCGCCCGAAACCTGTTTGTATTCGAGACCCTCCGATGTCTCAGTCTTGAAGGTGCGTAATACGCGCAGATTCTTTTTGGTTTTCAGGACCTGCAGCGCCTCGGGTTCATAGTCGGGCGCAATGAGCACTTCAACAAAAATCTCCGTTACCGCGCGCGCGGCCGCTTCATCGACCTTCCGATTGAAAGCGACGATGCCACCAAACGCCGAAACGGGATCGCAGGCGAGTGCTTTTCGATAAGCCTCTTCGGCTGAGGATCCCAAGGCAGCGCCTGCGGGGTTGGTATGCTTAATGACGGCGCACGCCAGATCGTCGAAGTCGTAAACAAGCTGGTAAGCAGCGTCGGCGTCGACAAAGTTATTGAAAGACATTTCTTTGCCGTTGAGCAGCTCAGACAGTGCAATCCCGCCTTGATCGCCGGCAGGCTCATCGAAGAAATAAAGCGCCGCTTTCTGATGAGGGTTTTCGCCGTAACGCAGGTCGCTCATTTTTAGCATTGTGAGCCCAATGCGCTCATCAAATGACGAGAGTAGTCCACCAAGGTGTCGGTTGTCACTAATCTCACTGATAAGTTTTTGGCCCTTTCCGAGAAATCCGGAAATCGCGTTGTCATACGCAGCCGTCCGGGCAAAGGCAAGCAGGGCGAGCTGTTCACGCGTATCAAGAGCCAAAGCCCCCTCATGCTGATTCAACTCGAAGACGATGGATTCGTAATTATCCGGATCCACGACAACTGCGACATCGCGATGATTCTTCGCCGCCGAACGAATCATGGCCGGCCCGCCAATGTCGATTTGCTCAACGGCTTCTGCCGGCGTCACTCCAGCGCGCGCAATCGTTTTCTCAAACGGATAAAGATTAACTACGACCATGTCGATCGGCTCGATCTTCTGGTCATCCAATGCTGCCTGGTGCTGAGGATTGTCCCGCACAGCAAGCAAGGCCCCGTGAATCTTCGGATGGAGTGTTTTGATTCTCCCGTCCATCATTTCCGGAAAGCCGGTCACCTCAGAGACGTCGCGCACTTCGATACCGGCATCACGCAGAGCCTTTGCCGTCCCGCCGGTGCTGATAATTTCCACACCGAATCGTTTTAGCTCTCGCGCAAAGTCAATGATGCCGGTCTTGTCAGAAACACTGATCAGCGCGCGGCGAATCGTTACCAATTGTGGATCGTTTTCAGTTGTCATATGCCTGTCAGAACCACCTGCGGTAGCGGGTGGTTTATCTTTGGCTTATATACCCTGCTTGACTCATTGACTCACGACTAACCACCCGCTACCGCAGATGGTTCTGACTATTCCGGTTTAAGAATGTAGCTGCGCCTGAGTTGAGTTACCCTCAGTTTGCGATTTGAAACCAAAACCTCGGCGCGATGCTGCTGCCCATCGCGTGATTTCTCGCCTGGATAAAAACCAAGCACGTATTGACTACGCAAATCTTCGTCGATGACCGCGAACACCGTTGATAGATCAACCGGAATGCTGGGAGCGAGTGCGGATGCCGAAGTGCCGGCGACGAAAAAC
>Ga0209488_10003606_pt1 | contig 12371 bp, 12 predicted proteins | sample Rivendell_Oct201_8_FD_188349 | JGI IMG/M metagenome (GOLD analysis project Ga0209488, IMG submission 188349) | Vadose zone soil microbial communities from the Eel River Critical Zone Observatory, Northern California, USA -... | ecosystem: Environmental > Terrestrial > Soil > Vadose zone >...
CACCCCGTACCAAAAATGTAGTGCCAACTTTTTGGCTAAGGCATTGATTTGCCTATAGTGAGGGTGCGATTCTGCGCAAGTTGGGCTAGCCCAACTTGCGCAGAATCGACACCCGTCACTAAACAAATCAACGAGTTGGTCGAAAAGTTGGCACTACATTTTTGGTAAGGTTACAGGAGAGAAGGCATTTTTAGACACGAATCTCTCTTGCCGACGAGAATCACGAGGATTGGTCGGCGTCAACTGCGGCGGTTGGCACTACATCATCAAATCGATGCTTCGTGCGACGTAAGCCTTTGATCTGACTCGCACCGATTTCTGTGGAATCGAGAAACGGCCCCGATTCTGCGCAAGTTGGGTTAAGCCCCGCCCGAAATGTTTGCTGGCCCGGCTTCGCCACGTCCCCGTTCACGTAAACCGGCCTGTACTCGGCAACCGAGAGAGTGACCTCATCGGCAGTGAGCAGCACTGTCATCCGTTCGCCGGCGAAAGACCTTCGTCGGCAGGAGTTCCCGGATACTCAACTGCCAGCTGGGAGAGCGTCAGCCCCGCAGCGTTCAGCCGCCCGAGCAGGAGCAAGGAAACCCGTCCATCGGCATCGACGGCAGCACGGTGAGCCAGGTCGGGCGGGCCGATAACCGAAATCTCCACGACGTCCCCGGACGCAAGGCGGTACTCGTCAATCCCGGTAAGGCACGGCTGTACGAAAAACATCCAGGGGCGCCCAAAACCAAGACGATCTGATTGCTGCCATTATGATTCACCGCTGTCCTGGAACAAAGAACCGCCTCGCGCTTAGCGGCGCGTCAGACGCATGATTTCGCTGCCAACTCAGTCATCAAGCTGCCGCTCGGCCTCTGATCCAGGCTCTCGTTCATGCGGCAGCGCCTCGGGCCGGGTTCCCGCAGCCGCCTTAGAACGTTCACGATACTAGGATACTAGTATGATATCGTATCGCCGCGCATTGACACATGCTTGGGGCCGCCAAAGGGGGATGTGCTCAACGGGTTCCCAGCTGGTTTTCTCCAGCGTGGACTGTGTCGCGCGCAACGCGATGCTGATGTTTCCTGACCGGATGATGGTATTCGATCAAGCGCCAATAATGCTGCCGGCCGCAGAATGCGCAGCGCATCGGTACCTTGCCTCGTCGGAACATGACGAGATTGCGCGTCTCAGTGTTGAGCTGGGTTTCCAGGTTGCGGCCCGTTGTCGCGCAAGAGAATTGTATGCTGGCTTGTACGCGCATCGTGATACTCCGCCACTTGCCCCAGCGTCATTCAGCCTATGCAACGGTCGCGTACGCGGCCCGCAGCACGCGATACTCTTCTTCAAGCTTGATCTTCTCAAGTAACGCGTCGGTGAACAGCTCGCGAAGTCGAACATTCTCGCGCTGCAGTTCCTGGAATGCACTGATCTGCTCCCGAACAGAAAGGGCGGCAAAGCTGGCTGCGTCGATTTTTGACGGCCCGCCGGCTGCCGACGCATCACTCGCGGTGAGGGCCCGTGGCTCTGGCGGCGGCGAGGCGCGCGGGCGGTCCTTGCGCCACCGGTGGTATGTCATCGGGCTGATTCCGAGTGCGCGCACGATCTCGGATCGTCGCTTCCCCTGTGCGGCCAGCTCATCGGCCTGGCGCAGCTTGGCGGCGATTTCGGCTGGCGAGTGCTTCGTCCCGGTCATCCCTGTTGCTCTGCTCCGCTGTACCGTGGATAGATGTCACCTCGATGAACCACCACAATCGCGTGTACTTGCCAATCCCTTGAGTTCCGTTCCCAACAGCTTTCCGAACGGTTTCCGAAGGCAGGCCGGCTGTGTCCCGCGACGATCGACGATACGGTACGATACCAACGAGGCCGCATCGGTCAAGTCGTCCGACAGTCGCCGATCGTCACGCCCCGCATCGCGTGATGAATTCGGACACGACCGAGTACATCGGCTTGACCTGCATGTCCCGGTCCAGGGGCAATGGCCGATTCGGCAGGCCGTCCTGTCGCTTATAGTAGATCGGAACCCAGGTATATTTGTCGGAGAGTCCCCAGGTGACGATTCCTGTCGGCTGAACGATGTCGAAGACACAGTCCAGCAGCTCCTGGGTTTTCTCGGCGACAAGCTTGTCCCGCAACGCCTCGTCTCCGGGGAATTGGTTGTCGATGACGTCGAGCTCCGTGATCATGATATCGAGCCCGAGACCATGGACCGCGCGCAGAAAATCACCCAGCCGCGCTCGGTCGATGGCGCGACTGCCGGCCAAATGCGCCTGTACCCCTACGCCGTGAACCGGTACATTGTCGTCCTTCAACCGGCGCAGGAGTGCAAGAAAGGCGTCTCGCTTTGCCCGAGACCGCGCATCCTCGTACTCAATGTCGTAGTCGTTGATGAACAGCCGTGCGGAGGGGTCGCAAGCGTGCGCGGTCTTGAATGCCAGCGGGATGTAGTCGGGGCCGATCTGCTTCGTCCAGAGCGACTCGCGGAGATCGCGAACCGATGTGGGCCGATCGGGTATGGGCTCGTTGACGACGTCCCAGGACGGGATGACGCCAGCATAGCGTGTCACCGTCTGGCGGATGTGACCGACCAGCTCCGCCTCCGCCTCCGCTCGCGAGCCGATGGCTGCGGTCCATGGGGGAAGCGCCGCATACCAGGCGAGCGTATGGCCGCGCACATTCAGGCCGTTGCTCCTGGCGAACTGGACGATCGAATCGGCGTCGGAAAAGCTGAATTGTCCTCGCTTGGGCTGCACGGTCGCCCATTTCAGCTCGCCTTCCGGCACGACGACCTGGCAGAACTTCGTCACCGCCTGGCGATAGGGAGCATCGTTTCGCAGCGCATCCGAGCGAACCGCCGCACCGAATACCGGATGGGCCCCATTCGGGCATTCTCGCCCGAGCTCTCCGGAATACGCTGCGCGAATGCTCGGACCGCATGATGATGCGACGACCATCGTTCCAAGCGCCTGCAGGAAAGCCCGCCTGTTCTGTCGCATCACGGCCGGCCGGCGGTCCGTCCGAGGCAAGTTGTCTGCACAGTCTGGCATTTCGCTACTCCAGTCGTGTGGAGCTCAATCGATTTCTTATCCGACGCTGCGGCCGTGACGCGCCTGGCCGGACGGGACCCTGCGGCTTTGCCGCCGCGCCAGGCTGACGCGCGCCGCCAAAGCTGTCGGCGCCGGAGCCGAGTACGCTGCTGACGGAAGCAGCCGCAAGCTCCCACCAGGCCTCGAAGTCGACCGGCCGGGCGGTCGGTCCCCGGCGTGCAGCCGCAACCACTGCATCGGCAATTTGCGGCAGTGTGGCCTCGCGAGGGATCAGCTGCACAGCGCAATCACGGATCAGCGCGCAATATCCGGGATGATGGGCGACTTCCGCAGCGCATGCCGGGTCAGGAACCAGGACCGGGCGGCCCGCTTCAACGGAGGTGAGAACGCTCGACCGCCGCGTCGTGAGCCCCTCGGGAAAGAGGTACAGGAACACGTCGGCACATTCGAGGAGCGTGAACAGCTCGGGCGTGCTCTCGACGTAGCCGGTCACGAAGACCGCATCCTCCAGACCCATCGCTCTGACCGTTTGAAGAAACCGGCTTTCATATCCGTCAATAGAGTTCGTGAAGCCGCCAACGAACAGGACGGACGCGCGGACCTGGTTTCGCCGCAGGTACCGGCAGACTTCCAGCAAGGCGGCGGGTTCCTTCCTCCGGTAGATCGATCCAAAATAGCCGATGACGACGTCGGAACCGCGCGCGAATTTTTGAACCTGCTCGACGTGCGAGCTGCTCTCGCGCGTGGCGGGGCGCAGAACGGCAGGCGCATGCAGCGCCAGCCTGCACTTCGACCTCGCCCATTTCACCACCGGATCCGATTGGAATCCTGCCTTAACTGTCGGCGAAAGCATAATGATGGTGCGGCACAAGGCAACGAACGGCAGATAGGCCGCTCTTCTGAGCGGATGAAGATCCGACCACTCGTGCAGAAACAGCACTATTCTTCGCCTGGTCGCGGCCCCCAGCAGCACCAGCACGATGGGCAGGAGCACCGTCCGGCTCCAGGCAAGCAGCGGGAATGAAAACACGATGGTGTCCGCGTGCACAATCCGTCGCGCTGCTGACCCGATCCCGTGGGGTGCGACCGGAACTTCCTCATATGCCTCGCCCAAGGGTTGCCGGCGAAGCGAGCTGACGAGCTTGCTGGTGTAGTCCCGGACTCCGCAGGGCACGCCTGCCTCCGGCACGAGAAACAGGCATTTGCCCGCGTCGCCGGCTCGCCGCCAAGAGAATCGGAGCGAGCGCCTGAATGTCCGGACCGGCAATCCCTCCGTCACGCCATCCTCCGCGTGTTAGCGATCTGCGCTTTATCACATCAATATCATTTATACCATATTATTCGACAAAGAATAGGCCTTTATGGTTTACATACGATACAATATCGCATATGTATCATTGAAACCTTGAGCGTGCCGATCCAGCGGCACAACGGAGAGGACCATGCGGGCCTTGCCAAGGCACGTGCCGGATTCCGCCATCGCCGGAAACTCGATTCTGGCCCCGGTCCAAGCGACCGACCAGGCCGAACCCCGGCCACGCAGGCGGTCGAACCGCGACCTGCGCACTGTTGTTGCCTTCATGGTCGCGACGGAATACTTCACGGCCGCGCTCGCGAGCTACCTTACAAGCCTGATCTACGCCTGGTGCTTCGTCGGAAGCACGCTTCCGGAGACGCAGTACATCGCTTCCGCGATCTGCATCGCGAGCCTCCTGATCGCCACCGCCCTCGGATTCCGGCAATTCGTGTCGGTCCAGAGCCAACCCCGACACTCATTCATCATCCACGGCCTGGGCGCGATCGTTCTGGCGTTCTCGCTGTTTCTGTCGATGCTGTTCCTGCTCAAGTTCGGCGAGCACTATTCCAGAGGGACGTTCTTCCTGCAGTTCCTCGCGGTCTGCACGGCCGTGCTCTGGAGCCGCGCTGCGTGGCACCGCGCTGTCCACAACGCGGTCGCCAGAGGGGCAATCCAGGCGCAGCGCGTGATCCTGATCGGCGATCCTGCTCAGCGATCATCATTTGCGTGCGATCTTTCGGCCCGCGGCATCAATGTGGTCGCTTCGCTGGATGCGCCAGGTTCCGCGGCAGGGGCCGAAGCCCGGAGTGAGCGGCCCGGCTCGGCCGACATCGACCCCAGCTCGACCGACATCGACAAGGAAGTTCAACTGATCAAGCCGACATGCCGCTGGTTGCTTCCAGACCATGTCATCCTGCTCACGACGGCCAACAGCCTGCGGATGACCTGCCAGTTGAGCCGATGCCTGTCGGATCTGCCGGTGACCGTGCTGGTCGTGCTCGTGGATTCTCCCGATGTGCTCGCGACATCGCGAATCGTCGAGTTCGGCCACGCACTTGCAATCGAAGTCCTGAGGCAGCCTCTGTCGGCCTTCGACCTGTTTCTCAAGCGATGCTTCGACCTCGTCGTTGCGGCCACTGGACTGGTCGTCCTGTCGCCCCTCCTGCTGCTGGTGGCGCTCGCCGTCAAGCTCGACTCGCGCGGCCCGGTGCTGTTCCGCCAGACCCGTCACGGCTTCAACAACACGAGGATCAGGGTGTTCAAGTTTCGCACCATGACGACGACGGAGGACGGTGAGCAGTTCCGCCAGGCCGTCAGAAACGACCCGCGGATCACGCGCTTGGGCCGCCTGCTCCGCCGGACCAATATCGACGAGCTTCCGCAGCTCTTGAACGTGCTGCTCGCCCAGATGTCCATCGTGGGCCCTCGTCCGCATGCGACCGCGCACAACATGATGTTTGAAAATCGCATCGGGTCGTTCGCCCGACGGCACAATGTCAAGCCCGGATTGACTGGCTGGGCGCAGGTCAATGGCTGTCGCGGCGAGACGGACACGCTGGACAAGATGGAGCGGCGTGTCGAACTCGACCTGCAGTACATCGACAACTGGTCATTCTTTTTCGATCTGCGGATCTGTGTACTGACGCTGTTTTGCAAGAAGGCGTACGCCAACGCCGTTTGACGCCTCGATTGCCCGCAAGCGCGTTCGCGGCATCACGCGATAGCAGAATGCAACAGCGGATGGAGCTCGGCCATGCAAGGAAGCGACTGGCATCATCTGATGGGCGAAGTTCCGCGCGTGACCGTCGGAGGGCTTCAGGTTGCTGCCCTCACGAGGGCCGAGACCGCGGAGCTGATGATCACGGTCGCGAAGGAACGCGCGCGCACAGGTCCTCCGCCGCTGTTCACATCGGCCAATGGCGAGGTGCTGTCGCGCTGCTCGTCCTCGCGTTCGATACGCTCCATGTTCGAGCCTGCCAACCTGATCAACGCCGACGGCCAGCCGATGGTCTTCGCATCGCGTGCCCTTGCAAGCCGCGCCCTGCCCGAGAGGGTGGCAACCAGCGATCTATTTCATGATGTTGCGATCCGAGCCGTGCAGCGCGAGGTCACGTTTGCCGTGATCGGGGGCGTCGAGGACGAGAATTGCCGCGCTGTCGAGAATACCCGGCGCATGTACCCTGGGATCTCGATCGTGAGGCGCTCACACGGTTACCTGGATGACAGCGCGCAGCGCGCGCTGGTCGAGGAGCTGTCGATGCTAAGGTCGGACATCGTCTGGCTCTGCCTGGGGGTCCCCCACGAGCAAGCGTTCTACTGGCGCTGGAGGCGCGAGCTGCACGGCGTCGGTGTCGTCAAGACGGGCGGCGGGCTCATCAATTTCCTCTCGGGGTCCCGGCGACGCGCTCCGAGGCTCGTCCAGAGCGTGGGGCTCGAATGGCTGTTTCGCCTGTCGCTGGAGCCGCGACGGCTGTTCTGGCGGTACGCCCTGACCAATCCGCACTCTTTAATGTTGCTGCTGACCTCGACGAGGTGATCTCTTCGGCACGCGAGCATAATCCGGAAAAGTATGCCCTCGGGCTCCGACCCGATGGGTGGAAACCGGTTTTCCGAAAAGATCATGCTCAAACAAAGAGCTAGAGGCATGATGGCGATTCCACCTAATCACATCATGCTAGAAGCGGCTATGGCCTGACGCAATATTGCGCCGGAAAATGAAGCCCGAAAGATGCGCTCAGGAGGAAGAACCAGATTTGATTGCCCCTGTCGAAAGCGCCGACTCGAAGCAGTTGACGTAGATGCCGAACAGCCAGAATCGCAGTAACAGCAGCGACAGCACGCGATTGTGTTCGCCCGGTGAAGGACGTATCGGGGAGAACCGGCTTCAAGACGTCGTTGGTCGCGGCGCTATAGCAGGCGATGACGATGACCGACGCCAGCACCAGAAGCGGGCCCCAGGCAGACCACCATCTTCACGCCCAGCGCAACTGCGAGCAGCCGCTCGTGGCTGTTGCGCTTCGAGCAGGCCGGACGCGAGTGTTGGATCGGTTGATTGAATGACTGCAAGTGGTAGTCGCCGATATCGCATCGGTTGGGCCCCAAGCTGGGCCCCAGAGCATTGCCTACGGGGCCAGTGCCGCGCTTGATGCACCCATGACCCGCCCTCGCGAGACGCTGACCATGGCGGGCTTTGCCTTGGATGGCGTTCGGACGTCGGGCGGAAGAGGACCTGCGTCGCTTCTTCCGCATCAAATCACGCCGCCTGCGTTACGCCGATCCGCGGCGGTAGCCGGTGAAAACTTGCCATCCTTGATGCGGTAAACTCGGCCTTTCAGTCCGTTCAGACACAAGATTAAGTCCAAGGCTTCTTGCTGACCACCCCGGCAAAAAGCCGCGCACCGAATGTTGCGGCCAACCCGCCGCGACCGTGATCGCAGCGATCGCCGCACCCGCGGACGACCGCAGCATCGCGACAATGCGGGCGTGCTTGGTGTCGGGCCGTATTGCGGTTTCGGAGATGCCGGCGCCGACGGCGCAAGGCTTGCTGTGCCGGTCGCTGACCTCATTGCTGGGTCGGATCGGTGAGGTAGCGGTTGATCAAACGGAAAAGGCCGATGGTCGCGGCCTCCGGCGGATCCAACATCTATTTAACACACGGCATGCAGATTTGTGATAATCCACCGATGCCGCGTTGCACGACATTTACGGGAGCGAGTTGATATCCAGCGAAGCCGACGATTTGAGAATAGAAAATCAGCAATTATATGGGTTGATTGTCCAACTTAATCTGGATCTCAATGACCTGGAAGGTGCCTGTGGTCAGCAGTTATCACTCGCGGTAATTCGACATCGTAATGTTTCTTGACCACGTCTTCCCGCTATGTGTATAGTAACATAAACTTAACATTTCTACCACTGGAGCCCTTGAGGTGACCGATCTCCGTATTTCGGCGATGGTAACCATCGCCGCACTGTCAATCCAGGCCGCCCGGACAGAGCCAGCGCCGCAGTACCGACTTGCAACCGGGGACGTCATCGAGATCGCGGCCATCGGCGCTCCGGATATCCGTAGCAAGGCTACCGTTGACGTCGACGGTCGGGCGCTGTTTCCGTTGATTGGTCCGGTAAATGCTTCGGGGCTGACGATCTCGGAGATACAAGCAAACGTGCGGGAACTATTGCCAACGAAGGTATTCAGGCGACGCTCAGAGGATGGACGGGAGTTTCCAATCGTCCTGACGCCCGACGAGGTCCTCGTGAGTATTGCTGAATACCGCCCGATTTACGTGAATGGCGACGTCGCAAAACCCGGGCAGCAGCCCTACAGGCCCGGCCTAACGGTACGCCAAGCCATCGCGATGGCTGGCGGATTTGACGTGATGCGGTTCCGGGCGAAAGACCCTTTCCTCGAATCATCGGATCTCAAAGGCGAGTACGATTCCCAGTGGATCGAATTCGCGCGCGAGCAAGCACGAGTGGGCTCGCTGCGCGAAGTCCTAGGCGAGAAAGATGCGAGCGCGGCGGACAAGCTTCAACGCATTCCAGTGCCTCAATCGGTCATTGCTGAAATCATTCGCGTCGAAGCGGAACGCTTGTCGGCCAGCACCTCGGACTATCAAAAAGAGAAAACGCACCTGGCGACAACCATTCAAAAAGAAACGGAGCGGGTCAACATACTGGTTACCGAGAGAGACAAGGAGAAGCAGGACGCCGATGGCGAGGCGGCCGAATTGCAGGCGACACAAACAAACCTGCAAAAGGGCTTCGTTCCCACGACACGCGTCGCCGAGGCCCGTCGGCTCGCGTTCTATTCCGCCACGCGCGCGCTCCAGACCAGCGCTTTGATCGCGCAGATCGATGCCCAACGCCACGAGCTTGAAAGTCGACTCGATCGGCTCGACGACCAGCGGCGTGTCAGGCTGCTGGAGGAGCTGCAGAATTCCTCGGTGAAGCTTGCAGAAATAAGCGCGCGCCTCCAAGCAGTGGGTGAGAAGTTGATGTACGCCGGAATGGTCAGGTCCCAGCTGGTCCGAGGAGGCGGCGATCGCCCGATCGTTACCATATTCCGCGGCAACCATCCACATTCGTCCGAAAGTAGCGGGGACAACGACTCAATTCTTATGCCTGGCGACGTCGTCGAAGTGGCAGCGCGGACCGTAAGCCAAGTCCAAAATTGAGCCATCTGCCTGCGAGTCGTCGCCGCCAAACGAAGGAAAGCGATGTTGGATACACCGAGTAGGCTACGGATTTTATCCGAGCAGAGGAAATCGGCAGATGACGAAGCCCTTCCGCTACTGGCCGCGTTGGCCTTTGTCAGAAGGCATAAAACGGTGATCTTGACATGCCTGCTGGTGGCATTGGGTCTGGCCGGCTTGTACCTCATCATCGCCCCGAACCGCTTCACCGCCACGGCCCAGCTGTTGACCGATACGAAAAGGTCCGATTCCCCTGCGGCACAGTACGGTTTGGTGGATGCAGCCGTCGTGGATAGCCAAGTTGAAACGATAAAGTCTGAGAAAATTGCGATTGCTGTGATCAACAAGTTGCATTTGACTCAAGATCCCGAGTTTTCGGAAAACGGGATCCTCGGCCGGCTGCTTTCCGCTGTCAGCTTTTCGCGGGACGATATTACTTCTGAACAGGGACAATTGCGCAAAACCGTGGTCAAGTTCAAGCGGGGCCTTACGGTCGTGCGAATTGGACGCAGCTACGTAGCGAATATACTGTTCACGTCCAAAGATCCCGTGAAGGCGGCTCAAATCGCGAATGAGGTCGCAAACGCATATATCGAAGACCAGCTTGACGCGAAGGCGTTGACGGCAGAACGCGCCGGGTCGTGGATGCAAAAGCGGATCGATGAACTCAAGGAGCAATCGGGAATTGCGGCACAACGTTTGCAGCAATTCGACGCAAGTATGAACGCCACCTCGGAAGGCCAGCTGAATAAAGATCAGCAGGACCAGCGCTCACAGTTGACACAAAGAACGCAGTCTCTGCGCAGGGCGTATGAGACTCTCGTAAATCTCGGCCGTTATTCCCAGAGCATCGAAGAGCGGAGTTTGCCTCTAACGGATGCGAGAGTTGTGACCCTGGCTTCTGCACCGTTCGAGGCAAGCTCGCCGAGCATCCTTTGGACTTTTTTTATCGCGCTCGTTATCGGTGGGATGGTCGGGTGCGCGGCAGCATGGGTTTGCCCAGATGCTGTATGATGCACAATCGTTGGCGTGGCTGATGGGATCCGTGAGGAAGGGTAAAGTGCGATTTCCCTTCCGTCTGTTCCGTCGTATGTGACTCGAAAACCGGATTTCTTTAATCCTATTCGATCAGTCACCCCAAACGGGTCGGGCACCGAGCAAGGCAACCTTGCCCATCGCGGGATGGGGTCGATCGACCTCACGCGATACCGTGTCTTAGATATCGTATGTTAGATATCATGCGTCAGATAGTTGACATTGCTGAGCCGGGGGAAAGGGCATGCAAAGAAAGAAACACTCTCGCGAGGAAATCGCAACAAAACTGTCCAAGGCAGATGAGCTTCACGAGCGCGGGAAGACGCAGACCGAGATTGCTCGGACCCTCGGCGTCAGTGCCATGACTTACCACCGCTGGCGCAAGACTAGGAGCCGGCCCGGGCTTAATGGAACTCGCGTACCAGATCTTCCCCAATCCGCAGTAGAGGAGCTACATAAGGAGAATAGACGGTTGCGCCAACTGTTGACGGACCTTTCACTTGAAAAGCTCAAGCTCCAGGAGATCGTCAGGGCGCTCAAGAACGATTGAACTCACCTCGGGCTACGACCGCAGTGCCGGCACACCCGCGACCAAGGTCTGCAGTCGCAGGCTATTGGCGAGCTGCCTCCCGCTTCAGCAGTCGCCCGGCTATCCGATCCACTTTAGGATAGCGCAGCACTTTTAGCGTGGAAATATGCCGCATATGGCATCCCAAGCGGAGACAGCGGGGCGGCCAAATCGAACAACTCGCCGCTTTCCGCGCCGAGCCTGCGCTTGTAGGCGTAATCGCCAATCGAAAAATCGAAAGTGTCGAACCCTCGCTCATGCAGCATGCGCATTGTCTCGACAATGACGAGGCGACCAGGCGAGCAAAAGCGCCATTTGGTGAGATGAGTGGAGATCCGAACCATTACGAGTCTTGATCCGTCCACCAACCCGAGCCGGGTGGCGACGACCTCGTCTCCACACGTGAGTGCGGTCAGCGCCGCACTCACGTCGGCGACGCCCTTTAATCGTCCTTGCGCGATAGAACGAGGCAATCTCTGGGCGGTCCAACAGGTATGTCTCGTCCTTTCCGAATCGGGCTCGTTGTTGGCTTTCCAGCGCCGCGAACACCCGACGCGCATCATCTTGCGAATCGATGACCCTGAAAGTCGCGCCATTTTGGTAAAAACCCTCCAGCTTCTTCGAAGTTCCTTACGAAAGCACCGCTCGAGGCTCTGGAGGTAGTCCTCCCAAACCGACGACACCGCAAGCGAGTTGCTATGTACGACGCACAGGCTGGCTTGCAGGTTCGCCAACGGATTAGGTCGATTGCCCAAAGCAACCGGCATCTTGGTGAATTTGACAATATCCGTCGCTGGCAACGCGTCCAGGATTGTCCTCCACATCGCCCGCGCGCCGTCCAGATCCCGTGGTGCCGACGCGCCGAGAATCGGGCGCTCGTAATCGCTGACTCCGCAATCGGCCCATTCAATCACCCTCAAGCAAGATGAGCTACGCAGCAGCAGCGGTAGCAACGCGGCTAGAGTTCCTGTTCGGACTTCCCAAACGCCGATCATGAATGGCAAGCCGCTGACGCGCCCGATGCTTTCATTCCGGATCTCCAGCCAATCGATGGATTGAAATACACTGCCGATTGCACCCACACCTCGGTGGGCAAGGATGGCTAGTCCGCCTGCCCAGGACTCTGCGCGCGCTGCAAACTTTTGACCTGGCCCGCCAGACAGGCCATTCCACATCGGCGGCGAATTGTTGTCCGATACCACTTCCGTGGTCAGACGTCCGCGACGCAAACCGGTGCGGCCCGG
>Ga0209488_10003608_pt1 | contig 12367 bp, 11 predicted proteins | sample Rivendell_Oct201_8_FD_188349 | JGI IMG/M metagenome (GOLD analysis project Ga0209488, IMG submission 188349) | Vadose zone soil microbial communities from the Eel River Critical Zone Observatory, Northern California, USA -... | ecosystem: Environmental > Terrestrial > Soil > Vadose zone >...
GACCGCGCAGGCCGGAGTTGCGCGTACCGCGGCGGAGCGCGCGCGAACGCTCGCGCGGCTGAAGCTGTACGGCAAAGACCCGGGCACGGAAGAGCTGCAGGTCGACCAGCAGCTCGCGCTGCGCGCGCCGATCGGCGGCGTGGTCGTGGAACGGAATCTGAATCCGGGCCAGGAGCTGCGGCCCGATACGCAAGGCGACAAGGCCCTGTTCGTGGTTTCGGATCCGTCGAAGCTCTGGTTCGTGCTCGACGTCGCGGAGAAAGACCTCGGCGGGCTCAAGCCCGGCCTGGAAGTCCAGCTCGGCGCCTCGTCGCTGGGCGAGCAGCGTGTTCCAGGCCATATCCTCTATGTCGCCGACCTGGTGGATCCGCAGACGCGCACGGTGAAGGTTCGCGGTGTCGTCGACAACTCCGACCAGCGGCTGAAGGCTGAGATGTTCATCACTGCCGAGCTGAGGATGCCCGCGGCGAAAGGCCTGCTCGTTCCGTCGCGGGCCATCTATCTGCGGGGCGAGCAGAACTTCGTGTTCGTCGACGCCGGCGGCGGACGCTATGTCCGCAAGCCGGTCCGCCTGGGCCCGGCGAGCAACGGCCACCAGCTGGTTCTCGCGGGGCTCGAGCCCACCGACAAGGTGGTCGTGGACGGCAACCTGCTGCTCGAGAAGATTCTGGCGTCGAAAGACTGACGGTGGGCGCGAAATGATCCGTCGATGATCAAGCGCATCGTCTCCTTCGCGCTCTACCAGCCTTTGTTCGTGGTGCTCGCCGTGCTGCTCTTCATCGGCGCCGGCGCGTTTGCCTTCAAGAATCTTCCCGTCGAGGCCTTTCCGGACGTCACCGATACGCAGGTCACGGTGATCGCGCTTCAGTCGGGCCGCGCTGCGGAGGAGGTCGAGAAGCAGGTGACCATTCCGCTCGAGGTGGCGCTGTCGGGATTGCCCGGCGCGGTGCGCATGTTCTCCCACACCCAGTTCGGCCTGTCGTTCGTCATCATCACGTTCGACGATCGCTACAACGGCTATTTCGCCCGCCAGCAGGTGGTCGAGCGCCTGCGCGAGGTCGACCTGCCCGACGGCGTGCAGGCGCAACTCGCGCCGTTCTCCACTGCGATCGGCGAGATCTACCGCTATCGCATGAAAGGCGGCGGCGCGCTTGCGGAAGATCGAGCCTTCTCCGCACGGGAGCTGCGCACCTATCAGGATTGGGTGGTATCGCGCCAGTTGCGCCTCGTCCCGGGTGTTGCCGACGTGGTCAGTCTGGGCGGGCTCGTCAAGCAGTACGAGGTGCGGCCCGATCTTGCCCGCCTGCGCGACTTCAAGATCACCCTGTCGCAGCTTTCCGGCGCGATCCAGCGCGGCAACGCCAACGCCGGCGGCAGCTACGTCGAGCAGGGCCGCCAGCAGTACCTGATCCGTGGCATCGGCCTGTTCACCGGAGCCGAGGACATCGAGAACGTGATGGTGGCGGAGCGCGGCGGCACGCCGATTCTCGTCAAGCAGCTGGCGCGCGTCGAAGTCGGCGCCGTGCCGCGGCAGGGGGTCGCCGGCCAGGACGAGGAAGACGACGTGGTGACTGGGGTGGTGCTGATGCGTCGGGGCGAGAATCCCGCGGAGGTGCTGAAGCTGGTGCGCGCGAAGGTCGATCAGCTGAACGACACCGGGCTTCCCGGAGGCGTGAAGGTTGTTCCCATCTACGACCGGACCTGGCTGATCGACAAGACTCTGACGACCGTATTCACAAACCTGGTAGAGGGGGCGCTCCTCGTATCGGTCGTGCTCTGGATGTTCCTGGGCAACCTGCGCGCGGCCGCCATCGTGGCGCTGACCATCCCGCTCGCGTTGATGGCGACCTTTCTCGGGCTGCGCTTCATCGGCATCCCGGCCAACCTGCTGTCGCTCGGCGCGATGGACTTCGGCATCATCGTCGACGGCGCGGTGATCGTGGTGGAGAACGTGTTCCGCCATCTGTCCGAGGCGAACCGGGTCGAGAAGTCGCTGAGCGACGAGCGGCGCAAGAGCCTCATCCTCCATGGCGCGGTCGAGGTCGGCAGGCCGACGCTTTTTTCCATGCTCATCATCATCGCGGCGCACATCCCGATCTTCACCCTGCAGCGCCACGAGGGCCGGATCTTCGCGCCGATGGCGTACTCCGTCGTCTCGGCGCTCATCGGCGCGCTGATCCTGTCGCTCACGCTCGTGCCGCTCCTGTGCTCGGTGCTGCTCAAGCGCAATCTACCGGAAAAGGAAAATTTCCTGGTGCACGCTGCGCGCAGCGTCTACGAGCCGTCGCTTGCCTGGGCGCTGAAGCACCGGCGCATAGTGCTCGGCACTGCCGTGGCGGCGCTGCTCGCGAGTCTCGCGCTCGTGCCGCGGCTCGGGACCGAGTTCCTGCCGGAGCTCAACGAGGGCGCGGTCTGGGTGAATCTCACCTTCCCCACCAGCGTGTCGGTCTCCGAAGCGCAGGAGCTCGCCCACCGCGTGCGCACGGCGATACGCAAGTTCCCGGAGGTGGCGAGCGTCACGTCCAAGTCCGGCCGGCCCGAGGACGGAACCGATCCGAAGCTGATCAACATGGCCGAGTTCCTGGTCGACCTGAAGCCCGATGCCGAATGGAAGCGCGGTGTCGACAAGCAGACGCTGCTGCAGGAGATGGACAGCGAGATTTCGAAGATCCCGGGCCTCGAGCCGAGCTTCTCCCAGCCGATCCGCGACAACGTGCTGGAATCGATCTCGCAGATCGACGGGCAAATCGTGGTCAAGGTGTTCGGCGATGACCTCGAAACGCTGCGCGACCAGGCCCTCGCCGTGCTGAAGCAGCTGAAATCTGTGCCGGGGGTGGCGCGCGCCTTCGTCGACAGGCTGGGCGAGCTGCCGCAGATACAGGTGCGGGTGGACCGCGCGCGCGCCGCGCGCTACGGCCTGAACGTGGGCGATATCCAGGACGTGATCGAGAGTGCCCTCGGCGGCAAGCAGGTCACGCAGATCTGGGAAGGGGAGCAGCGCTTCGGCATCGCGGTACGCCTCGAGGAGCCGCAACGCGAGCTCACGCGGATGCAGGGCGTGCTCATCGCCACGCCCAGCGGCGCCTACGTGCCCCTGTCGGAAGTGGCGAGCTTCCGTACCGTGGGGGGGATGATGAATATTGCGCGCGAGAATGGCAAGCGGGTGCTCGCCATCGGCGTCTTCATCCGCGGCCGCGACATGGGCGGGGTCGTCTCGGAAATGCAGGACAACGTGGCGAACAATATCAAGCTTCCCGAGGGTTACACGGTCACCTGGTCCGGCGAATTCGAGAACCAGGAGCGCGCGATGGCGCGCCTTTCGGTGATCGTCCCCATTTCGGTGCTGATCATTTTTCTGCTGCTGTTCAATGCGTTCAAGTCGTTCCGCTCCTCGCTGCTCATCATCGCCAACATCCCGTTCTCCCTGATCGGCGGGATTCTTGCCCTATGGCTCACCGGAATCTATCTTTCGGTTTCGGCGGCGATCGGCTTCATCGCGCTGTTCGGCCAATCCGTGCTCAACGGCGTGGTGATGGTGGCCCTGTTCGACGAGCTGAAGAGGCACGGCAAGAGTCCGGAGGAGGCGGTGAGCAGCGGCGCCGTCATGCGCCTGCGCACGGTGCTGATGACGGGGCTGCTCGCCAGCCTCGGCCTCCTGCCCATGGCGCTGTCGCACGGGATCGGTGCCGAAACGCAGCGGCCGCTCGCCGTGGTCGTGATCGGCGGCCTCGTTTCGGCGACGCTGCTGGTGCTGTATGTGCTGCCCGTCCTTTACGTCATGCTGCACGATATGCGCAGGAAGAAGACGCATTGATGCGCGCCGCCAAGCCCAAGGAGATCAGATGCGTATCCTTATCGTAGAAGACGATCCCTCGCTCGCCTCGGGGCTGGCGCGGATCCTGGAGGCCGAAGGCTACGCGGTCGACGTCACCTCGCGCGGCGAGCAGGCGGTCGATGCTGCGCGGCAGGAGCGCTTCGATCTGGTGATACTCGACATCGGCTTGCCCGGCATGGACGGCTTCGAGGCGCTGCGCCGCCTGCGCGGCGCGGAGCACCGCGTTCCCGTGCTCGTCCTCACGGCCCGCGACACGGTGAGCGATCGCGTGCACGGGCTCGACCTGGGCGCCGACGACTACATGGCGAAGCCCTTCGCCATGCCCGAGCTCACCGCCCGCGTCCGCGCGCTGATCCGGCGTTCCCAGGCGCAGACCGGGCCGCGCGTGAACCATGGCCCGCTGACGCTCGACACGGTCGCGCGGCGCGCCTACCTGAGCGGCGAGCCGCTCGAGCTGGCGGCGCGCGAATGGGCCGTGCTCGAGGTGTTGCTGGGCAAGGTGGAGAAGATCGTCTCCAAGGAAAGCATCATCCAGGCGGTCGCGGGCTGGGACGAAGAGCTCTCGCCGAATGCGATCGAAGTCTACATCTCGCGCCTGCGCTCCAAGCTCGAGCGGGCCGGCGTGCGCATTCGCACCGTGCGCGGCTTCGGCTACATGCTCGAAGAGTTCAAGCTGCGCTAGCCGGCGCGGTCCACGAAGGTCTGTATCGCCGCACGAAAGGCCGGCCCGCCGACCACCGAGTTGTCGCCGTGGCGGCCTCCGTCGATCGCGACGAATCTTTTCGCGCCGGCCGATTCGCTGAAGAGCCGCCGGCCCATCGAAAAGGGGACCACTTCATCGTCGGTGCCGTGCAGGTAGAGCACCGGCAGCCGCAGGCGGCCGACCTTGCCGACTGAGTCGAAGCGCTGATTCAGGAACGGCTTGACCGGCAGGAACGCATAGCGGCGCTCGAGCAGCGACATCTCGTAGATCGAGGTAAAGCCGCTCTCGACGATCAGTCCGGCGGCCTCGGGATGCCTCGTCGCGAGCTCGATCGCGATTGCCCCGCCGAGCGAGTGGCCGTAGATGTAGAGCCGCCCCGGAGGGATCGCACGCTCTCGCACGAGGTACTCCCAGGCCGCTTCCGCGTCTTCATAGACCGACGACTCGGAGGGAAATCGCGCATCGCTTTTTCCGTAGCCGCGATAGTCGATCAGCAGGACGGAGTAACCCAGCTGGCGCAGCGGATCGACCTCCGGCATGCTGGTGGCCACATTGCCGTCGTTCCCGTGCAGGTACAGCACCACCTTCGCGCCCGGCCGTTCGGAAGGAATCCACCAGCCGGTGGCCGCCTGGCGGCGGGGTGCCGCGGCTCCGACGGGAATCGCGACTTCCATCACCGCAAACGGAAAATCGCCGGGTGCGGCCCGCAATGACTTCTCGGGCTCGAAGATGAGCCGGCTCTGGAATGCCCAGAGAAGCGCGCCGGCGCTCAGATAGGCGAGCAGGACTCCGGTACAAGCCAGGCCCGCTAGGCGGATAAACCGTGGCGGCACTTTTTGTGCCGCGACGCAAGGGGCCTGCGGCAGTGCGAAAGGCTAGGAGCCCGAGGTTAAATCCCGCGCGCTCTCGGCTGATCCGTCCGGACTGGAGGCGCGGCGCCGCTGCAGGCGAAGCAATGCGCGGGCGCTGGACACAAGGCGCAGGTTCTCCTCGGGATAGGCGCGCATGATGCTTTGCTGGAAGAAGCGGATGGTCTCGCGCGCGACCAGGTCGCGCTCGTTGTCCATCGTAATCAGGTGGTAGCTGTCGCCGAGCAGGATCTTCCTCTTGTGGGCGGCGCGGATACTCCGATAGACCATCTCGGCGTTCCTCGGGCTGGAGGTCTCGTCGTCCGCGGCATGCATGATCAGCGTGTCGGCCGAAATTCGATGCAGGTTGGGTTCGACGAAGTCGGTCAAAAGCATGAACTGGTGCAAAAAGGCGCCCGGGATTGCCGCCGGTCCGGCCGTGGAGGCCTTATGCGTCCGCATTGCTTCGGCCACCCGTGCGCGCCAGCGCTCGTTCTTCAAGCCATACGGCGCGCGCTCGCGGTAAGCATAGTTTCGGCCCAGGCCGAGCGCGTAGAGCGGCCGGAACAGCCACTGATACCAGGGAATCGCCCAGCCGTCGTATCTCAGGGTCACGGCCCATATCGCGAGGGCTGGAATGGCGGGACATCTTGCGGCCAAGGCGAGCGCGAGGGTCGCTCCGGAAGAAAGCCCGCCGACGCTCACGCTCTTGTACCGGGCGGACAGGGTCCCATGGAGCGTCTCGACCTGCGCGAGCCAGTCTTTCCATGAGGGGCCGGTGGTGGCCATGCTGTAGCCCGCGATCGTCGGCATGATGACGGAGAAACCGGCGCGCTGAAGCAGCCGTCCGATGAATCGCACTTCGAGCGGAGAGCTGGCGAGTCCGTGAAACAGAAGCGCGGCGTGCGGTCCGCCCGGCAAGTGCAGGCCGCCGTTGCCGACGCCGCTGTCGCTCATCGCCGCGGTATGCAATAGTTGAGGCTGGTCACCACCAGCCGCCGCTATGAGCACTGTCGTGCCGAAGATCACACTGCGAAACGCGCGCGCTTGGGCGCCGCGCAGCCGCCTGCGCTGGCCGGCTGCGCTGGTGGTGTTCGCGGTGGCCTTCTTCGCGCGGCTGATGTTTCATGATTATCTCGGGGCGCAAAATCCGCTGCTCTTCTTCACCATCGCCACGATGGTAGTTCATTTCTTTCTCGGCCTCGCGCCGGCCGTGGCCGTCGCGCTAGTCAGCTTGCCGACAGGCGTGTATTTTTTCGTTCCGCCTTATTTTTCGTTTGCACAGTTCGACCGGACGGACTTGATCAGGATTGGCACGTTCGTGGTCTATACGGGACTCTACATGGTCCTGATCCAGTATCTGCGACGGGCGCAATACCAGTCGGTGCTGCTCGCCGAGATTGCGGAATCGCGCTACCTGATGCTGCTCGATTCGGAAAGCGACCGCAATGCGGCGGAGGCGGAAATGGCCCGCCGCGTGCCATGAGCCGGGGCTACTCGCGGCGAGTCCACGTCTGGGTGCGGCCAAAGAGCGGAATGCCGACGTAGCCGCGCAGCTCCAGCTTTCGGCCGCCGTCGCTGATCCGCATGCTGCAGCGGTAGAACCTGCCCTCGTCCGGATCCAGGATCTCGCCGCCTGAGTATTGGCCGCCGTCCCAGCGAAGGCCGCGCAGGATCTTCATCCCGACGATCGGCTGGTTCTTGAGCTCTCCCGGGCACTCCTCGCACAAGGGATGCGCGCTCGGTGCCGGCGGCGAGAATACGGCTTCGACGATGCCCTGCAGCTCGCCGTTCTCCTCCGTGATGCGCACCAGGCCGTCCGCCTTGCCGCTCCGATCGCTGTAGGTGGTCCAGAGCCCGGCGGGCGATTGTGTTTGCGGCCCGGCAGGCAATTGCGCCTGCGCGCAAGCCACGCCGGGGAGGAGCATCGCGAAGACGAGGAGTGCCGCGTGCACCGCTGCAGACTATCATTCCGGAATGCACTACCGAAGCCTTCGCGGGCACTTGTTGCGCCTGTTGCTGCTGCCGATCGCCGGAATACTGGCGGTCGGTGCGGTCGGCGCCTACTACCTGGCGCTGGGGCCCGCGACCTCCGCGCATGATGCGGGCCTGATCGATGCCGGTCTGGCGCTCGGCGCGCGCATCCGGATGGCCGCCGGCACTACGACGGTCGACTTGCCGAGCGTCGCGGAGCAGGTGCTGCGCACCGACAAGTACGACACGGTGTATTACGTCGTGCGCGATCCGGCGGGCAATCCGATCGCGGGTGATGCCGGAATCCCCTTGCCACCGGCGAGCCAGCGCCCGCTGGACAGCTCAATGCTCTACGACGCGACCTATCGCGACGTCAAGGTGAGGGCCGCCACGCTGCTCGCGCCTTGCGGCGGGCAGATCTGCAGCATCACGGTGGCCGAAACAACGCGCAAGCGGGACCTGCTGGTGCGCGAAATCCTGATCGGCAGCGTTCTGCCGCAGGCCATTCTCGCGGTGCTTACCCTGGTCATCGTCTGGTTCGGCGTGGCGCGCGGGCTCGCGCCGCTGTACCGGCTCTCCGACGAGATCGGGCAGCGCTCGGCGCGCGACTTGCGCCCCATCGAGCCCGCGCAGGCGCCCGAGGAAACGAGGGCGCTCATCGAGGCGCTGAATCAGCTGCTGATCCGCATCGAGGAGCTGCACCGCAATCAGCAGCGCTTTCTCGCCAACGCCGCGCACCAGTTGCGCACGCCGCTCGCGGGCCTGCAGGCGCACGCGGAGCTCGCGCTCGCGCAGCGGCTTCCCGAAGCGGCGCGCGCCGAGCTCGAGCAGGTGCATAGCGCCACGGTGCGCACCGCGCGGCTCGCCAACCAGTTGCTGGCGCTCGCCCGCGCGGAGCCCGGCGGGCATGCAGAGCCCCGATCTTCGGTCGAGCTGAAGGCACTCGCCGAAGGGGCCGCCAACGAATGGGTGCACCGGGCGATGGAGCGCGATCTCGACCTCGGTTTCGAGCTGCAGCCGGCGAGCGTACAGGGGGACGTCTTCCTCCTTCGCGAGGCGCTGGGCAATCTGGTGCACAACGCGATCGAGTACGTCCAGCGTGGCGGCCGGATCACGGTACACACCGGCATCCGGGAACGGCAGCCTTTCATCGAGGTCGAAGACGACGGGCCGGGTATTCCGCCGGCCGAACGCTCGCGCGTGCTGGAGCGGTTTTATCGGATGCCGGGCACGGCGGGAACCGGCAGCGGCCTCGGGCTGGCGATCGTGCGCGAGATCGCCGCCGCGCACGGCGCATCGCTCGAGATCAGCGAAGGCGCCGGGGCCGGCACGGGAAAGGGCTGCAGGGTTGAGATAAAATTTCCGACAGACAGGGTCTCTCATGGATAGCGTCGACATCGAAGTATTGCGCACCGCCGAAGCCTGGCGCACCGGCGGACACCGCGTTGCCCTCGGCACGATCGTCAAGACTTGGGGCTCGGCGCCGCGCCCGGTCGGCGCGATGGTCGCAGTCAGGGACGACGGGCAGATCATCGGCTCGGTATCGGGCGGCTGCGTCGAGGATGATCTCGTCGACAAGGTGAAGGCCACCATTTCCACTGCGAAGGCGCCGCAACTGATCACCTATGGGGTGACCAACGAGGAGGCGACCCGTTGGGGGCTGCCCTGCGGGGGCACCCTGCAGCTCGTGCTCGAGCCGCTTGCCGAGCACAGCGGCATCGCCGAACTTCTGAAGCGGATCTCGACGCAGCAACTCGTACGGCGGCGCGTCGACATGAAGAGCGGCCGGGCGTCGCTCGAAGCCGGGCGCTGGCAGGACGTGCTCGAGTTCGACGGCAGCGTGCTGAGCAGCGTGCACGGCCCGCGCTGGCGGCTGATCCTGATCGGTGCCGGACAGTTGACGCGCTATCTCGCCGAGATGGCGCACATGCTCGACTATCACGTTACCGTCATCGACCCGCGCGAGGAATACGCGAACGGCTGGGACCTCGCCGGCGTGCCGCTCGACCGGGGCATGCCCGACGATATCGTGCGCGAGCTCAATCTCGACGGCCATTGCGCGGTCGTGGCGCTCACGCACGACCCGAAGCTCGACGACCTTGCGCTGATGGAAGCGCTCAAATCCGCGGCCTTCTACGTCGGCGCGATCGGCTCGAAGAAGAACAACGATGCGCGCCGCGAGCGCTTGCGCGAATTCGACGTCTCCGCCGACGAGATCGCGCGCCTGCGCGGTCCGGTGGGCCTCTACATCGGTTCCAAGACGCCGCCCGAGATCGCGGTGGCGATCCTCGCCGAGATGACCGCGGTGCGCCACGGCGTGAGCGAACCCAGCTGGGCCGCGAAGCCCGCGCCGCGCTTCGATCCCTCGGCCTGCGAAGTCAAGACTCCTTGAAGGACTTCGCCGGGCTGCTGCTCGCCGCGGGCTCGGCGAGCCGGTTCGGCTCCGACAAGCTGCGCCACAACCTGCCGCACGGCGTCGCCATCGCCGTGCAGGCCGCACGCCATCTCAAATCCGAGATTCAGGACGTCATCGCGGTCGTCAGGCCCGGCCGCGAAGAGCTGGCAAAAAGTCTTTCCGCCGAAGGATGCGCGATCGTGGTGTGCGAGAACGCCGCCGAAGGCATGGGCGCGAGCCTCGCCTGCGCGGCGCAGGCCGCGGGAGAGGCGCGCGGCTATCTCGTGGCGCTGGGCGACATGCCCTTCATCCGCCGCTCTTCCATCGCCGCCGTGCGCGACGCGCTCGCTGCCGGCGCGCCGCTCGCGGCGCCCTATTTCCGCACGCGGCGCGGTCATCCGGTAGGGATCTCCGGCCGGTTCTTCAAGGACCTGCTCGAATGCGCAGGCGACGAGGGCGCGAAGAAGCTGCTGTCCGCCCATGAAAAAGAAGTGGTCAAGGTGCCTGTCGGCGACCCGGGCGTGATCCGCGACATCGACACCCCGGACGACCTCACGCCGCCTTTGCGCGTCTAAGCCGTCGGCCTCACCCTCTCCAGACCGCCCACGCCAAGCACAACCAACCGGCGAGCAACGCAAGGCCCCCGATCGGCGTGACCGCGCCCAGCCAGCGCGCGCCGGTGACGCTCAACAGGTACAAGCTTCCCGAAAAGAGCACGGTTCCGGTGACGAACAGCCAACCGCTTCCCGTCAGCACCGCTCCCGGCCACCGCGTCTGCGCCAAGCCGACAGCCAGCAGCGCGAGCGCGTGGTACATCTGGTACCGGACGCCGACCTCGAAGGTTCCCAGCATGTCGGCGCCCAGCCGAGCCTTGAGCGCATGCGCGCCGAACGCGCCCAGCGCCACACCGAGGAACCCGGCAAGGCTGCCAATCGCGAAGAAGAGCCGATCCACCGTCTAGGGGATGCTAAGTGCATCCATTGGGCGATGCAAATATCCGCTGGCCCCGGCGCAGCCCAAGTCGCGCCTCCAAGGGGCCGAAAACCGGCCGAACAGGGCCGAGGGTGACGGCTGGTAAAATCGCCTTCCCCCTTCCTTGGCAATAACATGCTCGCCCCCGACCTTCTCGCCCAATCCGACCCCGAGGTCTGGAACGCCATCCGCCTCGAAAATCAGCGCCAAGAGGACCACGTTGAGCTGATCGCCTCGGAAAATTATGTCAGCCGCGCGGTGCTGATGGCGCAAGGCAGCCAGCTCACCAACAAGTACGCGGAGGGCTATCCCGGCAAGCGCTATTACGGCGGCTGCGAATACGTCGACATCGCGGAGACGATCGCGATCGAGCGGGCGAAGAAGCTGTTCGGTGCGCCGTGGGCCAACGTCCAGCCGCACTCGGGCTCGCAGGCGAACCAGGCCGTGTACACGTCCGCGCTCAAGCCGGGCGACACGATCCTCGGCATGTCGCTCGCGATGGGAGGGCACCTGACGCACGGCTCGCCGGTGAATCTCTCCGGCAAGCTCTACCGGGTCGTTTCCTACGGATTGAACGACAAGGAAGAAATCGACTACGAGGCGGCGGAAAGAATCGCGGTTTCTGAAAGGCCGAAGCTCATCGTCACGGGCGCCTCGGCTTACTCGCGCGCCATCGACTGGAAGCGTTTTCGCGCCATTGCCGACAAGGTCGGGGCGTTGCTCATGGCGGACATGGCGCATTACGCGGGCCTGGTGGCGGTTGGCTTGTATCCCTCCCCGGTCGGCGTCGCGGATTTCGTCACCACGACGACGCACAAGACGCTGCGCGGACCGCGAGGCGGGCTCATCCTCGGCCGGCCCGAGCAGGAAAAGCCGGTCAATTCCGCCATTTTCCCGGGACTGCAAGGCGGTCCGCTGATGCACGTGATCGCGGCCAAGGCGGTCGCGCTCGGCGAAGCCCTCAAGCCGGATTTCCGAAATTATCAAAAGCAGGTGCTCGAGAATGCGCGCACGATGGCCGCCGTGCTGGCCAGGCGAGGCGTACGCATTGTTTCGGGCGGCACCGACTGCCACATGTTCCTCATCGACCTGACGCCGAAAGGCATCACCGGCAAGGACGCCGAGGCGGCGCTGGGGAGCGCGCATATCACGGTGAACAAGAACGCCATCCCGAACGATCCGCAGAAGCCCGCGGTCACGAGCGGTGTGCGCATCGGCACGCCGGCGATGACTACGCGCGGCTTTCGCAAGGCCGAGGCCGAGGCGCTCGCCGGCCTCATCGCCGATGTGCTCGACCGGCCGGCGGACGATGCGAACCTGAGGCGGGTCGCGAACGACGTCAAGGCACTCTGCGCGAGATTCCCGGTGTACGCATGAAATGCCCTTTCTGCGGCTCCGAGGAGACCCAGGTGGTCGACACCCGGGCGAACCTCGAGGCGAATACGATCCGCCGCCGCAGAAAGTGCGTCCGTTGCGAAAAGCGCTTTACGACGTACGAGCGCGTCGACCTGAAGATGCCGCGCCTCGTGAAGAAGGACGGTAGCCGCACCGATTTCGACCGCGACAAGCTGATGGGCAGCATGATGCTCGCGCTTCGCAAGCGGCCGGTCGCGACCGACGAGGTGGAAGGGGCGGTCGAC
>Ga0209488_10003609_pt1 | contig 12366 bp, 20 predicted proteins | sample Rivendell_Oct201_8_FD_188349 | JGI IMG/M metagenome (GOLD analysis project Ga0209488, IMG submission 188349) | Vadose zone soil microbial communities from the Eel River Critical Zone Observatory, Northern California, USA -... | ecosystem: Environmental > Terrestrial > Soil > Vadose zone >...
CGCCTCGGTTTCATCGATCTCCGCCAGCGGAAATGGAGGTGCGAGTGGGGTTGTTGGCGCCCATAAGCCAGTTGGGATTGGAATACTCGTAAACAACCCCGGCAACATGAGATAAGGGATGCGGGCAGACGCCCCATTAGACGGGCCGTTGTAGCTTCGCAGGATGACTAGCTTGCTCTTGGCAGAGAAGGCATCGAGAACAGGCGTAATGGACAAGAATTCGGACCCATTTCCACCTGGCCGCAGCGACAACCATTAAAGACAAATTAGTATCAACGACGACAACTTAGTACGAACCGCTAAAGAAGACGCGAGTGGTCTGAGGAAGCCCGGCGAAAAGTTGCAAGTGTTCTGTGCGAGAACGTTAAAAGAGTTCAACTTGACTTGTGGGTTACCCACCCTCTATCTTCTTCTTTGCGTCCACCTTGCTGCCTACCTCAACTACATTCAAATAAAGCGTTTCATTCAAACCGACAAAAAACTCGTCGAATTGCGCGGCAGTGCAGGATTCACTGGCGATTAGATCGTTTCGGAGCTGGGATCTCATGATGTATATGTTGATCGAGAGCTTGACGTTTCCATCTTGAGGGGACTTGTCACCGGCGGTGAGGTGACCCTTGATGCCTCGAACAATCTCCTCTCCGGCCTTTCTCCCACCTTCCTGGCCTTCCGTAATGTAAAGGGTCGAAAAAATGGTGCGAGTACAGTCAATCACGCAGAGCACGAGGTCCTTCTGCGGGGTGCTGAATGTCACCTCCCGTTTGCTCGGGCCGTCCTGGGGACCTCTCGTAGCAGAGAGGGCTTGCTTCCAAACAGAAAGTTCGACTTCCAATCCCTTCACTTTGTGGACGAGCTGGGCATTCTCATCGGACGTCGACTTAGCAAGATCTGTCGGCAATTGAGTGGTGGCACGTAAACTCAAGGATTCCGAGAGGCGCACCCTGAACCTTGGCCAGAAGTTCTTGCCTGAAGATTGTCAATACAGACACAGTCAGTCACCAATCGACAGGACTGTCGTCTGTAGAAGCCTCACCATTGTACTTGCCTACTAGTATTAATCGCGGAATCCATTTGAGAAACCAGCTTAAAGTGATGAAAAGGTGGCGTTATGAGCGCAGGAGCCTTATACAAGGTTTAGGAAGTGAATGTTCAATGGGTGTACTAAACGCTTTCAAGAATACGTTTTAAATATGTTTGCAGCAATAAAACTGCGGAGGGGAACGTGGCGATGTGAAAGAAACTAGGTAGTTACTTAGGGTTCGGAGAACGGACTGGCGCTTGAGAATCCAAATACACCGGCGCCCCGTGCAATGCGAATTTGGCACACAGAGATAACATTAGCAGGGTTGCCATCTTGAGATAAAACTGCGCCTGCGCAGATACCCCCTATGCTAACTTTGGCGCCACTCGAAGTCTGTTGCGAGCTAAGAAAGGGGTTGCCCGATGGATACCCCCAATTGGTGTCGAAAACCGTATCCGATATCCGAGAGGCATCCATGTTCTGGGGAATCGTATTGCCAGAGATGGTCCATGAGAACAGCCTCGTGCCAGATCAGATGGTGCCGGCCATGTTTTCTCATGGAACGGCAGTAAAACTGACTGTTGTGGTTGTGGGTAGAAAGCGTGGACTGAGCATGTGATCGCGTCACGGTTTCCAACTTTGTCTCATCCCATCCATTTCCCTGTACCCATGTCCGATTTCTACACCTCACTACACATATCCCCAAAAAAGAAGCGATTTCTATCTGACGACGAAGATGACTCGACACTGACACCAAAGAGGTTGAGGACTGCGTAAGTCAATTAGCATTAGCTTCCGCTTCGCGTGTTTCTCTGACAAGAAACAAAGTCCCCCCTCACCTCCAAAGACGATCAAAGCGAACCGGTCCAAGACTGGCTGTGCCCCAGAAACAGTCTCTGATCACCCTACTCTTCCCCCGCATTTGTCACGACTCTTCACGATTCAGACCGGCCTCCAACATGCCCTGTCCCATGCCCTTGCCACGTCCGCAGTCTCACCCTCTTCCGAAACTGGGATTTTGCGGAACGTGGTGAACCATCATTCCTTGAACGCGTACGCTGGTCTCAAGGTAAAGTTTGACTTGGAAGATCTTTCTCGCCTATGCTGGCTCTGGGAATGGCGAGGGGACGTGATTCCACCTGCGGAGGCGTCGTCTCCAGCAAAGGGGGACGACTCTAATCCTTTCTTGGAAGATTCGTCTGTATCCCAACAGCCCAAGGATTGGACACGTGGGTCCATGGGCTTCGTGGTTAGCTCTACGAGCCACTTCTCCAAGACGTCGAAATCGCGCATCCCGGCGTACGGCATCGGAATCGAAGTAGAAATGGATCTAGACAAGGATATGGGCAGTGGCATGGCTTCCGTTGCACGCTGGACAGCTGACAGTGAGAAGAGACGACAATCTGTCCTGTCCAAGTTGTGGCGATGGGTCGAGGTGTGTTCCCTTGTCAGAGAATAGATTCAGCCTGATCTTCTGGCCATAGCTACATGCAGATGCGACTGAGATATCAAAACTTCCCATGGCTGATCTACCACAATTGGTCGTCCCAAATAAACCCTCGAAGCTCACTCGACTTCTTGCATCCGCCTCTCCCAAGTCCCCAGCTTCGATAAAGGTCTTGTCGACGCCACCCTCTCCTACATCCCCGACGAAAGGCTTGAGGGCATCATCGTCAAAGTCTCCTACGAAAGGATCCTTTGCTCTGCCGAACATTAATACCCCTCGCAAACAAACACCTTCACCGAACAAGGCATCGCCGTTCAAGGTACCTATTACTCCGAGCTCCGTACAATTCCCCAAAACGCCCTCTCGCCGTGCTTTGCTCAACGATTTGACCGGTCTTTTGACTCCGAGGTCGCCTTCTGTAACTCCTTCCAAGACAGATTCCAGCGATTCGTTACCATCCACACCTGTCCATCAACGAGGTCCAAATGCGGATTCAGCCCCCGAGACCCCAACTTCGTCTCGGAGACAAGCCCTTTACGAGCGCATCAGGCAGAAATCTTTGTCAGACACCCCTTCAAAGACACCTAGCAAGAGCAAAGATATTCCTGGGGGGAAACTGAGTCGCGATCAGCTGCTGAAGTTGAGTCAGGAAGAAATGCGGCGCCGTGTACTGCTTGGTCGGTTAGAGGGCGTTGCAGAGAGCGTCTGGATGTAAGTCTTTGCCCTTTCCCTGCCTTCTGCGTTTAATTGCGTTATCCAGGCTCTTCGCTGGCCCATCGAGCACGAACGTCGGACTCTCTACTCGGAAGCGTCGCGTCCTTCCTTCCTCCGAGGTAGCTGCTGCGGTCTTGAAGTCATCGCCAGTTCCCATGTCCAGCGCCGAGGCCCGAGAGTCTCTGACTATCTTGACCGGCTTGTGTCCCTTCTTTCTCAAGCCCCTAGACATCGACGGGCAAGAGTGGCTGGAAATGCCCGCCTCAGCGCCTTCATCCAGCGAGAGGCTTGTGCCCACTAGCCCAGGTTCCAGCCGGGCGAAAGGTGATGGGTTGGAAGGTGCATTAGCCCGCAGTCCGCGACGAGTTAAGAGAGAAGGCGGCGGTCTCCGTGAAGTTCGCGAACGTATCCGACGGGAGATTGAGATGCAAGACTAACACAATATGATATACTCACGATCTACTATCACTTTTTATTGCTGCATTTATGCTTTGATGTTCAGACCCTCTACCATCACTAACCGCTCTTTTCTAGTTCACCCTCGTTTTGCAATACCTTGCGATACCTGTTATCTTTCTGTTATGCTTTGCGAAACATCCTACTCGAACTCGCGATACCTAGCATTGTCTTACATTTTTGCCAATGTAACCGCCTTATCACACCCCATTCCGTGGTCATTTCCCCAAAAACTGCTTTGTGGTAAATCGTGCCACACGAAAGTGCCACAACCGCCTTGCCCGCCCTGCCTATTTGCTAGCCGTCGAGTCTTGGATGCTCCCGTCCCAGGCCCGACGAGCAGCATTCTCAAACTCGACGCAATCGACCACGGATCCTGTCTTTCGACTGTGTTCCGCGGCAAAAACGGCGAGGTGGCTCTTGAGGACATCCGTCACATCGGTACCCAGCACTCCCTGCTGCCTCATTCGCACGGCCTCGACAAAGGCCCGCACGAGTCCGTTATCGCCGCCGCCGTGGCCCCCACCTTCGGAGGGTGGCCGACGTACGGTCGTTTGACCGGAGCGGAAGTCGGTCACGGTGAACTCTCGCATGTCGCCGACGACCTCGCCGTGAGTGAAATGCAGGCGGGTCTGGCGGTCACAGACCAGGGTGGTGTAGGCGACCATCGTGAAAGATACGGTGGCGCCTGATGCGTATTGGAGGTTGACCACCTTTTGGTGTTTTGATGTTGTTTTTGTTTGTCGTGCGTGTGCGTGTATGTGCCAACGTGTGATGAGGACGAGCGGTGAGCGCGCGTCCATCGGAGATTGATGGGTCCTTTACCTGATTGTCGCAGACGTCGTTATCGCTCTCGTACACGCACTTTCCATAAGGCCCGTCCACGAGTGCGTCCGACACGTTCTCTATATCCGGGATTCCGTCGACGAGCGGACTGACAGGCCAGCCAGTATCACCTAGGGAGACTCTATCCAAATAAACTGGCCAAAGGCGAAAACTGTCAGTAACGGGAACCACACCTTTTCCACGTGTGGACGATCGTACGTAGCGGGGGAGCCACTCACTCTTCTTCGCGCTGTACGGACACTGACTTTCGTATGCGCAGTCCAAGCAACGCGTCGCATCCCCGGCTTCCACGGGCTTGCCAGACCTGCGGAAGTGCTGCAGCCCGCCAAAGGACGATACGCGGACAGGGGTATCCGGCGACAACCAGTGGCACATGAGGTCTATATCGCTGCGCAGCGCAGCGATGGGAGGCCATTGATTAGTCGCCGCATAACGAATTTCGGCTATCGTTTGGATCCTCGAGGACAACGCGGGGGACGGAAAACGGACGGAAAACGTAACGTACTGGCAACTCTTTGTCATCAGCGAGAAGCTGCTTTCGCTCTCCTTGGACCAATTCCCGCGGACGTAGGAGTGCGCAAAGTGCCAGTGGCCGACGGGCTCGAGGTGTTGCGCATTCACGAGCTGACCGAGTGCCCCCGACCGCACAATTTCGGTTATGGCGCGGGTGTATGGCGAATATCGCAAAACTGGTAAAACAAATATTGTTATTGTTGTGCGTGCCTGTGCGGAGTAGGAAAGCGCACCGTGTCCTAGCCCAAAGATAATGCCGGCTTTCTTCACGGCGGCTTCGATCCGAAGACAATGCTCAACGGACGTGGCCATCGGCTTCTCGCACAGAATGTCGTACCCTTGCGTAGCAAAGGCCTCGACCAGTTCCGCGTGCAGGCGGTCCTGGACGGCAATAACGACGGCATCTGCGAGACACTTCCCGACCGTCCGGATAGACTCCGCAGAAGCCTCGTGGAACTGTTCCCAGGTTTCAAAAGTGAGACTGCCATCGATGCCATATCGATCTGCAAAGAGCGCCCGGGTGTTAGAACGCGGCTCGGCAATGGCTACAACCTTGCATTTGGAGGGTTCCCAGATGGAATACTCTGCATAGGCCTAAGAGCAGAATTTGATCAAGGAGATCAGCAATCCGTAGTCAGTAGTGCCAGTGCCTGCTGTGTGTATACATACACCACCCCTTTGCCCGCAGCCGATGATGGCAAGTGTGACAGGCTCAGCTGGATTCCTGGCCCTGAGGCACATTGTTCTATGAAGGTTGCGGAGGAACAGGGGGTGTTCATTAGGCGCTTTGGCCTAGTACAAGAGGTACCAGTACGCCTATCAATACTCCTATTCTGGGAGAGATGATGAGCAGCAGATGACCAGAGACAGACACATGTCCAATTGGCGGAACAACATTGAGTCATTGGGTAGCGCCCACGGCGGCGGCGGACAACAGTTCAGTTCCAGATAGTTGGCTGGCTGGTCATGCGACAACTGGTTCCACGTCTGCTCAGGCGGTTGAAGGCCAGGTCCATCGCGTCCGAGAAGATCAGACCGGTACGCCCTCCAGCCAGAGGTGCCAAGTCTTTACGCAAGCAGCTACCGCCCCCTCCAGACTTCTCTGGCCGCCGTTCTCAATCCATCCTCCTCGATGACGTTAATCCCATCATGCACCCCAAGGCATACAGGCAGCACAAGAGCCTGCCTCCACAGGTCAGACTGCCCGATTCTCAAAAGACGAGGACTGTGTCTAGGAATGGTACGGTCGAGGACGACATTCGCCGTGAGATGACGGCGGAGGAGAGAGTGTGGTGGGCAAACCCATACCGTATGCGCCCTTCGCTTTTTTCCGTTTCGTCACAGGTCCCGCTGACGATGACGGCGCCGTAGTCCGAATGCTATCTACACAAATACGGAGATGTGCTCAGTCCTCGCGACACCTCCCCAGTGGTATGTGTCATCTCCGACCACACCATACGCACGCGTACGAGGCCGCTGACTGACTTGTGGACCATCTCTGCCAGACTTTTTGATCCGCCTTTCTATAAAGCGGCTGCCGCCCTCCCTCTGGGGAAACTCCCAGCGGCCAACGTACACTCTAGTCCCCGACGGTCTGCAGCACCCCAAATTCAAGGGCCTCGACAGCGGCAGGGGATACTACGTCGTCTGCCGTCGCGCCGCCCTGCAAGAATTCGACAAGAAATGTACGTACGGTAGTAACCCGCATCCTCCCCCCACCCCATGCTGAGAGATGACAAAAATCCTTCAAAGGGAAACACCGTCAACTAGTAGGTTCCGCAGCCCTCGCCTTGCCCTCCTCGTTGCCGGAGTACGTCGGCCACCTGCTACGCTTACGTATCCTGCAAGAGCTGGAGCTCTTGGTCGAGCGATTGCAGGCTCGCCCGCCGCATGGAGCAGAAGAAGCGCCGCTGCTGCGGAGACTCACCTGGAAAGAATTCTCGGCTGTCCGTGCTGGCCGTGAGCCCCTCCAGGACCCAGACGCCGTCGCCATCCTCGTCGTGCCCCCGCTCAATCGAGACCCTACGACAAAGACGCGCCCGGCGCCCACCACATCCCCTCTTCCTGAACCCGAACCCGAACCTGAAACGCCCTTGCCCCTGGCCCTGGAAGAACGACCGAGAACGACGAACGATGGACGCCCATTACCACTGTCTACGATGTGTTATGCCGTTTCACCGAAGGACACTCAAGGTTTGCCGGACGTCGTCACTCCTATGAAGGTCCCTCTCTACAATGGCGTTGCCCTTTTTCCTTCAAAGGCACAGCGTGCAGCGTTTCATGAGCGGTTGTGCAAGCTGCTTGAAGTCGAACGGGACGCGCGATGGCGCCAACACCGTCTTACCTTATCCTCAGAGTCGGGTGAGAATCGACTCGTTACCCGTCACCCCAAAGGCTTAGCAAGCCCTGCCTTCCTGCTTCGGTCAGGCGCTGAGACAGTTCTGAGAGCAGATACGGTTCCATTAGCGATTGCCCTGTGGCGACTGAGGATGTGGGAAAGCGACAGCTGGGAACGCGGGGAGGGTACATGGGCGACCATCGTGTAATATCGTATACACTTTATAATGCTGGTACGCAATACACATACCCCAAGCCGAATGATGGCGTGCAGAGAGGTGGAGAGATACGTGTATGTGACAAGAGACCAAAGTTACCGATTCAAACCAAAGCCCCTCGATCTGCTTCCAGCCCCCAGAGTAGAAGCGCCTTGCGAAACGCCACCCACGTCTTTAATTCTCTTTTCCACCTCCACGACCTTCTCTTCCAATTCTCGCGAGGCGCCATCGATCCACTGCAGGCTTTCAAGGTGATTGCTGAGGACTAGCGCAATCTGTGTCATCGGATCGTCCGCCGATACCATCTTGCTCTCGCCTTGTCCATAGGACATCGAGTTCACAGATTCGATGAGCTGTGTCAACGAAGATGAAAGGTCATCGAGGTGGTTGTGGAGCTCCGTTGCGAGCATGTAACTGGACAGAAAAGATCAGAATCCACGACTCGTCGACAAGGGAAATTCATGCTTTTTGTCTCGTTCCGTGTCGGCAGGACCAGTATCGAGTGTCCGTAAGGTCCCACCCTGCCCACCGAGTATATCTGCCATTTGCTTCTCGTACATCTCTACCGTAGCAGTGAGCTCCCTTTCCTGTTGTTCGATGTGATCCAATGACTGGTCAATATCGTTCTGTTCTCGTTCGGCAGCCAAAACATGGCTATACAACGCGGCGAGCTGCAAGATAATTTCATGTCGAACCCACACCAAGGCACGTCCAACGCGACGGACTTACATTATTACCATTCTCAATCAACGTGCGGTCCCAAACAGCCACTTCTTTTGAAAATTTATTGTAGTCGCGCACATGGGATTCTAGTTCAGTTGACCACCTGTTGATAATCTCTTCAATGCTCTTTCCCTTGAGCATGGATGGCGGCGGGACAGAAATAGTCGAGGTGGTAGTGGTAGTTAAAGCCTGTGTTCCAGAAGTGGCGGGTGCTGCAAAACTGTGAACGTTGGAGATGGTGATTAACTTGAACGACCCACTTGCAGTTGGTCCCACCATTGGCGTTGCGGGTTTGGCGGCACCCGCAGTGGAACTTCCCAAAACAGAGAACAACGCTGTACAAATGCAAAGTCAAACAGTGACAAGCCTCCATAGACCACAGGGACCCACATGGCGCAGCAGGACCGTCTTTTTTCTCTGTAGTGGGTGCTGGAGCGGGTGTCGCTGTCCCGGTTGGTTGGCCACCGAGGGAAAAAGTTGGTAGAGTAGCTGTGAGAAAAACGATGTTTAAGTTGGGGCTAATCGTGCTTTAAAAACTTACTAGATGCGCCGTCTTTCTTCTCCTCGGGCTTTCCATCTTTGTTGGGGGCAGCACCGAGATTACCAAAGAGCCCGCCTCCGGCTGTGATTCTTTATGCTTAATGGAAGAAATGCAAGGCGAAAGAACCAACCATTACCTGTACCAGTAGTCGAGGCCGCCTTGTCTCCTGTTGCGGCAGAACCGCCTAGACTAAAGGCAGCCTGTGTGCTGGTTGCTGGAGTTGTTGAAGTCGTGCCCGGGGCTGGTACTTTAAACAAAGCACCACCAGGCAGGGTGCTGGTCGGGGCAGGCGATGATGTTGAGGTCTCGGTGGGCGTGGGCGCGAGAGAAGGGAATAAAGGATTTCCTGAATCATTGAGTGTTAGACTATCAGGCCAGGATTTGTACCGTGGCAGTGCGCTTCACCTGTTGTGACCGTGGCAGTGGATGAACCTATTCCCGTTGCAGGGGGGGTGAAGACTGAAGTCCATTAGTACCGAACCTCTCTTACGCATTAACTAATACTTACAAGTAGAAGTGGCAGGCTTCGCGGTGCTATCCACGGGTTTGGTGCTCCCAAAAAAACCACCAACGAGGGTGCTTGAACCGGCGGACGTCCCAGTCGCCGCTGGCGTCGTACCACCAGTTGCGCCAGCATTCCCTGCATTGGGGAATAAGCTGCCACCAGCCGTATTGCTTCCGCTCGCAGCGGTAGTGGTACTTCCCGGGCCTGGGCCGAAGAGACCCCCACCCGAGGTCGCAGGTTTCGGAAAACCAAACAGGCCACCTGTGAACGATAGAAAGTGTCCATTTCCGAAGCTGAATCACGGACTAGGTCGGGGCATACCTCCAGCAGATGCCGTATTTGTGCCAGCGGTGTTGGTATTACCAAACAGACTCGATCCCGTTGTCATTCCAGAAGTACCTGGATTCGAGCTTGTATTCGAGAACAGCCCACCTCCGGTGGCCGGCCCTGTGGTCCCTGTAGTTGTCGCAGGTCTCGCTAAATAATAATGAGATGAACTGATAATGACGGAGTCGGACGCGTACACACGTCTGAATAACCCGCCACCGAATGCACTACCAGTCCCAGCTCCAGCAGCAGTGGATGAAGCCGTGTTCATATTCCCACCACCGCCAAATACGCTCCCCCCTGTCCCGAAGGTGCTTCCAGGCGTCCCAGTGGCAGTTCCACTGGCATTGGGCGCGTTTCCCGCTCCAGCGCCCCCAAACGCGGAACTGCTTGTTGTGTTTGCGCCTAGATTGCCAAACGGGTTCCCACTGGGTGCTGGAGTCGAGCCAGGGGCTGAAGTCGTTTGATTTTTGTTCTGATTGGATAGGTTGCCGAAAAGACTTTGACCTGCTCCGAAGTTGCTCATGGTTGTGTTGAAGATGATACGCGTCAACGCGCGACACGAGATCTCGAATCTGGACTTGGGCGCTCACTCCGTCCCCGCTCGCGCTCTGATGCATAGCCGCAGTATCAGTTTTTCCCTTAATAAATGCTATGTGCCTCGGGCAGTGATCGCCTTCTAAATCGCCATGACCATACGGACGTCCCAGTGCGTTTTCTTACCCCAAATTCCACACGTTGCTCCAAACTGACGACACAACTTGCACTCGCCGCACATAGATACGAGTTCATCCAAGTACCACCAATTCTATCCACACTCCCAGTACCCAAAGGATGGATATCGCACATTCACCCCCAAGGATGGGCTTACTTCCATCACCCTAAGATGCGGGTTGTCACCAACGATGACATTCGAATGCCAAAGGTTCTAGAGGCTGTTGAAACTCACATCGGGACATATCCGCTCAGTGACTTGGAGGACGGAATGGAACTCCTAGTCCATCATGATCCACAACCCAACGAGCACACGCTCTCGCTCGTCGTAAATCACAATTTTTGCATGGCTGGTTACGATGTGAAAGAGGTGACATCCACCGAAGGCATGGAAGCTGATCATGGTGGGTCCAACATCATAGAGTGGTCAAAATCTCATTGAGTTGCGCCTACAGTAAACAAGCGGCGAAGGGTGTACTGGAATTACCTTGAGAGACACCCGAACCACGTCCCACTCCCTCCGAATACCGAGAAGGAAGCTAGAGACGCACTAGCTTGGTATTATCTTGGTACACACATCTCATTGAGACGGCCGTTTCGTCATGGTCTCATACCATTTAAGACAACCTCAGGTCTGGAACCCGCAGCACGGTACCCTTTTCGAAGCAGGAGTGCGAAAATTTGCTGATCGCAATATCTCGAATCAATTGTGAGTCACAGATGCACAGCTTTTATTTATGGCATTTCTCCCTCACGCATCTATCATTCCAGCTGATTTCGGAGATAACTCGCCGGGTCGGACAATCTTTTTCAGCTACATTCTGAGAGTGGTCTGTGAGTCTCGCGCGCGCGCGCGCCTAAAAGTCCTTCTACTGTACATGTTCACGATGCCTCAGGGAGTTTTCGTATCACGGAGCGTTATGGACAAGACATATATCGGCAATGGGGCGACCATTATGCTGAAAGGATGCCGACTGGTCCCTTACCGAGCGCACCGTTGTCGCGGTACATTCAGATCCCTCTAAACTTCGTCATCAGTGGCCTATTTTTCTCGATTCCCAATTCATATTTAGAACACATCAAGGTTGCTAGCCAATATCACGGGCGGCTCTCAACCGCTCAAGATATCTGGGATCAATATACCAGCCGGATCGTGAAGGATTATCAAGACTTTCTCCTCGTAGTGAACTTTGCTTCCCTTTTCTTGTCCTTTTATGAAGGCTGACACTGAGTCGGAAAGGCTACTGTGCTCTTGTCGTGAGTATATGATACCTGCGAACACTCTCGTTGAAGCTCATATGATGATCTCATAGAGCAACTGTGGGTCTACTTGCTCTACCCGATATTCAATCGACTTCCAGGGCAGCAGGCATTGTCTCCGTTTTTGCTTCAATGGGGAGCATGATCACAGGAGTCTTTTGTCTCTGGAGACACCAGACCAATATCAAACAGTCGCAGTCGGTATGTCCCTTACATTTACGATTTCGGCACATTAATGATGCTATCACCACCAGTACACATATCTACATAACGCCCATCACGGCGTCTTTGGGTTGATCGGTCATGCGATGTTCCTAAGCTTACCACCCGTCCTACTCGTGTGGGGCATCATTGCGTTTGCAATTGGCTTCATCGCATACACTGTTCAGGGCCTGCTGGGAGGCCCACGCACAGGAAAACGGGACGCTGCTTGGGTGGCTCTAACAATATCGTTGTTCATGCTTGTAGTAGTCCTGTTGAGCCTGTATATCTTCGCTGGCATGTGGGAAAACAAGCGAGACCGGTCTCAGAAGGTAGCGCGGGCGGGGCGCCCACCACCCTGAGCGCATTCGCGTCTTCGAGCCTCGTAGTGTGATACAACCCCAATGAGCAGTGTGGATTTGAGTTTGGTGGACTCAGCGTTCAGAGCTCTATGTACAATCCAACTTACAACGGCTCAACAGTCATGGGTACGACACCTGGTTGCTTGGCGGGTTTGCCAAGCACCTCTAGGCCTTCCCAGAA
>Ga0209488_10003610_pt1 | contig 12365 bp, 12 predicted proteins | sample Rivendell_Oct201_8_FD_188349 | JGI IMG/M metagenome (GOLD analysis project Ga0209488, IMG submission 188349) | Vadose zone soil microbial communities from the Eel River Critical Zone Observatory, Northern California, USA -... | ecosystem: Environmental > Terrestrial > Soil > Vadose zone >...
TTCATCCGGTTCAGGGCGTTCACCACGAAGTAGGCGTCGCGCAGCCAGCAGTACCGGTAGTCCCAGTTGCGGCCGCTCGCGCGCGACTCCGGGATCGAGGTGCTCACCGCCGCGACGATCGCGCCGGTGTCCTCGTACGCGTTGAGCTTCAAGGTGATGGCCGCGCGGATGATGTTCTCCTGCCATTCGAACGGGATGCCGAGATTGCGCACCCAGGCGCGCCAGAACGCGGCGGTGTCGTCGAGGAACCTGCGGAACACTTCCGCGGCGGAGCCCTGCAGCGTCTCGTCCGGTCCGAGCACGACCGACACCGGCTCGCGCAGCACCACCGGCGTTTCCTCGAGGATCGCCGTGATCGAGTAATCGGCGGTCACCCTCAAGACCATCTCCGGCATGACGTAGCGAACGTGGTTGCTGCCCCAGGTGATCGCCGGGCGGCGGGCGCCGTACTCGCACGCGGGCCGGATGCGCATGCGGACGCGCGGGCTGCCCGAGATCGGGCGCACCTGGCGCATCAGCATCACGGGACAGAAGAGCCTGCCGAACTGCTCGAACCGCGGAGCGAGATCGGTGATTTCGACGCCGCCGCCGTGCCGGTCGAAAAGCCGGGTCTTTAGGATCGGCGTGTGCGCGATGTAGGCCTGCTCCGCGCGGGCGAAATCGGCGAGCTCGATCTCGAAAAACCCGTAGTCGTCCGCCCCGCGCCCATCGCGCAACAGGGCGCAAAACACCGCGTCGCTGTCGAAGCGCGGCAGGCAGGACCAGACGATGGTCCCGTTCGCGTCGATCAGCGCCGCGACGCTCGAATTGCCGATCAGGGCGAGGTCGAGGCTGGTCACGGATCCTCGCGGCTGCGCTCGAGGAAGCGCCTGAGCCACGCCCGGACCGCGTCCGCGCTCGGCAGTCGCCAATGCGCAGCCGACCCGCCCTCGCCCACTTTGACCGAGCAGCCCCCGACCCGGTTGATCAGCTCGAAACCGAATTCGTCGGTGAGATCGTCGCCGATGAACACCGGAAAGCGCCCCCGGAACGGGGCTTCCTCGAGAAATTCCGCGATCGCCGTTCCCTTGTCCTTTCCGCTCGGCTTGATCTCCATCACCATCTTCCCTGCCTGCATCTCGAAGTCCTCGCCCAGCTCCTCGGCGAGCCGCCGGACGGCTTCGTATACCGCCGCGCCGAGCTCCGGCGCCGAGCGGTAATGGAGCGCGAGATTCATGCCTTTGTCCTCCAGCACCAGCGCGGGATGCCGGGCGACCATCCGCCCGAGCTGCCGCTGCGCTTTCCGAATCCCGGCGAGCGGAACGCGGTGCCTGTGCGTTTTGCCGGCGAAGTCGCGGCGCTCGGCGCCGTGCTGTCCTGCGGCGCAGAAAATCGAGGTCCCGAAAAGCCGGTCGATCTCCGCGATCGAGCGCCCGCTGATCAGCGCGAGCGCGCCGCCGGCGGCGTGCCGCAGCGTCGGCAGCAGGCCGACGAGATCCTCGTCGATCCGCACGAGCTGGGGCTTTTCGGCGATATCCAGAAGCGTCCCGTCGATGTCCAGGAAAAATCCCGCGTCCGCCGGCAGGCGCGGCACGGTTCCGAGCGGAAAACCGGCGTCCGCGCTCGCCCTGTCTTGGCGCGGTCCTCCTCGCGGGGCCCTAGCGGCGGCGTTGGGGTTCCGGCTGCTGGAATTCGGCATCGGCACCCGTGGTCAGGCGCTGCGCAGGGGAACGGGCTTGCGCCCGCGGTCCGCGCGGGCGAAAAGGCGCGAGCGCGTGCGCATCTGGCCCGCGTCGAGCAGCATGCGCCCCGCCCAGCGGTACACGTTGAATTCCTGGACTAGGCCGCGCATGCTGCGCATCCGGTCGCGCTGCTCCGCGGGCGGCATCGCGAGCGCCGCCCTGAGGGCGGCGGCGCATTGATCGATGTTGTAGGGATTGACGATCAGCGCCTCGGGCAGCTCGCGCGACGCTCCGGTGAACTGGCTGAGGATGAGCACCCCGCGCTCGTCGTCGCGCGCGGCGACGAACTCCTTGGCGACGAGGTTCATGCCGTCATGCAGGCTGCTCACGAAGCACAGCTCGGAGGCCCGATAGTACTCGTAGACGTCGTCGGGGTCGTGATGCTCGATCCTGAGCAGGATGGGCTCCCGGCGCTTGTTGGAAAACCTGTCGTTGATCCGGCGCGCGAGCGCTCGCACCCGCGCTTCGAAGTTCTGGTACTCGTCGATGATGGAGCGCGAAGGCGCCGCGATCTGCACGAAGACGAACTTGCCGATCCATTCGGGCTCGAGCTCGAGAAAGCGCTCGACCGCGAGGAACCGCTCGAGTATCCCCTTGGTATAGTCGAGGCGGTCCACGCCGACGCCGATCACCGCGTCCGGGGCGAGGCCGTTGCGCTTGCGAACGTCGGCGCGGCATTCCCCCAGCGGTTTCTGCATGGTCCTGGATTTGAGCGGCCATTCTATCGAGATGGGATAGCGCCGCACCGCGGTCTGGTCGCCGCCGTAGGATATGGTGAAGGTTTCCCGGTCGATTCGCGCCTCGACATAGCGGTCCACCGCGTCGATGAAATTGTTGCAGTGGAACTGGGTGTGAAATCCCAGAATGCTGCTGCCGAGGATCCCGTCGATGATCGCCTCGTGCCAGGGGCAGATCCCGAACGCCTCGGCGTTGGGCCAGGGGATATGCCAGAACATGATCACGGTCGCTTCGGGCAGGCGCTCCCGTATCATGCGGGGCAACAGCGCGAAGTGATAGTCCTGGACGAGGACGATGGGATCGGCGGTCTTGGCCTCGCGGACCACCGCGTCGGCGAACCTCCGGTTGACGGTCACGTAGGCATTCCAGTCCGCGGTGCGGAAAATCGGCCGCGTGTGCGCGATGTGGCACAAGGGCCACAGGCCGCTGTTCGAGAACCCGTAGTAGTACCCGGCTTCCTCCTCCTTGGTGAGCCAGACGCGCCGGATCCGGTAGGCGGGACGCTCGGGCGGCACCATGACGTAGTCGGACGAATCGGCCGTCTCGCGGTCCGCGCTGCCGCTGCCGTGCGCGATCCACGTTCCCGAACACGCCCGCATCACCGGCTCGAGCGCGGTCACCAGGCCGCTCGCGGGCCGCTGCACTTCGATGCGCTCGTTGCGCCGCACGTGAATATATGGCTCGCGGTTGGAAACGATGAGCACTTCCTCCCCCTTCAGGTCGTTGCGCAGCACTGCCCGGAGCGTGTCGGCCGACCAGTTGATCTGGCTTTCGTCCCGCGCCTTGCGCTCCGACTCCAGGTCCCGGATCAGCGCCTGGAGATCGCGCGTTACCGGCCGCAATTCGGGCATACGCACCTTGGCCTCGCCGCGGCCGAAGGCTTCGCCGCCGATCACCGCCTTGAGGCCCGCGACCCAGCCGCGCCAGCTGATCTCGGCGATCACCACGGTGATGAGCGACACGATCGCGGCGATCGCCGCGAACAGGTAGAAGATGTACTTCTTGGTGTCGTCGCTGCGCCGCTGCACGAAGCTCATGTCGTGCACCAGCACCAGATAGCCGTACGCGGCGCCCTCGGACTCGACGCGGTTGATCGCCACGTGGATCGGGCCGCGCTGGAGATTGACCAGGCGGCTCTCGCCGACCACGGCCTCGCCGCTGTCCTCGGCGCAGCCGATCGAGGAGGGAAACGCGGCCGTTTTGTAGATCATCTTGCGGCCCGGGTCGCAGAAGCCGATCGCGAACAGCCGCTCGTCGGTGATGATCCGGTCGAAAAAGCGCAGGACCTTGGCGCGCGAACCCTCGCGCACGAGATCCTGGAGCGGCTCCTGGATCGTGTTGGTGATGAGGGTGGTGCGCATGTCCAGGTCGCGAACGAACCACTGGAGCGTGAATCGGTCGACGAGCGGTATGACCGCGTACGCGATGGCTGCGAGCGCAATGGCGAGGGGAAGGATGAAGCGAAGCGACAGTCTCATGCCAGCTCCTGTCGGGTTTCCTGCAGTCCGCCGTGCGGAAAGCGGGGAATTCGGGACAATGTAACACGTACGGCCGCCGCGCCCCAAGACGGAATGCGGCGGCGTGACGGTCAACCGCGCGAAATCCAGGCAGACTACGCCGGGTGCGTTGATTCGCCTCGACGAACCCCGCATTATAGAACCCGTCCATGGACATCCCGCGCCGCAACTGGCTCAAGCTCGCCGCCGCGCTCGCCTTTGGAGGAAGAATGCCGCCCGGCCATGCCGCCGATTCGCCGAAGCTCCTCGAGCGCGCCATCCCGAAGACGGGAGAAAAGATCGCTGCGGTCGGTCTGGGCACCTGGCAGGTGTTTGACGTCGCGGGTGACGCGGCGGAGACTGCGCAGGCAAGAGAGACGCTCAAGACCTTCGTCGGACTGGGCGGCCGCGTCGTCGACAGCTCGCCGATGTACGGCTCGTCCGAATCGGTGACCGGCCAGCTCGCCGCCGAGCTCGGCGTCGAATCGAAACTCTTCGTCGCCACCAAGGTCTGGACGAGCGGCAGGGACGCGGGTGTCCGGCAGATGGAGGACTCGATGAGGAAGCTCCGCGTCGAGCGCCTCGACCTGATCCAGGTGCACAACCTGGTGGACGCGAGCACCCATCTCGCGACCTTGCGCGAGTGGAAAAAAGCCGGTCGCGTCCGCTACCTCGGCGTCACGCACTATCACGCCGGCGCGCACGCCGACCTGGAGAAAATCATCCGGCCGGGTGACATCGATTTCATCCAGGTGAACTACTCGCTTGCCGAGCCCGATGCCGGGAGGCGCCTGCTCGCCGCCGCCGCCGAAAGCCGCACCGCGGTGATCGTCAACCGGCCTTTCGCCGAAGGCGCGATGTTCCGCCGCGTCAGGGACAAGCCGCTGCCCGGGTGGGCGAAGGAAATCGGCTGCGCGAGCTGGGCGCAGTATTTTCTCAAATGGATCCTCGCGCATCCGTCCATGACCTGCGCGATCCCGGGCACGCGCAACCCCAGGCACGTCGCCGACAATCTCGGCGCAGCGCGAGGCCCGCTCCCGGACGAGGCCGTGCGCCGCAGGATGGCAAGCTATTTCGATTCGCTATAGCGTTCGACCCGCGGCCGCGCCCGCGTGACGGGCGCGGTCCCGATTCGCGCGGGGTCCAGGCAAAATGCGCCCCCTCTACTTCCTCATCGTCGTCACGCTGCTCAATCACTCGGCGTTCGCCGGAACGCGGGTGGCGGTGTCGCTTTACGCCATCCACCTTCAGGCGACCCCGTTCACCGTCGGCGTGCTGATGGCGCTCTACGCGCTGCTGCCGATGCTGTTCGCCGTCGGCATGGGGCGCCTCACCGACCGCATCGGGGCGCGCACGCCGATGCTCGCGGGATCGGTCGCGCTCGCGCTCGGGACGCTCCTGCCCTACCTGTGGGAGAGCCTCGGCGCGCTCTATCTCGCGAGCGTGCTGATCGGCTCGAGCTTCATGATGTACCACGTCGCCTACCAGAACATCGTCGGCTACATAGGCCGGCCCGAGGATCGTCCCATGAATTTCAGCCTCGCGGCGCTCGGTTTCTCGGTCTCGGGATTCACCGGCCCGATGATCGCCGGTCTCGGCATCGACTGGATCGGCCACGCCGCGACCTTCGCGGCTTTCGCCGCGTTTCCGCTCGTGCCGATCGCCGTGCTGGGCCTGAACAGGCTGCCCCTTCCGCGGCCTCATGCGCACGGCGCGCTCCCCGAGCCGGGCCGCAGCATCACCGATCTGCTGCGCCACCGCGAGCTTCGCCCCGTCTTCATCACGAGCGGCCTGCTCGCCACCGCCTGGGACACGTTCGCCTTCGCGATCCCCATCTACGGCTCGGCCATCGGACTGTCGGCATCGAGCATCGGCCTTGTCCTCGGCTCGTTTTCGGTGGCGACCTTCGTCATCCGCGTGCTCTTGCCCGCGATATCGCGGCGGCTGGCGCCCTGGCCGCTCCTCACGGTGTCGCTCGCGACGGCTGGGGCGACTTTCCTGCTTTTTCCGCTGCTCGAGCGCGCGGGCTTGTTGGCGGCGCTCGCCTTCGTCCTGGGCCTGGGCCTGGGCATGTCGCAGCCGATGGTGATGTCCCTGCTGCACAACACCGCCCCCGCGGGGCGGGCCGGAGAGGCGGTCGGAATACGCATGACGCTCGTCAACATGAGCCAGACCGGCATGCCGCTCTTGTCAGGCGCGCTCGGCGCGGCGCTCGGCATGGCGCCGGTATTCTGGGCGACCGCCGTGCTCCTTGGCGCCGGCGGTCTGTACGCGCATCGCCGCAGGTAAACCGTCGAAAAGGGCTTTCGAGGAAACGTTTCCCTGCAGCCGGGTAGAATTCCCGCCATGGATCTCGCCGCCCTGCGCCAGGAATACATGCGTGCCGGCCTGCACGAGAAAGACCTCGCGCCCGATCCGTTCGCGCAGTTCGGAAACTGGTTCGACGAGGCGCTGCAGTCGGGGATCGCGCTCCCCAACGCGATGACGCTCGCGACCGCGACAAAAAAGGGCCGCCCCTCGGCGCGCGCCGTGCTGCTGAAGGGCTTCGACGCACACGGCTTCGTCTTCTATACCCACTACCGCAGCCGCAAGGGCCGCGAGCTCGAGCAAAACCCCCAGGCGATGCTGCTTTTCTGCTGGGAAGAGCTGGAGCGTCAGGTGGGCATCGAAGGCCGCGTCGAGCAGGTCCCCGCGGCGGAGTCCGACAGGTATTTCGCGAGCCGGCCGCTGGGCGCGCGGCTCTCGGCGATCGTCTCGCCGCAGAGCGAGACGGTGGCGAGCCGCGAGGACCTCGAAGCACGCCTGGAGGAGGCAGCCAAGCGCTGGCGCGACGCTCCGCCGCGCCCGCCGCACTGGGGCGGCTACCGGCTCGCGCCGGACCGGTTCGAATTCTGGCAGGGCCGCAGGGACCGGCTGCACGACCGGCTGTGCTATCACAAGTCCGGCGGCGCCTGGAAAATAGAACGGCTGGCGCCCTGAGATCTCACCGGCCGCTTGGGCCGCACCGGCCCCGATTGTCGGCTATGAATGAATCGGCGAGCCGCCCTTCCAGCCTTGCGCACGCCGCGCTGAACCGGATCACCCGGATCGACCGCGGCGAGGTCGCCGCGTCGTTGTGGTCCTTCGCCTGCTTCTTCTCTGTGCTGTGCGGCTACTACATCCTGCGGCCGCTGCGCGACGAGATGGGAGTGCAGGGCGGCGTGGAGAACCTTCCGTGGCTGTTCTCGGCGACCTTCGCCGCGATGCTCGCCGTGGTGCCGCTTTTCGGCTGGGCCGCGGCGCGCCTACCGCGCCGGCGCCTGGTGCCCTGGACGTACCTGTTCTTTATCGCCAACGTTCTCGTTTTCTACGCGCTGTTCGAAAGCGCGTTTGCGGCGCCGTGGGTCGCGCGCTGCTTCTTCGTCTGGGTCAGCGTATTCAACCTGTTCGTCGTCTCGGTGTTCTGGAGCCTGATGACGGACCTGTTCCGCCCGGAGCAGGCGGCGCGGCTGTTCGGCTTCATCTCGGCGGGGGGCAGCTGCGGGGCGCTCGCGGGGCCCGCACTCACCGCGTCGCTCGCCGCCGCCCTCGGGACCGCGAAGCTCCTGCTCGTATCCTGCGGTTTTCTCGGGCTTGCGCTCGCTTGCGTTTACGCCCTGCTGCGTCGGGCCGGCGCGCCCGCGCCGGGCGGCGCCCCCGCCGAGACCGGCGACCAGATCGGCGGCACCACGTGGTCGGGAGTGCTCGAGATCCTCCGCTCGCCCTATCTCCTCGGCATCGTCGCCTATGTGCTCCTGTACACGGTGCTGTACGGCTTCGTGTACCTGGAGCTCGCGCAGCTTATCGCCTCGAGCTACCGGGATTCCGCGGAGCGCACCGCGCTCTTTGCCAGGGTGGACCTCGCGGTCAACGTGCTCACCCTCCTCGGGCAGGTCTTCGTCGTGGCGAAGTTCGTGGAAAAGCTCGGCGTCGGCGCCGCGCTTGCCCTGCTTCCCGCGCTCGGGCTCCTGGGGTTCGCCGCGATTGGCCTCGCCCCGGTGCTCGCCGTGCTGATCGGCTTCCAGATCCTGCGCCGGGCCGCCGACTACGCGATCGCCCGTCCGGCGCGCGAGATGCTCTTCACCGTGCTCAAGCGCGAAGCCAAGTACAAGTCGAAGAACTTTATCGACACGGTCGTGTTCCGGGGCGGCGACGCCGCAAGCGGCTGGGTCTACGCGGCGCTGAAAGGCCTGGGACTCGGCCTTGCGGGGCTCGCGGCGGCGGCGGTTCCCGGCGCGGTCCTATGGCTTGCTCTGGGATTGCTCCTTGGACGGCAGCACCGCCGCCTCCAGTCCCAAGGAGGGTGAGGCCTGCGAGAGATCGGCACGTTGCGGCACCACGCGGCGCGCGGGGAATTTCGCGGTGAAGCGGCTGCCCTCGCCGGGCGTGCTTTCGATCTCCAGCGTCGCCTGGTGCCGTGCAAGCGCGTGCTTGACGATCGCGAGGCCCAGCCCCGTGCCGCCGGTCTCGCGCGAGCGGCCGCGGTCGACGCGATAAAAACGCTCGGTGAGCCGCGGGATGTGCTCGGCCTCGATGCCGATGCCGGTGTCCTCGACGGCGAATTCCGCCCCTTTCTGCGAGGCACGCCAGAGAAGGCGCACTTCGCCCCCCGACGGTGTGTAGCGGATCGCGTTGCTCGCGAGGTTGCCGAAGGCGCTCGCAATCTCGAGCTCCGAACCGAGCAGATCGAACCCTGGCTCGGCGTCGAGCAGCACTCGATGGCGTCCGGCGGACAAACCCTCGGCCTCACCGCGGACCCGCGCAAGCAGCGACGCCACCTCCACGCGCTCCTCCTGCGGCGGCTCCGGCGCCGATTCGAGCGTCGAAAGCGTCAGCAGATCGTCGATGATGCGCTGCATGCGCCGGCTCTGCTCGGCCATGAGGTTGAGGTAATCGCGCGAGCGCTCCGGGTCCAGCTTCAGCTCCTTGATCGTTTCGAGAAAGCCAACGAGGACCGTCAGGGGGGTGCGCAGCTCGTGCGAGACGTTGGCGACGAAGTCACGACGCACGGTCTCAATCCTGAAAAACTGGGTGATGTCGCGCGAGAGCAGCAAGTGCTGCGACTCGACGTAGGGCACGAGCTGGATCGACAGGATCAGCCCGTCGGCGCGCGCAGTATTCAGCTGCAGCGGTCTGGAAAAATCGCCCGCCGCGACGTATTCGACGAATTCCGGCTGGCGCACGAGATTGGTGATCGGCTGGCCGCGGTCCCCGTCGGCGCTCACGCCGAAGTGCGCCTCCGCGGAATCGTTGCACCAGAGGATGCGACGCTCGGCGTCCAGAATCGCGACGCCGTAAGGCAGGGCGCGGCCGGCCTGCCGCGAGCGTGCGAGCAGGCGCGCAAGCTGCTGGCGCTGGCCCACTTCAGCGCGCTGGCGCCGATAGAGCAGCGTGAAGACCTCTTGCCACGCGCCGCTGCCCTCGGGGACGGATTCCGACAGCGAGCGCGAAGCCCACTCGCGCAGCCGGTGAAGGTGCCGGACATGGTGAACGACGAGCCCGAAGAGGCCGAGGGAGAAAAGCGTCCAGCCCCAGGCCGGGCCGAGCAGCAAGCCGGCGACGAGCGCAGCGAGCGCGAAGAGGAGGACGCTGACGGCGGTTCTGAGCAGGTCGTTCATTCTGCCGCGCCAATGCGGCAGCCATTATCCCATGAATGCCGGTCCGGACCGGTCAAGGGCAGAGGGAACCCTCGGCTTTCTTTACAGCTATCCGAAGAGAACCAGAAGCCACACTGCGGCGACGTTGATGAGGCTCAGGAACACGGCGGCGCTTCCGATATCCTTTGCTCGTTTGGCGAGGCTGTGATTTTCGAGCGAAATCCGGTCGACCGCCGCCTCCACCGCCGAATTGAGCAGCTCCACGATGAGAACGAGCAGCACGCTCGCGATCATCAGGGCCCTCTCAGCGCCGCCGACGGGGATGAAGAAGGCCGCCGGAACGAGCAGAGCGGCGAGCAAGACCTCTTGGCGGAAGGCGTCCTCGTGCCGAAACGCGGAGGCGAGGCCCTGCAGTGAATAGCCGAGCGCGTTCCACAGGCGCTGTATCCCGGTCTTGCCCTTGAAGGGACTTTCCTGCATCGAGCGCGACCCTTTGATGGAGATGGTAGCGATTGTAACAAGACGGGGTTGCGCGTTACGAGAACGCAAGGTAGCCCGCTTCGCGCTGATGGCGGATGGCGAGCACCAGGACACGATCTCGTTCGCCGTCGTAGCGGTACAAAGCGAGGTAACCCGACTTGCCGCGCGAGATCACGAGCTCGCGGAGATCCGCTTCGGCGGGCCGGCCCATCAAGGGGTGCTGCTCCAGAATCGCGACCGCGTCGACGATCAGATCGATCGTTCGTACCGCAGCATGCGGATCGCTTTCCGCGAGGAAATCACAGAGTCTTTCGAGATCGGCGAGCGCCCGCGGTGCGTAGCTGACCGTCGCCATCGCCGGGCGCTACCAGCGCGCCGGCTTCGGGCGTTTCACTTTCTTTCCGGCGGCGCGGGCGCGCAGATAGCGATGTACGTCCTCCGCCCGGTATGCACGGCCCGTGTGCTCCACTTCCTTCTCCGCGGTGAGCGCGTCGGCGACGAAGGCCTTGCGCCGCTCGGCGAGCGCGGCATGCGCTTCGAGCGCCTCGACCATCCACGCGTGCGGCGTTTTGCCCGTGGACCTGGCGAGGGGCGCAATGCGCTGTTTCAGTCGCTCGGAAAGCTTGAGCGTGGTGGAAGCGGCCATAAAATAATCTTTCGGGTAACACAAAGGTAACACCTGCGCCCGATCCGGTCAAGCGCGCCCAAGCAGGCGACGCCCGCGCGGCTTCCGACTTGCGCGTCCGGCGCGACAACGACTTAAGCGAGGCTGCGCCGAAAACGATAGCCGGTGCCGCGGACCGTGTCGACCAGGCAGTCGAGCTTGCTCGACTCCAGCGCCTGGCGCAGCCGGCGGATGTGCACGTCCACAGTGCGCTCCTCGACGAAGACGTGATCGCCCCATATTTCATCGAGCAATTGCGCGCGGCTGTAGACGCGCTCCGGGTGGGTCATGAGGAAATGCAGCATCCTGAACTCGGTCGGCCCGAGATCGACGTTCACGCCCGCGGCGCTCACGCGATGCGCGACCGGGTCGAGCTTGAGGCCCGCGATCTCGACGATGTCGTCGGTGAGCTGCGGCGCGCGGCGCCGCATCACCGCCTTGATGCGCGCCAAGAGCTCCCGCGGCGAAAAAGGCTTGGTCACGTAGTCGTCGGCGCCGCTTTCGAGCCCCTCGATCGTGTCCTGCTCCTGAGCGCGGGCGGTGAGCATGATGATCGGGATGTCCTTGGTGCGCTGGTCGGTGCGCAGCTGACGCGCGAAACTCAGGCCCGGGGGTCCGGGCAGCATCCAGTCGAGCAGCACCAGGTCGGGCAGCACTTCGCGCACCAGCGCCTCGGCTTCAGGCACGTTGGCCGCGCGCAGCACCTGGTGGCCGGCGTGCTCGAGATTGACCGCGATCAGCTCCTGGATCGCCGGCTCGTCTTCGACAACCAGGATCGCTCCGCCCGTGGCCTTCCTGCTTTCGCCCGACGCCGAGCGCATCAGCTCAGCGCCTCGCGCTCGAGCACGTCCGCCGTGGTGTGGCGAACGTCGGTGCCTTTCACGATGTAGATCACGTTCTCGGCGATGTTCTTGGCGTGATCGCCGATGCGCTCGATCGCCTTGGCGATCCAGACGATCTCGAGCGCGGTCGAGATCGTGCGCGGATCCTCCATCATGAAAGTGATGAGCTGGCGCAGGATCGAGCGGAACTCGGTGTCGATCGCCACGTCCTGCCGGATGACGCTCGCCGCGTGGGCCGCGTCGAGGCGCGCGAACGCGTCCAGCGCCTGGTGCAGCATCGAGAGCGCGATATCGGCGGCGTGCCGGATGTTGGCGAAACGCTGCAGGTCCGCGTGCCCGCTCTCGTGGATCTGGCGGGACATGCGCGCCACCTTCTCCGCTTCGTCGCCGATTCTCTCGAGGTCGGTCACCGTCTTGCTGATCGCCATGATCAGGCGCAGGTCGCTCGCCGCCGGCTGACGCTTGACGATGATGTGGCTGCAATCGTTGTCGATGCTGACCTCGCAGCCGTTCACCCGAGGCTCGTTGGCAATCACCTGGTCGATCAGACTCTGGTCGCCGGTCGCAAATGCGTCGATCGCGCCGCGGATCTGGGCCTCGACCAAGCCGCCCATCTGCAGCACGCCCGAGCGCAAGGTCTCGAGGTCGCTGTCGTATTGCTTGGAAAGGTGTTCGCTGCCCATATCGCCGCTCCTCGTCAACCGAACCGTCCGGTGATGTAGTCTTCAGTCTCCTTTTTCTTCGGCTTGATGAAGATCTCGTCGGTCACGCCGAACTCGATCAGTTCGCCCAGATACATGTACGCAGTG
>Ga0209488_10003611_pt1 | contig 12364 bp, 5 predicted proteins | sample Rivendell_Oct201_8_FD_188349 | JGI IMG/M metagenome (GOLD analysis project Ga0209488, IMG submission 188349) | Vadose zone soil microbial communities from the Eel River Critical Zone Observatory, Northern California, USA -... | ecosystem: Environmental > Terrestrial > Soil > Vadose zone >...
TGAGCTGCGGGCTGAATTTCAACATCAAGCACGTCTCGGTGAACGCGCTGCTCGACTGGTCGCATGGCGGCCAGCTCTACAACGGCACGCGGCAGTGGGCCTTCCAGGCGACGCGCGACCGGGTCCAGGACCAGGCCGGGAAACCGGCCAACGCAGCGAGCTGCGGCGTGGTTTCCGATCCGATGCCGGCTTGCCCGCAGAAGGCGCTGCCATACTACGGTGTCGGGTTCTACAACGGCCTCGATCCCAACGACTTCTTCGTCGAGAGCGGGTCGTACGCGAAGCTGAAGGAGTTCGCGATCCACTATACGTTCTCGGGCAGTACGCTCCGGTCGATCGGTTTGCGGAACCTGGGTGAGCTGCAGATCGGTGTGGTCGCCCGCAACCTGTTCACCATCACCAAATACACAGGGCTCGATCCGGAAGTGTCGGGCCTCTTCGGCGATCCCTTCCAGGTACGGATGGACTGGTTCCAGTATCCCCAGTTCCGTTCCTTGTCGGCCGTCGTCGAAATCACGTACTAAGGGGCGCCGACATGAACTCATTTCGAGGAGCATCCATGCTGCGGTGGTCAACGCTGGTCGTTGCTGCGGCGGCCATAGTCTCGGCGAGCTGTAAGTTGAACGTCGAAAACCCAAATGACCCCGACAAGATCCGCTCGCTCGGGCAGCCGTCGGGGCTACAGCAGCTGCTCGGCGGCGGGGTCCGGACGTGGGTCGAGAGCCGGGAAAACTATTACGTCATGCCGCTCGACGCGCAGGCGGACAACTACACCGCATCATGGAACAATGCTGCGATGCGGTTCTACAGCTCGGTGGGCTCGGACTGTCCGATTCGGTGCGGCTGGACGAACAGCTCGACGGCCCCCGAGGCGGCGGGTGGCCCCACGGTCGAAGTGCTGTGGTATGGGTATTACAACGTGCTCACGAGCTCGAACAACGTGCTGAGCGGAATCGAAACCCTGCACGTCTGCTTCGACGATGACTGCGCGGTCGACTCCACGCTGACCCAGCGCAACAAGGCGGTCGCGCGGATGCTGCAGGGCATGGCGCTCGCGGGGATCGCCATGATTTACGATCAAGGTTTCATCGTGGACGAGAACACAGACCTTTCGGTTCCGAAGAACTTGCCATTCGTCACTCGGCAGGAAGTCCGTGATGCCGCGCTCGCGAAACTAGAGCAGGCATATACCGAGGCCGGCGTCCTCCCGTGGAGCACTCCGAGTGGGGCTGACAGTTGGTTCGGACTCGAAAAAGGCAGGTCTTACACGAACGTCCAGATCCAGCAGTTGATCCGTACGATGCAGGCGGAGCTAGTCGCCATGTTCCCGCGGAACTCCGCAGAAAACACCGCCGCCGATTGGGCCGCTGTCGCGAATTACGCATCCCAGGGAATCAGCAGCGGCACGCCGTTCCAGTTTGAATTTTACATCGACATCACCACACGCGAGTGCGGCGTCGCTTGCATCAAGAACTGGGGCAACTCGGTCGCTACCGAGCGCGTAGACACGCGGGTCGCGGCCCTGCTTACGACGAACCACGTGGATCCGTGGCCGGCACCGGGCGGCAACCCCTGCCCGACGGCGTCCGCGGATAAACGGGTCGGCGACGGGACATACGGACCTGCCGGCAATGCCAATTTCAACCAGGTTGCGATTGCTCCGGCGGACGCTGGGGCTGGTACGGATTACGCCTGCGCCGGGGTCGTTGTCTTCCCCGTCGCGCGTGGTCAGTACCATCAGAGCAACCTGCAACATGTGCGCTACCACGCGCTGGCGTCCCGGGGTGAAGATCTGCCCGCTGATGACGGCACGGGGCAAGATCCGTTGTACACGACCCAGATGAATGACCTGCTTTGGGCTGAGGGGTTGATCCGCAGTGGTGGTGATCTGACCCTGGCGGCGGCGAAGATCGACAATTCGCGTGTGGTGCGCGGCGGCCTGCCTTCAATCGCCGGTGCGGGTGCTCCGGCGATGATCACCGCGCTGCAGTACGAGCAGGAAATCGAGTTCATGGGTCAGGGCATCGATCCGTTGTTCAACCGGCGCCGCTCGGGTTACAACGCGGCGGCAGGGGGTGGTCGGCCGGCATACGTCGATGGCTTGATTCCCGGCACGCCGCGGCACATGCCCGTTCCGGCCAAGGAGCTCGATATTCTCACGCGCGCGGTCTATTCGTTCGGCGGACCAAGCGCGCCGGATATGTCGAGGCCGGTGGACGGCGGTCAGAGGCAGGAGACCGTAGGAGATCGCTTCCGCGCGTTGCAGAACGCCCGGCCAGGATATCTGTCGCGGTTCCTGCCGAGCCAGATGCGGTTCTAAGACTGATGTAAGCTGGAAAAGGGGGCGGGAGCGATCCCGCCCCTTCTTATTTGGGTGTGTGAACTGTGATCTCGCGTTGGCCCCGCCCGAGCGGGAGAGTCTCTTCGCGGCCTCCCGGCCAGCGCACCCAGAGTGCCGTGGGTTCGCTCGCGCGACCTAAGACCTGCACGGCCCCATTCTGCGACCAGTAGCCGGACCCCGCCTGAATCTCCCGCACCGGGCCTGCCGACTCACCGTAGCGCAAGCGCAGCTGTGTTCCAATGTCGGTCGGATTACCCGGCGGCCCGATGACGCGTACGCGGAGACCGGGGGTCGCGCCAACATTGTGAAACAGCCGCGTCGCGGCGCCGTTCTGGCTCACCGCGAGGTCGAGCCGCCCGTCGCCGTCGAAGTCCGCATACGCCGCGCCGCGCTGCTCGCCATACACGAGCAGCCCCGAGCGCTGGCCGGGCACGGCCTCGAGCCCGCCCGCGCCGTCGCCGAGCAGCAGCAGGCTGCGGCCGGCATCGTAACGCGGGGTCGCGACGTCGGTAGCGAAGAAGTTCTGGCTGAGGAACACATCTTCTTTTCCGTCGCCGTTGAAATCGGCGACACCGGCGTAGAACGCGGGCGCCAGTTGCGCTGCTCCCGGCAGCGCGTGCACCTCGAACCGATCACCGCGATTCAGAAACACAATGTGATCCAGCGTCGACGCACCCAGCCGTACTGCCCCCTTGGCGGCGGCTCCGAGCACCTGCTCGATGGTCGCATCGGCGTACGCGCTGAATGTGCGGAGCCGTTGGGCCACGCCTGGGAGAGCTAACACGAGGCGATCGTAGGACTCGAGCGGCGCGGGCGCGCCGATGCGCGGATCCTGCTGTGCCACCACCACGTCGGGCCGGCCCCGTCCGCTGAAGAAACCTGTGTAGAGCAGCAAGGGATCGGCGTCGCTCGCATGGTAATCGAGATTGCGGCCCCAACTCGTCGCGACAATGTCGAGCCGGCCGTCGCCGTCGAGGTCGCCCGTAGCGAGCCCGTTCCAGCGGCTGTTCACATTGGAGAGACCGGGAAACTCCGCCGCCCTGAATCGGCCGTGATCGTTCAGGAAGATGTGAATGGCGCCCCATTCGAGGGTGAGGATCAAGTCCTGATCTCCGTCTCCATCGATATCAGAAAACACCGCGGCGGAAACCATTCCCAGCTCGTAGAACAGCCGATCGTTCGCCGAGTCGAGTACCAGACGCCCGCCGGTATCGCGGCGATGATACAAATGCGACGAGGGCGACAGCGGATACGCGCCAGGATAGATCCTCGCGCCGACGAACAGATCGAGGTTGCCGTCGCCGTCGTAGTCCGCGAGCGCGAGCGGTCCCACACTCGCCGTATCGGTGCCGATCAGCGGCGTTACCGCTCCCGTGCGCGGGGAGTAGGCGACGACGCTCGCCGTCGTCCGGGCTTCGTAGTTCGCGACACCGGCAAGGACGAGCGATCCCCCCCGGCCGTCCGGCCAGCCGACAATCGTCGTCAGATCCCCTTGAGCCGCCGGCGCGTGGACAGTCATCGGCTGCAACCGATTGCCGGTATTATGAAAAAACGCGACGCTGCCCGTCCGTCCGGCGCCAACGATCAAATCTTCCTTGCCATCGCCGTCGAGATCCTGCCACGCGACACCCGGGCCGAGCTGGCTGAACGAATTGGGCAGCAGGGGCTGGCGCTGATAGTCGTCGAAATGCGGCTCGACGTGTTGATGGCCACCGAGCTGAGCGGTGACGTCTTCGAATAACGGTCCGGAGGCAGCGTGTGCCGTGACGCGTGCGGCGTTTGCGGCACCAGTCTCCGTGATTTCGTACTCGCGATTGGGCGTCACACTATCGATCACCGACCGCCCGCCATCGCGCCACTCGACTTCGATCCTGACATGCGCCGCGGCGCCCGTCGCAAACGTGAGGCTCGCATCGGAGCTCGAGAGGTAGAGCCCGCCCGCCAGTATTTCGCGTTCCTGCAGCGGCACGGGACCGCCCAAGACGCGCACGCGGCTGCCGATGCCGGCCGTATTGGGAGCCGCGCCGTGCAGCCGCACGGCGACCCGTGGGGCGGTCGCATCGTTGCGCAGCACGGCGGCAGGCGATCCCAGCCGGTTGATCACGACATCGAGATCGCCGTCGCCGTCGAGATCGGCGAGCGCCATGCCGTGCGAGATGTCGTCGCCGAGATCGAAGCGCCACTTTTTGCTCACATCCTCGAACGTCAGGTCGCCGCGATTCCTGAAGGCCACGTTCGGCAGCTTCAGCGGCGGGTAGTCGAACAGCATGCGACGCCAGTCCACTCCCTGAACCGGCCTCCCGAAATAGCCGCTGAGCGCATCGCGCAACCGCTCTTGCGTGTCTCCGTCCATGAGATCGGACACATGGCCCGTGCCGATCAGGATGTCTTCCCAGCCGTCGAGGTCCACGTCGAGAAAAACCGTCGACCACGACCAGCCCGAACCGCTCAGCCCCGCAAACCGCGCCACCTCAGCGAACGTGCCGTCGCCCCGATTCAGCTGCAGTGTGTTGCGCTGCATTTGCGGACGATCGTCGCCGAGGCCGGGCCGTTTGGCGACGGTCGTGTGGGTCGGGACCTGTGTCTTGCGGCGGCGCGTATCCTTGCTCAGCATGTCTACTTCGAACAGATCGGGGTAACCATCCCGATTCACGTCGCCGACGGCCACGGCCATCCCCGAGTTGCTGGTGGAGCGCAGGGCGTACCACGGAATGAGACGGAAACGCCCATGCCCGTCATTGATCCAGCACTGATCGGGATCCTCGAAATCGTTGGCGACGTAGAGGTCGGGCGCGCCGTCGCCATTGAGATCGGCGAACAGCGCGGCCAGACCAAAGTCCTCCCGCTCCTCCGATAGCGGTTTCGCATTCTCGTCGACGAAGCGGGGATTGTGGGCCATCGGCTGCCGCACGAACCGCCCTTTGCCATCATTGAGGTAGAAGAAGTCCGGATCGGCCCGCTGCACGAGGCTGAAGCCGCCCAACTCCGCCCGATTGACCACCTTGTAGTCCGCGCGGTATTGCTCGCGCACCTCGTAGCGGTTTGGCCCGAGCTTCCGCGTGATCCGATCGAAGCCCCGTTCCTGAGGAGGAATACGGTCGATCGTCGTGTAGGCCTTGTTGTTCGCCACGTAGAGATCGAGATCGCCGTCTCCATCTACGTCGGCGACCGCGACCGTCATGCTGCCCGCCGTGGACTCGAGGCCGGCAGTCTGCTCGGCGAAATGGCCCTTGCCGTCGTTCACGAAAACCACGTTCGGTCCGCCGAGTGAGACGAGTAGAAGATCCTGATCCCCGTCGCCGTCTACGTCGGCGAAGGCGCATCCCGTCGCATAGCGATTGGGCGCGGCAACGCCGGCCCGCTGTGTGATATCCTCGAACCGCCAGTCGCCCAGGTTGTGATACAACGCGCTCGGCCCTGCGGTGCGAGCCAGAAACACATCGGGACGGCCATCGCCGTCCACGTCCGCCAGGCAAACGCCGGCGCCCTGAGCGAGCTGACGATTCTCGATGAGCAGAGAGTCGCTGACCGTGTTACTGAACGCGATGCCGGTCTGCGAGGGAGCGAGCGACGTGAACCCAGGGGCGAGTTTTCCCCGCGGCACGTCGAGCTCGCGCCAGCGATATGCATCCGCCTCATGCCAGGCGGTGTCAATTGTAGAAGAGTTGCGATTGCATGCTGCGACCAACGCGATAAGAAAGACAGAGACAGGCCTCAACTCTCTACGAGCCCCCACACGAGTGCCGCCGTTCGTTCGGATGCGCCGCGTCCGTCGGCGACCATCTGCTTTGCGGCCTTTCCGGCGCTCCCGCGGCTGGACGGATCGTGATGCCATACGAGCCACTGTGAATGGAGCGGATGGCGCGCGTCCGCCGGCAAGGCGACCGCTCCGCCCTGATCGAGCAACAGCGCCGCATCGCGACTCATTCGCCAATGCGGGCCGAATACGATCGGCACGCCGAACACCGCCGGCTCCAGGACCGAGTGGAGGCCCGCGCGATGAAAACCGCCGCCGACGAACGCGGTGTCGCCCAGCGAGTAGAGATCCGCGAGGATGCCGACGCGATCGACGACGATCACCGGCCCCGGCTTCGCGTGCTCGAGCTGCGACAACCGCACGGGGCGGGGCAGTTTGAGATGGCGCAGCCGCTCGGCGATTCCCGCCAGATGATCGGGATTCGGCTCGTGGGGCGCGAGCAAGAGCCGCGCGGTCGGAAGCTGGTGCAACAGGTCGGCAAACGCGGGAAGGAGGACCGCTTCATCCGACGGCCAGGTCGATCCCGCGACGATGGTGAATGTGTCCGGTGGAGCCGCCGCCAATCGCGCGAGTGGCTCACGCGTTCGATCCAGCCGCGCGGCGCGCTCGGCGACGCTGTCGTAGCGCGTGTCGCCCGTGACGGCGATGACGTCGGGTCGCGCGCCGAGCATCTCGAGGCGTTGGCCGTCCTCTTCGCTGATCGTGCCGACGCTGTCCAGCGCGCGATACGCCGGCAGAGACCATTTCCGTGTGGGCCAACGCAGCCGTGAGCTGTGGGGCGCGACTGTTGCCGAGATCAGCCCCAGCTTCACGCCGCGACGCGCGGCTGCGAGCGTCAGCTCCGGCCAGACGTCCAGTTTGCTGAAGACGAGCGCCGTCGGTTGCAGTGCGTCCAGAACCGCGGTGACTTCGGACGGCCGGTCGAGCGGTAGATAGTCGGCGACGTCGACGGGCAGATTTCTCGCGAGTCGCTCGGCCGATGGCGAAAAGAATGTGAACGCGAGCTGCCAGTCGGGATGCTCGGCGCGCAGCGTCTCCAGGACCGGCTTGGCCTGTAGTCCTTCACCTACGGACGGCGCATGCATCCAGATCAGCGGTCGTTTCGTATCGCGTTCCGCCGCGGCCCATGCTGCAACACGGGCGGCCAATCCGCGCCGCCCGTCGAGCCCCCGCGCCACTTTCTTGTCGAAGCGTGCGACCAGCGGCGCCGCCCGCGTAAGGACGTTCACGCTCAGCCGGTAGAGAAACGATGGTTTGCTCACTTTGATGCGCGCGTGCGTACTGCGTAAATCGAATCCAGCAAATGGCGCATCGGGTCGGGTGTGTACGGCGCACCTTCGAGCAGTCCGCCTTCTATATAGAAGGAAGGCGTCGCGTGCGCGCCCGAGCGCGCGGCACGCTGCGCATCGAGCTCGACTTCTTTGCGCGCGCTTCCTTCGGCGAGACAGGCGAGCAGCTTGGTACGATCCACGCCGGCGCGTTGGGCGATCTTCACGAGTGGGGCGCGCGGTTGCGCGAGCTTGGCCCAGTCGTCCTGATGTTGGTAGAGCGCATCATGCGTCGCCCAGAACCTGCCCTGGCGCGCGGCGCACATCGCGACTTCGGCCGCGGCAACGGCGTTGGGGTGGATACTCGTCAACGGCAGATTGATGAACACCCAGCGCACCTTGCCCGTCTGCACGAACTCCGAATCGATCGCAGGAAGTACCGTCACCGTGAACATGCGGCACGCCGGGCACTGGAAATCCGCCATTTCATAGACGGTGACGGGCGCGTTCGGCGCGCCCTTGGACCGGGCCGCGAGTGGATCCTCGTTCTGGACGCGCGCGTGCCCGCTCGTGACGAGCAGAGCCGCGGCGAGCAGCGCGATGCGAGAGCGCGTGTTGGTCAGGGGCCCGACTTGGTCCAGATGGCGATGACTCCGCATTGGGAGTCCGCCTTGAGGAACTCGGCCGGTGCTTCGCTGGGACTGCGGTAAATCTCCACGGCGACGATACCCACGACGGGAAGATGCGGTGTCGATGACATCGAGGCCGGCGCGCCGTCGATCACCCAATCGGCGTTACACACGCCGTGCGCGGTCCGCGTCATTTGCGCGTTACACACACCGGAGCGGCAATTCAGCCGTACCCCCGGGACGCCGCGCAGCACATCCGCCATGGTGGCGGCGTGGCTCGCGTCGATCTGCGCGCGCGTGATGAAGACGCCGCGCCCCCCGCGGCGCCGCTCCTCGAACTCTTGCATGCGTCGCTGGAAATATCCCGGCTGCCCCTCCACCACGATGGGGTCGAGGTCGACTCCGATGGGCTCCAGCTCGAACACGTAGTCGACCATTTCGCCGTCGGAGAGTCGCAGCACCCACGAGGTCACCCCGTATCCGATGGCCCGAACCTCCAGGATATACGTTCCGGCGGTGAGGCTCGCGTGGCTGAACCGGCCGGCGGTGTCGGTGGCGGTCTTCAGGCGTGTCCCGATCAGGTTAACCAGTGCGCCCGTCACGGGCGCCCGCGATTGCTGGTTCACGACTTGCCCGCTGATCCCGCCACGGGCGGGTACGGGGTGTGCCTGTGCTTGTGCCTGCGCCGGTGCGCCCCGGAATGCGGCAATGCCGAGGCCCAGAGCCGCTACCGGGGGGAGGATATGCGCGATGGATGTCATGACGGCGACCGTTAGCGACCAATAATAGATGATAGGGCGCCCGGAGCCGGATGCAACCCGGCGACCCGGGGGGGGTTGACAGGGTTATGCATCGAGCCGTATAACCCGGGGGAGACCCTAGGTAGGGTCCTGGGCCTTCAGGCCGTCACCTGACTCCCGAGTGGTATGTTCGTCACCCGTTTTGACTGTTCCCTCGCGCTTTTGCCGAGCGGATTCGCGTCACCGAATCCGCGCGTGTTGTTTTTTCCCACCATCACGTTCCCAGTTCACGAGAGGATCTCCCTATGCTCCACAATCGTCGTGGCTTGCTCTTCGCCGGAGTCGCGGCGCTGGCGTTGCTGGTCGCCAGCGCGAGGACCGCTCGGGCGCAAGATGCCGTGGTCCGTGGCACGATCACTTCCGATCGCGGGGAGCCGATTGCGGGCGCGAACGTCGTCATCGACGAGCTGCGCCTCGGTGTCGTAACCAACGCGACCGGACAGTACTCGCTCTCGGTTCCGGGCGCGCGCGTGCGCGGCCAGCCGGTCGTGCTGCGCGTGCGCGCGATCGGTTTCAAGCCGAACAGCAAAGCGATCACGCTGACGCCGGGTGAGCAGTCGGTCGACCTCGCGCTCGGGTACGATGTGAATCTGCTCGAGGCGATCGTCGTCACCGGCACCCAGGAAGCGACGGAAGCGGTGAAGGTGCCGTTCACGGTGAACCGCGTCGACGCCTCGCAGCTTCCTGTTCCCGCGTCCAATCCGCTGACGCAGCTGCAGGGCAAAGTCCCGGGCGCCAATATCGTCTCGGCGAGCGGCCGTCCCGGCTCGCAACCGGCCGTGTTGCTGCGCGGTCCCACGTCGATCAACGCGTCGGGCCGCGGCCAGGACCCGCTGTACATCGTCGACGGCGTGATCCTCAACGGCAATCTCTCCGATCTGAATCCCAGCGACATCGAGAACGTCGAGGTGGTGAAGGGCGCGGCCGGCGCCTCGCTGTACGGTGCGCGCGCCGGTAACGGCGTCATCAATATCACGACCAAGTCCGCGCGCCGGAGCATGGAAGGCGTGAAGTTCGACCTGCGCAGCGAAGCGGGCGTGAGCGATATCGAGCGTGACTTCGGTCTGGCGCGGTTCCACGCCCTCGCCACCGATGAGACCGGTACGCAGTTCTGCGAAGCGGTGACCGGGCTGCCGTTCTGCGCGCGCACGTTCGATTACGCCACCGAGGCCGCGCGCGTCAACAACGCTCCGACCGACTTCGCGCTGAACCCCAAGGGGTTCCCGGTCGATCCCGGCTCGACGATTTCGGGCCAGCCGCTGCGACAGCGCTTCCAGGTGCAGCCGTGGCCGACCACCGGATACAACGCGGTGAACCAGCTCGTGACGCCGAAGCCGTTCATGGAAAACACCGTCGACATGAGCGGCCGGTTCGGCACGTCGACACGGTTTTATGCGAGCGCATCCAACCGGCGTGAGGAAGGCGCGATTCGGTATTTGAACGGCTTCACGCGCAACGCTTTCCGCATCAATGTCGATCAAGGCATCGGCACCGACTGGAATTTCGCGTTCCGGACCTCGTATACGCGCAGCACGCAGGACGGGTTGAACCAGGAGGAAGGCGGCCAGGCATTCTTCCGCCTGACCCGGGTTCCCGCAATCGTCAATATTCTCCAGCGGGACACGCTGCAACGGCTATATATCCGGCCGAACCTGCAGGGCGGCGGCTCGCAGAACGAGAATCCGCTCTCGACGTTGTATCAGACGTTCCGGGAAGACGTGACGAACCGGTTCCTCGGCGCGCTCACGGCGACGTATTCGCCCGTGACCTGGTTCAACATGGACGCGAACTTCAGCTACGACCTGCGCCGGTCCACCGCGGCGCAGATCAACGACAAAGGCTTCCGTACGACGACCGCCAGCAGCGCCAACCTCGGGTCGATCTTCCGCTCGGCGACGGGCCGTGAGGCGTTGAACGGCAGCATCAATGCGACCTTCAAGCGCGACTTCGGTGCGGATCTGAAGTCGCGGTATACATTCCGATACCTGTTCGAGCAGCGCGATTTCAATACGCAAAGCGGGCAGGGTAGCCAGTTGTCGGTGCAGGGCGTGACGGCGCTCAACAACACCCTGCAGAGCACGCGCGCGACGAGCTCGGATCAGCAGCGCATCCGCGAGATCGGGATGCTCGCGGGAACGAACTTCGAGTACAAGAACCGCTACATCCTCGACGCGCTGGTGCGTCGTGACGGCAGCTCGCTGTTCGGGCCGGCGAGCCGCTGGGCGACGTTCGGCCGCGCATCCGTCGCGTGGCGCGTCGCGCAGGAGCCGTGGTGGTCTATCCCACAAGTCACGGAGCTGAAGCTGCACGGCTCCTATGGGACCGCGGGCGGCTCGCCGCGGTTCGATGCGCAGTACGAGACGTTCTCCGTGCTGGCCGGCGGATTGTTGTCCCTGGTGACGCTCGGCAACCGCAACTTGAAGCCGGAACTGCACCGCGAGACGGAAGTCGGCGGCGATATCGAGCTCTGGAACCGCTACGCTCTGAACGTGACGTACGCGCATGCCAACATCCAGAATCAGATTTTGCCGGTTCCGGTGTCGGCCTCGACCGGATTCCAGCGGCAGTGGACGAACGCCGGTACGCTGACCAACAAAACGCTGGAGCTGTCGCTCAACGTGCCGCTGCTGCAGCGGCGCGATCTCACCTGGTCGACGCGGGTGATCTACGACCGCAACCGGTCGGTGGTCACGTCGCTCGACGTCCCGCCGTTCTTCTTCGGCGCGGATTTGCAGGGCACAGGCTCGATCTTCCAGGCGAAGGTGGGTGAGCGGCTCGGCACGTTCTACGGTCACCGCTTCATCACCAACTGTTCGGAATTGCCGGCGCCGTTCACCGCCGATTGCGGCGGGCAGACCAGCGCGTTCCAGCGCAACGACGAAGGCTTCCTCGTCTGGGTCGGCCGGGGGAACGACCCCGGCATGGGGATCACGAACAACCTGTGGGAGACGTCGGTCGCCAACCCTGCGAAGGATACCCTCGTCACACCGTGGGGAATCAGCGTGTTGAACTGGGGCATGCCGATCCTGCTCAGGAACATGAAGGGCCAGGCGCTGAACGTGCCGCTCGGGAATGCACTGCCCGACTTCCGCTTCGCGGTGACCCAAGACGTCCGCTTCAAGAAGTTCAGTCTCTATGCGTTGCTGGATGCCTCTATTGGCCAGAAGATCTGGAACCAGGGGTTCCACTGGGCACACCTCGACTTCCTATCGCACGACGTCGATCAGGTCGGCAAGTCGGTACAGAATGCCAAGCCGATCGGGTACTACTGGCGCACGTCGCCGGTCGACGGCTTCACCGGGCTCGGCGGTTTCTACGATCAGCTCGCGCCGAACAGCGAGACCGTGGAAGACGCCAGCTACGCGAAGCTGCGCGAGCTGCTGTTCTCGTATCACGTCGGTCCGATCGCGCATACGGGCGATTGGGACATCAGCGTCGTGGGCCGCAACCTGTTCACGATCACAGGCTACCGCGGCTTCGATCCCGAGGTCGGTCTGTCGGGCGGCACTCAGCTGAACGGGACCGGTTCAGCCGCGATCAACGCGGTCGATGCCTTTACGTTCCCGAAC
>Ga0209488_10003612_pt1 | contig 12362 bp, 13 predicted proteins | sample Rivendell_Oct201_8_FD_188349 | JGI IMG/M metagenome (GOLD analysis project Ga0209488, IMG submission 188349) | Vadose zone soil microbial communities from the Eel River Critical Zone Observatory, Northern California, USA -... | ecosystem: Environmental > Terrestrial > Soil > Vadose zone >...
TGGCTGCGCTACACCGGGCCGGCGGTGACGCTCAGCTTCGACATCATGCTGGACATCCTGCTCATGGTCGTCATCGGCGGCTTGACGCGGCTGACCGGCTCGGGACTTTCCATCACCGAATGGCAGCCGGTGACGGGGATCGTCCCGCCGCTCTCGGACGCCGGCTGGCAGGCCGAATTCGCGAAGTACCAGGGCACGCCGCAATACGAGCTGATCAATCGCGGTCTCGGGCTCGCCGCGTTCAAGAGCATCTATTGGTGGGAGTGGTCCCATCGGATGCTCGGGCGCGTGCTGGGCGCGGTGTTCCTGGTGCCGTTTCTTCTCTTCTATCGGCAGCGGCGCATCGATCGGGCGCTCGGGCTCCGGCTCGGCGTCATCTTCCTCTTGGGCGGCGCGCAGGGAGCGCTCGGTTGGTGGATGGTGCAGTCGGGCCTCACCGGACAACGCGTCGCGGTCAGCCAATATCGCCTGGCCGCGCATCTCGGCCTCGCCATGATCCTGTTCGGCTATGTGTTCTGGACGGCGCTTGAGATCATCGGCGCGGCGCGCAGCCGCATCGCGTCGGGGCCACGCTTGCAAATCTGGGCGAGCCTACTCGTGGCGATGATTTTCGTGCAGATATTGCTTGGCGCTTTCATGGCCGGGCTCGATGCCGGGCGCGCTTTTTCAAGCTGGCCAAGCTATGCGGGCGCATGGATTCCCCGCGGGCTCTACGACCTCTCGCCCTGGTGGATCAATCATTTCGAAAATCCTGCCCTGGTGCATTTTCAGCATCGCAGCGTCGGTTACGTGGTCGCGGCTCTGGTTGTGGCGCTCTATCTCGGGCTGCGGCGTGCCGGGGCCGACAGAAGCTTACGGATCGCCGGGATCCATGCCGTCATTCTGACCGCGCTGCAGATCGCGCTGGGAATCTTCACGGTCGTCAGCATGGTGGCGCTGCCGCTGGCGGCGTCGCATCAGATTTGTGCGCTGGCTCTCTTCGCTGCCGCGCTGTGGTGGGCCTATGCGCTGAACGCAAACGCCGCACATCCCGCTCGCTAGCGGAACGCGCGGCGCTTGAAAAAACTTCACTCGCCTATTCGGCGGGCATTGCCCGGCGCTGGCTGCCGATGAACGGGAAGGGCGGCGAGGGGACCAGCGCGAAAGCGCCGTCGCCCAATCCGGCCTGCACCAACAGCCCGACCGCCCACAATATGGGAAGTTCGGACCCCGCCCCGGTGAAGAAGAAGCCCTTCCGGACCGCCCAGAATTGCGCCGCTCCCACGATCAGCGGGAACGCATAAAGCGCCACCCAGCGGGTGTAGATGCCCGGAATGAGCAGGAGCGCGCCGAGGAATTCCCCCGACAGCACATAGACGATGACCCAGGTCGGATAGCCCGCCATGACCAGGCCATTCCACCAGCCGTCGAAACCATCGGGCCGGACGAAAAACTTCCAATACAGATGCGCGATGGCAAAGATGCCGAGCGTGACCCGCAAAAGAAGCGTCGCATATGGCGCCGTACGCATGTCGATCATGTGATCCTCCCACCTCTTCTTGTACCCAAAGGATTGCAGCCGTCAGGCCCCGCGTCAATCCGCCTCAGGCTGCCATCGCCTGGTCCAAATCCGCGATCAGGTCCTTGGGGTCCTCGATGCCGACCGAGAGCCGGACGACTTCGGGGCCGGCCCCCGCCTTGACGCGGTCTTCGTCGGAAAGCTGCCGGTGGGTGGTGGAAGCGGGGTGGATGATGAGGCTCCGCGTGTCGCCGATATTGGCCAGATGGCTGAAGATGCGCACGCTATTCACCAGTTTCACGCCCGCTTCGTAGCCGCCCTTGAGCCCGAAGGTGAACACCGAGCCCGCGCCCTTGGGACAATATTTGCGCATGGACGCGTGCAGTTTGTGTTTCTCGAGACCGGCATAATTCACCCATTCGACGCGGCTGTCCGCTTCCAGCCATTGCGCGACGCTGAGCGCATTGTCGCAATGGCGCCGCATCCGCAAGGGCAGGGTCTCCATTCCCGTCAGCACCAAGAACGCATTCATCGGCGCGAGGCATGGTCCGAGATCGCGCAACGACAATGCGCGCGCCGCGACGCAGAAGGCGAAATCGCCGAAAGTCTCGTAGAAGCGGATGCCGTGATAGGAGGCGTTTTCCTCCGTCAGGAGTTTGTAATTTCCGCTCTTCTCCCAATTGAACGTGCCTGCTTCGACGATGGCGCCGGCCAGCGAATTGCCATGGCCGCCCAAAAATTTCGTCGCCGAATGCACCACGATATGCGCGCCCCATTCAAAGGGACGCAGCAGATAGGGCGTCGCCAGCGTGTTGTCGACGATGAAGGGCACGCCCGCATCCGCCGCGACTCGCGCGATGCCTTCCAGATCGCTGATCACCCCGCCCGGATTGGCGATGCTTTCGCAAAAGATGGCGCGGGTTTTATCGGTGACGGCGCGTTTGAAACTGTCGGCATCGGTGCAATCGGCCCAGCGCACGTGCCAGCCATATTTCTTGAACGACTGGCTGAACTGGTTGACCGAGCCGCCGTAAAGCTGACGCGCGGAAATGAATTCGGCGCCCTGTTCCATGATGGTGTGAAAGACAAGCGCCTGCGCCGCATGGCCGGATGCCGCCGCCAAACCCGCCGTGCCGCCTTCGAGCGCGGCGATGCGCTCCTCCATCACCGCGACGGTGGGATTCATGATGCGCGAATAGATATTGCCGAAGACCTGCAGATTGAACAGCGAAGCCGCCTGATCGGCATCCTCGAAGACATAGGCCGAAGTCTGATAGATCGGCGTAATGCGCGCCCCTGTCGCGGGATCGGGCTGCGCGCCGGCATGCACCGCGAGCGTATCGAAGCCATATTCGGCCATGCGGGTCTCCTAGGAAAAGCCGGTCACGCCCGTCTTAGTGCGCCACCGGCGCTGAAGGCGGCAGACTTGCGATTGTCGATGGTGCGCCGGTTGACGCCATACCAGCCGATCTCGCCGGACAGCCGGCCATATTCGATCTTCGGACAGCGGTTCATGATGACGGTGAGGCCGGCGGCCTCGGCCCGCTTTGCCGCTTCCTCATTGATGACGCCAAGCTGCATCCACAGAATCCTGACGCCCAGCCGGTCCTTGTTGGCGATGACCTCGTCCGTGATGGGGCCGGCTGCTTCCGAATTGCGGAAGATGTCGACCATATCGACGGGCGGGGGAAGATCGCTCACGCGCGCATAGACGCTCTGACCCAGGATATCCTTGCCCGCGTGCCCTGGATTCACCGGAATGATCTTGAAGCCCTTGTCGAGCAGATATTTCATCGCGAAATAGGATGGCCGGGCCTCATTGGGCGAGGCGCCGACCATGGCGATGGTCTTCACGCTCCTGAGGATGCGCGCGATCTGTGCGTCGGGATAATCGGGATAGAGCTTCATGTGGCGGGCCATTTCGGAGGGCGTTTGTCCAGAAACGCGTCAATGCCCTCGATCGCTTCGTCATGCAGCATATTTTGCACCATCACTTCGCCGACATAATCATAGGCATTGGAGAGACCCAATTCGAGCTGATGCTGGAAGGCCTGCTTTCCGGTTCGAAGCGTTTTGGTCGGCTTGGAGGCGATGAAGCGGGCGAGCAGCTGGGTTTCCTTCCCCAGTTCCGCCGGCGCGACCACGCGATTGACGAGGCCCAGACGTCGCGCCTCCTCGGCGGAAATCGCCTCGCCCGTCAGCAGCATTTCCATCGCGGCCTTGCGCGGCACGGCGCGCGACAAGGCGACCATCGGCGTCGAACAGAACAGGCCGATATTCACCCCGGGGGTCGCGAAACGCGCTTCGGTGGAGGCGAGCGCGAGGTCGCAGGACGCCACCAGCTGGCACCCCGCCGCGGTCGCCACCGCATGCACCTGCGCGATGACCGGTTTGGGATGGCGCACGATGGTCTGCATCAGATGGCTGCATTGCGCGAACACGCCGCGGTAATAGGCGAGCCCGGCATCGGCATCGTTGCGCCGCGTGCTCATCTCTTTCAGGTCATGGCCGGCGCTGAAGGCCGGACCCTTGGCGGCGATGACGATGACTTTCGTAGCGTCGTCATCCACGGCTTCATCGAGCGTGAGCTGCAGGGCGCGCATCAGGCTTTCGGAGAGCGCGTTGCGGGCTTCCGGACGGTTCAGCGTGATGGTCAGAACTCCGGCCTCGCGGGTGGGCAGGAGCGGGGGAAGCGGGTTTGGATGGTCCATGCGCCTTTTACCTCCCTTTTCACCCCTGACCGCAAGAGGAAGTCACCCGGATACGGTAATATAATACCGCATCAAGAAGGCCCAAGAAACTCTGTCCTATCGCCCATTTGGCTTGACGCAAAGCCAATGCATCGCTACATCCGCCCGTCCGGTACTTTCGCGGAGTGACTTATGCAAACCTATTCACCCAAAGCGTCCGAAATCCAGAAGAAATGGGTGGTGGTCGACGCCGATGGCCTGGTCGTCGGGCGGCTCGCCGCCATTATCGCCACACGCCTGCGCGGGAAGCACAAGCCGACCTACACACCCCATATGGATTGTGGCGACAATGTCATCGTGGTCAACGCCGAAAAGATCCTGTTCACCGGCAACAAGCTGACCGACAAGAAATATTATTGGCACACCGGCTATATCGGCGGCATCAAGGACCGCACGCCGGAAAAATTCCTCAGCGGCAAGACGCCGGAGCGAGTCGTGCAGCTCGCCGTGAAGCGCATGCTGCCGCGCGGCCCTCTGGGCAAGCATCAATTCGCCAATTTGCGCGTCTATGCCGGCCCCGAACATCCCCATGCCGCCCAACAGCCCGAAGCGCTGGACGTCGGCGCAATGAACCCCAAGAACACCAACTACCGCAAAGCGAAGGCAAGCTGATATGTCCGAAGGAGTTCGCGATTTCTCCGAGCTGAAGACGACGCTGATCAAGGCGAAGCAGCCCGAAACGCAGCAGCCCACGCCGCAGGAAAACCGGCCCAAGCTCGATCGCCAGGGACGCGCCTATGCCACCGGCAAGCGCAAAAACGCGGTCGCTCGGGTCTGGATCAAGCCCGGTCCTGGACGCGTCATGGTCAACGGCAAGGAAGAAACCGTCTATTTCGCGCGTCCCGTGCTGCGCATGATCCTGCGCCAGCCTTTGGTTGCAGCCGGACGCGACGGCCAATACGACGTCATCTGCAAGGTGACGGGCGGCGGTCTTTCCGGCCAAGCGGGAGCCGTGCGCCATGGCATCTCCAAGGCGCTTATCGCCTTTGAGCCCACTCTGCGCCCGACACTGAAAACGGGCGGCTTCCTCACCCGCGATCCGCGCGTCGTAGAGCGCAAGAAGTACGGCCGTCCCAAGGCGCGTCGCAGCTTCCAATTCTCGAAGCGGTAATCGGGTACCTTCAGGTTCTTTTTGCGGGCAGCGCGCCAGGGAAACCGGCGCGCTGTTTGGCTATGAAACGCTTGTCGAAATGCGCGGGCTGAGTTGAGTTAGGGCGGTGTGCAGGTTTTCGACGATCCGTTCAAAGCACCACGTCCAACACGCACTCCAAACCCCGAGGGTCGAAGTCCATTCGTGGAGGCTCGCCACCCAAGGCATGGGAGAGAAGACGCGATCCAAAACCTCTGTGCTCGGGCGGTTTGACCGGTGGCCCACCGCGTTCCTTCCAATGCAGCTTCACGCGGGTGGGATCTCCGTGCACTTCCCACGCAATCATTATGCGGCCGCTGAGGTTCGACAGCGCGCCATATTTGACGGCGTTGGTAGCGAGCTCGTGCACTGCCATCGCCACAGCCAGCGACTTGTCGGAATCCAGCCAGACCTGATTGGGGCCTTCAATCAGAAATCGCTCGCGGTGTTTTTCCTGGAAGGCGTCAAGCGCGCCTTGAACAACGTCCTTCAATAATGCGCGGTTCCATTGTTCCAAGACCAAGAGGTCATGCGCATTCGCGAGCGACTGCAATCGGGAGAGGAACGTGGCTCGCTCTTCCGCAGATGCGCTGCGCATGGTCTGCGTCGCCAATGCCTGCACGGTTGCCAGCGTATTCTTGATGCGGTGCTTCATCTCGAGGAGAAGAAGGTTTTTCTGTTCTTCGGCGCGCTTGCGGTTGGTGATGTCCCGGGCGATCTTGGACGCACCGATGATTTTGCCGTTTGCATCTTTGATGGGCGACACCGTCAGGGAAATGTTGACCAAGCTTCCATCCTTGCGCCGGCGGATGGTCTCGTAATGGTTGACCTGTTCGCCGCGCACGATGCGGCTGATGATTCCCGGTTCCTCCTCGAGCCGCTCCGGCGGAATCAAGATCGTGATCGGTTTGCCGATCATTTCTTGCGCGGTATAGCCGAAGAGGCGCCCCGCGCTATCGTTCCAGCTGAGAATCGTGCCATTGAGATCCTTGCTGATGATGGCGTCATCGGAGGATTCCACGATCGAAGCGATACGTTGCGCGAATGTCTCGGCGAGTTTGCGATCTGTGATGTCCACCAGCATGTTCACGGCGCCCAGAAGCTTGCCCGTTCTGCTGTAGAGCGGCGTCGGGTGCGAGATAAACGGTACACGGGTTCCGTCCGGACGTTCGGCCACCGCTTCCATGCCCCGGACTGGCCGTTTTTCCTTTAAGGCCATCGCCATGGGACTTTCACCAGGCGGGAGAGGCGTACCGTCCGGCCAATAGAGCTTCCAGGACCCGCACCACTCGCTCTTGCCCAATTGCGGGCGATAACCCCAAAGGGTAGCGGCCGCTTCGTTGAAGTAGGTAATCCGTCCGTTGGCGTCGGTGACATAAATCGCAGCCGGCAGATCATCGAGGACCTTGCGAAAGTGATCGTCGCTTTGCAGGGGGTCCCTCGCCGGCTTTGAAGAAAGGCCAAATGGCGACAAATTTTCCGACCGTCCCATGCTGCTCAGCAGTTTGCTCACGGTAAATCCGAATGGCTCCCTATCCAAGAACGCCGAAGCGAGGCTTGCGGCAGCGACAGCTTGGCAAAAAAAGATGGGAACGACGATTGCCCATCGCGAGAGGCAGGGCGTTTTGAGCAAGCCCGCCGAGAAAAATCAGGACATGCTGCGCCCAAGCTTCCAAGGCCGTGGGTTCAAGCGGCCTGGTTTCCCTTGGGATCGGGACCGAATTGGTTTGGTCCAACCATGCCCGGCAGCACGTAAAGATAGATCAGATAGGCCGAACACAAGACCGTGGCGAGCGCGAAAATCACACCCAGCAGCCAGGAGAGATAGAACAGGGATAGGGTCAGAAAGGTGGGCACGATGGGTATCAGGACCAGCCAGCCGCTTTTGTCCACATCGTGCAACCGCCGGACGGTAATCGCGAGCGTGGGCACCAGAAGGGCGAGTCCGACCACACTCGACAGGAGGCGAATCCCCAGAATGTCCAGCAGGATCGAAATCACCAGATAAACCAGAATGTAGCGCCAGAACTCGGTTCGTGGGGCGCGCCCCTTAAAATCGGCATAATGATGGGTCAGGACGCGGCGGAAACCTTCAATGATCTGTTTCACCTCCATGACCGCCCCCTTCGATTTGGACATGGCGAGGCCGAGCTTGTTCGCAGAGCCTTCTTCGAGCTAAGAGCGGGCGGGAAATTCTGTCAATGACCGCGCGCAAAGGCCTTTATGTCTCTTAGGGTATTCATCGACGGCGCGTCCGGAACCACGGGGCTCGAGATTCGCGAGCGTTTGCAGACCCGTGGCGAGCTGTCTCTGGTCGCGCTCGACGACAAGCGTCGCAAGGACGCGTCGGCCCGCGCCGATGCGCTCAACGATGCCGACATGGTTATTCTTTGCCTGCCCGATGCGGCGGCGCGCGAAGCGGTGACGCTCATCGTCAACCCGAATGTGCGGGTGATCGATCCCTCCAGCGCGCACCGCGTGACCGAAGGTTGGGTCTTCGGTTTTCCGGAACTGGAGGCAAAGCGTCGCATGGAATTGCGCCACGCCATGCGCGTGACCAATCCGGGCTGCTATTCGACGGGCTTTCTTTCGATCATGCGGCCTTTGACACGCGCCGGCATTGTCCCTCCCGATTGGGCGGTGACGTGCAACGCGGTATCGGGCTATTCCGGCGGGGGGCGGACCCTGATCTCCGAATTCGAAGATGCGGATGCGCCCCATTACAGCCGCGAGATTTTCCGCACCTATGGGCTCGATCTGGAGCACAAACATATCGAAGAGATGCGTGTGCATGCGGGTCTCGTCCACCGGCCGCTTTTCTCGCCGAGCGTCGGGCGCTTCCATCGCGGCATGCTGGTGGAGGTGCCGCTGCAATTATGGGCCTTGCCGGGCAATCCCAGCGTGGCCTCGGTTCATGCGGCGCTGGCGGATGCCTTTTCCGGCGAGAAGCTGATCGCGGTCGCGCCCCTGTCCGAGGCCGCGGCGAAAACGACGCTCGATGCCGAGGAGCTGAAGAACACCAACCGGCTCAAGCTTTACGTCTTCGGCAATGAGGGGCGGCGGCAGGCGCGCGTCGTGGCCGTGCTCGACAATCTCGGCAAAGGCGCGGCGGGCGCCTGCGTGCAGAATCTCAATGCGATGATGGGCTGGCCCGAAACGGCGGGACTCATATGAGCCGGAAGCGGGGGCTGTAGCGATGTATGTTCCGGCTCATTTTGCGCTCTCGGACGCCGCCGCTTTGCACGACTTCATGCGGAACAACAGCTTTGCGGTTCTTGCCGGACAGGTCGCCGGAAGGATTCAATTCGCCTATGCGCCGCTGGTGTGCAATCCCGCGCCCGCGCCCTTCGGAGGCGTGCGATTCCATCTTGCACGCGCCAATCCCCTGGCGACGATCGAAGAAGGTAGCGAGGTTAAGCTCTCCATCATGGGGCCGCATGCCTATATCTCGCCCGATTGGTACGCGACGCCGGGCCAGGTGCCGACTTGGAATTACGTCGCAGTCGAAGGGGTGGGCCGCGTGCATCGCCTTTCGGATGACGGATTGAAGCGGCTCTTGGCCGAGTTGGCTGCGCAGGAAGAAAACGCGCTGGCGCCGAAACCAGCTTGGACAACCGCCCGCGTGCCTGCAAAACAGCTGGATGCTTTGCTGAACGCCATCGTGGGCTTTCAGCTGCCTTTCGATATGCTCGAAGGCAAAGTGAAGTTGTCGCAAAACCGCACGTTCGCCGATCGGGAAGGCGCAATCGCGGGCCTGACGATGCGCGGCGATTCGGCCAGCATTGCCGTGGCTGAGGCCATGCGAAACGCACTCGCCATGGAGACGCGTTGATGGATTATGTCGACCTGCGCTCCGACACCGTCACGCGCCCTTCCGATGGCATGCGCCGCGCCATGGCCGAGGCCCCCGTTGGCGACGACCAATATGGCGAAGACGAGAGCGTCAATCTCCTGCAGGAACGGATCGCCGCCATGCTCGGCAAGGAAGCTGCGCTCTTCGTGCCCAGCGGCACCATGGCGAACCAGTTGGGGCTCAAGCTTTTCACGCGGCCGGGGGATGATGTGATCCTTTCCCATGAGACCCATATGGTCTGGCACGAAGCGGGGGCAGGCGCCGCCAATGCCGGCGTGCAATTCACGGCGATCGGAACCGAAGGCCTGTTCACTGCGGCGGAGTTTCTGGCGGCGGTCAAACCGGCCGGGCACATGATGTTCCCACCGACGACGCTCGTCGCTATCGAGAATACGCATAATCGCTGTGGCGGACTCGTTTTCCCCCAAGAGGACGTGAGTGCCATATGCCGCGCCGCGCGCGAACGCGGCATTCGCACCTATCTGGATGGGGCGCGATTGTTCAACGCGGCGGCCGCCTCGGGACGCACGCCCGCGCAACTTTCGGCGCCTTTCGATGCCGTGTCGGTTGCGCTCTCCAAGGGCCTGGGCTGCCCGGTGGGAAGCGTCATTGCCGGCGCGAACGCGGACATCGCGCGCGGCGTTCGCATGCGCCGGATGATGGGCGGGGCCATGCGCCAGGCCGGTATCCTCGCTGCTGCCGGGCTCTATGCGCTGGATCACAATCTCTCGCGCCTGCCCACCGATCACGCCAACGCAAAGCTGATCGCGACGCGTCTGGCCGGATTGCGCCGTGTCCGCCTCGACCTCAAGACCGTCCAGACCAATATCGTGATCTTCCACATGGCCGAGGATGCACCCGATGCTGCATCAATCGCGGCCCGCGCCAAAGAGGCCGGCGTGCTTGTCTCCGTCTTTGCTCAGAAAAAGCTCCGTGCCGTGACGCATCTCGATGTCGATGAGAAGGCGTGCGCGCGCGCTGCCGATATCCTCGCTCGTGTCATAGAGCGGGCATAGCGGTTCACCCTGGTATATCTCCTCGAATGTCCGCGCGCGCCTGGGGGCGTGAAATTTCTCCGATCCCTTGCCGTTGGCGGCGCAGCTCAGCCAGAATCGGGAGAGACGCAGGCAGGCCTCGCGCAGATAAGGCGAGACGGCCTGCTCCGAGAGCACTTCGGCTTCTATAGCCAACAAAACGTAGCGCACGCGTTGATGCGGACAGTCTTGCGCATGTTTGTCTGTTTCGTTCATCGGGCCCTCCGAATCTTGAACGAGATAACTGCCATGCCAAATCGAAGTTCCGCTCATGCATGCTCTATCTGGCGTCATGGTTTAAAGCCGCAATTTGACCAAAATTGTTCGCTGTCGAAACGGCGATTAACCTAAAACTCAGTCCGTCCGGACGCCGACGCTTCCATTGGCGCGCGCAAACGTTATCTCGCCGTGGACAAGGACCTGCGCAAGACAATCGTGCGCATGAGCAAGAATGCGCGCAAACGCCCTCCGCCGAAAGACGAGAGCGGTTATTTCTATATTTGCGAGGAATGCGGCCAGGCGGTCGACAAGCGATCCGCCGTGCAGATCTTTCATCATGAGGAACTTGCCCACCGGCCGCTGACGGAAGGCGAACTCACGGAGCTATCGTTGGAGGAAAGAGCCTGGGAAAAACCGCGCGGTGGACGATCAGGGAAACCTTAGCGCGATGCCACACGCTTCTTCGGCTGGTTCATGGTGCCCGCTTTCACCAGTACATAGGTCCCCGGCGCATCGCCGAGCAAATTCAGCTCGCCGTCGCCCGGCTTGGGCGCCGGAATCTTCTCGCCCGAGCGAGGCGCAAGCCAGCCATCCCAAGCCGGCCACCAGGAACCGTGATGTTCGATGGCGTCCGCTTGCCATTCCTCCAGCGTCGCGGGCAATTGCTCATTGGTCCAATGCTGATATTTTCCCGCCGCGGGAGGATTGATCACTCCCGCGATGTGCCCCGAGCCGGCGAGCACAAAATTGACCGGCCCGGCGAACAGTTTCGCGCCCTTGTAGACCGAAACCGCAGGCGCGATATGGTCCTCCTTCGCCGCCTGGAAAAAGGCCGGCGTCTTGATCTTGGCGATGTTCAGGCGCTGGCCGCCCAGCATCATCTCCGCCTGAGCCAGAGCGTTGTCGCGATAGCATTCGCGCAAATAGGCCAGATGCAATTTGAGCGGCATGCGCGTGGTGTCGGAATTCCAGTACAGAAGATCGAACGGTACCGGCTCTTTGCCCAGGAGATAATTGTTCACCACGAACGACCAGATCAGATCGTTGGCCCGCAGCATGTTGAAGGTCGTCGCCATCTTGGAGCCTTCGAGCACGCCGCCCGCGGCGCGCATCTGCTTTTCCATCGCGGCAAGCTGCACGTCATCGACGAAAATCTGCAGATCACCCGATTGCGAGAAATCGACCTGCGCGGCGAGAAAGGTCGCCGACTTGATGCGGTTCTTGTTTTCGCCGCTGGCGGCGATGTAGGCGAGAGTGGCGGCGAGCAGCGTGCCGGCGATGCAATAGCCGACGGTGTTGACCTGGCGCTGGCCGGTCGCCTTCTCCACCGCATCGAGGGCGGCGAAGATGCCTTCGCGCATGTAATCCTCGAAACTCTTTTCCGCCAGCGAAGGATCGGGATTGACCCAGGACACCACGAAAACCGTGTAGCCTTGATCGACCGCCCATTTGACCAAGGAGTTCTTGGGCTGCAAATCGAGAATGTAGAATTTGTTGATCCAGGGCGGGAAAATCAGCAGCGGCGTCTCATAAGCGGATTTCGTCGTCGGGCTGTATTGCAGGAGTTCGAACAATTCGTTGCGGAACATCACTTTGCCGGGGGTGGTCGCGATATCGCGGCCGACGACGAAATTGTCCGTAGTCTGACGAATGGACAGTTCACCATGGCCGCGTTCCAGGTCCACCAGGAGATTGTCCAGCCCCCGCACCAGATTTTCGCCATTGCTGCGCAACGTCTCGCGCAGGACTTCGGGATTGGTCAGCACGAAATTGCTTGGGCTAACGGCATCGGCGAATTGCCTGGCATAGAAGGCGGCGCGGGCCTGGGTTCTTTGGTCCATCCCTTGGACGCCGGCAACGGTCTTCTGGAGCCAGTTGG
>Ga0209488_10003613_pt1 | contig 12359 bp, 10 predicted proteins | sample Rivendell_Oct201_8_FD_188349 | JGI IMG/M metagenome (GOLD analysis project Ga0209488, IMG submission 188349) | Vadose zone soil microbial communities from the Eel River Critical Zone Observatory, Northern California, USA -... | ecosystem: Environmental > Terrestrial > Soil > Vadose zone >...
CGTGATGCGGTCGGTGACGAGCTCGACATTCGGCCGCTGCAGCGCCGGATAGTAGTCAGAGGACAGCAGGATCCGCTTGCACCCGATCGTGTAGTCCGGGGTCAGCCGCGCTCGCAGCCCCGGATCGGGTACCTGCCGTTCAAGATGCTTGCGCGCCATCGCCTCCAGCGGCGCCATCAGCCTGGGGTCGACCGCGAAGCCGGCCGCGCGGCTTTCCAGCCCCCAGTAGACGGCGTACCGCAGCGCACGCGCGGCACCTGGCACGGCGCGCAGCGCCGCCCGCATTCGCGGCGGGCCTTTGCGTCTGCCCGAAGTTCTCCCAATTGCCGGTGCCCTCGGCGTTCTTGCGCAGCCGCAGGTCCAGCCCGTCCAGCTCGACCCGGTCCATCTCCAGCCGCTTGGCCAAGAGCGGGAACAGCTTCACCCGGACGGCGGCGCGATTGAAGGCCAGAAACGGCTCCTCGCCGAACCCCGGCGGATTCCCCAGGCTCGCCGGCCCCAATTCGAGGGCAATCCAGGGGAATACCGACAGCTTGATGTCGCCCTGGAGCACCAGCTCTCGCCCCGTCGATTCCTTGACCGCCGCGGCAATCCGGCCCTTGTAGTCGTTCGGATTGACCAGCCACCACACGGCGACGAGCCCTGCCGCGATGAGGACGAGGATGCCCCCCATCACGCCCGCCAAAACCTTCACTGTCCGCACGCGTTGCCCCTTGAATTTGAAGCTGGATGATAGCTCAAGAGGGTCCGGATCCCGCCGATAACCTGAGCCTTGAGGGCTTAACTGTGCTGGTTGTTGCATGCGCAAATCCGCCGATTTTCTCGAGTTTGCCGCGGCTGCCGGAGGTTTCGGCGTCTTTGACCTTGATCTCGTGACCGGTGACATCGGCGGCACCCCCCTGTTCTTCGATCTCATCGGCTTGCGGCGCCGCGAGACGCTGACGCGCGAGGAGTGGCTTGCGACCATCCACCCGGAAGACCTCGAAGCCGTCGCGATGGAGTTGAGCGCCGCCATCGACTCCGGCACCAAGTACCAGGCCGAATACCGTGCGCTGATGGCGAACGGCGAGATCCGCTGGCTGACCGGCCGCGGTGAGATCGTGAACGATGCCGAAGACCGCCCGGCCCGTGTGGTCGGCACCATCAGCGACATCACTGCGCGCAAGCAGCTGGAAGAGAAGCTGCGCTACGCCACCGAGTCGCTGAACATCGCCCAGGGCGCCGCCGGCGTCGCGACCTTCGACTTCAATTTCGACCGCAACAGCCGCATCTGCTCCGACAACTTCCATCACCTCTTGGGTATCCCGCCCTCGACCCGGCTCGACGATCTCAACCTCTTGCTGTCGCGGGTTCATCCGGATGACGTCGAGCGCAGCCGCAGCAAGCCGCTCGAGACCACCCCCGGCGATCCGACCTATCTCTGCCAATACCGGGTGGTGCTCGACGATGGCAGCCAGCGCTGGATCGGCGAGAAAGCCACGGTGACGCACGACAAGTCCGGCAGGGTGGTGCGGGTCACGGGCGCCATCGTCGACATCAGCGATTTGAAGCGCGCCGAAGCGGCCTTGGACTCGGCTGAGGCCCGCTTGGAGCGGGCGATCCGCGGCACCCAGGACGGGCTGTGGGAAATCGACCTGGTGACCGATACGCTCTGGTTCGGCCCGCACTTCGAAGAAATGCTGGGCTACGGCGTCGGCGAACTCAGCGAGTCCCGCGAGCGCTATCGGTCGATGATGCATCCGGAAGACCGCGAAATGGTCATGGCAATTGTGCAGAATCATCTCGAACACGGCGCGGTCTACGACGTGGAATATCGCGCGCGGCACAAGGCCGGGCACTACGAGTGGCTGCGCTCGCGCGCGCAGTCGGAACGCGCTGCGGATGGCACGGCGCTGCGCGTGGCCGGTTCGTCGCAGCTCATCACCGACCGCAAGCTCGCCGAGCAGGCGACCATCGATGCGAAGCTCGCCGCCGAAGCCGCCAATCGCGCCAAGAGCCATTTCCTCGCCAACGTCAGCCACGAGATCCGCACGCCCATGAACGGCGTGATCGGCATGTCGCAGATCCTGTCGGAAACCACCCTGGACAACACCCAGCGCGAATACGTCGACATCATCCGCGGCAGCGCCCAGGCCCTGCTCTCCTTGATCAACGACGTGCTCGATCTCTCGAAGATCGAGGCCGACCGCCTCGAGCTCGAAGCGGTGGAATTCAATGTGCGCGATGTGATCTATGAGACGGTCGCCGCCATGTCCCTGCAATCCGCGGTGAAGGGCATCGAATTGGTCGTCAACGTCGGCATCGACGTGCCCGTCACCGTACGCGGCGATCCGGGGCGTCTGCGCCAGATCGTCATGAACCTGATGGGCAATGCCATCAAATTCACGCACGAAGGTTACGTGGTCCTGGATGCCGCCGGCGCCTGCGATGAGCGCGGCCGCCTCACTCTGCGCATCGAGGTCACGGATACCGGCATCGGCATTCCGCCCGATCGGCTCGACCGCCTGTTCAAGACCTTTTCGCAGATCGATTCCTCCACCACGCGCCATTACGGCGGCAGCGGCTTAGGGCTGTCGATCGTCAAGCGCCTCGCCGAATTGATGGGCGGCGCGGTGGGTGTGCGCAGCGAGCCCGGACGCGGCTCGAGCTTCTGGGTCACCCTGAAAGTCGACGCCGTGGCGGAGCAGGCGGAGCGCGAGGCCGTCGGGCTCGGCCGCCGCATCCTCATCGTCGACGATCTCCCCGTCAGCCGCCAGAGCCTGGCCCGGAAACTCCGGCTGGCGCGCTTCGACGCGGTCTCGGTGGGAGGGGTCGACGAAGCCTTGGAGCAACTGGCAAAAGATCCGGACTTTGACCTGGTATTGGCCGATGAGTTCATGCCCGTGAAAGGCGGACTCGATCTCTTGGCCGCCCTGCGCGCCGATCCGCGCCACGCCGCCCTGCCGTTCATTCTGCTGTCCCTGTTCGGCGCGGAGCACGACCCGGCCGAGCGGGCGCACCACCCGCATGCGGTCGGTCTCAAACCCATTCGTGGCTGCACCCTCACCGCGCTGGTGGCCCAGGTGTTGACGGGCAGAGTGCCGAGCAAGGCGGAGCTCCCACCCGCGCCGCAGGCGAATCCCACCTTCTGCGGCCATCGCATCTTGCTGGTCGAAGACAACGCGGTGAATCAGCGGGTGGCGCAGCGCATGCTGCAGAAGCTGGCGGCGGAGGTCACCATTGCCAACCACGGCGCCGAGGCCTTGGAGCGCCTGGCGGAATCAACCTACGACGCCGTGTTGATGGACTGCCAGATGCCGGTCATGGATGGCTTCACCGCGGCCCGGCGCATTCGCGAGCTCGAGCACCGCAGCGGCCGCGGCAAGCGGCTGCCCATCATCGCGCTGACCGCGAATGTCATGAGCGAGGATCGTGAAAACTGCATCGCGGCGGGCATGGACGCGCATCTCGGCAAACCCATCGAGGCCGCCCAGCTGGTGGCCTGTCTGCTCCGCTATCTGAAGCCCGATGCCGGGCGCCCGGAAGTCGACATGGACGCCCTGCGCGAGCTCACCGGCGGGGACACGGACTTCGAGCGGGAGCTGGTGGCGACCTTCGTCAGCAGCGGCGACCAATGTCTGGCGGAGATTCTCTCGGCGCTGCGCGTCAGCGATCTTGCCACCATCGGCAAGCGTGCGCATGCATTGAAGGGCGCCAGCGCCAATATTCACGCCTCGGGTCTGGCCGCGGCGGCCTCGAGCCTGGAGAGCGCGGCGCGCGCGAACTCCGTGGCGGAAATCGACGGCTTGGTCGCGGAGCTCTCCGCGAGGCTGCGGGCCGTCAACGCCGAATTGCGCAAGGCCGGCTGAGCCGCGCGCAGACTTTTAGGTCAGGCCTGCGCCGCAAGCGCGGGGGCGACCGCGATTTCCTCGCCGCTGATGCGATCCCGGCCCGCTTCCTTGCTGCGATACAGGCACTCGTCCGCGGTTCGAATCAAGGTGTCGACCTTGAGCGCAATGTCGGGCCCACAGGGCCCGGTGGATGCGACCCCGAAGCTCACCGTGACCATGGCATCCCCGGCGCGGGTGGCGAACGGAGCCGACGAGATCAGCGTGCGGATTTTTTCCGCGACGTGCATGGCGCCCGCGTACGGGGTCTCCGGCAGCACCACCAGAAATTCCTCGCCGCCGTAGCGCGCCACCCAATCGCTGTTGGTGCGCAGGAGCTTCTGCGCCCGCGCCACGAACTGCTGCAGCACATCGTCGCCCGCCGCATGGCCGCGCGCGTCGTTGATCTTCTTGAAAAAGTCCACGTCGCACATGAGCACCGACAAGGGATAGGCATAGCGGCGGCAGCGCTCGAGCTCGCGCGGCAGCTGCTCCATGAGATAGCGGCGATTGTAGGCCCCGGTGAGGGCATCGGTGATCGACAGAATGCGGTTGCGGTGATTCGCGACCCGCAGCGAATGCTCGAGGTTCAAGATGCGCCGGCCGGCGTTCAACCGCGCGATCAATTCGGGTTCGTGAACGGGTTTGACCAGGTAGTCGTCGGCGCCCGCTTCCAGCCCCGCAATGATGTGTTCCTTGGCGTCGCGTGCGGTGAGCAGCAGTGCGTAAACGTATCCGTCCAGCTGCATGTTGCGCACCGCCTTGCACAGCGCGACGCCGTCCATTTCCGGCATCTCCCAGTCGGTCACCAGCATGGGGTAGTAGCGCGCCGTCATCTTGTCGAGGGCTTCTGAGCCGTTCGCCACCGCGTCGACCTCATACCCCGCCTTGTTGAGAAAGCGAGTCATGAGCATGCGCGTCACCGGATCGTCCTCGGCGAGCAAAATGGTCGCCGAGGGTTCGACTGTGAGGGATGTCACAGATTCCAGTTCAGACACGTCGGGAGAACCCTCTTTGGTTTCTAGTATTTGGGATTATCGGCGCCACGCGCGTCGACTTGACCCAAGTCGCCGTGACTTATTGTAAATCTCCGCCACAGCGCTCATGCGCAGCATTTGTCGGAACTGTGCGCTGGTCGCTCATGATTCTGCCTAGCACAGGTCTCCCCGCCCATCAAGTGCGGGGCATGGCGGGCCGATAGGAGGGGATGGCAGATTCGCCCTCTCGATCCTCCGAAGCCCGCTCACCCGGAGCGGCCGAACCGCCGGCGGGCGGCCACGGCGTATGGAAATTGACTCTGTGGAACGGCTCCGTCCGGTTCGATCCTTGGTTTTACCGGCGTCTGCACTGGCCGGCGGCGGTCAAGCGCACCCGGCTCGACGATTTGAAGCCGTATCTGCCGGCCGGCGCCTGGGAGGAGTTGCTGCTCGCCATCCGCAATCATCTGGAACGGCAAGTGCCTTTGGATCTCGAGGTCCGCGTGCAGGTCGAGGGCAGCCGGCTCGAACGGTGGCGCGTTCAGGGCTCGGTCGAACGCAATGCCGCCGGGCAGCCGATCTCTCTCGGCGGCACTATGCGTGAGGTGAGCGCCGGGCTTCCGGACCCTCCTTAGGGAGAGCCTGCCTTGAGGCCTAAAGGCGGCTAGGACGCCTCGGTGCGCTCGCCCTTGACCACAGCGTCCTTGGGCAAATACCCGGTGGCGGTGCCTTCGCGGCCCGTGAACCAATTCACCGCGTATTGCACCAGCTGAGTCCCGGTCGTGAGGTTCAGCTTGCGCTTGATGCGCTGCCGGTGCGACTCCACCGTCTTGATGCTTAAATTAAGGGAATGCGCCGTCTCGCGGGTGCTCATGCCCTTGCCGATCATGTGCAGAATCTGCAGCTCGCGATTGCTCAGCCGGTCGATGGGGTTGGCCGAGATATAGGCGCCGCCGGCCGCAAACTTCTGAATCATGTTGTTGCCCACGGCCTCGGACACGTAAATGCCGCCGTCGAGCACGCGCCGCAGGGACACCAGGAACTGCTCGCTGGCCGCCTGCTTCATGATGTAGCCGTTGGCTCCGGCGGACAGCATGCGCTCCGCGTAGATGGTTTCGTCGTGCATGGACAGCACCAGGATCGGCAGCTGCGGATGATGGGCGCGCACGTCGCGCACGAGCTCGATGCCGTCGCCCTGCTTCAGGCTGATGTCGGCGATCATCACGTCGGGATTGAGCTCCTTGATGGCGGTCCGCGCATCGCGGGCGGTTTCGGCTTCGCCGCACACGGTGAGGTCCTCTTCATTCTCCATGACGCGGCGCAACCCCTGGCGCACGATCGGATGATCGTCGACGATCAATACGCGCCGGACCTTGCGCTTGCCGGTATTCGCCCCCGATTGGGAAACCGGCGAACGTACCCATGTGTTGCTCGCAGCCATCATTACACGCTCCTTAATGGCGGGCGCCGGTTGCAGGGGCGGCCGTCAGTGGTTGTTCCCCCGTAACGCGAACCACGGTACCGCGTGGTTCATTGGGAGCAATCTCGAACTTTGCACCGATCATCCCGGCACGGTACTTCATTATCTTCAGTCCCATGCCTGTATAAGGCGACGTCGGTAGGTGAAAACCCTCACCGTTATCCGTTATGTACAACAAAAACGTGCTGCGCGAGACCAGCAGGACTATGTCCACCAGAGTGGCATGGCCGTGCCGGGCGGAATTGGTGAGCGCCTCTTGTGCGATGCGGTAGAGGTGACTCGCGTCGGTTTCATCCAGGTGGAGCGCCGGCCACACCTCGGCGCGGAAGTTCACTTCCATGCCGTACAAATCACGGCTGCGCGAAGCCAGCTCCTTGAGCGCAGACACCAGGCCCCCGGTCTCGGTCCGCACCGGCAGGAGTCCGCGCGCCAGCGAGCGCGCATTCTCGATGGATTGATTCACCAGCGCAACGATTTCGTTGATCGAGTCCATCGCATCCGGACAGCGCTCCTTAACCCGGCTCCCGAGGCCCCGCAGCATCAACGCCACGCCGGTCAGTTCCTGTCCCAGGCCGTCGTGCAGATCGCGGCCGATGCTCTGCCGCTCCCGGCCGGAGACATCGAGGATTTCCTGCTCCAGATGCTTGCGCTCGGTGATGTCGCGCGTCGAAATCGAAATCCCGGTGCCGATCCCATCGTCGCGCACCAGCACCGCGCGATTTTCGAAATACCGCACCTCATCGGCGTCGGCGGACTCGAATTCGTAGGTCGCCGTCTCCCCCGTGTCGAGGATATGCTTGAGCTTCTCCAGCACGCCGTCGCGCGCCGGCTCGGGCAATAGAACGCCGATCTCGCGCCCGATGATTTGCTCGATGCTCATGCCGCCGACGTTCCTGTTGATGAACCGGACCTTGAGGCCCGTGTCGACCAGCATCAGCGTATCCGCCGTGTTCGCGGTGGTGGCGCGCAGCAATTCCTCGGACCGCCGCAGTCGCACCTCGGAGTCGCGCCGCTCGGTGATGTCCTGGATGACGCCCACCAAGCCGCGCGGCACCCGGTCGCCGTCGAACAAGGGCCGCGCAAAGGCCTCGTACCATCGGTACCGGCCGTTGCTGGATTTCAGCCGGAATTCCTTTTGCACCTCCAGCTGATATTGAAACGCATCGTCGATGGCGCGGCTCACCCCATGCCGATCGGCGGTGTGCATCTCCGCCATCAGCTTCTTCATGCCGGGGAACACGTTGGGCAAGTGCCCTTTTTGGCCGTCGACGACGGCGAACTCGAACACATCCCGCGCCCGATCCCAGCGCCAGGCGTGCATGTGCGCCATGTTCATCGAGAGCTTCAGCCACCCGGTGCTGCTCTCCAGGGCGATCTGCGCGAGCTTTTGCGCCTGCACGTTCTGCACCGAGCCGAAGGCGCGGAACGGGCGGCCGTCCAAGAGCTCCAGATGCCCGATGATCCGCACCCAGATGCGCCGGTTCTTGAGGGTGGTGATTTCGAGCTCGAGGTCGAGCTGTCCGCCGGCCGCCTCGGATCGAGCACAGGCATCCTGGAAGAGCTGCAGCGATTCCGGCGTGCATTGCGCCAGCATCGAGTCCCAGGACACGGCGAATTCTCCGGGGTTTGCCTCATAGATGCGAAACATCTCATCGGTCCACGTGAGCTCGCGCGTCATGTAGCTGTATTCCCAGCCGCCCATGTTGGCAGTACGTTGGGTTTCAGCCAGGAGGTCGTTGACCCGCTTGATCTCCGACACGTCGACGCAGCAGCCGATGGCGCGCACCGGATCGCCGCCGGCGTTGCGCTGAACCAGGCTGCGCTCCAAGATGGATCGGTAGCGCCCCCGGACGTCTCGAACGCGGTAGGTCGCGGTCCAGCCCCGGCCGTTCAGCAACCCCAAGTGGGTCGATCTTTTCAGCCCCTCGAAATCGCGCGGATGCACCCGTTCCCACCAGGCATCGGTGGTGGGCTCGAGATCCTCGGGCTCGATTCCCAGCACCTCGAGCACGCCCCGGGAACGGTGCACGAAGCCGCTCACCACATCCCACTCGTAAATGACCCCGTCCACCGCGTCCGCCGCCAGGCGAAACACTTCCTCGCGCTGGGCAAGCCGGCACTCCGCGATCTTCCGCTCGGTGATGTCGCGCGAATTGACCACCACCCCGGCGATCAGTGGATCGTCCAGCGCGGAGGTGTAGCTCGACTCCAACCAGCGGTAGGAGCCGTCCTTGTGCCGGACCCTGAACTCGCGTGAATAGCTCTTGATCTCACCCTCGACCAACCGCTGATACTGGGCGCGCAGCGCCTCGCGGTCGTCCGGATGCACGTGCTCGAACAGATTGTTCGATCGCCGCTCCTCGGAAGTGTAGCCCAGGGAATTTCGGACCCCGCCGCTCACGTAATGCAGCGTGCCGTCGGGCCCGGCAACGCCGATGATGTCGCGCGCCTGCTCGGTGAGCGCCAGCAAGCGGCGGTCGCCGCTGCTCTGCGAGCCCGGCTCAGCTTGGGGCTCGGGCTGGGCCTCGGGCTCGGGGAGCGGAGTAAACGTCAGCATAACCAGACGCTGCCCAGGAACCATGGCCAGCGGCTTGATATCCGTCATGACGGACACCTCACCCTCGGCGCAGCACCATTCAAGAACATTGCGGGTGGGCGAGCCGGGATCGGGCATCTCTGCCAGCAGGGTCTCGATCCACGACGCCGAGGCGCTGCCCAGCCAACGCGGTAAGGAGGACTCGATCAGACCAAACGCCTGCGATTCCGGGGTCAGGCAGCGTCGCGCAGCCGCATTGGCCAGCACCACCGGCAGATGCTTGTGGCGGGCATCGACCACCACCACGGCATCGCGAAGGCTATCGAGCGCCGTGTCCGCCAAGGCCCGCGTCGAACTTGTCGCGAGCCTTAGATAATCCGGAGATGTTGCCATCCTTTCGTACTCCGGCCCTTCAAAATTCACGACGCTATAGTTTATACACCCATCAGATACGAAGAGTATCCCGCACTGTTGTATGGGGGTTTCCCTGAATCGAATACTAGGGACCCCGCGGGGTCAACAGCCCGCGCGGTAAAGCTCGGTTATCGCAGCCGCGCTCGGAGCCGCCGGTGAGACACGGTAGGTCACCGCGCATTGAGCGGCGGCCTGCGCCCCGGTCTTTGAAAAAGTTACCGATGTAGGGCTGGAACTGACCGTGAAGCTCGATAGATCCGGCACCGCCAACCGAATGCCCTTCGGCCCCGCGTCCGGATAGCCATTCGTGAGCTGGATGATCCTACCCTCCAAGTTCACGGACGAAAGCCTGCCGCCGGACTCCAGATATTGCGCATGCGCCGCCGCCGCCGCGCTGCGCAGATTGAGGCTCAACGCCAGAACCTCGGACGCACGCGCATCATTCTCGAGGCGCGTGAAGCGCGGAATGGCGAAGCTGCAAACGAGCCCCAACAGCGTGATCACCACCACCAGTTCGACGAGAGAGAATCCCCCGCTGCGCGAGCGCGACGGGTAGGAACGCATGTTCAGTTGCATCAACCATCCATCGGCCGTCGCCTGCCGCGCTGAAGCTCAACTCCGCGGCGGTGAGAGACGGATCACAGCGATACGTGTATGACGTTTGACGTACAAATGTGCGTATTCCGGCGAACGTGGGCAATGGGCCCTGTATGACGATCACGGGCGACCGCTTAAGGCATTGAGCAGTCCAGTGCGCCGGCGCACATCGGCGCATACTTTCTGCAAGCTGCCCGGATGGCGAACCTTGAGTCTTCGAGCCGTCGTCGCGAATACCCTGGTAGCCTTGACGACGTCCTGAACGATGCGCGCCCCGAGTGCCACGCCCCATTCAGCCGCTAGCGCGATCATTTCTGCGCGGGGCGGGCAGGCAAAGCCTTGCCGAAAGGACAGTGTGTGCTCGCCTCGACCGCTGATGTCCGGCACTAAATCGAACGCCGGTGCAAGGCGAAATCCACCGGGACGCGCCAGCATCCAGAAATTCTTGAGGTGATCATCGACATTGCCGATAGCGGCGTTGAAGACCATGTGCCGATACAGGGCTGCTAGGTCATCGGCGGGGGAAGCCGAATGTTTGCGCAGCACCTGAGCAAGATCCGAATAGCTGTGTACGTAGATGCCGGGACGTTCTTTGCACAGCGTGCGCAGGCTCACCATGTGGTACCGACCGCCCTGGGCACTGACGTCGAAGCGCTTGACCATGAGCACGCGCCGAGCGCCGATCGTCTGCAATCGCGACTCAGGGACTTCAAGTCCCGCGCCCCGAGCCAGCGTCAGACAGGTCGCTTCGAGGCCAACGACGTCATACGCATCATCGCGTGCGCGACTGGGGAATTTGGCGAGCCACTCTCCGGACTCATCGTGTACGAGCGCCTTGGGCCTCGCGCCGCCGGCGCGGCTGCTGCCCTCCAAGAGGCGGCGAAACTCATCGCCCGGCGGCAGTGTCCCGGCCTCGAATTGTGCGGCCGCTGCCAGGAGCTTTGACAGCGCGGTGCTTGGAACGCTTTGATCGGCATGAGGGGTGGTATCGGTCGCCGTAAATAGCAGTGCCCCGGTGCCGCCGCCACGCATGCGCAGCAGCATCTCAGGTAATGTCGGCGTGCCGCCATCGGCGGTGATCGCCGCGGCGAGTAAGCGCCGACCCCAATCGTCTGGCAGCGCATCTTCGAACACCGCCAGAGGTGGATACAGCATCTCAGCGCGAAACCGTCGAGCGGTATCGAGGGGGAGAGACACCGGATCAAGCGCGAAGGCGCCAGACTCGCTCACCCATGCACGCGTGTATTCGAACTCGGATTCGAAGCGCCCGCTGCTGCGGTCCGGAGCCGTCGTGGCCAGCTCCCCGACCAGGTGGATCGCGCCATCCGCGCGTCGCACCCAGACAAATATTTGCTTCATCAAGCTCGCCTCGAGGCGCGTTGCCTGCTGCGGGTACGCGGCGCGCGCGCCTGCTCGAGGAGGCTCTCCTTTTGGGCCAACACGCCGTTCAGGTCATCGAGATGGTCAAGAACCCACAAGGCCTTGACCCAAGCGCCGATCTGCACCGTGGCCGTGCCATGCTCCATCGCCCGTAGCGTTCCCGCACTGACTCCAAGGCGCTGCGCGAAGACGGCCATGGTGTCGTTACGCGCGAGACGCAACGTCTTCAGGCGGATCCCGAGCTCCGATAGGTATTGCCGCTGCTCTTTAACATCCAACATAATGTAGGTTAAGCGCCGAAACTGCGATAACCGACAGTATAGCAATGATTAATCACCACTCGCAGGCAGGCAGCCAACACACGGTGCTGCGCGGCAACCTGGAAATCCAGTCCACCATGAGCCGGAATACGCGCAAATGTCGCTGCGCGCGGAGAGCTCGCCCACTACTTCTTGAATAGATCGTCGAGCGCCGACTTCGCCCGCGCCAGTTCCGCACCGTCCTTCGCGACATAGGCCCCCGCCTTGGGCTTGAAGTGATCGCAAAAATTCGCCTCATCCTTTTTGCGCACCTCCTCCGCCGTGGGCTCCTTGCAATGCTTCGCATACGACGTGTCGTACTCAACGCACATCTTGCACACATGCAGTTCCGCATTACACGCCTTGCAGACGTCCAGCCTTCGGAGCGGCAAACTGAGCGCGGCGAGAGACGCGCCGCAGCGCCAACAAACGAGCGAGTGAGTCATGAGGAGTTAGCTCTGCATTGTTGGAGGCCGCCGCAATCCAACCACCACCGAGAGACCTCGACAGTCCGATTTTCTCTCGGAGTTGTAGCAGACTTACCTAACTGCGAAAAGCCTATAGGCGACCCACCAAAGAAAGTGCGCGCGCCAACTACCGCGCAAGTTTCCTAGAGACCACTACCCGTTTGGCCTGCAGCCTTTATGCCGCTGCCCGTCTGGCCCATTGCGGTGATGCCGCTGCCAGTTTGGCCCGTCGCAGTGATACCACTGCCGGTCTGGCCCGCAGCCTTGATGCCGCTTCCTGTTTGGCCCATCGCGGTGATGCCACTGCCCGTCTGGCCCGCTGCTTTGATGCCGCTACCTGTTT
>Ga0209488_10003614_pt1 | contig 12359 bp, 17 predicted proteins | sample Rivendell_Oct201_8_FD_188349 | JGI IMG/M metagenome (GOLD analysis project Ga0209488, IMG submission 188349) | Vadose zone soil microbial communities from the Eel River Critical Zone Observatory, Northern California, USA -... | ecosystem: Environmental > Terrestrial > Soil > Vadose zone >...
CTCGAACATGACCAGTTGTGTATTCTGATGCGGCGCTGGAATGCGAAAGATCCTCTGGTGGAGCTTGACAAGGTGGTCGAATGGTAAGGGCGTAGATTCGTGCAAGACTTCCGCTAGATTTTTCCAATTTCCAGCGTTGATATAGCTAAGATTTTGCTTTAGAGGCTGTCAATAAGTTCCAATGCGAGGAGTGCTCACGGCCAGTGGAAAGCCCTCGATTCGGGGCCATTTGTCGTCCGAAGCGATACCATCGTTCGAACGACGTCATTCCTAAGATCTGAAAAGTTTTCACCAACTAGGGTCCTGTCAGTTCCGGTCAGGATGGGAAATTGCGACCACCTACGCAGGCAGAGACATCTACATCTTATCATTTGCGATGGACATCAGATCGTTGCAACTCTGAGAGTTGGAACAGATACACCTACATGCGAGAGACACAAAGGTCTTGAAGGAATTTCCGTGGGAGATCATTGGACCAATTGGCTGCCTTGTTCTTGGGGTCCTGCAAACCTGCAAAGGTGTCGCTCAGCGACGTCGGCGGGATATTAGTCGAACTCACCAAAATCTATGGTGTGACTGAGATAATCTCCCGAGTAAATGCCCTTCAATAGCCTTTCAGTCTCTTGCGCAAGGACCCAAAACGGCGCCTGTGGCCTGTCTTTGAAAACGGTGAAATCCTTCCATAGCGCTAACACCCAACTCCGCGGCAGAAGGATGCCATGAAGCCCTACACTATACTTCCCTATCATGATGGCCAGCCCGAATAACCTCTCCACAATGTCGCACAGAACTGCAGGGTCTATCGGAATTCGCTCGCGGACCAAAAATCTGTTATCAATCGTTCTCTTTAGAGGTTCCTTTCCGAGATCTGATGAACTCGCATTACCTGAAAAACTTGACACCATGCGCCAAGTTACCCGTCCCGTCAATGAAGCCCAAAAAGGGAAATAACGTGTATGTCTTGGAACCGTCCGAATGAGGAACGATGAGTCGAGGATGTCGTTGCTTTGGGAAACTTGTGCATGGAATGCGAAGTAGGTAGTCGTTGATGGTGACACCCTCCTTCCGGAGTCGCCCTAGCGTGAACGCCGTGAAGAGGTTTGTGAGAAAAGCACCTTGGAGTTCCTGTCGGGAAGGATCCAGTGAATATAGGACGTCAAATGCCCATCGCTTAACAGTCGAGAACCCATCCGCGGCTTCTGGTATCAGACCTTCATTCAGCGCGGTAATGGAGCCACTTAGGTGCAAGAGTGGGTTCAGGGCATTCCCGAGAGTATTTAAGAGGCGTCTAGCGTGGAGTATGGATTTAGCCTGTAACAGAAAGTACTAGCGTTTTCTCTCACCTTTGGCTCTTTATTCGAGAAGGAAAGTCAACAAGTCCGCAATCGTGAAGGTTATCAAGGATCACGATTTGTTGCAAATGAAATCGGGCCCTTTGATTGAACCAACCTTCATCAAGCTCGTGGGCGCCAATGTGGTCACGGTGACATCTCCCGTAGAGGGCGAGGTGGACGCATGGATCAAACAAGTGAAGACGCGAAGTCATACGATCCTTCCACCTGATGCGTGAGTCAAGCCGCTCTGAGAGAAGCCGGGTAAAAATGCGGGCGAATTCCTCTCGCGACGGCGATACCGCGGTGTCCTCTAGATGTTTCTCTGATGATTGAACCCGGGAAGATACCCTTTTTCTAGATTCTTCGTAAGTGAATGTTCCTGGCCTAATCCGAACGCCTTCGCCGTCCTTTTCGATTTGGAAGAGTGTACACAACCACGGCGAATCCCAGGGAGCTTTATCGAGAGCGGCATCTCTGATCAAGAGGGAATACTCATAGAAGAGTTCCAGCGACGAGACGATTACAGTTTGTGAGGACACGTCCAAGGCTGAGGACATGTCGTCGAAAAAATAGTCGAGGGCAAGAAGCTTGACAGCTTTATCGAGCCCGAGACTGTGAGAACGAAGGACATGGTTGGAAAGCATTGGGGTGATCTTCTGGGTATCCGTCGATTTCACGTCGTTCAAATTGAGTTTAAAAACGAACAGCTACACCATCATGATAGCAGTGAGCCTAGTCTCCCGTAAAGAAAGAGTGCGGATCACCGACCATCTTTTTATCTCTATCACTCAGGTTCGCGGGCGGGATCCTTCTGAGTAACATGCGAATCTTCTCATAAGGTACCCCGGTACTTTCCGGCCACCTACGACAGCCAAATGAAAGATATCGCCATAAGAACTTGTCAACGATTGCTTTGAAAGCTTCGCCGTTCTGCATCACGACCTCGATATGCTCCAGAGCAAGGTCAAGAGCCTCCGATTCCTGGCCTTCGTCCAAGTACTGATTGACAGCTTCTCCGAATCTCCCTTGTCTCCCGAGCATCACAGCACGAGTCAGCCCAAGATCGTGCTCGACAACGAATTCCATCATTTGTGCTTCGTCGTCCTTGAAGAGATCTGCTGCTTTCCTGCAACGCTGTAAGGACGGGTTCGGGATCACAACCAGCAAGACTTACTCTAGGTCCTGTGACTCGAGATATGACATCCGGGCCACCTGCTTGATGGATTCTGTCGTGCCCAGATCGACTTCCGCCTCGTGTTTCTTGATAATTGAGACGGCAGTGTCGAGGAGATTGTTATCAAAACAATATGATGCTGCCTCCGTGAACTTTTTCGCTAGCTTGAGAGCCCTCACAACGTCCTGATGGCACTTGACCTCGGCGTAGCATCGGGCGGCCGCGGCGTAGTGGGTGCTCTGCTCCTGAGCGCTGTTCGCTATCTCCGCACAGTGCTCGAACGCACTGGCGGCCTTCTTAAAGGCTTCGCGACGACGCCTTATTTCAGGCTCGGGGGTATCGCGGGCTATCTCTTGATACTGATATGCCGTAGCAACGGTTGCCATGTAGTCGTCTCCTGCGTTGTCGAACGCCAAAATGGCCTCTTCATATTCCCTATGATTCAGAAGCCGATTCCCCTCCTCTGACCATTCGCCTGAGGTGGATTCATTTGCAAACGATTCAAGTGGATTTCGGGTTGCTCGTGGCTCGATAATGAGTCCACGATCAAGTAAACACCGCTATATTTTATCTCAATGAGTATGCCATCAGGGGAGTGGCGTTGTGAAGAACGAACCATGAGTGGCTCGCATGAATCGGTGTAGTCCACAATCCAGAGACGGTGCTTTGCCCTAGTAATGGCGACGTAGAGATATTTGAGCTTTCGAATCCGACGAGTCAGACCTCTGATATCGAAAAAACCGTTCTGCCACGGACCTCGTGTATGAGGGGCGCATATTTCATGTCCTCTAATTTATGCTGGTCTCCATCCGCCAGATACCTCCAGAGATTCTCTGCTACGGATTCCTCGAAAAAGTTGTATAGGATGACCTTCACGCATATGTACACATCAGAGGAGTGCAGCAGGTCGTGGTCAAAATTTTGGACTCACGTCATCGTACTCAAGCCCTTTACTATTGAATATGGTCCTGATGGCGACCTAAGTAGCGGGGCAACAGAGAAACAACCTGACTTACAAGGTTACGCCAACTCTCCCTATCTCTGTCTTGAACAATTCACGGGCAGCGTCATCCCGCACAATAATACCTGGCATTCCAACAGCAGTTAACTATCTGAGTCCTAAACAATAGAAACGGCGTCGCATACATTGATTGTGCCCAAGCTTCGCGAGTCGCCCACTGCACATATGAAGGTTAGCGAGGTCCTGTACTCCTCCGAAAGACCTAGAACTCTGCTCACGATGCAGAAAGAAAGAAGTCCCTTCCTTGAGGAAGACTGTCGCCATGCAAAAAATTGGGCAATTCCTTGCCGACGACTCCTGCCTCTGGTCGCAGGAGGTCGATTGCACCCGGAAACCTCTGAAGCAGTTGGATGATAGCATTTGCGCATTCGACAATACCGCCATGAGAGCGGTAGTTTTTAAGCAGCTGGAAACCCTCCGGTTGACGAGGAGTCCCACGCCATGCTCGAATCGATCGCTGGGGAACCGTTCAGGTCATTTCATTTTAGCAGTAACGGGGAGTTGCAAACCTGGTATCTATAGACAGACGCGCCAAGTTGCTTGAAGGTAAAAGTGCTCCCGATTGAGATGGTTTGAGCCGTGTCACCGGCCCACAAGAGACCGTCCGGGTTTCGGGAAAGAGATATGATTACTACCAGCCACACTTAGTTATCGTCACACGAAGTCCAATCAAGAAACATACATCGAGTGTCTATCAGGAGCAAATCTTGGACTTCATCCACGTAACTAGCATCATTGAATTCGTCATCAATTCCACGCAAATTAGTTATACGAGGAATCAACGCACACAAAGTCGGCGAGCTCTCCTTTAAGTCCGTTTTCCTTTAGCTCCGTAAGTAGCGCATGCGTCCTAGATAGATCGAAAGATGTAAGTCACAGAGCCGAGGGAAGGATGAGCGACGCAGCATACCTGTCCGCAAGATCGCGCTCCCCGCGTTTTACCTTAAGTTTCTGGTACGCCTCGAACAGCGCATAGTCGAGCCTGTGCGTGTTTCTGAGACTTTCATACGACTCTCTGTCGAGAGCGCGGTTTGGGTAATCTAGCGATTTCTCCGATCCCTTGATGGTCCCTAGAAGAAACGGAAGTTCAGAAGCAGAGGAAACGAGTGACTACAAATGGCCGTTACCGAGAATATCGCTGAACGCGAGAGATGATGCTTTACAGCAGGAGTCAGGGTGTATTGTAAAATAGGCACGAATGACGCACATAGGCCGTTAGTCGTGGAAAGGCGCGGCCAATACGCCCTCTTAAAGACATCAAAAGTCACCAGGTCAGAGCGGCCATACCATTCTTGGTTCCTCTTCTGAGGACGCAAACGGCCCCTGGTTGAGCCTTGAGCAGCTTTCATATCTGCCTCGAGTAGGCTAGACAACTGCAAGTACAGAGGGGTCGCCATCAGCGCCCGAAACACACACCGGAGGCGTACTGACGGTGTCCATGGTTAAGAACAACGGAAAATGGCTATCGCGAAGCTCGCTGAATTTCTCGGGGAGATCTTCCCTCCCGCCTTCGGTATCGTCTGGATTGAAAATCTCCTTTTTCCTCCTGGAGTTCCAGCGTTGAATGCGCTCGCGGACATAGAGGGGTGCACCCGAGTCGGGACCTGCAGAGAGTGAGTACAGGAGACTCACGTAGTCTCGCTCAACTTTCTCTGCGAGAAGGTGAGACTTTGTTATGAACAACTGTCGCGGGCGTGGGCCTATGCATCCCTGATTTTGCCATGCGCGTTCGATACCAAAGATCTTGAAAACGATTACTGTCGTCTTGCTGCCATCCCGGCGATTATGCAAGAATATATGAGAATTGAACGTTCACGTACCCAGTCCCACTTCGCCCGAGCACGAATGACGATCTCGTGCATCCGACGACCTTTTCCTCCTCAGATCTCGAGAATTTCGATTTAGAATTATACAGTCAAGGTGAAGAAAGGAAGGCACCTACGAAATTTGGAAGACCCGAGGGTAGTTATTACCCTCGAGAACATCCCATATGACATTCTGATTCATACAAGTCCTCAGCGCTTTGCTGACGCAAATTGGTTAGACGTATCACCTGGGAGAGAATAGCATATTGTTCGAGACTGGGTAATTTTAATGGCCATCAATCATTTTATGAAAGGTTTGCAAGACGGACTCAAGTAATCTATGGATCTAGGGAACTGTTGGTCAGCCGTGTTATGGAGACAAGAGCCAAACGGTACCTCATCCACACCTTCTACGTCACCCTTATCAGGACTTTCGGGGTCAGCGAAGACCGCTTCAGCTGTTCTGGCGGTGGCGTCAAATGTCACTGGATCAAAGAAGAAGCCATGGGAACAATTTCTAGCCCTGCATCTGTTCTGTGTCATTTTGATGAAACTCATATGGGGGTCTCACAACAATACCTTGCAACGTATTCTGGGCCTTTTCGGGCTCGATATTTCCCGAGTCTATCCCAGTCTGTCCTATTTAGCTCGTCCATGCTATAGATGCCCAGAATTCTCAAAACTGTTCCAAATTCAGTGAAACGTGAGGTGTAGGAGTGATTCGATACAGAACCTTGAGTCTCGTACTGTCTCACGAGTACTTAGTAGTTGCAACGGTATGGGAGAAGAGAACATGATTCGTACGTCCTTTCCAAACTCGTGGATGACATCAATATAGTACTGGCAGACGCATCAGAATTTCCAAACAACGAAGTTGTGTAAAGGGTGACTTACCACCAGCCTCACGTTCCCAGGGAGTCTGGCGCGATATATTTCGATGGGGCTATCCTTTGTCAACCGCTTTTGGTTGGCCTCAGAAAAACAACCCATCGAAAGCTCCCTGTGAAGATATATGTCCGCTTTCACCCCCTCAAAACAGTCAGCGGGACGTACTCCAGTCGTCCCAGCACTGGCCCAGACTGGGCGCCGTTCCGCGCCAAACCATCGAGACACAGCTTCGGGCAAAGTATCCGCCATTTTCCGTACCCGGCCGCGGACTCAAAGTAGAGATCGGCTTGAATCGGCTCTACGGTGGTGGCGAGTGATGACCCTATCGTCGATGAAGTGGCACCGTTCGCTTGCTCGTCCGAGATCGAGAGATTACCCTGCAGCATGTTCTCGCGAAAGTATGCATTGCGGACCAGGCTTGCAGTCTCAGGCTTTCGTAAAAGAGTGGCCAAGTACTAATCAATAGTCGAGGACCACCCTACAAAGCGCAAACAGAGAAGTGATGGACGCACGTTCATGATATCCTTTTGGGTACCTATGATAGAGTGCACCGCTTCCTCTGCTTCGTCGCGCGTCCTCGGGGCGTCACTTCCCAGAGCCTGAAAGAGTTGGTCATTTATTCTTGAGTGCTCGTCCGACGCGACTTTTGATCGATGAGTCCTGCCCCGATGCGCATTCCTTTTGTTTGCTTTGCTTTCTGTCTCTGCTTCGTCAAAAAATCCCTCTCGCATCAACTTGGAGAGATCTTCGAGCAACATGGGTGCCATTTCAACTTTGCGCCGGTGGTCGTCCAGGTACTCCGGTTGCTGGCCAGAAGAATACGAGAGGCGCGAGAGAGAAAGGACTAGCCGCGAGAGGGCCTTATAACCAAGTGAGGAACAGAATCCATCAGTGTCCGAGGGAAGCCTCTCGAGAATGAACCGTGAGATGAGATTAGCGCTCTGCTCGTTGATAGCTGTGGCGAGTGTCAACGATTACTCGCTGCGAGGACAAACAGCACCAGCTTACTGGATACAATGAATTCAAAGACATAAGGGTGCTCTGGTTGAAGAGAACAGAGGATTATAGGACCGATTGATTCGTTATCCAGAGAATCCTCCAACACGCTCACGGCTACATCGATGTCGTCTTTGGTGCGGAGACGGGCTGGATGGAAGACATTCAAGCCAGCTAAGAGTTGCTTGTGCACATCTTCGGAAAGGTCTGGTGATTGAGACATGGTGGGGGTGGATGTGAGGACTGGGTGAATGAGAGGGGAACGACCAAGATATATTCCGACACGTAGACGCCGTGGAGTATCCATACCGTGAGAGGCATAATTTACGATTTGGGAAGAGGACCAGGGCGCTAGACACAAAGGGGCTACCATATTAAGAAGACACAAGTAATGCACATTTTTCGAGATGTCACAGTGGCGAGAGCCCACGGATCATGGGATGGCATAGGGACACTGTAGCACGAGAAATAGATCGCCGCAGCAAAGTCTACTACGTCACGCTGCCTGAATCAACGGCGAATCGTGTATCGAACACAAGATTGCTGCGGCATGTGGGGATTTCGAAGCGCGAGGGCCAAGGGCAAAGGGGAGCATGCGGCAGGAGAGTGTCGTGCACAGATGATCTGGAGAGACGGGGTCATGCTGAAAATTTTGAACCCCGCTAGCTTGCTCCAACCCTGAACTCGGGAGGTTTCTAAGAGCTCCGACACGGGGGTCAAGGTGAGGTGATGAACAGCGTCTTTCTTGAAAACATTGGACATTTCCAGTGCACGTAGGTTGAATAAAATATGGTTTCCGACCAAGGGGCCTGATACATGTACCAAGCCGGCCCGGATATCCCGGTGTATGAAGATAGCAGACAACTCGAACAGACTCGGCGACGACTTGATGACATCCACACTTGACACCCCCCTTGCAGTATTTACCCTCCCCATTCTCTCTCAACCGTCTATTCCACCAACTCTACCATATGACACACACCGTACCGCACACACGCCATTGGTCATCGATAATGGCTCTACCAGTCTGAGGTTCGGCTTTGCCACCTCCGCGACACCCCAAGTCACCCCAAACATAGTCTCAAAGTACAAAGAACGGAAAGCTGGGAAACAGCTTCTTCTCATCGGAGATGCAGTGGACGCCGAGGGCGGGGCTCGCTCACAGGCCAAGACACCATGGGAAGGGGATGTGCTCCTCAACTTTGACGCGTTGGTGAGTCCTTTTCCAGTAAAGATAACCCATCTTATTTGTTCGTTATGAGTAGGAGCACGCGCTGGACTATGCTCTTATTCACCTCGGCGTTGACACGCCAACCGTCGATCACCCTGTTATCATGACGGAGCGGCTAGCGTCACCCTTGCATTCACGAGCTCGTGCGTCCCTTGTTCGTCAGGCATCCGCATACTCATTGGATATCAGTAACGTCGGAACTCATGTTCGAGCTATATTCTGTTCCGTCTCTCGCATATGCCGTCGACGCTGTCCTTTCCTTCTATCACAACAACCACCCAACACCGCCATCTTCACCATACACCGCCAGCGGTCTGGCCATATCATTCAACACTTCATCAACCTCTGTCATCCCAATTTTGCATGGGAAAGGTATCATGAGTCAAGCTAAACGGTACATGCTTTGAGTGCTGTTCTGCAAGACTATGTTGACCCGAGGTCTCACAGGATACCATGGGGATCTCAGCAAGCATCTGAATACCTACTCAAGCTCATCCAGCTTAAATATCCAACATTTTCCACGCGCATAATGCCCGCTCATACGAACGTTCGTACCTACTTCTCTGTCCAAGTCGGTCACCGACGCGCATCAACAGTGGATTCTACACACCTTCTGCGAGATGTCTCCAGACTACACCGCGCTCCTTCGCCATCTGCGCGATCCGCTAAAATTGCGTGCTGTGGAGCGCATCATACAGTTCCCGTTCGTTCTTCCTGCCGCAGACGAGCGTACCGAAGAAGAAATAGCACGCGCTGCAGAGAAGCGGCGCGAGCAAGGCAAAAAATTGCAAGAAATGGCAGCTAAAGCACGCCTTGAAAAGGTGCTGTTCACGAATATTCTCCTAATCAGCAGTTTATGACTGTATCCATGTCATGAACAGCTCATTCAGAAGGAAAATGACCTGCAATACCTAACAAACCTGAAGGAGCGCCGAGCAGAGGAGACAAGACGGGAGTGGCAAGTGGGTATCATACATCCTCAACTTCTTGTTGGCCTTTTTGCTCACGCCAGATCCTGTTTACAGAGTATACTTCAATCGGAAGGGTTCAGTGACGATGCTGCCCTTGACCAAGCCATCAAGAAGCTTGAAGCCGACTTGAAGAAAACGCGGAAGAAGGCCGCGAATGATGGTGACGACGTCATAGCAAGTGCACGTCTTCAGATATCGGGCGCCGTGCTGATTACTTATTGTTTCAGGAAGAGCCCTCTTTCCCGCTCGTAGACGTACCAGATGACCAGGTACGTCGCCACATCCTGAAAGAGTCGGTCACGCGAAAAACTAGATATTGGTAGCTTGACGAAGAGAGTCTGAAAGAAAAGAAGAAACAAAAGCTCATCAAATCCGGATTCGAAGCTCGCGCTCGGGCACGGCGCGAGAAAGAAAAGGCGCTCGAGGAGCGCGCCGCTGAAGAGCGCAAGGAGGAAGAGGAGCGAGCCGCCAACCCATCGGCGTGGGTCACCCGTGTCCGCGCCGAGCACGCCTCCGTCATGGAACGCATCAAAGAGCGTAACAGGCGGAAAGCAGCACTCGGTGACCGCAAGAGCGCAGCGTCACAGGCACGCATGAAAAGTATCGCCAGCCTGGCTGCTGACGAGCGTGTCGGGAAAAAGCGACGCAAAGGAGGCGGAGGTGCGTGTGTCTGTCGTAACTTCTAGCCACTGCCCTCGCTCACACCTCCGGCTCTGTAGAGGACACGTTCGGCGCGGACGATGACGACTGGGCTATCTATCGAAAAATTGTAGTTCTCGATTCGTCCACTCTTGCTTGTCAAGTCCTGACCCTCTCTGGACCAGAATACCGCAGCAGTATCTTCCGACGAGGAGGACGACTTTACGCAGTTACAGGCCGTAGAGCAGAGGCTTCTTAGTCACGATCCAACGTTTGGGATCGAACAGACGCATGCCGCGCTCTCCTCCCAACACTCCGCGTTCATGTCCGCCTTCCGGCCGCAGTACATTGACGGCGACGTCGAAGGTGTGCTTCATTACCCAATCCACCTTTATCGATACACGCGATGCGGGAGAACTGACAGTTTGACATAGGTCGCGCGCGGATCCATTTGAGCACTGAGCGGTGGCGAGCCGGCGAGACCTGGTTCGCGCCGAGCATGGCAGGCGTCGACAGCGCCGGGCTCGGCGAAGTGCTCCAAAATGTCCTCGCGTCCTTCTCCGTCAACGACCGGGGACTCCTCGTTCAGGTACAGTACTTCCTCTGCCCTTGTCGCCTCCCCCGCGTCCTTCTATGCTCACCCCACTCTTCGACACATTGCACGTTCTGCAGAACGTGTTCTTAACAGGCACGCCCGTGCGGATGCCCGGTCTCTCGGACCGCCTGCACGCGACGCTGCGGCCGATCCTCCCGCCGGAGATGCCGCTCCGGATCGTGCGCGCCGCGGACCCGTCATTGGACGCGTGGCGCGGTATGGCGGCGTTCGCGCAGACGGAGGAGTTTGCGCGCGTGGGGGTGAGCAAGGCCGAATATGAGGAGTGGGGTGGGGAACGCGTGCGCAGGTGGTGGGGCGGGAATTGGAATGCGAGCGTGGCGTAAAATGGGTTGCAGTTGCTGTCGCATCACTTTTTTGCTTGTGCTTTCTATTTATTACTGGGTTGAGGATACTAGGCCTGGACTTGTGACGCGGTTTCGGTTATGGTGGTCTACGCACTGGTTGGTCGTTGAGAAGGATGACGGAATATGTCCCCGGCAGACAACACTGCCACTGTGTCAAGTGGCGCTTGTTGCAGAAACACGTGCTGCTGCTGACCGAGCCTGGCTGTTTCCTTCAATTGCTCAACGACAGTCACGGTTGTCCCCTGATCGTGATTTTATATCCTCAGTGATCATGAGCTCTCATTCGTACGCCCAGTGCCAACCACTATCTTCATTGCTGAAGTAGCTGACAGAGTCTCATATAGTCATGATGAAGATGAAGAACGTTCTCGTCATCATCAAGTTCCCTTACCGCCCTCAGGCTCCGACGCTACCCACACATTACTACATAGCAACCCAAGCTTGTCGATTCCAAGTAATGGCCTCCCTCAAGGCTTAGAGGTAGGGGAGGACTCGGACTCCGTACATCTCCAGGAAGAGTCTAGTCAAGAACGAGACCGACGTATGTGTTTTACCCAGTAGTACCCACAATAACCTCTGACCCCCCAATGTAGGCAAGATGACACATGACATCATGATCCTCCCCGAAAATACCCTAATAGAAATATTCTGTTTCTATGGGCCTTACTGGGACTGGTACTCAAGGATAAGAGGATGGCCTACATTAGTCCACGTATGTCAAAGATGGCGTTCCATTGTGTTTGCGTCACCACGTCGCCTGGGCCTGCAACTTATGTTCACAGGAAGGAGAACAATAACAGAAATGCTGGACATCTGGCCACGCCTGCCAATAATGATATATGTCTGGCAAAAACCTTGGGACGGTGCTGACGGAACATCGCGCCTCGATAACATTGTTGCTCTACTCGACTCGGAGCACCACGATCGCATATGTGAAATCACGCTGGATGTTCCACCTTCGCTTTGTGAAAGAATCACACCAGCGATGCAAAAGCCATTTCCGGAGCTGAGAAAGTTCCTTATGCATGCAAGTCCGCATGGTAATCGAGCACCTATCCTTTTCAATTCGTTCTTGAGTGGACCTGCCCCACATCTGCATCTCCTCGGGTTGTACTGCATTCAAGTTCCATCTCTGGCGACGCAAGAGCTACTTTTGTCCTCCAATAACCTTGTCGATCTTTCCCTTGTTGACATTCCTCATTCTGGGTACATTTCACCTAACGTGGTGGTCACTTGCTTGTCCGCCTTGCCCAGGCTCAAACGGCTTTGGCTGGGATTCCAATCCCCTCGATCTCGCCCAGACCCACAAAGCCGACGTCCGCCCCCATTCACCCGCTCTG
>Ga0209488_10003615_pt1 | contig 12358 bp, 6 predicted proteins | sample Rivendell_Oct201_8_FD_188349 | JGI IMG/M metagenome (GOLD analysis project Ga0209488, IMG submission 188349) | Vadose zone soil microbial communities from the Eel River Critical Zone Observatory, Northern California, USA -... | ecosystem: Environmental > Terrestrial > Soil > Vadose zone >...
CCCGGCGATCCGGTGACCATCGCCCTCTCGGTCCTCTTCGCCCACAAGCAGCCCTGCACCGAGCTGGACCTGGAGCCCCTCTGCGCCGCGGAGCCGAGCTTCGACGAATTCCTCGGCGGGCTCGCCGCGGCCGGATATCGGCCCGGCGGCCCGGCCATGCAGCTTGCGCTCTCTGACCCGCAGCGGTGGATGACCAGCACGTTGCGGAAGGGGCTGGATCGCACCCTCAGCATCGAGCTGGAACCCTCGCGGCGCGCCGACATGGCGCAGAAGGAGCAGGTGCTGTTCGCTCTGGGGGCCGGAGAGTTCTGGGCGCGCGGCAGCGAAAGCAAGGCGTCGAGGGTGCGGTTCGTCTTCGACCCTTCGACGGTGCCGGACCGGCCCCTCGTCCAAGGGAACTGGCTTCCCATCGCCCTGGCGCACGCCGTCCCCTACCGCGTGGCGCTCGACGTCGCCCGAGGCGGCGTGGCCCTGTCCTGGCTGGAGCCCACCTTGCGCGTCGGCCATCGGTTTTCGCTCTTGAGCACCGTGCAGCCGGTGGACGCCGAGCTGTCCGCGGACCGCGTCTCGAGCACCTTCGGCATCCGTCCCACCGTGCACCTCGGCGGCGTAAGCGTGGGGCTCGGGCCGCGCGCGGCCGTGCACTGGAGTGGAAAGGACCGCGTGGCCTTCGGGGCGGAGGGATCGATCCTCGTCCTCCAGGATCGCCTGGGCCTGTCCTTCGGCGTCCGCGAGCTGTCCCTTTCGCGAGGAACCGCCGGCGACGTTTTCGTCGCGCTCACCATCGCCGATCTCAACGGCGCCATGTACTGGCTGACGCCGTGGGCGGCGAAATGAGTTCGGGGTAGCTGCGTACCTTCGAAAGTCATGGCCGGCCAAGGACTTTCGTGGCAACGTGCGCCGTTCTACCCGGCAATGATTGAAGACGCATCGAAACGATTCCAGCCGGCTGGCATCGGACGACCGACCCGAACCGGGGACCGCCATGGATGAGTATCTAGAGATCGCCCGTCACGACGGAGCAGGCCCGGAGGACTCGGTGGAGATCGCGACACGCGCAAGTCACATTTCACGCCCGTCCAACCGGCGCCGCGTCTGGATCGTGGCCGCCGTTGCACTGATCGCGGTCGTGCTGGTCCTGGTGGGCATCAAGGCGGCGCAGATCCGCTCGATGATCAACGCGGGCAAGTCGTTTGCTCCCCCGCCGGAATCGGTCACCTCCGCGAAGGTGGAGGCCTCGCAATGGGAGGCGTCGCGCTCTGCGGTCGGCACGCTGGTCGCCGTCCGCGGCGTCACCGTGTCCTCGGAAGTTCCCGGGCTGGTGCGCCGGATCGGGTTCGAATCCGGCGCCTACGTCCGGCGTGGCGACGTGCTGGTCGAGCTGGACGCCTCGACAGAACAAGCCCAGCTCGCCGCGGCCAAGGCCGACGCCGAGCTGGCCAGGGCCACGCTGGAACGCACCCGGACGCTGCGCTCCTCCGACTACTCCTCGGCCGCCGAGCTCGACGCGGCCGACGCGCGCGCCAAGCAGACGGCGGCCAACGTTGGGATGCTGCAAGCGACCATCGCGAAGAAGACCATCCGCGCTCCCTTCGACGGCCGGGTGGCCATCCGGCAGGTCGAGCTTGGACAGGTGCTCTCGCCCGGAACGCTGGTGGCTTCCCTGCAGTCGATCCACCCCATCTACGCCGACTTCTGGCTCCCGCAGCAGGCGCTCTCGGACCTGAGGCCAGGCATGCGCACGCGGCTGCGCACCGACGTGTTCCCCCAGCAGAGCTGGGACGGCGAGCTGACCACGGTCAACTCCGAGGTCGACGTGTCGACGCGCAACGTGCGCGTCCGCGCCACCTTCCCCAACCCCGACGGGCGCCTGCGGCCGGGGATGTTCGCCAACGTCGACGTGGTCTCGCCCGAGAAGCGGTCGGTGGTGGTGATCCCGGCGACCGCCGTCATCTACGCGCCGTACGGCGACTCGGTGTTCGCGCTGGAGAAGAAGGAAGGCGCCGGCGATACGCTGATCGCGCGGCAGAAGTTCGTGCGGCTGGGAGAGCGCCGCGGCGATCTGGTGGCCGTGGTCTCCGGGCTGACCGCCGGCGAGACCGTGGTCGGCAGCGGCGCCTTCAAGCTGCGCAACGGGACGGCCGTGACCATCCGCAACGACCTGGCCCCGACCGCCGAGCTGGCGCCCAAGCCGGTCGACAAGTGAAGCGAAAGGGACCTGCATGAAGTTCACCGACCTGTTCATCCGGCGGCCGGTCCTCGCGCTCGTCGTCAACCTGATCATCGTGATCGCGGGTGTGCAGGCGATCCGCTCGCTCAACGTCCGCCAGTACCCCCGCAGCGAGAACGCGGCGATCACCGTGACCACCACCTACGTCGGCGCCAACGCCGAGCTGGTGCGTGGCTACATCACCACGCCTCTGGAGCGGGTGATCGCGGCCGCGGACGGCATCGACTACATCGAGTCCGAGAGCCAGCAGAACGTCTCCATCATCCGCGCGCGCCTCCGGCTCAACTACGATTCCAACAGGGCGCTGGCGGAGATCGGCTCCAAGGTCGACCAGGTGCGGGGCGATCTGCCCCCCGAGGCGCAGGTGCCGATCATCAACATCGAGTCGGCCGACAGCCAGTTCGCCGCCGCGTACCTGAGCTTCTCCTCGGAGTTCCTCAAGCAGAACGAGATCACCGACTACCTGGTCCGCATCGTCCAGCCCCGGCTGACCGCCCTGGAAGGCGTGCAGCGGGCGGACCTCCTCGGGGCGCGCACCTTCGCCATGCGCATCTGGCTCAAGCCCGACCGGATGGCGGCGCTCAACGTGAGCCCCGCCCAGGTGCGCCAGGCACTCGCCCAGAACAATTACCTGGCGGCGGTCGGCCAGACCAAGGGGCAGCTGGTCCAGGTCAACCTGACCGCGAACACCGATCTGCGGTCGCCGGCGGAATTCGAGCAGCTCGTGATCCGGCAGGGCGGGGGCGCGACCGTGCGCCTCCGCGACGTGGCCGACGTCGTGCTCGGCGCCGAGGACTACGACAGCGCCGTGAACTTCAGCGGGCAGACGGCGGTGTTCATCGGGGTCTGGTCGCTGCCCAACGCGAACTCGCTCGACGTGATCAAGCGCGTGCGCACGGAGATGGACTCCTTGCAGAAGGAGCTGCCCGAGCAGATCAAGGCGACCATCGCGTACGACGGGACGGCCTACATCCGCAGCGCCATCCGCGAGGTGGTGAGCACGCTGCGGGACACGCTGCTCATCGTGGTGGTGGTCATCTTCCTCTTCCTCGGATCCTTCCGCTCGGCGCTGGTGCCGGTGGTCGCCATCCCCGTCTCCCTCATCGGGGGGATCTTCCTCGTCCAGGCCTTCGGGTTCACCATCAACCTGCTCACGCTGCTCGCCATCGTGCTGTCGGTGGGGCTGGTGGTCGACGACGCGATCGTGGTGGTGGAGAACGTCGAACGCCACCTGCGCGAGGGCCTCAAGCCCGTGGACGCGGCCTTGAAGGGCGCGCGCGAGCTGGTCGGCCCGATCATCTCGATGACCATCACGCTGGCCGCGGTGTACGCGCCGATCGCTTTCCAGGGCGGGCTCACCGGCTCGCTCTTCCGCGAGTTCGCGCTCACGCTGGCCGGCGCGGTCACCATCTCAGGGGTGGTCGCGCTCACTCTCTCGCCGGTGATGTCCGCGTTCCTTTTGCGCCGGGGCGACGAGGAGAAAGGGTTCTCCGCGATCGTCAACCGCACCTTCGATCGCGTCAAGGCGGCCTACGGGCGCGCGCTGGAGGTCACCTTCCGCGCTCGTGGAGCGATCTACGTCGCGTGGGTGGTCATCGCCGTGCTGGCCCTGCTCATGTTCGGCCAGTCGCCCAAGGAGCTGGCGCCGGCCGAGGACCAGGGCGTGGTGTTCGGCATCGTCAACACGCCGTCGAACTCCACCATCGAGCAGGTGACGCAGTCTACGCGGGCGATCAACAAGGAAGCGTTCACCGTCCCCGAGACCCAGTTCACCTTCCAGATCACCTTCCCGACCAGCGGCTTCTGGGGCGCGGGCCTCAAGCCTTGGGACGAACGCAAGCGCAATGCCTTCCAGGTCCTCCCCGAGCTGGCGGCCAAGGTGGCGCCCATCCCCGGCGTGCAGTCGTTCGCCATCGTTCCGCCGGCGCTGCCCGGCGGCGGCAACTTCCCGGTCGAGTTCGTCATCGCCTCCACGGCCGAGCCGAGCGAGATCCTGGGCTTCGCGCAGCAGCTCCAGCAGAAGGCCGCCCAGAGCGGGATGTTCGCCTTCCCGCCCATCATCGACACCAAGATCGATCAGCCGCAGTCCGAGATCGAGATCGATCGCGACAAGGTGGCCGAGCTGGGGCTCAACCTCCAGCAGGTCGGCCAGGACCTGGGTGCCGCGGTGGGCGGCAACTACGTCAACCGTTTCAGCGTGGCGGGGCGTAGCTACAAGGTCATTCCGCAGCTCCTGCGCGTCGAGCGGATGAACCCGGAGCAGCTGCAGGACATCTACGTCACCGGCCCCAACGGCCAGCTGGTCGCGCTCAGCACCGTCGCCACCATCCGCGACTCGGTGACTCCGCGGGCGCTCAACCGGTTCCAGCAGCTCAACGCCGTCAAGCTCAGCGGTGTGGCGTTCCGACCGCTCGACGAGGCGCTCCGGTACCTCGAAGGCGAGGCGGCGCAGATCCTGCCCAAGGGCTACGCCATCGACTACACCGGCGAGTCGCGGCAGCTCCGCACCGAGGGCGACAAGTTCCTCCCGGCGTTCCTGCTGGCGGTGGTCCTCATCTTCCTGGTGCTGGCGGCGCAGTTCAACAGCTTCCGCGACCCGTTCGTCATCCTGGGCGGCTCGGTGCCGCTGGCCATGTTCGGCGCGCTCCTGATGACCTTCCTCAAGATGCCCAATCCGAACATCCCGTTCTGGACCAACGGGTGGACCACCACCATGAACGTGTATTCGCAGGTGGGCCTGGTCACGCTGGTCGGGCTGATCGCGAAGAACGGCATCCTCATCGTCGAGTTCGCCAACAAGCTGCAGGAGGAAGGCCAGTCGAAGATGGAGGCGGTGAAGAACGCCGCCATCACGCGCCTGCGGCCGGTGCTCATGACCAGCGTGGCCACGGTCTGCGGGCATTTCCCGCTCACGCTGGTCACGGGTCCAGGCGCGGCGGCGCGCAACAGCATCGGGCTGGTGCTGGTCGCGGGCATGGCCATCGGGACGGCGTTCACCCTGTTCTTCCTGCCGGCCATCTACCTGCTGCTCGCGCGCGATCACCGCGCGCGCCAAACCAGCTCCGTCCCGATGGAAGCCGGGATGGAGCCGGCTTCTTGAACGAGGGAGAGAGCAGGGGTACACGAACGGTCGGATGATCCCGCCCGGGCGCTGGCGCGCAGCGATCTGCTGCGCGATGGTGCCATCACTGCTCGGCGTCGCCTCATCGGCGGCGCGAGCGCAGCCCGACGAGCCGCCGCCAGCCTCCGCCGGGCCGGCGCCGGCCACCCCGCAGGCGATCGAAGAGATCGCGGTCACCGGGCATTACCAGAACGCCATCGGGACCTCCGATGCCGCGAGCGCAGGGACGGTCACCCGCCAGCTCCTGGAGGATCGACCTCTTCTCCGGCCGGGCGAGCTCCTGGAGCAGGTGCCGGGTCTGGTGATCACGCAGCACAGCGGCGCGGGAAAGGCGAACCAGTACTTCCTGCGCGGGTTCAACCTCGATCACGGCACCGACTTCGCCACCACGCTCGACGGCGTGCCCCTGAATCTCAGGACCCACGCCCACGGGCAGGGCTACACCGATCTCAACTTCCTCATCCCCGAGCTGGTCCAGCGGGTGGACTACTTCAAGGGCCCGTACTTCGCCGCCAAGGGCGATTTCGCCTCGGCGGGCGCCGCCGACATCCACTATGCGACCTCGCTTTCCAAGAACCTCGTCGCGCTCACGGGCGGCTCCTTCGGGTATGGCCGGGCGCTCTTCGCCGGCTCGCCTGCCGTGGCCGGTGGCAAGCTCCTCTTCGGGCTGGAGCTGTTCCACGACGACGGGCCGTGGAAACACCCGGACGACTACCGCCGGCTGAACGGCGTGCTGCGGTATACGCGCCAGGACGGCGATTCGCGCTGGAGCGTCACGGCGATGGGATACCGCGGCGTGTGGGATGCCACCGACCAGATCCCGCGCCGCGGCGTCGAGGCTGGCCTGATCGATCGGTTCGGCGCGGTCGATCCCACCACCGGCGGCAATACGTACCGCTTCAGCCTGTCCGGCGACTACCGGCGCGACGCCGGCGGCGGCGTGTTCCAGGCCAACGCCTACGCGGTCAGATACGAGCTGAACCTGTTCTCCAACTTCACCTACTTCCTCCGCGACCCTGTCTTCGGGGACCAGTTCGAGCAGGCCGACGAGCGGTGGATGCTCGGAACCTCCGGCCGTTACGCCTGGGCGGCGGAGGCCGCTGGATTGCCGGTGCGGGCGGTCGTCGGGTGGGAGGCTCGCCACGACCGCGTCGATCCGGTCGGTCTCTACCACACCGCCGCGAGGCAACGCCTCGAAACGGTGCGGCAGGATCTCGTTCGCGAGACGAGTGGAGGCGTGTTCGGGGAGGCGCAGGCCACGGTCGCGCCCTGGCTCCGCGCGATCGCCGGCGTCCGCTACGACCACTACTTCTTCGCGGTGACGAGCGACAACCCTGCCAACTCGGGACGCGACGACGCCGGACGGATCTCTCCCAAGGCCTCGGCCGTGCTCGGCCCCTGGGCCCGCACCGAGATCTTCTTGAACTTCGGGGTCGGCTTTCATTCCAACGATGCCCGCGGCGTGACCAGCACGGTCGATCCGTCCACGGGGCTTCCGGTTTCGAAGGTGACGCCTTTGGTGGAAACGCGCGGCGCAGAAGTCGGCGTGCGCACGCAGATCGTGCCCGCCGTCCAGGCTTCGCTGGCGCTGTGGCGGCTCGACCTCGACTCCGAGCTCCTGTTCACCGGCGACGCGGGCACGACCGAGCCGTCGCGCGCGTCGCGCCGCCGCGGGGTCGAGCTGAGCGCCCGGTGGCAGCCCATCGCGTGGCTGCTCTTCGACCTCGACCTCGCCTGGTCGCGCGCGCGGTTCACCACGCCGGACGTCGCCGGAGATCACATCCCCGGCGCGATCGAGTCCGCCCTGTCCGCCGGAGTGGCGATCCACGAGTTGGGCGGCTGGAGCGCCAGCCTGTACACGCGCTACTTTGGTCCGCGGCCGCTGGTCGAGGACGGCAGCGTCCGCTCCACGGCCTCGACCTTGTTCAATGGGCAGGCCAGCTACCGGATCACCAGTTGGGCCCGGTTGACCCTGGACGTCTTCAACCTGTTCGACGCGCAGGTCGACGACATCGCCTACTTCTACCGGTCCCGCCTGCGCGGCGAGCCGATCCAACCAAGTGTACCGGTAGTCCCAGTAGGCGTCGACGACGTCCATTTCCATCCCGCGGAGAAGCGCAGCGTCCGCCTCGCCGCCGCGCTCAGGTTCTAGCCTGCGTTGGCAGCCGTGAGCGGGCTAAGTCCAAGCACGGCGTCCCGGGACGTTCATCCTGCGGACCGTCCTGCATCGCAAGATTCGTCGAATCCGATCTTCCGCCGCAGCCGAGCCGTAACCAAGCTTACAAGCGCTCTCGGACTGCGTGCACTTTCGAACAAAGGAGAGAAGCGTGAAGCGCACCGTTCTCGAGACGGCGCTGGTGCTGATGGTGCTCGTCCTCGGTCTGGAGGTCGTCCACTACCGGAACGCCGTTCTGGAAGCCAACGTGGATCGGAAGACCGCGTGGCGCACGGTGGTCGAGCTCCGGCGCAAGTGCGAGCTTCCCAGGCAGGACGGCGCATCCCATGCCGCGGTGCCGGCGGGACCATCGGAGGCTGGCCGCGGCCGTTGAGGTGCGCGGCCCCCTCCACTATGCGGAGCTCCGCATGGTGGAGGTTAGGCGGACATAGCGATTAGGCGCAGCACTTGAGCCATCGACATGTTTCTGCGCCCTCGCGCGTAGCATCGAGGACGCCGAGTTGCTCCACCTAACGCGTGGCGCCTGTTGACGGCATGGCTTCAGAGATCCCGCGCCGCGCGTACCAACAAGCATGTGGGATTAGCCCGCCCAGGACACCAGCTGGGCGTCAAAAGGCCCGGGACCGGAGGTCGTCGCGGGCGCCGTGTCGCGCATCGTGGCGAGCCGAAAACCGCGCCTGCGGAGCCGCGTGACTCGCGAAGCGACGCTCTTTCCGTTCCTGCGCTGGCTGCTGCTCCCCGCGGGCGCCTTCGAGGCCGAAATCCGTTCGGGCTTCAACCTCGACAAGTAAAGGGTTCTAGGACGCGTCGCGCGCGAGCGGAGGTGGCGGTGGTGGACGAGCGGAGCTCATCTAGTCGGGCGGTCGAGTTGGGCCTGAGGCGATGATGGGATCCGCTCGTCGAGCGCGACTGGATCAGCGCGGACGCGAGAGTCGCGCACAAGAAGTGCCGCGTCGAACCGATTCTGATCTGAGGAGGACTTGGCCTGCGAGATGCGAATGCCAAGCCCGGAGGAGCGCCGGCGAGAAACCAGATCGCTGAGAGGGGGGCGGTTCGCGGACCGATCGGCTATTCTTGCCAATGCGATGCTGTGTCCCGTGCTCTCCTTTCCGCCATTTCGACTCGACGTCGCGGACGAGCGACTATGGAGAGACGGCACCGAGCTGAAGCTTCGGCGGAAGCCATTCGCGATCCTGAAGTACCTCGCGACCCACCCCAAGCGCCTGGTGACGCAGGATGACCTCATCGAGGCGGTCTGGGGCAAGGTCGTCATCAGCGAGAGCCTGCTCCGCACGCACATGCGCGACCTGCGGCAGGTGATTGGCGATTCGATCATCGAGACGGTGGTGGGTCGCGGCTATCGCTTCATCGCAGATGTTTGCGAGCTCGACGGGCGCGCCGCGAATGGTGCCACCGCAATGGCGATCGTGTCGTCGCTCGTCGGTCGCGACGATGAACTCACTGCACTACGCGCTCATCTCGAGAGCGCGCTCGATCGCAAGCGTCACTTGGTGTTCGTGACCGGCGAAGCTGGCATCGGAAAGACCGCGCTCGTCGACGCCGTGCTCGAGCACGCGGCCGCTGCAGGCGCACTCGTCGCACGCGGCGCGTGTGTCGAGCAGTACGGAAGCGGCGAAGCATATCTGCCCGTGCTCAGCGCGCTCTCTGAGCTGTGCCGCGGACCGCGCGGCGACCATGTTGTCGAGACCCTCGCGCGCCAGGCGCCGACCTGGCTGTACCAGCTTCCCGGCGCTGTCGCAGATGATCGTCTGCTGGCGTTGCAGACCCGCGTGCAAGGCGCGACGCAAGCCCGAATGCTCCGGGAGGTCGCCGACGCGTTCGAGATTCTGAGCGTAGACGTACCGATCGTGATCGCGCTCGACGATCTTCAGTGGTCGGATCACTCCACGGCGGAGTGGCTCGCGATGCTCGGGCGGCGGCGTGAGCCAGCGCGGTTGCTGGTTCTCGGTACGTTCCGGCCGATGGAGCCAGGCAAGACCGATGCACTCAAGAAGGTCGTCGGAGAGCTAACTGCGCACCACCAAGCAACGACGATCAAGCTCGCGCGGCTCACTGAGGCGGCTGTCGGCGAGTATCTCGACGCGCGGTGGCCAGGGCATCGCTTTCCGCAGATCGCGCGTACGATCCACCAAGCGACGGGCGGCAACCCCCTGTTCACGATCGCGTTTCTCGATGATCTCGAAAGCCGTCGCATGGTGAGATCGATCGAGGGTGTGTGGCAGCTGTTCGCAACCGACGACGACATCCGTGCGCATCGACCCGACACCGTCCGACAGCTGATCGACATCCAGATCGACCGATTCGATCCCAACGCGCAGCACGTTCTCGAAGCGGCGAGCGCCGCCGGCGTGGAGTTCACCGACGGTGTGGTGGCGCACGCGCTCCAGATACCGCTCGAGGACGTGGCGAGTTGCTGCGAGACGCTTGCCGATCAAGGGCGCTTCCTTCGCTACGTTGGAACCGACAGGTGGCTCGATGGCACGCTGCAGGAGCGGTACGCGTTCGTGCACGACCTTTACCGAGACGCCGCGAGCATGCGCAGTTCATCGGCCACTAAGCGGCTGTGGCATGGCCGCATCGCCGAGCGGCTCGAAGTGGGCTTCGGCGACGCCGCGGAGACCATCGCAGCAGAGCTCGCGGCGCATTTCGACGCGGGCCACGTAGCCTCCAAGGCGATTCACTACTACGCCCTCGCCGGGTTGCGCGCGGAGCACCGATCCGGTGGCGTCGAGGCGCTCGCTCACTTGGTACGCGCCCGCGACTTGCTGCCGGGTCTGCCCGAAACCCGCGAGCGCGACCGGATCGAGCTCAACATCGTCAAGCGCCTGGGTCGAGCCGCCATCGCTGCGACCGGGTTGCAGAACGCCGAGCTCGTCCCGGCGTTCACGCGTGCTGCCGAGCTCGCGAGGCAACTCGGAGATGACGCCAGCCTGGGCGCTGCGCTCGTCGGGCTGCAACAAGCGCGGATGCTGCGCGGCGCGTTTCACGAGATCGACGCGCACGCGGTCGAGATCGCCGAGGTCGCCAGTCGCGTCGCAGATTCGGTCATCGCCAACTGGGGAAGGCTCATGGCAGCGGTTGCCGATCTCCATCGCGGCCGTCTCGTCCAGGCCCGTTTGCAGCTTGCGGAACTCGCAAACGGAGTCGGTCGCGCCAAGCAAGTCTCGCGGGAATCCGACGGCCCCTCCTTTCCGTACGGCCCACTGTTGTTCAGCAACCTTGCGGTGACGGAGTGGCTCGTCGGTCATCCCGATGCGGCCCTCGCGAGCGCGCTCGAATCCGTCGCGCTCGCCGAGTCGCTGCAGGATCCCTTCACGCTCTCGCTAGGGCTCGCGGCTGCCGCGACGGTGCACGTCTGGCGACGCGATCCGAGCACTGCCCTCGCGTTCGCGCGCCGAGGGATGCAGGTCTCCGCCGAAGCTGGCTCGGGTCTTGGCCTAACGCGCGCGGCGTCGATGTTCTATCTCGCAAGCGTCGAGCTTGAGCAGACTTCTGCGGCGATCGCGCTCGCGGAGCTCGACAAGATTCTGTCCGGCGACGCGCCACCAAGCCGCGCAGGGAGAACGAACTACGGGCTCGCTGTCATCGAGGTCGCGGCGCGCGCCGAGCAAATCGAGCGCGCGCTCGCAGAGATCTCCGACGCTCTCGCGTATGCGGAGCAGTACGACGAACACGCGTGGGAGCCCGAGCTCCTTCGCCTGCGCGGCGAGCTCTTGATGAAGACCGATCGAGCCGCCGCGGGGAGGTCTCTTGTTCGCGCGCTCGAGTTGGCGCATAGCCATGGCTCGCTGTCGCTCGAGCTACGCGCCGCGATGAGTCTCCATCGCATCGCGTCGCGCAAGGACAAGCGGACCAGCCTGGAGTCCGTGCGTCGGATCTACGGAGCATTTGCCGAGGGTTCGACGACGGGAGACCTGCTCGAAGCGAAACGAATGATCGATCGGGCGGACGTTTGACGCAGATTTTGACGGCGATCTCTCGAAGCTTCCACGGAAGCTAAGGGCGCGCGTGGCCTAAGTTGAGGTCATGCACCAAGCTCGATGGATCGTCGTTGGCACTGATTTCAGCGAAGGGGCGCAATGCGCCTTCGCGCAGGCGCTCCGGCTGGCCGGCGCCTCCGGTGCGCAGATCGCGTTGGTCCACGCGTACGAGGAGGATCTCGAGACGCGCTCGCCCGAGGACGCCGCGCTGATACTTCGTGCCCGCCTCGCCGAGACAATCGCGCGAGCCGGCGTGAACGGTGCCGGTATTCGGATCGAGTCCTTCGTCCGTCGCGGCGCGCCCTGGGAGAAGCTCTCCAACGTCGCCGTCGAAGTTGGAGCCGATCTCATCGTCGTCGGTGCCACGGGCCAGCGCGGCGCGTCCGCCGCCGCACCGGTGCTCGGGAGTGTCGCCTACCGCGTGCTCGCGTCGGCCACACGCTCCGTGCTCATCAGCCGTCAGCCCTGGGACAAGGCCGCGTGATCTCTTTATTGAACCACAAAAGAAAGGATGACCATGACACCGCAACCTCGCACTGACAAGAAGACGCTCGTTTGGTTGATCACCGGCAGCTCACGCGGCCTCGGCCGCGCGCTCGCCGAGGCAGTCCTGGCTGCAGGACACAAACTCGTCGCCACGGCGCGCGACCCCAAGCAGCTTTCGGGCCTCGTCGAGCGCTACCGCGACCAGGTTCGCGCCGTCGCTCTCGACGTCACCGACGAGCGCGCCGCAGCCGCAGCCATGCAGTCGGCGGTCGACGCTTTCGGTCGCATCGACGTGCTCGTGAACAACGCCGGTTACGGCGACCTGTCCTCGATCGAGGACACGA
>Ga0209488_10003618_pt1 | contig 12352 bp, 13 predicted proteins | sample Rivendell_Oct201_8_FD_188349 | JGI IMG/M metagenome (GOLD analysis project Ga0209488, IMG submission 188349) | Vadose zone soil microbial communities from the Eel River Critical Zone Observatory, Northern California, USA -... | ecosystem: Environmental > Terrestrial > Soil > Vadose zone >...
ATCTGTGGCTGCTGATCGCGGTGAACTCGGCCGCCTTCTACGCCGCTCTTAACTTCAGCGACTTCGAAAGCTCCGGCTTCCGCGCCTTCATCAACAGCGCCACCCAGCTTCTGCCCGTCGGCCTCGCTACCGTTGTCACCACCATCGCTAACGGCCTGCTCAGCGCCGACATGAAGGCAAGACTGGTCTTCCTGCGATGGTATCACGCGCTGCCAGGCCATCGCGCATTCAGCAAGTACGCGCAGCAGGATCCGCGGATCGACCAGGTCAGGCTCGCCCAGGTGACCAACAAAGTCGCGCTGCGCAGCCCCGAGGCGGAAAACGCCGCGTGGTACCGCCTGTACAAGGAGGTGCACAACGATCCGAGCGTGCAGCAGGTCCATCGTGAATTCCTGCTGCTGCGCGACTACGCCTGACTGGCGGCACTGTTTCTGATCGGCTTTGGCACCGTTGCGCTCCTCACCGTCCAACCACCGAAGGTCCTGACCATCTATTGCGTGTTGCTCGTAGCCCAGTTCATCATCGTACGGCATGCCGCGGCGACCTACGGGATCCGCTTCGTCACGACGGTACTCGCGCTCAAGGCTTCGGCGCCGGCGCCAGCCCCGCGAACGCCAGCGAAGCGAACAGCCAAGTCCGCGAAGCCCTGAGCAGCTAAACCCAACATGCCCCACGTAAACGCGCGCGACATAAACACATTCGCCGACATGGCAAATATCCACGGCCTTGCCGTCGACGGAAGAATTCGCCGGCAATCTGCTCGCGCTGCTCGACCTCAAGGAGACCGTGATCCTCTGCGCGATGGGTGCGTCTTGCGCCATGTTCCTATATTGTTTCTTTCGTCCCGATTCCCAGGTTGGCTGATTCCAGATGTCCCACATTAAAAGTGTGCGTGAACTCGCTTCAATCCTGAACCCGGAAAACGAGGCTCGGCCGACCATTCTCCTGGGGGCCGGCGCTTCGTTTTCTTCCGGAGTGCCGTTGGCTGATGAAGCCGTCAAGCGGATTGCCCGGCGCGTTTTCTCGGAACGCATTCTTGCCGGGAAGGTCCTTCCGGAGCAGGTCAAGACCTCAGAATGGCGAGCCTGGCTGAATCAGCAGCCTTGGTTCATCAACGACGAAAGCCGGTTAGCGGAGAATTTTCCGCTGGCTGTGAAGCACCTTCTTCAGCCTCAGTCCTATCGGCAGGCGGTGCTGCTAGATCTCATCCGACCGACGGAAGGCATCGGGACAGGTTATCGGCAACTGGCTGAGTTGGTGCTGCGGGGACTAGCCGGGACCGTCCTGACCACGAATTTCGACATCTGCTTGCCCCAGGCGCTCCACGACAAACGGCCGCACATCCGGCTCGTCGCCGAAGTGAATCGGGGGCCGGAGGATTTCCGGGAATTCGACATATTCCACCGCGCCCAGATCGTTTGGCTTCACGGGAAAGCGGAACAGTACACGGACAAGAACCTGACCGAAGAGGTGGCGTCGCTAGATCCCAAGCTCATCAGTGTTCTCTTCCCACTACTGCAATCTACACCCTTCATCGTCGTAGGGTACCGGGGCGCTGAACCCTCGATCATGGAATGCCTTCTCGGCGAAGCGGGCGATCTGGCCTTCAAGAAGGGCATATTCTGGTGTCATCGAACTGGCGCTGACTTGCATCCCAACGTGAAGGCTCTGCAAAAACGACTCGGCGGCAATTTCCGCTTGCTTGAGATCGACGGATTCGATGAATTGTTCGGCGATCTCAATGTAGAGCTCGCCGGCAAGCAGAGAAACCTCGGGCCCCCAACGTCTTTGACTGAGCTGGCATTCGACGACCGTCCTGTCGCCGATGCATCACTCACCGACCTCGATCTGGACCTTGCGCTCCTTACAGCCCATGAATACGCGAAAAAGCTTGGTCTCCGCGGACCGACGTCGGCGACCCTCACGACATTTCTCCGGGAGCTCGGCCTCCTCATAAACGTGAAAGGGACGGAGAAGCCCAGCAACGCCGCCGTGCTTCTCTTCGGAGTAAATCCTCAACGGTTCTTTCCCCACGCGATCGTCAGCGTGACCATCGACGGTAAAAAGCGCCAGGTCATATCGGGAAATCTCCTGAGGCAGCGCAACGAGCTTCTGGAATGGGTCCGCGGGAAGGACGTAAACTCAACGCTCAAAGTCAAGGTCCTCGGTCGACACGTGGAAAGGTCGGCATATCACGAGCGGGCGCTTGTCGAGCTCGTCGTAAATCTTTTGGTCCATCGTGACTACGAAGATGGCCGCCCCGCAGTTATCAACGTCGAAACCGGATCGCTCATCTCGTTCGTCAATCCCGGTCGGCCGCCTGACCGATTGACCGACAAGTTGACCATCGACGATCAGGGCCAGTTTGAACCCTTGCGGGAACTGACATCCCAGCGGAATCGCTCACTTTGCGACGTCTTCTACGGAATGAGCGTGATGGAGAGAGCCGGCACCGGATTGTCGGATGTCGTCAAGTACGCGCGCGAGGGCAATGGCACGGCAGTCTTCAGGCTTCCGCCTGGCGATGAGGAATTCAAGGCGGAAATCTTTCAACCGACAGCGTCCGGTCGATTTGCTGGCGTCGCTAGAGATACTCGCCCGATCGGTACCTACGTTCTCAACCTCTTGCCTTTCGCGGCACTGCCGGAGGCTGTCTCGCGCGTGAAAGTCCGGGGCACACTGCGGGAGATCGCCGGCGTTGCACCGCTCGAGGAGGCCGGCACCGTCCTGCTTCACGGCGGCGAATTGTGGTCCCTTGCTCCTCCGCCGTTGCTTGCGGCGATTCTGCAACCGGTGATGACGTCGCCGGAGATCCAGGTTTCCGACCGCGAGGCACTCGAGTCGGATCCGGCTCTCGCCAGAGTCTTCTCTTGGCTATTGCGAAAGCACTTCGAGGGTCGATTAAAGGGCTTGAGGGGGCGTGGTCTGATCATGGAGGAGGACAACAGGTCGCAACGACGCGCATTCTTCATTGGGCTGAACAAAGGTCCTCGGAAGTATGTCTATGACAGCCCTACCCGCAAAGGAATTTCGCGGGAAGTGGTCAAACTCAGAAGCGAGAAGCCACCGACGTGGTTCGAAAATGAGGGCTTTGCCTACGATATCGCCCGCATCGGATCGACCTGGGGTGTGCGCCTAAAGCCGTTCTACATGTTCACCGGGGCGGACGCGAAGACTCCGCTTCCCGGATACGCAAGGACGAAGCGGGCCACCCGCCGAATGAAGTTTGATCGCAACCAAAGCGTCGACAGCGACCTGATCTTTTGGGGAAGGTTCATTGCGCAAGGCGCCCCAGTCATCAACCTCAGCCAAGTGGCTGCGCAGGACATGCTTCTTGAGGGCTCGTTCCTCTCGATAGACGTACCCGAGGAAGGACTGATCGATGACGATCGCGATCAAGATCAAATGCCTGCCTGAACCCGAGGTGCAGTTCAACAACGGTCGCCTGGATGTCGATCCTCGGCGGGCGCTTGCCTCGAGCGGTCCGGTGGATCACCGTGGACAGCGGACGTTCAGGCTGGGTTTGATCGGTCTCTCTGCGGACGTGGCCGCCGCACGCGGGTGGCTCAGGGATATGAATCTCTACAGGCCGGCCAAAGAAAAGAATGCTCGACGATTTCGGGATTGGCCGGGTATCGAAAAAGCGCTCAAGGTCAAATTCGAGGTTGACGAGGAATTTGTTCGCGTCATCGACGGTGGCAAATTCGACCACTATTTCAGCCCACCGATCAGCGGCGATGATTTCGATGCGCTGGTCGAACTTTTCGAAGGCCCGATCAGCAGTATGTTCGGAGATGTTCGGCCCGATTGCATCGTGGTGTGCATTCCGGACGAATTGGGCGACTTGAGGGTTGAAAACCCGGGGCTTTCCGCCAAAGAACGCCGCGCCCTGCAGATACTGAAGCGCGAAGAGGAAAACGCGCAATTCGATCTTTTCGCGCCGACCGAGGAAGAACTTGCCGAAGCTGAGGCCCTTCGAACCACCGCAGAAGACTTGCTCTTTCGTACATTCTACCGTGCACTAAAGGGAACTGTGCACAAGTACGATAATGCCGTGCCGATACAGATCCTTCGTCGCGGGACCATCGAGCGCGACGAAGAGACCGGCCACAGTCAGGCCACGCGCAATTGGAACTTCGCAACGGCGCTCTACTACAAATCTGGCGGCATGCCATGGCGCCCGTCAGATCTTCCGGAGGGCGTATGCTTCGTCGGCGTCTCCTTCCATCACTTGAAAAAACGAGGCGGCCATCTTGTCTATGCCAGCGTCGCCCAGGCCTTTTCTTCGGACCACGAGCCCTTTTGTCTGAAGGGCGCGCACATCGACCATGAGCAAAGGATCGATAGACAGCCCTACCTCAACGAGTCGCAGGCCTTCTCACTGATGCGGGATATTCTGGCTGGGTACGAGATGCGCACCGGCGTGCAACCGAAACGGGTCGTTGTGCACAAGACATCGATATACCAAGGCGAGGAAGAGAAGGGATTTCGGGACGCCGCGAAGGGTGTCGTCCCAGGCTGCGATCTCGTTTGGCTCAGGCAAACTCCCTTCCGTCTTGTCCGGAAAGGGTCGGAAGAGCCCTGGCGGGGGACTCTTTGCCGCATCGAGGGTGAATCCTATCTCTTCACCAGCGGTTACGTGCCGTGGTGGGATGAATTTCCCGGTGCGCACATTCCGGCGCCCATCCAGATCGGATCCGCGGGCGATACAGACATCGAAGCCCGAGCGCGTGAGATTCTAACCCTGTCCAAGATGAACTGGAATTCTAGCGATGGGATCACCCGACTTCCGGTCACGCTACTGTTTGCGAAGAAGGTCGGGGAGATCATGACTGAGCTTTCAGACAACGTTAGCCCGAACCCGTCTTTTCGGTTTCATACGTGAGCGGTTGGGTTCGGATTGATCCGCAATGGGCGGGAAAAACCAATGGTGTGCCGATATACAGAACGATCTCGCGACCGAGCAGCGGTTACTGGACGTGTCTTCGCGCATCCACGGCGGGCTTCGGCGCAAAATAAGAATCCGGGTCGGCGCCCTAACAGCGCGTCCCGGATCTCAAACTTTGCAGCCGTCGACACGCACGAGTTCGCCTGATTCAATGCGCGTTCACTGCAGCCGCATTGCGAGCCGAAGGGCTATTCGGCTACGGCGGTTCAGCCGATTTACGTTAGGCGCGCGATTTGGACGGCAAGACAAAAACGCCGCCAGCACGTCGCATATGGTTGAGAATTGATGAAGCATAACAGAACACTCGTGGGTACGGATACCGGCCGCGTTGAGATGCTTGGTAACGGACTTGACACCCATTGGCCCCGAGGTGCCGTCGCCTTCTGACCCCCAGATTCGTAGTCTGTTTCGTCCTGAGACAATTGCTTACTTGGTGTCGAACGATTTGCACGGCCATTGGCCCTTCCAACGACTTATGCCCGCTGATCATCGCAAAGCGGAAACTATTTCCTTAAGCGGCGAGACACTCCCGTTCTTCGATACCTGCCTCAACCTCGCCGACGGCATTGCGCAGGAAGCGGACAAGCGCCGCCTTCCGGGAGTCGCGGTCAAGGGCGTAAGCGGTCTGTTTGAATTCGACGCCGTCGAGAAGGCCCTGGATGTAACCAGAGATCGTGTCAGCGGCCATGATGAGGGCTGTGTCGAGAGTGTGAATATATTTACTCGTTACCGACCCTTTCGTGTGACCAACAAGAGCCGCGATCGTAACTTCTGTGAAGCCAAGATCATTCGCAATACTTGCGAAGCTATGCCGTAGGACATGGGGAGTGACGTCGGAGAGTGGCGTGTCCTCGAAAATCCTCTTCCAGTGATTGGGGAAGCTGCCGAACGCATTCGGAGCTTCTTGGTCTTGACCGACGTGCGGGTCTTCCCCGCCATGATGTCTTTTAGGACCTTGTTGATGTCGGCTTTCACAAGGTCCTTCACTCGCCGGCTGCCGATCAGCGGTATGATGTGACGTTGGATGCGGCCTGTGTCCGTTACGATGGTGGTGGCCTTCTTGGGGCGCCCTCCCTTGCCGAGAATGAGGCCGGCTTCGAGGTCGTGAAGATACAGCTCGCATAGTTCCTTGACGGTGAGCGCCTGGTGATCGAGCTGGCGTTCATCGGCGGGATTTTCACCCTGGGCAACCCTACCCAACTGGGCCTTAACCTCCTGCCGTGCGGTCTCAGGAGTCCAGACTCCGTGGAGCCCAATTGTGTAGCGACGCGAACGCCCGGCAGTTCGATATTGGATGACGTAGCTCCGCTTGCCGGAGGCAAATACGCGAAGACCGAAGCCCGGCAATTCGTCGTCCCAAAGGACGTAGTCCTTCTGCCGGATATCAGCGGCATCGACGACCCGTTTGGTGAGCTTAGGCACGGCGCTCCTCCGATTTGGCCTCGATTTCTCGCGTAAGCACCACGTAAGCAGGCGGGCGGAAATCGGAGCGAAAATTCGGATAGGAGCGTCGCTAGTCTATTGCAAAATATGTAGTGGCTTCAGATTGATAGCGAACCATAGCGTGCCCGATCGCATATTTAGGATGGGCAGCCTATATTGCTCCGAAGGCAAAGGTCACACGTTCGAATCGTGTCGGGTGCGCCATTTTTTCTTTATTTTACAGCGCGATATGCGCGCGCGAACCATAACCCCAGTTCTGTCTCATTCGAGCGAGTAAGCGAATCTGGAGAAAATCGTCTCCGAGTGCAGATTGCTTGGAAAGCGATCAGTTCAAGTGCCTCGAGTTACGACCGAGAGCTTACTAATTGCGCGAGCACCCATGCGACACCGGAAATTCGGTTCGGTTGAGCTCGGCAACGTGCGGCTCACGCTATCCTCCCTGATTATCCAGACGCTCAAGGAAGTTGCGGACAAGCGACGCGATCTCGTCGGCCGCTTCGTCGAGGGCGAAATGTCCCGCTTCCAGGATATGGATTTCTGCCGGCAGTGCCGTGTCCGCCGCTGACGACGAAACGGACTCCGCTTGTGCTCAGTTCATGATCCGGAACGACATCGCTTTTTTAGGCCTCTTCTTCAGGTCGGTCCACTCTCCACGAATCCTTTCAGAGCTGAAACTCGGACACGAATGACTGCAAACGCCGGGGGGCTCACCGATCGTGGTTCGAATGTGGCAATCTGATAACGGCGAGGATGCGGAAGATCGAAATAAATGATCGCTGAACTCTGCGTTCGGCTGGCGTTCATATCAACCCGTTTAAGTTCTCCACCTGGGAGCTGAAAGTTAGTGAACCCAACATCGCCGCGTTGGGCTTACTCAGCGGATGGAGACAGATCATGACCCCAAGAAAAGCACTTCTGATGGCTGCCGTGCTGGTGTTGAGTGTACCCGTGGTGCCCGCACTTGCTCACGATGATGAAGATAACGGTTATAGCGCTCACGATCGGTTCCACGACCAATTGTCTGACGCGCACGAGCGTGCCCACGAGTACGGCTTTTATAGTCGCTCTGAGCACCGTGCCTATCATCGTGCCCTCCGGGACCTTCATGACGAGGCCCACGGATATCAATCGGCCCCACAATACTACTATTATTCAAGGCCTCGTTATTATGGCTATCGGGGATATTAACCGAGTTTCCGACTGGGGAAACTTGGCGCCCCAGTCGAAAGAACCCATGCAATCCTACGCTGCGGCCTGAGTTACGAGGAAAGGAATTCTAATGTCCCGGAATACGACGACGATAGGTACCCGCGCAGTGACGATAGGTACCCTCGCAGTTTTGGCGATTAGCCTGATTGCTACTTCAGCCAATGCTCATCCAAAACTAACAGCTGCTAGCCCCGCAGCTGATGTTTCGAGCAAGGTCTCTCCCACGGAGATCAAGCTGAATTTCAGCGAAGGCGTGATCGCAAAATTTTCGGGCTTGGAACTCAAGGATGAAGCTGGGAAAACAATTGCCACGGGCGTCCCAGTGAATGATCCAAAAGATCAGAAGCAACTCGTCGTGCCCCTCCCCGTGCCGTTGAAGGCGGGACATTATACGGTCACCTGGCATGCTGTTTCCGAGGATACCCACCGCGTGAAGGGGGAGTATTCGTTCGGGGTCGATCGTTAGTGCTTGAAGCGGGCTCAGCCGACATTTTCCACGCCGACGAAGTGCATGAAGGGTCGTCGGCCAATCGGCCCGAAAAGAACAACGTCGTACCGCTGCGGTGCCCCACCTTCCATTCCCGGTGATCCGGCGGGCATACCGGGGACGGCCAATCCGGTAGCGTCGGGCCGCTCTTCCAACAATCTCCGCACGGCTGACGCGGGGACGTGGCCCTCGATAACGTATCCCGCGATTTCAGCGGTGTGACATGCAGCGAGATCAGCCGGTACGCCAAGACGTTTTCGGACGACCTGAAGGTCTGCGGTTTCCTCGACCGTCACAGCGAAGCCAGCATCTTTGAGATGTCGCACCCAACCTGCGCAACAACCGCAGTCTGGATCCTTATGAACAAGGATGGCTGGAGTCTGGGCAAACGCAGAAACTGACGGCATGACCAATGCCAGCGCAGCGATCCCGAGCGCGCTTCGCCGCGTCAGACTGCGAGAATGAACGATCGATGGACTACTCATGATTTTGTTTTGCCCTCCAATATCGGTTGCGTCCAACACTAATCTGAGCCGTCGCTGCATCGAATGCAAATTCATGTGAGGGCAACAGCAATGCCGGCGACGGCACACGGCAGGGTGGCCTGAACCCCTTTTGATACCGTCTAACTTGCTCGCTGGCTGGCTGCTTCGTCATCATTGACCGATCGCCGGGCGCATGGTTCCTAAAACGCTGACGACCAAAAGAACCGCGAGACCCAAGAACTGCTCACCGAGAACATGGTTGCGCAATTTGCCGATCCAGACTGTTGATCCGTTCCGGTCATCCCCGCGCCCTTCGGTCAGTAACGGAACCAGCCAAAACCTGTTCGATACTGCGAGCGCTAGCATGCCCGCAAAAAGAACCAGCTTCACGATCAGCAACTGTCCATATGGCGTTGTAAACAGGCCGGAAACGTTACCGATTAGAAACCAGCTATTGACGAGTCCTGATCCGACGAGCGTCGCAACCGCAAGATAGCCCATGCCCGAGAACCGCAACAGGTTCTCGTCAAATTCGCTTTTTTGTGCGCGTCCGCTCTCTCCACCGTGTAACAAAAGGATGTAACCGAGCGGCGCCAGTCCTCCCAGCCATGCGCCGGCGGCGAGCAGGTGTGCCGCATCCGACACCACATGGATAATGCCCTCGACCCCCTCTTCGATTTGGGCGTGACCCACTCCTGCCAACGAGATCAACAGCACTGCGGCCAGAACAGGCGTGATCAGATCGCGGCGGGGACCCAACTTTGAAACGACGCGACTCCAAAACAGGCCGATCACGATGATCGAGAGGACAAGCCGGGCGGTCCATACCCTGCCAAAGGTCGTTTCGCTCAATACCGTCCACAGCACCTCGCGATCGGCAACGTCGGCCAACGTGCCGCTCATGTTCGCGACCGAGAAAACGAACCACAGGAGAGCACTTAGCAACGCAGTAATGGCGGCTGCGAGAAGCACGCCCTGCCGCCAGCGAAGCAACACGACCGGTTCGGCGTCCGCATAGGCGTACAGCGGCAAAAACGACACTCCGGCGAGCGTGGTCACCGCGGCGTAGTGCAGAAGCCGCGCGACGATGAGTCCAAGATCGATCATCAGCGCGCCACGCTGAACGAGTAACTACCTTTGACTCGGTGGGTGTCGTCGGACACCGCGTGCCATTCGACCTTGTAGTCGCCCGGGGGCAACTGCTCTTGCATGGGCGTTCTCGCAACAGGTTGTTGATCGACCAACTTTGCTTTGGGCTCCTTGGCATATTGATGACCGCGAAGCCGTCACCCCCACTCAACATCGCGATGTTGTACCGCGGCCATCCGGCAACGATCCACCATCCAAACTGTAACCGCTCAAATGGACCCTCAGGAAGAGGTCGCGAGCGACTTCAGCGCATTTCCGCTGGTCGGCGGACGATGTCGCAAATGGGTCAAACAGAGAAGAACTCACTGCGAGCAAATGTCTTCCGGGTTACCCCTGAAAGAAGCGGACATTGCTCAATGCAGCCGGCATGTCTCAAAGGTGCCATTAGCCGACATCGCGCCCACGGGGGCGCGGAATTGCGTTGGAACGCGGATACCTTTGCCGAAATGCATCGTTCCATTGCCGTGGCGGCCTGCGAGGAGTAGCCTCCGTGCCTGCCCAGGCGGTCGCGCACCGCTCACGGCGCCGCGCTCCGCCTGAGCTCCATCATCAGATTGGAGGGCACCATGCGGATGATTTTTCCCTTGCCGCCGCTTCTCGTCGCAGGTGCGACGCTGGGCGGCTTGTTTGCACCGTTCGCCGTTGGCGGCGGCCCGACCGACAGCATAGGCATCGCCGCCGCTACCGAGCGGCAGCCCGGCGCCGATGTCGCCGTCTGTCATGGGTCGGCGTCGGCCGGCGTAACCCGCGTCATGCTGCGCTTGGCCCAGATACGCACGGAGGTGCCGCAAGCGGAAATGCAGGCCGCCTCGCCGGCGGCCGCTTTCGCCGACACAGATCCGCCGCTGTGGGAGGGGCTCGGCGGCGTGACGTACAGGATCACGACCGCGAACGAGCTGGCGCAGTCGTATTTCAATCAAGGGCTCCGGCTCACCTACGCGTTCAATCACAGCGAGGCGCAGCGTGCCTTCCGCCAGGCGCAGAAGCTCGATCCTGACTGCGCCATGTGCTTCTGGGGCGAAGCGCTGGTGCTCGGGCCCAACATCAATCTGCCGATGCAGGAAGACGCGGTGGCGCCGGCCTTCGCGGCAGCTGAGAAGGCGCGCATGCTCGCCCCCAAGGCGACCCCGCGCGAGCAGGCGCTGATTGCGGCGGTCTCGACCCGCTACGCCAAGGACGCGAAGGCGGACCGGGTACCGCTCGATGCCGCTTATGTGTTAGCCATGGAGAAGGTCGCGGCGCAGTTTCCGGACGACAACGAGATCGCGGTGCTCTACGCCGAATCGGTGATGGACCTCAGCCCGTGGAATTACTGGCAGCCCGGCGGCCACGCGCCAAACCAACAAAGCGGCCCCATCGTGCCGACGCTCGAACGCGTGCTGGCGCGCGACCCGAACCATCCGGGCGCGATGCACTATTACATCCACGCGGTGGAGGCGTCGGACCGGCCCGAGCGCGCCGAGCCCTATGCGGACCGGCTGCGGGGGGCCATTCCCGGCGCCGGCCACCTCGTGCACATGCCGAGCCACATCTACTACCGGGTCGGGCGCTATCTTGACGCGCTGGCCGACAACAAGACGGCGATCGGGGTGGACGAAAAATATCTGGCGTCGACCAATGCGCCCATGGGCGTGTATCGCCTCGGGTACTACCCGCACAACGTCCATTTCGTGCTGGCGTCTGCCCAGATGGCGGGCGACGGACCCACCGTCATCGCGGCGGCCGAGAAGCTGCGCGGTCTCATCCCCGACGAGGTCGCCCGCGGCATCGCGCTGGTGCAGCCGGTCAAGGCAGCGCCTTACTTCGCCCATGCGCTGTTCAGCCCTTCCGCCACCGTTCTGGCGCTCCCCGATCCCGGCGACGCCATTCCGTACGTCAAGGCCATGTGGCACTACGCGCGCGGCATTGCCTACGCGGCGCAGGGCGAGTTTACCGCCGCCAAGGCGGAGGCGAATGCGATCGCGGCCCTCGAGGGCGGGGATTTCACGTTGCTCAAATCCTCGGGCGTTCCGGCACAGGACGTGCTGGCGCTGGCGCGCACTGTCATCGAAGCCCGCGTCGCGCAGCGTCAGGGCGACAAGGCTGCAGCGATCGAGCGGTTCGAGCGGGCGGCTGCGCTGCAGGACGGGCTGCCCTACATGGAGCCGCCCTACTGGTATTACCCGGTGCGGCAGTCGCTCGCAGTCGCGCTGATGCAGGCGGGCCGACTCGACGAAGCCGAGGAGCAGTTCCAGCGCGCGCTCAAGCGCGCCCCCGGCAACGGCTGGTCGTGGTACGGGCTTGCCGAACTCTATAAGGCGCGCGGCAAGGCCGACCAGGCGAGCAAGCTGGAAGCGGATCTTGCCAAGACGTGGATCGGCGACCGACAGCAGCTGGAGCTGTCGAAGTTGTGACCCTCAACGCGTGGTGCCGCCAGGCGCAGGGAAATTGACTGCCCGCGGACCTCAATGGCCGCGGGCAGTGCGCGCTGTGGGAGACACAATGTCTCAAATGGGGTCAATCGCGTCATTTGACCGCAGACCGATGGCGTCCGGTCCACCCCGATAAACGGACATCTTCAGAGCGGGTTGGCATGTCTCAAAGGTGTAGAGTCGAGATGTGGCGCGGTGGCTTTAGGTAAAACATATCTGT
>Ga0209488_10003620_pt1 | contig 12351 bp, 7 predicted proteins | sample Rivendell_Oct201_8_FD_188349 | JGI IMG/M metagenome (GOLD analysis project Ga0209488, IMG submission 188349) | Vadose zone soil microbial communities from the Eel River Critical Zone Observatory, Northern California, USA -... | ecosystem: Environmental > Terrestrial > Soil > Vadose zone >...
GAAGAGCCTCGCCGCGCAGATCGCCGCGCTGGAGCGGTCCGTGCAGGAACTGACGCAGCGCATCGCCGCGCTGGAGCTCGCCGGCAAGAAGTGATCGGCGGTCCGCCGGCGCGACGGGGCTTTACTTGGCAATGCAAAGTGAATAGCCTTTCACTTGGCAATGCAAAGTAAAGAGCCACGAACATGACCGGACCGATCGAACCGCCCCTTTCCGGCCCCGCCGGGCCACCTCTGCCTGACGCACGAGAAGGCGGCGCGGCCCCGGCAACCGCCTGTCTGCTGCCGTTCACCGCCGACGAGCTGCGCGCTGCCCTGCACCACCCGCAGCGGCTGCTCGGCATCATCCTGGCCGAACGGGCCCGGCTGGTCACCAGCATCCGCGCCGAGGCCAGCCTCTGGCACCTGGTCGCTGTGCTGCTGCTGTGCAGCATCGTCGGCGCGCTGCCGTTCGGCGCGGTGCTGGACCGCGGCAAGACCGGCCATGTCGCCCTGCTGTTCACCGGCTCGGTGCTGATCTGCTTTCCGTCGCTGCAGGTGTTCAGCTCCTACCTCGGAGTGCGGCTGTCGATCGCGCAGAACCTGGCGTTGGCGCTGCTGATCCCGGCCGCTGCTGCGCTGTTCTGCTTCGGCTTCTTCCCGATCTACTGGTTCCTCGAGGCGACGATGCCGGCGGAGCGGGCGGTGCTGTCGGCGAAGGACATCGCCATCGGCCTGTTGACGATCTCGCTGGTCCTCGGCCTGTCGCATCTCAACCGCTGCCTGTTCGTCGACAGCGCGCTGCAGGAAATGCGCTCGAGCTGGCTGCTGCTGCTCGGCTGGCAATCGCTGCTGCTGTTCATCACCTACCGCATGGCCGTGGTGCTCGGGATCCTTTGATGATCCGCGCCACGGTGGTGCTGGCCCTGGCCTCGGCGAGCTATGGGTTCAGCATCGGCGCCAGCCACAGCTGGCTCTACGCCACGCGCAACCTGGTCAAGTTCCCGCTGCTGATCCTGACCACGGCCGGCGTGTGCGCGCTGGCCTACTTCGTGGTCGCGCGCTTCCTGGCCACGCGGCTGTCGTTCGTGCAGGTGCAGCGGCTGGTGCTCGACATCTTCCGGGACACCGCGGTGCTGCTGGCCAGCCTGAGCCCGGTGAGCCTGTTCCTGGCGTTGACGATGGTGCAGCCGACCAGGGAAAGCCTGGGCGAGTACCCGATGTTCCAGGGCCTCAACATCTGCTGGATCGCCCTGTGCGGTTGTCTCGCGGTCGGGCAGAAGGCGCGCGATCTGCTGCGCGAACACCGGCTCGATCGGCCGCATCGGCTGGCGATGCTCACGGCGTGGCTGGCGCTGTCGTTGTTCGCCGGCGGGCAGTGTGCGTGGTACATGCGGCCGTTCTTCGGCATCGGCGCACTCAAAGGCGACTCGCCGCCGTTCTTCCTCGGCACCGCGCCGGACTTCCGCGGCGCCCGCAGCTTCTACGAGGCGGTCTGGAACCTCGTGCAGCCGCCGCGGTAGGCGGGCGACCGGCTCAGCCCGCCGCCTGCTGGTCCGGCGCCAGCCGGCCCAACCGGCGCACTTCCGGCCACAGCCACGCGATGCCGGCGACCACCAGGATCGTGCCGATGCCGCCGCTGACGACGCTGACCACCGGGCCGAACACCTTCGCCACGAGTCCCGACTCGAACGCCCCGAGTTCGTTGCTGCTCTCGATGAACACGCTGTTCACGGCGCTGACCCGGCCGCGCAGCGCGTCGGGCGTGCGCACCTGCACCAGCACGTGGCGGATCACGACGCTGATGTTGTCGAGCCCGCCGAGCAGCAGCAGCATCGACAGGCTCAGCAGGAAGTCGTGCGACATGCCGAACGCGATCGTCGCGGCGCCGAAGCCGGCGACGCTGAGCAGCAGCGACCAGCCGGCGCGGCGGAACGGCGGCCGATGCGCCAGCAGCAGCGCCATCAGCAGCGCCCCCACGTACGGCGCGGCCTTCAGCGCGCCGAGCCCCACGGCGCCGACCGACAGCATCTGCGCGTACACCGGCATCAACGCGGTGGCGCCGCCGAGCAGCACCGCGAACAGATCGAGCGTGATCGCCGCCAGCACGGTCTGCTCGCGCAGCAGATGCCCGGCCCCCGCCGTCATCGAGCCGAGCGTGAAGCGTCCGTCGCCACGTTGCTGCGCCCGCGGCCGCAGCAGCAGCGCCGACACGGCGGCGATGGCGCAGCCGGCGGCGGTCACCGCATAGACCGGCCACGCCACGCCGCAGACGCCGATCAGGCCGCCGGCCAGCAGCGGCCCGCCGGTCGCCGACAGCTGGAACACGCCACTGTTCCACGTCACCGCGTTGTGGAACTCGCCGTCGGCGACCAGCAGCGGCAGCAGGGCGTTGCGCGACGGCCCGTTGAACGAGCGCGCGCAGCCCATCAGCACCAGCAGCGCATGGGTGATCCACAGCGCCGCCCCGGTCGCCGAGGCGATGGCGAGCAGCGCGCACAACAGCGTGAACGCCGCCTGCGTGCCGAACAGCACCAGCTTGCGGTTGAACAGGTCCGCCGCCTGCCCGGCCGGCAGCGCCAGCAGCAGCACCGGGATCGCCCGCGCGAGCCCGATGTAGCCGAGCATCAGCGCATCCTGGGTCCGCTGGTAGATCTCCCACGCCAGGCCAGTCGCGAGCATCTGCAGGCCGGTGCTCGACACCAGGAAGCCGAGCGCGAAGAACCGGTAGTTGGGATTGCGCAGCGCCAGGTATGGATCGTGCCGCGGTGCGGCCGCTCTGGCCGCAGCTCCGATCAGCAGCTCGGGCTCCACCGCCGGACCATCCGGCCGCGATTCTTCGACCGGCTGGTCCGGAGTTCTCGGTGGCGTCTCCACGCCGGCCGAGCGTAGCGGCGGCTTTGCCGTGGGAAACATCGGCGTCGACGCCGCTGGCAAGCTGCCGCCGTGCAATCGGCTCCGCCGCAGCGGCGGCAGATTGCGATCGGCCGGTGCGACTCAGCCCGCCGGCGCCTTGTCGGACCCGTCGGCAGGCAGCTCCTTGCTGCCGATGATCGTGATGTTCATGCCGATCTGGACGCTGACCTGCTTGCCGCCGACGTCGATCACCGACTTGCCGTTCAGGTACCAGCCGAGCGAGCCGGTCGAGAACTCCTTGACCTCGGCCATCATCGAGTTGCCGTTGATCTCGACCTTGATCGGCTGCGCGTGCTCACGAAAGCTCGCGCGGGTCACGGGACACTTGGCCATTGCGGGTTGCTGCGCTGCCATCGCTTGGCGATGACAGCCCTTGGAGGACTGCGGCGTGGCCACCGTGGAGCCGATGGCGCTGCGGATCGTTGCCGGCGAGCGATCGCGCGTCAACAGTACTGCAAGCGGCGCCGCGCCGTCAGTGCTGGCCCTGCGGCAGCGACAGCCGCTCCATGCACAGCGTGCGCACCTTCGCCATCACCGGCCCGGCCGTGCTGCTGTTGAACGCACCGAGCGCGCCGGTGCCCGAGCCCGGGTGCACGTAGAAGAACGTGATGAAGTCGCGCTGGCCGCCGGTGTGGCCGAGGAACCGCTGGCCGCCATGCTGCAGCACGAAGAACGAAAGGCCGATCTGCTCGCCGCCGTTGCCGACCGGCAACACCGGCTGCCACATCTCTTCGAGCGAGCTGCGCGCCAGCACCTGCGCCGCATCCGATTCTGCCGGCACCGCAGAGAGCAGGAACGCGAGGTAGCGCGCCATGTCGGGCAACGGCGCGTTGAGCCCGCCATTGCTCGTGGTGATGCCGGTGTCGAAGTCGGGGCCCTCATCCCGCACCTCCTGGCCCTTCACCGCGTAGCTGTGCGACCGGTGCTTCTGCAGGTGGTACGGGGTCACGTCGAAGTAGCTGTGCGCCATGCCGAGCGGCCGCAGCACGTTCTTGTCCATGTAGACCTCGTAGTCGTCGCCCGACAGCAGCGCGATCACGCGGCCGAGGAACACCACGCCAGGGTTGCTGTAGGAGAACTTCGAGCCCGGCGAAAACTCGATCTCGGTGTACGGCATCATCGCCACCAGCTGCTCCCAGTGTTTCGGCTCGTGCGGATGCCACGGCTTGTCGCCGCCCCACGGCCAGGTGGCGCTGCGGAAGCCGGCCGAGTGCGACAACAGGTGCTGCAGCGTGATGTCGTCGATCTTGCCGAACGGGTCGTGCACAAGGCGCAGCTCGGGCACGAACTCGACGATCGGCTGCTCGAGCCGCAGCAGCTTGCGGTCGCGCAACTGCATCACGGCAATGCCGGTCAAGGTCTTGGTGCAGCTCGCCCAGTGGAAGATCGTGTCGCGGTCGACGGCGCGCTTGCCGTCGCGGTCGGCGAAGCCGTGCGGCTCGAAGCCGAGCAGTTCACTGCCGTGCACGAACATCAGGCTGGCGCCGACGACGCCGGCCTGTTCGCAGCCCTGGTGGAACTCGGCGATCACGTCTTTCCAGGCGCTGGCGAAATCGAACGCCGGGTCGGCGGCGCGCGGCGGTGGCTGCTGCGCGCCGAGACAGCATGCTGCAAGAACGAAGGCAAATGCCGCGACCGCTCGTTTCGTGCCCATCGGCGGAGTCTAGCGCCAACTCGGCTGGCCTCGCGCATCTGCTGACTGCCTTGGCTGTCGCGAACGACGCATGGTGGCGCCAGCTAGACTCTGCACCTGCATGTCGTCTTTGGAAGAAACGCGAAACGCGGACCCCGGCTGCGACGCAGTGTCCGCGATGCCACGTTCTCCGGTCGACGTCGAATTCGCCCGCTTCGCGCGCACGCGCGATCCGGCGGCGCTGGCGGCGGTGTTCGACGCCGTGGCGCCCAACCTGATGCTGGTGGCGATGCACCTGAGCCGCGACGCGGCCGACGCCGAGGACCTGGTGCAGACGGTGTTCCTGCAGGCGATGCGCGACGCCGCCCGCTACGACGCGGCGCGGCCGGTGCTGGCATGGCTGCTCGGCATCCTCGAACACCGCGCGCGCGACCTGCAGCGCCGCGCGCACCGCCGGCGCGAGCGCGGCGACGCGGCATTGGCGAATGTGGCCGCCGCCGAGGCACCGGGCGACACGGCCGTCAGCGCCGAGACGCTGCAGCAGATCGCCGCTGCACTCGACGGCCTGCCGCCGAGCTACCGCGAAGTGTTGACGCTGCGGCTGGTGCACGGCCTGCGCGCGGTCGACATCGCGCATGCGCAGGGGGCACCGCCGGAGACCGTGCGCACGCGCCTGCACCGTGGCCTCGAGTTGCTGCGCCGCGTGCTGCCGCGCAGCCTCATGACCCCGATCGTGCTGGCGCTGCTCGGCAGCGAAACGCTGCGAGCCGGCAGCGGCCTCGGGCAAGTGCGCGCCAACCTGCTGCGTGCGCTGCCGGTCGGCACTGCTTCGGTGTTGGCCATCGGCGGCATGATGACCATCAAGTGGCTCGCCGCCGCCGGTGCGATCGCCATCGCAGCACTGCTCTACGTGTCCACCCTGGCGCCGGGCAACGGGCTGCTTCCGGCAGCGACAAACCAGGACAGCGCTCAGCCGATCGTCGCGAACGCACCTGCCCAGGATCCCACGAACGCGGCACGCGCAGCAGTCGCGGGCCGACAACGGAGCGAAGTGCCCACTCCGACTCCAGACACCAACACCACCGTGCTGCGCGGTCGCGTAGTCGCGGCGGAAACCGGCCTGCCGCTCGCGGGAACCATCGTGCACCTCCAGAGCGAGCCGGAAGGTAGCCGCGGCAAGGAACCCGACGGGTGGACGGAACCAGCCGACGTGATCACCGGCGACGACGGCGGGTTCGAGATCCGGTTCGTTCCACCACCGACCCGCATGTTCAACCTCCAGTTCCACGAACCGGAACGCGTCGCGCGCTACGTCAACTGGGATTCGCTACGGACCGGAGTCACGGTCGATCTCGGCTCCGTGCCGATGGCTTTCGGTGCCGAGGTGCAATTCGGCGTGTTCGACGAGCAGGGTCGACCGCGACCCGGCATGAGCGTCTGGCTGCACAAGGTCCGGCAGCTCGAAGATGACGGGCCGTCCACTGCAGAACCAGACTTCGCGGCACCACGCACCGACACCGATGGGTACGCCGTCTGTCCGGCCTTCTCACCAGGTCGCTGGCGCTACGAGATCAAAGATCGGCCCGAGGCTTTCGGCACGATTCTGGTCGGAGACAAGATCGGCGAACTCGAAGTGGTGCGACAACAAACCGTGAGTCGCACCGTCGTGCTTCGACAGCCAACCAACGAACTTAGCGTGAGCGGAGTCGTGCACGACGCCGCAGGCGCCCCAGCCGCTGGCCTCGAGCTGGCCATCTTCGACATTCCACAGGGCCGTGGCTATCTGCCTGCCATGACCGCCGACGACGGCACCTTCCTGGCCGCGCTGGCCGAGCCTCCCGACAGCAATCGCCGCTTCCGCTTCGCGCTGCCGGACGGCGCCATCGACTTCGAGCTCGTCGACGATGGCGGCGAGTTTGCCTGGGGCACGCATGGCCTGCAGGTAGTCGTGCGCCGCCGCCAACCCGCGTCGCTCGAGCTCACCGTGGTCGACGCCGCCACTGGCGCTCCGGTGGAAGACTTCGGTGCGAGCTGCCGCGGCGAGGGCAGCGACATCCTGCCTCCGTCGGCGCTCCAGAGCAGTGCAACAGCGCATCACCCCGGCGGCGTTCTCCGTTTCGACAACCTGCCACCCGCACCCTATCGGGTCTCGGTACAGCCCAAGGCGCCACTGTGCGAACGTGCCTTCATCCCGATCGCCGTGAGCGAGGGCAGGTCGACCGCACTGCAGGTTGCACTCGAGCCGCCGGCGCCGCTGCAGGTCACGGTCGTCGACAGCTCGACCCAGCAACCCCTGCCCGACGTCACCGTCCATCTCGGCAGGGTGATCCCCGAGCAGCATCTCGACCGCGTTTCCCTGCGCACCTACCGCGTGCCCCTGACGGGCAGTGGCGGCATCCCTCAATACGGCAACACCACCGAAGTGGTCACACTCGACGAAGCCACGACCAGGGCCGACGGGCTCGTCACGCTCCATGCGGCTCCAGAGACACCGGCGCTGGTGGTGATTGCCGATGGCGACCGCTGCGTCACCACGATGCTGAAGGATGTCCGGCTGCCGCGAGCCGGCAACTCGCTGCGCATCGCCGTCGCGACCGCCGCGATCCTGCATGGCCGGCTGCAGCCGCTGCAGTTCCTGCAACACTTCGGCCCGAGCGCCCAGCAGGTCGCCGAAGCAGCCCGCAAGGCGGCGGTCTCGCTGACCGTTGCCTCCGACATCGCCGATCGCTATCCGGAACTACGACTGCACAGCGACGCCGGCGTCAGGATGGGCACCAAAGTCGCTGCCGATGGCACCTTCACGATCGCCGCCATCCCACCAGGCCGTTACGAGGTCTTTGTCGCGCCGAGCACGCAGCTCGCCGTCGATTTCTCCTCGAACACGGATCTCGGCCCACTTGCCACCGTGGACATGATCGGTGGTGAAGACCAGGCGATCGAACTCACTCTCGACCAGTACATGCCCGGCATCGTGCGCGGGCGCTTCCTGGTCGACGGCGTGCCATGGCAGGGCGAGGTCGGGTTCGCGCGACTCGCTGGCAGCCATATGCAGCGTTATTCGCTCCTCGCAGACACGAATGGGACCGCGACGTCGTACTGGCTGCTGCCTGGGACGTACTTGGCGTTCGCGGCGGTCCGCCAGGGCTACAAGACCGAGTACGTGCTCGGCCCGGAACCGTTCGTACTCACGCCGAACGGCGAAGTCGACCTCACCGCCATGCTGCACCGCCGCCGCATCGCGGTGGAGTTGCGCGACGCGAACGACCAGCCGGTTGCCAACCGCCGACTCGTGCTCCAATGGCTCGAACATCCGGAGTTCACCTATTCCCTCCGCCACGGCGAAGTGACCGACGCGCAAGGCAGGCTGCAGTTCGATCCGGCGCTGCCGGGCAGGCTGTGCATCCGTGCTTTCGCCGACGGGCAGAGCGTCGAGGACGACACGCCGGCACTCGTGCTCGGCGAGGCGAGTGCGGACGCCACCGAGCTCACCCTGCGGCTGCCGAAGTGAACAGCTATGCTGCCGGACCGAGAGTCCGACATGCAGACCAGCTCGGTGATCGATCCACAGGAACCACTTGCACCGCGGTCGGGTACCAGACCTTGGATCGTCGCCGGGGTGATCGTGGTGTCGGCGTGGCTGCTCTGGGCATTCGCGCTGACGCCTTCGGCAGCCAGGTCACCCGACCGGCTCGGACATGACGGCGCGATCCAGACGTTTGACAGCGCGTCTGCCGAGCACTCGCAGGCGAAGACCGAAGCTTCGGCTCCGGCCGCGCCTGAACGGCGTGCACTCGCGGCATCGGCATCGTCACCAGACTCGACTTCGATCCGCGGCCATGTTGTTGCCGCGGAGACCGGCGCGCCATTGGCAAGAGCGAACGTGCACCTCGGCACCGAGGTCGCCACCGAACGCGGCGATGCCCCGGCGAACTGGACACAACCGGCAGATGTGGTCACCGGCGACGACGGCCTGTTCACGTTTGCGTTCGTGCCGCCGGCGACTCTGAGGTTCCACCTGGATGTCGATGGCTCGAAGCGGCTACGGCGTTCTTACTGGTGGCCTTCGCTGCGCACCGGCATCGTCGTCGACGTCGGCGACGTGACGATGACACTCGCCGCGCCACTGCAACTGGTGGTGGTCGACGAACGCGATCGTGCGTGGAAAGACGTCCTGGTCTACCTGCGGTTCGGCAACGATTCGCATACTCAGTCATGGGGCCCTGACGACAATCCGACCACCGATGTGAGTGGCGTCGCAAGCTGGCGCTGCCTGCCGCTCGGACACTGGACCTACACGATCGAGACGCCGGTGCGCGACACGGGCGTGTTCGAGTTACCGGCCGAACCGACACCGTTCACGCACCGCATCGTGCTGCGCCGGCCACCACCGGCGCTGACCATCAGTGGCACCGTGGTCGACACGCGCGGTGCGCCGATTCCCGATCTGGAACTGGAGATTCCGCTCGACCGCGGTATCTGGGCGGTGCGCACCGATGCGAACGGCGAGTTCCTCCGCAGTGTGAACGGACCGCTCGAAGGCAATCCACGTTTCCGGATTCGTCTGCCGAGTTCTCGGCTCGACCTCGACCTGATCGACGACGGCGGCGAATTTACGTGGGGCAAGAACGACCTGCGGCTGGTCGTGCGGCGGCGACAGCTGGCCTCGCTCGAGCTCGAGGTTGTCGATGCCGCGACCGGCGCACCGATGACGGAATACGGCGCCTGCTGCCACCCGGACATCTGGCGGCTGCACGTAGGTGGACTGAACCTGTTCCGCAGCGTCGCCAGCGCTACCCACCCGCAAGGAATCACCCGCTTCGCTGACCTCGCGCCCGGCCCCTACCGCGTCTCCGTGTTCCCACCAGCGCCGTTCGCCGAGCAAGGCGAGCTGCCGATCGATCTCGCCGAGGGCCAGGACATGCGACTGCATGTCGCGATCGAGCGTCCGGCGACGCTCCGGGTCGAAGTCGTCGATACCGGGTCGCAACAGCCGATGCCAGGCGTCGACGTGAGCCTCGCCAAGGTCGTGCCAGAACCGCACTTGGCTAACGTGACGATCGAAACCTTTCGCGTGCTTCGCCGCGGCGGCGGCATCAGCAGCGGCACCAACGTGCTGGTGCTCGACCGCGCTACGACCGGCGACGACGGCAGTGGCGTGCTGCACGCAGCACCCGACACACCGGCGCTGGTCGTCATCGCCGAAGGTGACCACTGCGTCGCCACGATGGTGCGCGACGTGAAGTTGCCGCGCGCCGGCAACTCGCTCCGCGTCGAAGTCGCTGCTGCGTGCATCCTGCGCGGCACCGTGCGGCCGCTGACCTTCGTGCGGCGATTCGGCCCGAGCGAGGAAGTCCTGGCCATCGATGCGGTGTCGCTGCCGAACGCCACACGGTTCGCATACCAGTATCCGACGATCGACCTTCGCCGTATCGGCGAGCAGCAACCCGCGGCAACCACCCGCCTGAAGGCCGATGGCACCTTCCAGTTCGTCGCGATCCCGCCGGGCAGCTACGAGGTCTGGCTGGGTCCGATAGCTTCTTCCGGCAAGGCGAGCGCGGTGAGCAGCGTCGATCTGCGCGCCGGCGAGACGAAGTCCATCGATGTCGACGTCAGCCAGTACGTCCCCGGCCACCTGGTCGGCCACTTCTTCGTCGATGGCACCGCGTGGCAGGGCGAAGTCGACTTCCATCTCATCGATGGCCGCACCAACCAGGCACTCACCGACGCAAGCGGCACTGCGACTTCGACCTGGCTCCTGCCCGGTCGCTACCTGCCGTGCGCAGTGGTGCAAGAAGGCGACTTCGGGCGCTACATCCTCGGCACCGAACCGATCGTGCTCGCGCCCGGCGCCCAGCTCGAGTTCACCGCAATGCTGCACCGCCGCCGCGTGGTGGTCACGATGCACTACTCGGACGACCAACCGGTCGCGAGCCGTCTGTTCGTGCTCGAACCGCTCGACCATCCCGAGTTCGCTTTTTCCTTCCAATACGGCAACCGTACCAACGAGCACGGTGAGTTGATTCTCGATCCCGCGCCGCCCGGTCGCCTTCGCATCCGCGCGTTCGCCGCGGACCAGGACATGTTCAAGGACACGCCGGCGCTCGTGCTCGGCGAGGTGAGTGCAGACGCCACCGAGCTGACGCTCCAGTTGCCGAGATGAGAGAAGCTGTCAGCCGCTACGGCCGCAGCGCCGCCAGACACAACAAAGCCATCGCCGTGCCGTACGCGCGACCGAGCTCATGGCTGTCGACGAAGCAACCGTCGAACTCCGGCAGGTCGAGCACGATCTGCCGCTGCTGCGCCTGGAACTTGTCGCGCGCCTCGCCGGCCGGCAGCGCCATCACCGCCTCGGTGCGGCCCAGCATGTCGAACCAGAAGAAGAACCCGCCGTAGTGGTACTGGTCGGCGTGGTCGTCGTACTTGCGCACGTGCGCCAGCAGACCATGGTGTTCGAAGCCCTTGCCGAGCGCCTGCTGCAGCGCATCGGCGCCGCTCTTGCCCCAGCACGCCAGCGCCAGTTCGCACAGCGGCATGCGGCCGGCGGCACCTTCGAACCCGGCCTTCGGTTCGCCCTGGCCCGGATCGCCGTAGGTGAACGCGCCGACCTTGGTGCGGCAGTGCAGCAGGGCGCGCAGACCGGTGTCGATGCGCGCCCGTTCGACCACGGCGCCGGCATCGCTGCCGGACTTCAGCGACTGCAGCGCGGTGGCGCTGGCGAACGGGTTGCCGTACTCGTGGAACCACATGCCGCTGTCGGGCTGCAGTGCCGTCAAGGCATCGACCGCCTGCTGCAGCGGCGGCAGCAGGCGCTGCTTGTCGGCGGGCCGTAGCGTGATCCAGCGCGACAGCAGGCGGATGCGGTAGGTGTAGGCCCACAGGATCTCGTCGCGGTCGGTGCGGCACAGCAGCTGGTCGTTGCAGCCGCCGGTCAACAGCCGTTCGAGCATCGCCTCGATGCGCTCGCCGGTGCCGCTGCCGAGTTCGAGCTGGCCGTGCTGCTGGCGCGTGCGCGCTTCGAGCAGCGCTGCGCCGGCGATGCAGCTGACCGCGGCGTACACGTTCGGCAGGCTGTCGGTGCCGCCGAAGTCGTAGATGCTGTCGCGGATCACGCCGTCGCCGTCGTCCATCGCCAGCAGGAAGTCGACGCTGCGCTGCCACAGCTGCGGCTCGGTGTAGGTCGAGGCCGGCGCGCGCGAGCCGTCGGTCGGCGCGGAAGCGAGCACGGCAGGCGGCAGCGGCAGGAAGTCGGCGAAGCCGTGCACGAACGGACCGTGGCCCTCGGCCTCCATCGCCGCGGCCCACGCCAAGGGCTGCTGCGGCAGGGCGGCGGCCAGCGCTGCGAACGCCTGCACGCCGGCCGCACGTTGCCGGTCGCGGCACAGCGACGCCGCGGCGAGGTAGCGCGCCTCGGCGGCGACCCCGTCGCTCGGGTGCTGCTGCAGCACGGCGTCGGCACGAGCGCGTGCCGCCGCGCGGTCGCCGATGCGGTACGCCTCCCACGCCTCGCGCAGCGCCGGGTTGCCGGGGAAACCATCGGCCGGCGCGTGCACCAGCGTGCGCAGCGGCGCCTCGAACCACTGCGGCTGGAAGGTGGTGATCTGGTCGAGTCGCAACAGTTCCTTGCCGTCGCCGTCGAGCACGAGCCAGCCGGGCTCGATGAACTGCAGCCGCTGCAGCTTGTACTGCTGCTGCCGTTCGCCCTTCGCCACCGACTTGACCGGCACGAAGTGCTGGTTCAGCAGTTCGATCGTGCTCGGCCACGAGAACGGGCCGGCCAGCAGGTAGCGGTCGATCTCCGGCTTGCGGTCCATCGGCGAACCGCTGAC
>Ga0209488_10003621_pt1 | contig 12350 bp, 7 predicted proteins | sample Rivendell_Oct201_8_FD_188349 | JGI IMG/M metagenome (GOLD analysis project Ga0209488, IMG submission 188349) | Vadose zone soil microbial communities from the Eel River Critical Zone Observatory, Northern California, USA -... | ecosystem: Environmental > Terrestrial > Soil > Vadose zone >...
TAATCGGTGCAGGAAATCAGCTTGACCCGCGATTCCGGCTTGGCAAATTCCAGCGCCACGCTCTTCAGCCATTCCGGGCCTTCAAACCACCAGTGGCCAAACAGCTCAGCGTCAAATGGAGCGGTCAGGATGGCGGCGCCGGCGCCGTTTTTACCGTAACGCTCCAGAGTTTCCGTGGTAATACGGACAAAATGTTTCGCGTGTTCGTGCGTACGCTCCAGCGCAATGGCCGGATCATACGGCTGCTTGAGGCCCAGATCGATTTTGGGTCCGGTGATGCGCCAATAGCGATTGCCGCCAGGCCAGCGCTTTTTGTGGAACTCAAGGTAGTTTGCGTCGCCAGGATATCCCTGGTCTCCGCTCCAGACCTGCACGCTGGTACGGGGATCGCGGGTGAAGAATGCAACTTGTGCGTCGCGGTCCGGCCCATCCGCGAAATATGGACGATAAAAATTCTTACGCGGAGGCTCCTGCACAGCCTCCATCGCCCTGGGAATGCCGCCGGCCAGCAACTGGTATGGAGTGAAGCGGGTGGAACTGTCAACCAGATGCGTATCAACGTAAAAAAATTGCAGTCCGTGCTCGGCCAGAATCTGCTCTACGCCTTCGCGATAAAACGGCTGACGCGGACGGGAAGAGCCGTCCGGCGAGACCGGGAACTGCCACGTTCCTGCCGGTCGATAGCCACATTCCGGCAGCCAGATGCCGCGCGGCTTGCGTCCAAAGTAGCGCTCATGCGTCTCCACACCGGTCTTGACCTGCGCGCGGATGGAAGAGTCCGTGCCCAGCAGAGGGAAATAGCCGTGCGTGGCGCCGCAGGTAATGATCTCAATGGCGCCGGAATCGTAAAAATGCTGGAAGCCGCGGATGATGTTGGAGCCAAGCTCGTCAAACTGGCGCAGCGCCTGCTCATAAAAATGCAGCCAGAACCGCGAGACGTGTACCATGTGCGGATCGTCCTGGACCGTAAAGTCGTCGGCGTCCTTGTGTGCGGCCTGGATTTTGCGCAGCAGATACTTGGGAAATTCGTCTTTGAATACCGGATGCGAAAGCTGCTCCAGCAGGATGGGGGAAAGATTTACGTTCGCCCGCAGCGCCAGGCCCTGTTGCTCCAATTCGCCAAAGACGCGCAGCAGCGGGAGATAGGTTTCGGCTGCGGCTTCATGCAGCCATTCCATCCCGTGAGGCCACGTGCCGTGATTGACGACATAGGGAAGGTGGGAATGCAAAGCAAACGTTACATACCCCAGCGATTTGTCTTTTGCGATTTTTGGATTCATTGAAAGAATCGGCGGCCCAGATCGGGGGAAACCGGCACAGGCCTCTCTTATGAGATGCAGAACACGAGCCTAATTCTTAATTTTACTACAAGTAATAAGAGTGAGCAGTTCTGCACAGGACGCAAACGCAGGCCAGCCGGGCTCTGAACAGCCCTGTTGCATTGGTAATGCTGATGTAAAATCGGTTGTGCCGCACAGCACCACAGAGCTCACCAACATTGCCCAGCGGGGCAAGCGCCTTGAATATGTCACGATCGGATGGAATAGCTTTGAAGGATTGGCTGCCTTAGCAACCGGAATAATTGCTGGCAGTATCTCTCTCGTTGGCTTTGGAGTTGACAGTTTTATTGAAGTGACTTCAGCCGTAGCCTTGCTGTGGCGGTTATCGGTTATTGGGGATGAAGAAGGGCGCGAAAAGAACGAGCGGGTTACGCTCAAAATTGTAGGCATCTGTTTTTGGGGACTGTCCGCATACATCGCTTATGCTTCGATTTCCGGCCTCCTGCGAAAACAGGCTCCAGACCACAGCATTGCCGGAATTGTGGTGGCCTGCGCTGCTCTGGTCGCGATGCCCCTGCTTTCCCGTGCCAAGAAACGGATCGGTGAGCAACTCGGAAGTGGGGCAATGGTGGCGGACGCGAGACAGGCCGACTTCTGCATGTACCTTTCAGCGATCTTGTTGGTTGGCTTGATTCTGAATGCCACCGTCGGGTGGTGGTGGGCCGATCCAGTTGCAGCCTTGGTCATGACACCGATCATCGCCAAAGAAGGAATTGACGCATTGCAGGGAAAGGCGTGCTGCGAAACGGCTTGTACGAGCCCAAAATGATCCACGATTCGCAACAGGCGACTATCGCAACAAGCAGCCGAAATGTCGGAGTGCCATTCAGGATCGTGGCTCTTGGGGTAATTTCCTCGATTAACTCTGTACCACTTTGAAGGAGAGGGGCGCAGGAGGCGTCTCTTTGTTCTCCTTCTTATCCGCCGCGAGCAGGTTGCTTACGGAGTCGCTCAGGCTCACGCAGTTGCAGCCACGTCGTTTGGATTCGTAGAGGGCCTCGTCGGCATAGCGCAGCAAAATCTCTGGTGTGAGCACTCCGTCGTGAGAGAAAGAAATACCGAAGGACGCCGTAACCTTGCCCAGAGAGTGTCCTGCATGTTGCAAGTCCAGTTTGGCGATGGCGTCGCGCACCTGTTCCGCGCGCTCGCTCACGCTTTCCAGAGAAGTGTCCGGCAGAACCACCAGGAACTCTTCTCCACCATAACGGCAGACGATGTCTTCCGTACGTACAGAGCGGCGCAGCAACGCGGCGACTTCTTTCAACACGATATCGCCGGCGGTGTGGCCAAAGCTGTCGTTGAACACTTTGAACTTGTCGATGTCCGCCATGATTACGCCCAGGCCGGTGTGATGACGTCCCGAGCGATGGAGCTCCTGCTCCAGCGTCGCTTCCAGAAACCGCCGGTTGTAAAGACCGGTGAGCGGATCACGGATCGACTGGTCGTGCAGCTTCTCGCGCAGGCGAAGGTTGGCCAGCCGCAACGCGGCATATTCTCCGGCCTGCTGGATCATTGCCAGCCGCGAGGCGGAGAGCTCGGTGGATGTCTCGGTGCTGATGTGCAGAATTCCCAGCGTTTCACCCAGCGCTGCCAGCGGCAGGCAGACGTATGCGTCGGGAATACTGCCGCTGAAGTGACGGCACGTAAGTCCGCGGGATGTTTCTACTTGAAGGTGCAAGCGCCCGCCGCGCATCGCGCAACAATCTTCGGGAGACAGGATGTGCTGGGTCGGGCTGAGAGAGTCTCCCCAGCTCGACATTACTCCCATCAGATTTCGCGAACTGTCAATGGCAAACACCGCACCGGCGCTGTGGGGAATGAATTTCTGCGCATAGCCCCCCAAAACTTCATATGCCTCCGGCGCGTTCACGCAAATCTGCAAATTGGCCTGCAACTCATTCAGCAGCTTGCCGCTCTCAGTTTCAACCTGGAGCTGCTGTAGCGAGCCTTCCAGTTTGGTTTGTGAGTGCAAGGCAGATTGCTCCGCGATGCGCAGTTTCTTGGATTCCCGAATAACCAGCAGGAACAGGACTGCCATGAGCATGCTGAAGCCGCCTACGCGAAATGAAACGCTGCGTTCCACTTCCTCCGCGCGCGCCTGGGCAGCCAGATTGCGCTGCTGCAGGATTTTTTCCTGCTCGCTCTTGAACTTTTGCACCGCACTGCGTACGCGGTCCTGCTTAAAATCGGTGGCCGGACTGTGATAGATCAACAGCGTCTTGTTGGTACGCAGGTTGTCGCGAAGCTGCTGTAACTCCTCAGCAATCCAGACCTGCAGTTGTTTGATCCGTTCCTGTTGCGCCGGATCGTCCTTGGAGAGGTCTTCCACGCGGGCGACCCTCTTCCATACCTCTTTGTAGGAGTCGTCGAAGGTGTCCAAATCCTGCTTTTCTGGAGTCAAAATATAATGGAGCCATGCTTCACGCGCGTCGCCCAGTCCGTCCTGAATGGCATCCAGCTCATACAGCACCTGGTGCGTGTGCTCAACGTAGGCCTGCGAACTCAACAGTTCGCGTGTGCGGGAAAAACTGTCCCAGGCCATGGCAACCAGGAAGGCCAGCATCAGGATGAAGGCAAATGGCAGAAGTCTACGGGCGTCCAATGCGCTTTTCAGCACATTTTTTCCGCTGCCTTTGAAATGAACACGCATAAAGCTAATTTCCGGAAGTGTGAATTTTTGGGGAAAACGCCACGATGATACATTACTTTTATGTCAACCGGCGCAAAATTTGAGCGTGTTAAGTCGATTATGGCCAGGTTACGGGCGCCTGGTGGATGCCCCTGGGATCGTGAGCAGACTTTTGACACCATTAAGCGATATACCCTAGAAGAAACGTACGAAGTTCTGGAAGCTATTGATAACAGAGACTGGAAGGAACTTACCAGTGAGCTGGGCGACCTGCTGCTGCAGGTGCTCTTTTACGCTGAGATGGCGGAAGAGCAGGGATCGTTCACCATCGATGACGTGCTGGACGCGCTTAGCAACAAGCTGATTTATCGCCATCCCCACGTATTTGGCGACACAAGAGCAGACGATTCCGCCCAGGTACTTAAGAATTGGGAAGCACTGAAATCGGAAGAAAAGCGTAAGACTTTGCCAACTAGTGGCGAAACTTTGCAGAACCGGCCCGCCCTGCTGCTGGAAGGTGTTACCAACAAGATGCCTGCTCTTCAGGAAGCCCACAAGATCAGCTCCAAGGCCGCACACGTTGGCTTCGACTGGCCCGAAGTGCAAGGCCTGTTTGAAAAACTTTCAGAAGAAACGCGGGAGTTGCAGGAACACCTGAACGGCTTGCCGGCTGCCAGTTCGAATTCATCACAAAAACCGCAAATCCCCCAGGAGTTGCGCGCTCAAGTTGAAGGCGAAGTCGGTGATCTCTTTTTTGTGCTGGTGAATATTGCCCGCTATCTTTCCGTCGATCCGGAATCCGCTCTGCGCAAGACCAACAGAAAATTCCGGCGCCGCTTTGGCTGGCTGGAAGAGCAGTTGCGGGAGCAGGGACGCACGCTGGAGCAAGCAACTCTGAAAGAAATGGAATCGCTATGGCAGCAGGCGAAAACGCTGGAGGTACCCAGGTCTTGAGCGCCACCGTGGCGGGAACCGAACAGATCGCTATCCGGAAATGCATCGGTATCGATGAACTCAATGCCTGCGTTGCGCTCCAGAAAGAGGTCTGGAATTTCAGCGACCTGGACCTTATTCCGCTGCGCATGTTCGTGGTCAGCCAGAAAATCGGCGGCCAGACCATTGGCGCTTTTCATGGCGACGATCTGGTGGGCTTTGCCTTTTCCATTCCCGGCAGCCGTGCCGGTCATGCCTACCTGCACTCGCACATGCTCGCGGTCCGCGATTCATTTCGCAATCACGGTCTGGGTCGCAAACTGAAGCTTGCGCAACGTGACGACGCGATCCAACAAGGCTTTGAACTTTTGGAATGGACTTTCGATCCGCTGGAGATCAAGAACGCGCACCTTAACCTTTCGCGCCTTGGCGCGATTGCGCGCCGTTACAGCGTGAATCATTACGGGCATTCGTCATCGCCGCTGCAAGGGGGCCTGCCCACTGACCGTCTGGTGGCGGAGTGGTGGCTCAAGTCACAGCGCGTAGTTGATCTGTTGGACAAGAAGCAGCCTCCCCAATTCAAGATCGAGAAGAAAATTGAAGTGCCGGCGCAAATCTACGCGTGGAAGGCTTCAATGGCTGACCGGAGCAAAGCGGCAGATGTGCAAAAGCGCAATCGGGAGCAGTTCCTGACCGCATTCTCTCAAGGCCTGGCTGCGCTGGGTTATGAACGCGACGCGCAGGACAACGGCGCGTTCCTGCTGGGACGCTGGCATGAAGACTGGTCATATGCAACCAGGGAAGATGAGTAGACTTGGCGGCTGGACAGTAGAAATCAGCAACTGGCAGTGGCAAAAACCTGCCGCAGATTGCGCAGATAGCCGCAGATAAAACGACTACAGAGGCAGGAGGTCGGAACGGTTCAGGAATAAGGCTTGGACCGGTAGCACGGAAATCACCATGAATTTCATGATAGCCGGAAACAAAAATGATTCGCGTCTTTTCGCGTGCATTCGCGGCTAAATTTCTGATCTGCGACTATCTGCGAAAAATCTGCGGCTAAGTGGCTTTGCTAATTGCTAGTTGCCAATTGCTAACTGCTCAAAGGAGTCCCGTTGAAAGTTGAAGCCATTACCTTGCGCGAGATTCATATGCCACTGGTCCATTTCTTTGAGACCAGCTTTGGCCGCACCACGGAACGCCGCATCCTTCTCTTAACCATTCATACCGATGGACCGGAAGGCTGGGGCGAGTGCGTCGCCGGCGAAGACCCTTTCTACAGCGAAGAGTCGGTTGATACGGCATGGTATGCCACCGAGCGCTACCTGGCCCCGGCGCTACTCGGGAAAACGATTGAACGCGCCGGCGACGCGGCTGCGTTGTTCGGCAAAGTTCGCGGACATCGCATGGCCAAGGGCGCGGCGGAAAATGCTCTATGGGATGCAGAGGCGCAAGCTCGGCAGCTCCCGTTGTGGAAGTTACTGGGCGGAACACAGAAAGAAATTCCGTGTGGCGTCTCCATCGGCATTCAAAACTCTCACGAACAGCTGCTGGAAAAAATTGAAACTGAACTGAACGCCGGCTACCGCCGCATCAAGGTCAAGTGCAAGCCGGGCTGGGACGTGGAAGTATTTGCCAAGATTCGCGCACGCTGGCCGGAAATCGTGCTCAGTTGTGACGCGAATTCCGCCTACACGCTGGACCAGGTCGAGCACCTGAAGAAGTTTGACGCCTTCAACCTGCTCATGATCGAGCAACCGCTCTGGCACGATGATTTTTACTTTCATGCCCGGCTGCAGAAACAATTGAAGTCCAGCATCTGCCTGGATGAAGCCATTCACGGCTGGCGCGATGCGCAGGCCGCGCTGGAACTGGGCGCTTGCAAGATCATCAACATCAAGGTGGGCCGCGTGGGTGGCTTCAGCGAAGCCATCGCTGTCCACAACGTGGCACACCGAGGAGGCATTCCGGTGTGGTGCGGTGGCATGCTGGAAACCGGCATTGGCCGCGCACACAACATCGCGCTTTCGACTCTTGCCAATTTCACCCTGCCGGGCGATGTCTCGGCGTCGAAACGTTATTGGAAAGAAGACATCATCGAACCCGCGGTTGAAGTTTCTCCGCAAGGCTTCATCAAAGTTCCGGAGACTCCCGGTCGCGGATTCAAGATCAAGACTGATCTGGTGGAGAACCTGACCGTGCGCCAACAAACATTGCGGAAATAAACGGGTATTCACCGTTTAAGCATGGCCCATGCCTGTTTTCCCACTTCGCTGAGAACGGCACTCAGTATCCAAGTGGCGGCCGTGCCAATGCCGATCATCAGGGTGGGTTTAGTTTTGTGAGTTGTTTCCAAGTCCAGTGTCAGTTCGTTTTTTCGCGAATCATAGTTTTGAGCCCATTTTGAAGCTTTTTCCACTTGAGAGGCTTCGTCTCGGGTTTGCAGATCCTGCACGATTTCTTGGAGTTCGCCTTCCAACTTGATGAGGGCATCTTCGTATTTCATGCGTGGGTCTAGAGAGCGGGACTGGTCAGCAGCCCACACAAGATCTTGCAGGTCCTTGGGGGCGTTATCCCCTTCAGCTTTCCTGAACTCTTCCAGGTTCCTTAAGCCGGCATCTTCTTCCGTCAATTTGGTACGGGCAGCGGCAATTTTCTGGCGCACATCGGTCAACCTCGGAGTGTACGAAGCCGCGAGGGGCTTGCGTAGAACGTCTGCGATCGCTGCCACGAAAGCTTTTTCCTTACCCAGCAGCACAACATGCCATTCCTTTGCTCGAAGTGAGCCAACCAAGTAGGGGACAACCGTCACTAGGCCAAAGAAGACTGCCAAGAAGACGAGGATATGTACTGAAAACTGCAAGGGTACTTGTCGGGCCAAGTTAAGGCTGATGTTGGCGCCTCGCTCACCGATCCCAAAAGCCCAAAGACCGAGCGCCAGGAAAAGGGAAGTGGGAATCATGCCGACAAGGTTGTCGATGAATAAATGGCGACGCGAATCATTATCTAGGTTTTCAGAAGCCAATAAACTCGCCATCAGGAGCAGGCTCACTGGATAGAAAGTAAATTGCATAAGGATCAGGCAGCGGGTTATCATCACTGTCATTTCGGGCGTGGCAATTGTGTGCTTGAAATACACAATTCCCACGGCGACAGGAAACACCAAGAAAAACAGAAACGCAAAAAAAGACAACACAGCCGTAATGATCAGATGTTTGGTGCTGGCCTCTAAGGATGCCCAGAACACGCGCGCAAAGAACTTCTCGTCGCGCTTGGCAAAGAGGGCACCGAACATAGCGGAGATCACGACCGCGACTTGGCCTGCCCCCAGAAAGAAAACTACCAGACGGGATATCCATAACCCGGAAAGCAAGTAGAGAGAGACAAAAAAGAATAAGTAGCCGACAAGAAAGGTTAGCTCCGAACGCCAGAAGGAAACCTTCGTCCGTAAGCTGGCCTTGTTCTTTTGTGTCAAGTAGTAGGAAACCCATCCATAGAAGATGTAAACCACCAAAAAAGCGATAAACAAGAGGACCTTGTGCACAATAGACCTCACTTGAAACTTCGCACGTTTTTTAGTCCAAAGGGGGGCGAGTGACTCAATAGTATCTCAGTTTTGCCGGGGCGAAAAGCAGATTCCAGTGCCGCGTTTCGAGCCCTGGCAATGACAGGCACCTCACCCGTTCCGCAACGCCTCATTCGGATCCACTTGAGTTGCCCGCCTTGCAGGCAAGTAGCTGGCCAGGAGGGAAATCACCAGAAACACCACCGGCGACAGCACGAACGTGGTCAGATCGCGCGCGCTGATCTTGTACAGCAAACCTGAAAGCATGCTGGCCATGACCGAGGTCAGCGCCATAGAAGCGACGAGGCCGATCACTACACCGATCATCGTGAGCGTTAGACCATAACTAACAACCATGCGTAGGATATCGGATTTTTCCGCACCCAGAGCCAGACGGATTCCCATCTCCTGCCGGCGTTGCGCCACGGAATAAGCCAGAACGCCGTAAATGCCGATGATCGCCAGCACCAGGGCCGCGGCGGAAAACACACCCAGTAGCAGCAGAATGAAGCGTGGCTGGGCCCGTGAGCCATCCATGATTTCATCCACCGTCTGAATGTTGGTGATAGGCTGATCAGAGTCGATGGCAGCAATTTGCGCGCGGAGCGCCGAAACCATGGCATTAGGATTAGCCGCAGTGCGTACTAAAAGATTCATGTTGCCCCAGGGCAGTTGCGGGAAGGGAAGATAAAGCTGGGGCGCCGCGTCGAGCGCCAGGCCGCGGTTCTTTACGTCGACGGCGACACCTACAATTTCAGAAGCAGCCTGCCGGCCCACAACAATGTGCTTGCCCACCGGGTTTTCGTTGGGCCAGTAACGGCGGGCCAGAGCCTGGTTCACGATCACCACTTTTGGCGCCTGGGCGTTGTCCGCATCGGTAAATTCCCGCCCCGCCTGCAGCGGCACGCGCATGGTCCTGAACCACGCGGGACTGATGGCTTCAATAATGATAAACGGGCGCTCCGCCAGTGAAACTTCCGGCTGGCCTTCCGGCAGTACTGGTGTGATGCGCTTGGGAACCAGAGGAAGCGCCGCGGAAATCGCAGCAGATCGCACGCCGGGCAGAGCAGAAACGCGGCGCGAAAGATCGTCAAAAAACGCGATCTGCTTCTGCGCGTCCGCATATTTCACTGTGGGCAATGAGACATTCATGGTGAGCACATTCTGCGGATCAAATCCCGGCTCGACGCGCAACAGCCGGGAGAAACTCCGCACCAGCAGTCCGGCGCCGATCAGTAGCATCAGGGAGAGCGCCACTTGCCCGACTACCAGTAGTCCTCGCAGTTGCATGCGACGGTGACCGCCGGTCGAGCCACGGCCTTCGTCGCGCAGCGTCTGATTTACATTCGTTCGAGAAAGCTGCAGAGCAGGGAAGATGCCAAAAAGGATTCCGGTAAGGACAGAGATCGCCAGCATGAAGAGCAGTACGCGCGCGTCCATGGTGATTGGCATTCCCTGCGGCAGATTGTTATTGCCAAGCGTCGCGAAATATTTGGTCGCCGCCCAGCTCAGGCCGAGTCCCAGCAGACCGCCAAGGAAGGCCAGCAGTACACTTTCGGTCAGCAGTTGCCGGATGAGAGCGCTGCGTTGCGCGCCCAGGGCCGTGCGGACGGCAATCTCTTTTCTGCGCGAAAGCGCGCGTGAGAGCAGCAGGCTGGCCACGTTGGCGCAGGCGATCAGCAATACCACACCCACCGCGCCGGACAACATCAAAAGCATCCCGCGAATGTTGGCAACAACCGAATCCTGCAGGTCCGTCACAATCATGGAAAGACCGGCGTCCGCGTCTGGCGCAGCAGGATTTTCCTGATGGTATTGCTGATGCAGCAGGGTCATCTCCGCCACGGCGCGATCACGTGAAACTCCGGGGCGCAACCGGCCAATGATGGTCAGATAACTCACGCCCATGCGCAATCGTTGCGTGGTAAACAGCGAATGCTCAAAGTAGCGCGGAGTCCAGACATCGGCGGGCGCAAGGAACGGGAACTGAATTCCAGCAGGCAGCACGCCGATAATGTCATAGGGCGTGCCATCCAAAGCAATCGTCTGGCTGATCACTCCAGGGTCCCCGCCGAAGCGGCTGTGCCAGAGTCCATCACTGATCACGATCACCGGCTTTCCCGCAGGCTGTCCTTCGTCGGGAACAAAGAAACGCCCAAGCTGAGGTTTGACTCCCAGCAGGTCAAAGAAATTTGCCGAGACCCTTGCCGAAGGCACTTGCAGCGGCTCGCCCTTGCCGGTGAGATTGAAGTTGTCATTGGCAGCGGCCACTACGCCGGAGAAGGACTGGCTGCGATCATGCACCATGTCAAACCGGTTCAAGCTGCAGCAATGCGACTGTCCATCTTTGCTTTGTGCGTCTAGAGAGATCAGTTGTTGCGGCGCCGGATAAGGCAGCGCTTTCAGCAACACCGAACTGGTAATGGTAAAGATAGCGGTGTTGCCGCCGATACCCAGCGCCAGCGTGAAGATCGCGGCAATCGCGAACCCGGGATTTTTGCGCAACATGCGCGTACCAAAGCGAAGATCTTGCAGGAATGATTGCATAGCGGCCCCCCATTATAGGACGTGGGCTTGCTGGAAAAGTAATCGCAGCTAATCGGTCTTTTCTATTCTTAACGCTCCGCACGCCTGGTGCGACGGTTGATCTTTTTCCAGCTCATGGATAGACATCTTTGCGCACAAACATTACCAGCGTATTTCCGGGACGCAGTTCATGTGTGCTGAACTCGCGGTACCGGCCGCCCAACTGACGCTCCACTTCAGGGACCTGCGGTTGCAATGCAATCACGATCGGCTCTGAAGTATCGACGACATGTCCCCAATAGCCCACATGCGTGTACTCGCGCAGATACCACGGCAGCGGCCAGTGCTCCGGCGATACCACGGCGATACCAATGTCCTTCTTCGCCGGGTTCGCGGCCGCAATGGCATCAATTTCATTTACCAGCCCGAGAAAGTCCCGCCTGGTGTGCGCGTATATATACGCGTAGGCATCATTGTCGTAGTTCACAAAACTTACGTCGATTGCCTGGTAGAGAGAAAACATAAGCGCCGCCCCAGTGATTACGGCGGTCAAGGCGCGAGTGCCTGGCTTGTAGGCTTCTCCGACGAGATAGCCCGCCATGATAGTCAGCGGAAGAATAATACTCAGCGCCAGCCACGGAGTCTTATAAGGGACAAGAGAGTACGCCGCGAAGATTCCTATCGACCAGAAAGCGCAGAAGACGATGAGATAGCTGCGCGCACGAATGAGCGCGACCACTGTCCCAATCGTTCCCAACACGAGAATCGGCGCCTCTTCTTGCCACATCCAGGAAACGTAGGTCGACCACTCGCGGTTATAGATTCCGGATTGCCCAGTCTTCGTCCAGTAGGTAAATGTCAGCACTGAATCCAGAATGCCCCTGGGATTGGTGAAGAAGGAGGAGTAGAGCAGAATTCCCATGGCCGCAAAAAGCGCAGCGGCTCGCAGGTAAAGCTTTTTGCCGCTCCCGGCATTCTTGAACGCCGATGGTTCGGGTAACAATGGCGGCACTTCATCGGCGCGGTTCCGCAGACGCAGAAAGATTGTCGTGCAGGGAATCGCGATGATCCATACGCCGGCAGTAATGATCCAGGTTTCTTTAGTAGCGAACAGCATCGCGGCGGAAGCGGAAGCCAGCATAAGGTACCGCGGCTTGCCGGTGTCGCGATACCCGAGCCACGCTACGATCACTCCCAGCGAGAAAAACACAAACAGGATTTCATGGATGAAATAGCGGGAGAAGAAAACAAAGCCGGGTGAAACGGTGGCAAAGGCAGCGGCTGCAAGGGCAGCGGTGGAGCCCATGTATCGGCGCAGGCACAGCATCAGCCAGACCACGCCCACGCCAAAGGCTGC
>Ga0209488_10003622_pt1 | contig 12349 bp, 4 predicted proteins | sample Rivendell_Oct201_8_FD_188349 | JGI IMG/M metagenome (GOLD analysis project Ga0209488, IMG submission 188349) | Vadose zone soil microbial communities from the Eel River Critical Zone Observatory, Northern California, USA -... | ecosystem: Environmental > Terrestrial > Soil > Vadose zone >...
CCCCTCCCATGCCCTCGCCGGATAGGACTTACAAGCCGCCCGAAGCTCCCGCACCGTCTCCGGCAGTCCAAGATCGACCTGCCCAGCGCCCGGCTGCTCAAGCACCAAGACCGGCGGCACCCGTCCAGACGCCGTCGCCACGCCTCGGCCAGCCGCCCGCCCTCGCTATCGGCAGTTGGGCCTTTCACAAGATTCCTAACGGTTGGCAGATCCAGGAAGGTCTTGGCATTCAACAAGATGTAAAGGACGCCTTCCCCAGTAACATCGGCGCGATGGAGGAACCCCTCGGCCCCGGCATCACTCTCCCACAGTACGTCGAAGCGCAAACCAAGATGTTCCGCGAATACCTCCGCGAACCCAAAATTGACGCCACTCTCCCCCCAACCATCCCCGGCTCTGCCGAAACCGTCGCCCTCGAAGTCCGCTACAGCACCAAGGACGGCCAGTCCATCTACTACCACCGCGTCTACGCTCGCAGCGGCTCCACCATCGGAGTTCTTACCCTCACCTCCATGGAAAAAGATCTCCCCTCCCTTCGTCCCGTCTACGATTCCGTCCTCTCCGCCATCTCCTTCTCCCGCAAGGACTAATCCCCACCCGCCGCCCTATCGCCTCCCTTTTTGAGGCCGGTTCCTTTTTTCTTGACAACAACTATCTACGCGAGTACCATACTCTTCAGGTATCAATCTATTTTGGAGTGTGGCGGCTATCCGCCGCTTTTCTTCCGACCTTACCGCTGTTCCGCTCGTAACCATTTCCCTCGGATTAGGAAGAACTCCCCGCGAGTTGCACAATTTTAGTGCAACCTAAGTCCCTTTAGAATCAACACTTACACAGGCGTCTGCAAGTGTTGATTCTAAACCACTTACAAAGACACTAAGTCCTTTATCAGCAACACTTATGAAAAACAGGGGGGAGGGGCAGTTATTGTTAACTAGCAATCTCGCCGATCACTCAAAACCTCTCAGATCGCTACTTCTGGAACGTGATCGCCAGCGGAAAGCTGACTCTGACCGGCTTGCCGCTGGCCTTGGGAATCGTGGCCTTCCAGTTCTTCGACGCATCCTTGGCCTTCTTGAAAAAGTCATTATCGGCGTTTCCGTCTTTCTCCACTTTCACTTTGCCGCTGGCATCCACGAACACGATAAGCCGAAGCGTATAAGGCAGCTTCCCAGCCTGGTTTGCCGAGCTTGGAAATTCCACAGTCGGAGTCCCGATCCACTGGAGCGAAATATCGGCGTCCATCTGCGCGCAGGACACGCTTTGCGCACTGCCCGCGGCAGCAGTCCCGGCTTGCCCGCCCGCACAAACGATCGCCGGCACGATCATTTTTCCAGGCCCAAGCGACTTGGTCATTTCCTGCATTGCCGCAGGAATTGTTTTGTCGACATACGCCTGCGCCTGCTCTCGATATGTTCCGGAACCCTTGGCAATTTTCTGAAATTTGTCCCTGACCTCGTGCCCCAGCCGGTTCGCATCTCCTTTTTCTTTCACGGCGTTAAATTCCGCAACGGCGGCGTCAAATACGGTCTTGTCGCTCTGCTTCGCCTTCATTTGCTGCGCGGCGTTGTCCAGCCACTTGTCCAATTCGCTCGCCCACTTGACGAGCGAAGCATCCTCAACGCGGCCGGCAAAATTGTGGAGCTCATTCCGTAGGCTTTCAAGGCCGTCGAGGTCTCCGCTGGCCTGCAAACTTTTTGCGCGGCCGTCCATGTTGGTTGCTTGCTGGTGCTCGGCGGATTGTAGTTCTTGCAACAATTGTGCTTTTGTCTTCGGCCACTGCTGCATTCCATCCAGTTGGCTCTTCGCGTTCTTGTATGCTCCCCCTGAAAGCGATTGGCGGAACGCTTCCTGCGCTTTTTGCGCCGTCGCAACTTCGCTCAACCTCTGTTTTGCCTCTGTGCTCATCGCCGCCTTGCGGTTCAACACTTCCTGCAACTGCTGCTGCGCCTGCGCCCAGTTTTCATTCTTGATGTCTGCCAGCGCCGTTTCATAAAGTTTCTTGGAGTCCGCGGCCTGGCGCATTTTCTTGAGATAATTTTCGGCAGGCGGACGGATCGTCGAGTCCGGAATTTTCAGGTCGAGCGCCATTTGAAATTCTCTTCGCGCGTTCTCGTAATCGCCGCCGTGAAAAAACGTTTCGCCCTGGTCGAAGTGCAGTTTTTCCTGCGCGTGAATGTCTTGTCTGCTGCCGAATGTGTGCGCGGCCGCCAACTCGCCTCGCGCTTCCTCGGCAAGCCAAAGGTTCATCCCGATTACTTCTTCAAATGCCTGCGACGCCGCGCCATAATTCTTTTCTTCTTTCAGGAATTTTTCGCCCTCGTCAAATCGGCGTTTTTCGGTCCCGCGCTTTTCTTCAATCTGGCTGATCTGTCCGGTCGCTTCTTTTCCATAGAAACCGTGCAACTGTTCGAGTTGCTTCCAAGCCTGCTCGGACTGCTCGAATTGATGATTGTTCCAAAGCAGTTCAGCCTGCTCGCGGATCTTCTTCTCTTTCTCACTTGGTCCTCTCGCTCGTCCCACCACAAGGGCAAGGATCACCAGGACAATCAACGCGCCGCCCAGCCCAGCCAGCACCGCGGGTTTTTTGACGAGTACCTGCATCTGCGCCAACACTTCCGGCGGAATCAACGGCCGCTTCGCGGCCCGCGGGGCAGACTGAACAATTTCTGTTGGGCCTGAGGCAAATATTCTGTCCGCCGCCTTTCCAGTGGCAACATTCTCGGACGCCTTTGCGCCTGCCGTTTTTCCGGAGACGGGAGTGCGCGGGGCAGGGACGGAGTCTCTGGAGAAACGGTCATCCTTTTCTGCGCGATCCGGGCGGGGCGCGAGCGGCGTCTTCGCCGTTGTTCCTGCGGACTGCGATCCAAGCACCATGGTGGCGGAAAACGCGGACGTGCCCGTTTCGGGAGGAGGTGCGTCGTGGCGAGCGGCCGTTTCTGGATTTTTGCCGTCCCCGGCGGGGATGCCACCGGGAATTGGCGATGTTGATTGCGGCCGCGATTCCGTCACGGGTCGCGGCTTGGCGGAATTCGAGAGCTGCTCAATCGCGCGCAGTTGTTGTTGCACGCGCGCATCGGAACGCTCAAAAAGTTGCGTCGCCATCGCTTGACTCAGCACCTGAGTGGCGCCCGCGAAGTTCCCAGCATCAACCAGCGTCTGGGCCGCGGCGATCTGGCGATCCTGATCTTCTTTTTTCTTGCGCTCCGCCTGTTTTGATGAGGCCGCTTGCAGCAGTTGTGCCACCTTGGGGTCCGGGCCGAATGTCCCCAAGGTCTGTTGTGCGAGATCGATCGCGTCCGAGATTTTTCCCTGTTTGATGTTGCCCTGGATTTCATCGATACGACGTTGCATTTCTTGACGCGCGCGCTCGCGCTGCTCCTGCGCCTGCCTCTGTTGCCCGGCCTCTTCCGCAAGCAGTCGAAAGACCTCCAGTTTCGGAAACTCCAGCGTCGCGCGCTTCGCCGCCGCTTCCGCTTCCCGGAAATGTTCCTGCGCAATGAAGCTGCGAATCTCCTTCTCGCAATCCTTCTCCTTCTGGCGCTGCTCCTGGTGAGCTACCTCGCTCCGCGCGTACCCGACAAGTTCCTTCAATTCGAACTCGTCCGGATACTCGCGGAGGAGTGCATCTCCCTTGTTCATGGCTTCGCCAAATCTGCCGTTGCTCAGAAGAGTCCGCAGCTCGGACAGCTCCTTGCTATAGCGGATGTTTCTTTGTTCTTCCTTTTCGCCGTCGAGCACCAGCATCTGCAAATTGGTCACGGCGGAGTCCTGCGGATGCGATTTTGCGAGTGCGTCAATGATTTTTCTTGCCCGCGCAAATTCCTGTTGTCCGAGAAGCTTCCGCACTTCGCTAAGCTGCCGCTGTTTTTGCAGATCCTCAAGATCGTGACGGGCCATCTCCTGCAGCTTGATCAATTCGGGTTCACCCGCAAACTCCCGGAGCCCCTCGGAAAGAACCTTCAGACACTCTTCGTAGTTCAATGCCGTCCACAGGGTTCTTGCCTGATGCAATACTTCACTCAGCTTCTTGCGCTTCTCCCGGCGGGTCCGATCTTCTTCGATCAGCCGCCGAAGTTCCTGCCCTTGGGCGTTGGCGCTGTCCATATCGAGCGCCTGTCCAAGAGCGGTGGCTGCTTCCGTGAGCGCTCCTTCCGCCAATCTCTGTTTTGCAAGCCTCAGCTTCTGTTGCACCTCCTGGGCCCGGGCTGCAGCGGCCTCCACTTCGGCGAACAAACTCTTCGCGGACTCAAGCCGCGAGTCCAGGCCGAGCGCCGCGTCCACTTCCGCCCGAGCCTCGCGCAATTTTCCCGTGCGCAAGAAGCCGCGGCCGCGATCCAGATGTTCGTTGATCTTGGGCAGTAGCTGGCTGCGGCGGAGTTCCAACGTAACCTTTTCCATCAAGCTCTTCGCCTGCGTATTCCCCACGTCGATTTGCAGCGCCTTGCGCAGCATCGCTTGCGCTCTCTGCAGGTCATTCGCGTCGAACAACTGCTGGCAATCCGCAAGCAGTCCCGCCACGGTTGCGTGCTGGGCAGTTTTCCAGAGAGGATCGAGGTCGCGTAAGACTTCATCCATCGACTGGTAGCGATCTTCCACTTTCTTCACCAGCATTTTCCCGACCACACGCGACAGCTCTTCCGGGCAATCCACAGAAAGGGACTGCAGCGCCGGAGGATCGTCGGATATGATGTGAAACATCAACTCCGCTTCGCTGTCGCCAGTGAACGGTCTTTGATTGGCGAGCAATTCGTAGAGCGTGACCCCAATCGCCCATATATCCGCGCGCGCGTCCGCGCGCTCCCCCTTGTACATCTGGGGAGACATATACGCGCGCGAGCCGATCATCATGTTCGGCTGCGTCAAGGACATATCCGTCAGCCGGGCGATGCCAAAGTCCACAACTTTCACCGCACCTTCTTTGGTGACCATGATGTTCGCCGGCTTAATGTCCCGGTGCACGACGTTGTGCCGGTGCGCGAAGGAGAGCGCCTCGCAGACGCGCACGATGTATCCGAGTTTCACGGACAAAGGAAGGATGCGGCGTTCTTCGATGAGATGGTCGAGGCTTCCCCCCTCAATGAACTCCATCGCGATAAAGGGGGTGTTACTTTCGTGGCCCAGCTCGTAAATGGTCACGATATTGGGGTGTTGGAGAGCGCCGGCGGAGCGCGCTTCCTGATAAAAGCGCTCCAGCGAATTGGCCTGCGCGGTCATGCCCGACGTAATAGTCTTCAGGGCCACGAGCCTGCCAATCAACGGATCGCGGGCCTTATAAACGGCGCCCATCGCCCCGCGGCCAATCTCCGAGATGATTTCGTATTTGCCTAACCGCTCCACTGATGGGGCCCCGTGAGCGAGGATTTTAGCAGAATTGGCGCCGTAGAGTCGCGGCAGGTAGCGGGTTCGAAGACGGGTCTCAAAGCAATCGCGGGGCGGAGACGAGTGGGTCAGGCAATACTAACAAGTGCGCGTCGCTACACAGATCGGCGCAGTGAGAGCGCCGTGGATATGCTCGGCCTGCAAGGCTCCTCAATCTGCTGGCAGTTCGTCAATGAAGTCATCCTGCGAATGTCCAAGCTTTTCTTCCAGCAGGAGAACGGCCGCGGTCAACGGGGTCCAAAAAGATAAATGATCTGGGCTTGTTTATTCGCCATGAACAACGCAATATTGCGTTTTATGCAAGCGGAGTTCGGCTGGTGGGTCGTGCATTCATAGACGTCCCCGTTGAGATACAACGCCATATGTTTTACGCCGCCCAGAGACCCGCCTCCGACTTCAAGCACAAAGAGTCTTCCCGCGGAATTGCGCGTGGCTTCAATAATCTGATCGGCCGTCTTGAAATAATTCACCTTCTTCTGAGCGGGGAATTGCCCCTCAAGCCGGTTGACAAGCTGGAGACCGTATCGCTCGCGGGCGCAGTGATTATTACTGGCCTCTCCGTAGGCCTTACACGACGCTTCGTACGGCGCCATGTGGGCATGCCCTTGGATATAAATGGATAGCATGAGATTCACATAGGTTGTGCAATCCATTTGCACTGGACCGGCACGAAACTCTGAATCCGTGGTCTGCACCGCATAACTTCTCGTACCCTCCAAACCATAGATGGCGCGATTGCCGCCCCCCGACTCCGCTCCCTGCTGGTATTTGATTCCGTTGTCTGCGAACCATTTGTGGGTTTGAAGCAGGCCGGACACCCCGGCGAGTCCAGGCATAGGAATGAGAATTTTTGCGTCCATCGCCAACTTAAGTAATAATTCATCACCCGGATCCACGCGAGCTTTCTGAGGGACTCCTTTTTTCTTTTGATATTCGCTCAACGCGCCTGCCGTGCTCTTTCCCCACCTACGGTCGGCCCCGCCGTGAACGTGTACTCCAGCAGCTAGAAGAAGTTGCTGCAATGCACCGACATCATTGTGGTCATTGTGCAGCCCGTCTCCAACAGCATTGGAAATGAACTTGATGGTGGCAGTCATGGATGCACTCCGCAGCTTAATTTGAACAGGAGTTTCCCAATAATTTCCCTCGCGTTCGCCCGGCACTCCTGCAAATTGCCTTCTCGATTTGTGCTTGTGGTCAGTACTTGGGAAACGGCGCTACGCTCCAGGCGGAACGCAACCTTCAGTCCCTTTCATTCCAGAACCAGGTTAGCTACACGGTGTAGCACACGGAAGATTCGTTGACAAGTAACGGCACAACAATTCCGGCTGCAAACAAGCGCTCGCACGCCGTCCAGCGGGGAAGTATCAGCGGCGAGACAGAGTGTGGCGTCCAAAACCGGCACGGTGGCTCCGCGGAACGGCCAAACCGAGCCGCACTACTACTCCACAGGCGCCCGCCCGACTTGCGATTGACAGGACGGGGCAGGGCGGCTAGGCTTTCGGGCCAAAGGGAACCTCAAAAGGGAAATTCCGGCCAAGTGTCACAGTCACCAGGGTAATTCAACGTTCAGACGGAAACGGGGATGATTTCGAGTTTAAAGGAAGGCTTATGAAACGATTTGTCTCAGTCTTTATCGTACTTCTCTGCGGTATGAGTCTCACATTAGCCCAAACGCCGCGTGCCGGGACGCCCGCGCAAAAATCAACGACTGCCGCACAAAGAGCATCACAGCCCAAATTCAAAGCCATCTGGGAGCCGGTAAATTACAAAGAGGACTTGACTCTATTCGATGTCTATTTTGTGAGTAAAGAGGAAGGCTGGGTGACCGGCGCAGCCGGGACGATCCTTCACACCAAGGATGGAGGCAACAACTGGACGGCGGAACTCGGCGGCGATCCCCATGCTGAAGGCGGCGAGCTCAAGGACGCATTCTTTAAGGACGCAACGCACGGCTGGGCTATGACGTGGAACACTCTATTTCGCACCACTGACGGTGAGTCCTGGCAGCAGGTGACCGGGGACATCCGGGGAAAGGAGTTTTTCGTTTCCGATTTGAAAGGATTCCGCGTCATCGCAGGGAGAACTTTCGCAACCGAGGATGGCGGTATCAATTGGAAGCAAGTTTTTACCTGCCACGCAAAGATGGAAGTTCAAGGATTAACGCAGGAAAAAAACTGTGATCTTTGGGCTCTTTATTTTCCGACCGAAGCGGTGGGCTACGCCATGGGCGATCCTCGAATCACGGCAAAGACGGAAGATGGCGGAGCCACCTGGAATGTTCTTGTGGGGCCCGAGGAACCCAATGATCAACGCGTCTTCGATTTGTTTTTCCTCGATGCGAATACCGGCTACCAAGTCCGCTCCGGTGGTAAGTTGTACCGTACGACCGACGGAGGCCATAACTGGCAGGGCGTGATTGCCAAACTTGAGGCGGGTTTTCCAAAGGTCAAATTTGCCGGCCGCGAAGTGGGTTGGTCCTGCCTCGGCGGAACGTGGGCCTACACCGTTGATGGAGGAAAACACTGGACGTCCCGCGCGGTTCGCTTTCCCACACCTGTAATCTCCTTCAGCCTGCCAACTCCGGACCGCGGTTATGTGGTGGGCGCACACGGGATGATTTATCGTTATCGTGTGGTGCCCATCGATTACACCTCCAAGGGAATGCTCGAAGTACCCATGATGCCGGGGGCCTCCGCCACCCAAAGCTCGCCGAACTAGCTTACTTATCCGCTGGTTCACCATCTGCGCAGTTAGGAAACGTTCAGTCGCCATGCATCATTGTGCTGGTCATTGCTTACGTCATTGCTCCAGCGCGATGAGCAACTCGGCGCCGATAACGGCTTTTGTCGTCACATCGAACTCGACATACTCGAAATCTCCCATAGTTGAGCGGTAGCGGTTTCCCCTTTCGCACAATGCCCAACACTGTGGAGCCGATGATGGCTCGCTAGATGATTCGGAGCAACTGGAATTGGAATTGCCTCCTGAGAAAGCCCCGCAAAGCCCTGCAAGAAAAAGTTCCCTCGCCGTTCTAATCAGAGAGTCCCGGCAGCCGTATGCCTTACTCGTTGGGATTTTTGTGAAGGAATTATTTTATGGAACAACCATCTTCGCGCAACTCGCCATCCTACCAGCTCAAAAGGACGCTCCGTCCCCGGGTCGCACGAAGAAATCACTCGCTCGTTCATCGTGAAGATGAGGAGGCTACTTCTATGCCCGTTCGAATTGCAGCAACTTTCCCGCTGAAAAAAAGGCCTGGTTTGTCCCTGTTCTGTGCCTATCTGCTTGCGCTGGTAATCCTTTCTGCGCCCAACGTCTTGGGTCAGACCGCCGCTCACTCGCCGGGCTGGGTCGTTTTGCCTGTCGAGGAATACCGCACCCTTCACGCGAAGGCTTATCCCATTGAACGCGACCCGGAGCCGCCTCCCGTCGAAGCCACGCTTACGCGCGTTGATTACGATTTGCGTATCGATGGGGAACTTGCTTCCGGCCGTGCGAGTCTGACGGTCGATGTCTTGAAGGATGGTTGGGTGCGCGTCCCAGTGCCGGCGGGTCTGCTGGTTCGTGAAGCACGACTTGACGGCAAACTTGTTTCTCTCGTGCCCGGCGCGAGCGGCAAGGCGGGGGGCCAACTTTCCGCGCTTCTTTCCCATTCGGGCCGCGCGGTATTGTTGCTTGATATCGCCATTCCCGTGGCGGCCGCAACGGGCGAAGAAAGTATTACTTTGCCCTCGACCGCCTCCGGCGTTACGCGTGCGTCCGTGCAGCTTCCTCGCCAGGGCGTGGATGTCCGGCTTACCGGCGGCCTGCTCTCTGAGAAATCCGAAACCGCTTCGGAAAGCAAGTGGATCGCTTACGGGCGCGGAAACGAGGCGCTCACCTTCGCTTGGCGCAGGAAGACCGAGGACCACCGCGCCACGCAGCCTTTGCGCATGCGCGGATCGCTGACGCAGCTTCTGGGTCTCGGCGAAGACTCGACTTCTATCAACGCCGAAGTAAACCTGGAAGTAACCCAGGGTGCGGCGCGCGTGGCAAAAATTCAAATCCCCGATAAAGTCACGATCAACCAGGTTCTGGGCGCCATGGTGGCCGATTGGGAAGTGAAAGCCAACGAACTCTCCGTGACATTTCTGGAACCGGTAGAGCAAAACGCACGATTCGTCGTGACCGGAGAGACTCACAGCCCCCGCGAAGGGCAGATTGATATTCCTCTCCTTCGCCTGCTCAACACGGAGCGCGAAACCGGCGGTGTCGCCGTGGAAGTTCTCGGCGCCGGGGAGATCAAGGATCTCAAATCCGAAGGGCTCGATAGCGCCGATGCCACCGACCTCGGCGAAATGGTTTCGAATCGCCAGTCTCCATCGCTCGCGGCGTTCCGGTTTCGAACCGGTGATGGGAAATTGGCGCGGTCGCTCAGCTTGAATGTCGCACGCTACACGCCTCAAGCCGTTCTGCTGGCTAACGTTTCTGAAGCCCGCTACCAGGTTTTGATCAGCAGCGAAGGGAAATCACTTGTCCAGGCGCGCTATGCCGTTCGAAACAACCAGCGCAACTTCCTGAAAATTACGTTGCCGCCGGGCGCCACGCTTTGGAGCGCCTCGCTGGCGGGCAAAGCGGTGCGGCCGGGGCAGTCGCCGGACGGCAGCCTGCTCTTGCCACTGGACAAAGCGCGCGCCGGCGAAGAAGCGCCGGAGTTTGCGGTGGAAATTGTCTATCTGAGCCGTGGCACCGCGTGGAATGACAAAGGCCAGTTCAAGTTAGCGCTGCCTGCTCTTGATTTGCCCGTCTCCCGCACGGGACTCCTCGTATATCATCCGCCACTTTTTAAAGTGACGCCGGAACTTGGCGCGTTTCGAATGGAACCGTATGAGAATCCACTCTCGTCCGCGCTCAATGCTCCAGTGACATACGGTGGCGTGGCTGGCGGAATCGTTGCCACCGTCACGCCCTCAGCCGGTCCAGCCCCAGCGTTGTCCGACATGGATAGCAAGGACGAAACCAAATTAAAACGCTCGCAGGTTGCAACTGAGGCGCTACTCGATAAATTCAGAGCGGACTCGTTGGCGGGGAAGCGCGCCGGAATTCTTCCCATCCGCGTTTCTTTCCCCGCGTTTGGACCTTCACTCTACCTGGTCTCCGAACTGACCGGCGAAAATCAGGCTCCCTCAGCAGGACTAACGTATCAGCACGAGAAAAAGGCAGGTGGCAAATGAAAAAGATCTTCGCAATATTTTTGGCTTGGATGCTGGTTCTCCCCGGTTTTGCAGCAGCGGCGGACGATGTTGCGCTTCCTCCCGTACCAGCTTCGGGCAACGTCACGCTTCCCCTTGACGAATACAATCGGCTCGTCGAACTCGCAAGCAAGCCTGTCAGGAAACTGGACACGCCGCCGGTTCCTTACACCATGAAGCGCGCCGACCTGAAGTTCCGCGTGGCGAACGAATCGGTGCAGGGCACGGTGCAATTGCAGGGAGAAATTCTTCACAAGGGCGCGACCAAGATTCCTCTGACGACTGGCATGGCCATTCTCGACGCCCGCCAGGAAGGGAAGGGCTTGCCTCTCGAATTGGAAAATGGAACTCACACGGCGGTTCTCACCGGACCGGCGGACTTCGCCGTAGCGCTAGATGCCGGCCTTCCACTCAGCATTGAAGCGGGACGCGCCTCCTTCAGTCTCCCCGTGCCGTCAGCAGGTAGCGTGCGGCTCGCGCTCGTTGTTCCCGGCGACCACACCAACGTTCGAATCAGCCCCGGCCTCATCACCTCCCGGTCCTCGGAGAACGGGCAAACCGCCATCGAAGCGACGCTTGTCCCCGGACAGCCCGCGAATATCTGGTGGACAACGCGTGAAACTGCCGCCCCTGTCGCGCCAAAAGAAGTGCGTTTTCTCTCAGACGTGAAGACGCTAGTTTCCGTCAGCGAAGCGGACATTCGAATCGCCGCCCTCGCCGACATTACCGTCGTGCAAGGCGAACCCTCTCAATTTCAAATTGAAGTCCCCGCAGGATTCGAAATCAACGGAGCGACGGGCGCATCCGTGGAATCCAGCGAATTCGAATCGGGCGTGTTGACCCTGAGAGTCACCGGCCCCGCGCAGCGCAGCCACCAGTTCCTGATCTCCATGGAAAAATCAATCTCCGCGACAAAAGCGGACGCGCCATTTCTTAGTTTTAGAGATGCTCAACGGGAAACCGGCGAAGTTCTCGTCGAAGGCGCTGGAACGATTGAATTAACCGCCACCGAAGCGGGGGGCCTCAAACGCATGGATTTCAAGGAAATGAATCCTTACTTGCGTTCGCTGGCGCGTTTTCCAATGCAGGCCGCATTTCGTTTTCACAAGCAGCCGAACGAAAAGCCCACGCTCGCGCTCGAATGGACGCGCTTTCCGGACAGCAGCGTGCTCGCCGCCGTCGCCGAACGCGCGGTAGTCACTACGCTCGTAACCACGGAGGGCAGGTCGTTAACCGAAATAAAACTTACCATCAAAAATCAGGCGCAGCCGTTCTTGAAAGTGGCCTTGCCCGCAGGCGCGAGCATTCTCTCCGCCGAAGTTGCCGGAGAAAAAGTGAAACCCGTCGAGGGGCCAGACGGCAATCGCGTCCCGCTTCTGCGCGCGGGTTTTCGTCCCGTCGATTCATACACTGTTTCGTTTGTGTTCATGCACTCGGGAGCGCCGTTCGCGAAAAAAGGCGGCTCCGATCTTTCGCTTCCGAAAATGGACGTGCCCATTAATCTCCTGCAATGGGAAGTTTTTCTTCCCGAGCAGTACAAGGTGAAGGATTTCGGCGGTGACACCATCGCAGCGAATTTGTTGCCCGCTTCATCTCTCGATGTTTCCGGAGCCGAAAGCGAAATCAACGGATTCGAAGGTGAGTATTTCGTCCGTAAACTCGAGTTCGTGTCGCTGCTTCCCGGCCAGGTGGGCGGAACCATCGTTGACTCAACCGGAGCGGTGATCCCCAAC